>PDWJ01001711.1_pt1 | contig 25821 bp, 16 predicted proteins | sample 1430881 | NCBI WGS metagenome assembly PDWJ01 (sample SAMN01162460, study PRJNA174530) | Oral metagenome, whole genome shotgun sequencing project. | biome: Marine environment; feature: Marine mammal; material: Swab sample of the gingival sulcus; isolation source: swab sample of gingival sulcus...
GGAGGGCGCCTGCTGGGAGCACGCAACCGACGAGCGACAACCGCTGTGATGTCGCAGACCAGCGCGGCGACGGGAGGTCAGTTGGTCAGCGCTCTAGAGGTCTTGAAAGATCGTCGACTTCGGCGCAGACCCTGGCGGCGAACCCGGCCGCGAGGTGGGAGCTGACGGCGGCGAGGTTGGTGCGCTGGCTGAGACGCCCTTCGCAGGAGCGCTGGGCGTGTCCTGCGAAGGGGATGCGCTGAGCGCTCGCCTCGGCCGCCGCGGCCGCTCGCGCCGAGGACGCCTCGGCGTAGCCTTCCACACCGCTCGAGACGCTGACCTCGTAGGACTCTTGACGGGGGGCGCCTTTGGCTCGTCGCGCTCGCCTCGGCCTGGGCGCGGCACCCTCGACGCGGGAGGCGACGCCGGCACCTCGGAGACCGACGTAGGGGGCGCCCACGCGTCGAGCGCTTCGCCCCGACCGCCCTCGCCCTCCGCTCCATCGCCTCGAGACGCCAGGATCGCCGCCGCCACCACCATGGCCAGGACAACGCCGACTAGGGCCACCACACCAGCCCTCTGTGGCGTCACGGCGGCCAGGCCCGCCGCCGCGCGGAAAGCCGTGAGCACCTCTCCGACCTCCGCCGGGCGATCTTCCGGATCTTTCGCGAGGCAGCGATGAACGAGGGCCACGACGTCGGCGCCGAGCTCGGGACGATGCACATCGAGTGCCTCCGGCGTCGCCCTCAGCTGCCTCTCCAACAAGGTCTCGGTGTCCCCAGCAACGATCGGTAGCTCGCCGCTGAGGAGCTGGTAGAGGGTCACGCCGAGGGCGTAGATATCCGTCGCGGGCCCAACCCCCCGGGAGTCACCGTCAGCCTGCTCCGGAGCCATGTAGGATGGCGTGCCGACGACGCAGCTCCCGGTCAGGGCCTCCCCCAACAGCGTCACCGGCGCCACGCCATGACCCACGCCTTCGGCTTCGGGAGCCGATACCGCGTCGCTCTCGGCCAAGAGCTTGGCCACACCGAAGTCGAGGAGCTTCAGCCTTAGGGGCTCACGAGACGTGACGAAGATATTGCTCGGCTTGAGGTCACGGTGCACCACACCCTGGGCGTGAGCGGCCTGCAGGATGGGCACGACCTCCTCCAGGAAGGCCAAGGCCTCCACGACGCTCCAAGGCCCCTCGGAGGCGATGAGCTTGTCGAGGCCCTGCCCCTCGAGGGCCTCCATGGCGTAGTAGAGTGTCCCGTCTTGGAGCTGGCCGAAGTCGAAGATACGGATGATCCCGTGGTGGTCGATCTGCGTCGCGGCGCGCGCCTCGGTGAGGAAGCGTGACGCCGCCCGGGAGCCCAAGGAGGTCTTTGGGAGCAGCTTCACCGCCACCTCGAGGCCGAGCTTGGGATGGCTGGCGAGGTAGACCTCCCCCATGCCTCCTTTCCCGATCAGGCGCCGCAGCCGATAGTTGCCGGCCATCTGCCCGACTCGAGGATCGTCGCCAGGATCAGCTTCGCCGACCGCCACCTCGGGTGACAGCGAGAGCGTCTCCACCCGATCCTGATCACGCCCGGACATCAGGGGCAGTGTACACGATGGGAGGCGGCTGGAGCGGGCCACCCGAAGGAAGGTGGTATCAGAGGCCGCCGCGATGGCAGGGGCCCAAGAGCGCCAGGGGGAGCTCGTAGTGGTGTGCCAGGCTATAACCACAAACACGGCGCTCGCTGAGCCGCGCGTGATAGATCCACGCGTAGCCCGCCGCGTTGTCCACATAGACCGGGTCGTTGCGAGCGATGCCACCGCGCTCCTCTGGGTGAAACGCGACTCGGGACCAGTGGAGCCTGGTGTTGGGGCGGACGGGGAGCGCCTCAGCCAGGGATGGCGCCTCCACCAGGTCGCTCCCCTCGGCGTCGAGGACATACACACGGTGAGCCCCAGTGAGCTCGTGGTGAACCACGAGCTGATCCCCTTCACCGCCGAGGAGGTTCGCGATGGTGACCCGCTCCCGGGGCCCCAGCGCTGGCAGGGTCATCTCGAAGGCCAAGCCGAGGACGCAGCTGGTGCCCGAGGGCAAACAGCGCAAGACCTCGACGCGCCCGGTGGAAGCCTCGACCAGGATCAGCTCAGCGCGCTGGACCTGCTCTTCCGGGATGAGGTTGCCCAAGAGCAACCTGCGGTGAAGCGGCCGATGCAGAGCCAACCACCAGCTGCCCACCGGCGGATCGAAGAAGAAGGTGCCTTTGTCGGGCTCGTAGACCACACGGTTGTCGCGATCGTCGCCGTCGAGGTCAGCCACCGCGACTCGGGCGGTGCCCGTTGTGTAGTCTGTAAGGCTGCCCCCCCAGGGGACGCGATTGAGGCTGAGGACGTTGTAGCAACGCAGCCACTCTCCCAAGGGCCCAGGCTGGCCGTTGTTTCCTTGACCACGGCCATAGATCGCCGCGCAGAGGGTCTTGTGGTCGTTGCTCTCGGAGTTGTCGATGATGATCCGCTTGATCGCCGTCTCCGGGGGATCGGGGTTTCCGATCCCCCAGCGAACGTCCTTGTTGAAATAGCAGCGCGTGGGATCATCGATCCTGCTCATGAAGAGGTTCGTGTTGCGGTAGAGCAGCCACTCACTGAGGCCGTCGTTGTCCAAGTCTTGAAGGTAGAGGTTCGGGGCCAAGGCGTCGGCGCTGTGGTAGCCGCGACGACCAGCAGCAGCGGAGGAGGCCGTTCGGGGGCAGCGCGAGGGGTTCGGCCCGAGGACGTCGGTGCCCCCGCTGTCTGCTGTCCCCAAATCGAGGCGACGACACACGCCGTCGACGCAGCGCTCGGAGCCCGCGCAGCGGGGCCGACAGCGGTAGGGATCGCGAGGATGGGCGAACTCCCAAGGACACCCTCCAGCGACGGCGAGGAGCGCACTGGCGCCAAGGATGAACGTGAACACGGGACCTCGTGACACGAGCGACATACGCCGATCCCAAGCAAAGACTGTGCCTAGCCCCATCAGAACCGCCCCTCGAGCATCACGCCACGATCGCTGAGGCCAACGGTGAGCTTGGGCTCGAACGCCGATGGCACCTCGCCCATGACCGGCAGCTTGGGCCGGGTGAGCAGATAGTAGAGCCCCACACCAATCGCGATGGCCCCTGCACCGACCAAGACGTGACCGCCGATGAGCAGGCGCTTCGCGGCGTCGACGTCGCCCCGAGCCTCGGCGAAACGTTCTGGCGGCGCGCTGGGCTCGAGGGCGAGGTAGCGTTCGTGAGCGGCCTCGCCACGATAGATCCCCACCCCGTAGAGCGTGGCGGCTCCCGCCGCCAGGGTCAACCCTCCGGCGAGGGTCGACCAGCCGATGATCGCCTGGCGTCGCCGCGCGACCCGCGGCGGCAGCCCTCGCAGGAGGGTCACATCGAGGCGTCGCCAGGACCCCGCAGCGAGCTTCAGGGACTCGCGATGGGCGCGGTGGCCGATGAGGCGAAGCTCCACACGGTGGCGACCAGGGCGAAGGTAGAGGACCCCTGGAAGAGGAGTCAGGCCGATCTTCTGCCCATCGATGAAGACCTCCGCCCGGGCCTGGGAGCAGTTCAGCGTCAGCCGTCCCAGACGCGCGTCGATCTGCGCCAAGGCGGCGCGGGCAGCCTGCACGATGTGCGCGGGAGCCTTTCCTTTGGCGCGGCGGAAGAAGCGCAAGAAACGCGCAGCAGCCTCGCGAGGACGGTCGAGGTCAAAGAGCGTCTGGGCGATGTTGAGATCGATCTTGTAGCTCGGGTAGAGCTCGTAGGCTCGACGGTACGCCGCCAGAGCGGCCCGCAGACGCTTGACGCCGCGGAGCCGATTCCCCTCGAGGAAGAGCTTGCGCGCCGCGGCGTAACGCGCGGTCCGGGACCGCAACACGGGCGCCGCCGACGTCTCCGTGGACACCACGCTAGCGAAGGTGAAGGCGATGACGATCGCCCACTGAGTCAGCACGTGAAAGAACATGGAGCCCGCCACCCGACGTCCGAAGAGCACCCCCGCACATGCGGGACCGAGCCGGGTGCTGAGCTGCCGCGCCGATTTCGTAGCCGAAGAAACGAGCCATACTATGGGTCTGGCGAGCGTTCTGAGGCCTAGATGGCGGCCGACAGGGCGGTGCCCGGCGACGGGAGGCATGTGGGGGGGCTCCTATATCTCGCCTGGCTCCGGGGGCTTGCCGACGAGGTAGCGGACGAGCAGCGGCAGGTGTCCATCGGGGTAGTTGGCCTTGGGTAGGCGCAACCGGCCCATCAGCGTGTTGTACCATGAGGTGCCGAGCAGCCGCACCGCGGTGACGCGCTTGCCCTCACGGAAGGCCATCCAGCTCAGGTGATCGTACTGATGAGCCTTGAGCACTCGGGCGTAGTGCTGGTGGTCCTTGAAGACCCCGTTCTCGCCGAAGACCTTGTACATCAGCGTCGTGACCTGTGGAAAGGCGCGGTCGAAGCTCGAGCTCAGGCTCTCCGGCTCATGGCGGACGCGGAGCATCGGGTTGGTGTAGCGCACGACCGGGTAGCGAGCGACGATCCGGGTCCAGAGCTCGTAGTCTTCGCCGTTCCAGAGCCGCGGGTCGAAGCCGCCAACCTCACGCAGCGCCTCGGTCCGCGTGATCGACGCCCCGGTGCCGCCGAGATTGTCGCTGGCGGCGAAGTCGAGCAGGGTCAGCACCTGGACCTTGTCGAGGCAGAAAGCCGGCTCCTGGCAGGCCTGATCCTCGTCCATCGCGATCCCGCAGAGCATCGCGCCGGCCTTCGGAAAGGCCTTGGCGAGGCGCAGCTGGTGCTCGAAGCGCCAGGGCAAAGACCAGTCGTCGGCGTCCATGAACGCGGTCAGCTCGCCGCGGACCTCGCGGATGCCGTGGTTTCGCGCCGCCGACGGCCCAGCGTTGGTCTGCGTCAAGAGCCGCACCTCGACTCCCTCCGGCTGAAAGCGCCGAACGAGCTCGGCGGTGCCGTCGCTTGAGCCATCATCGACGACAATGATCTCGAAGGGCTTGACCGTCTGCTCGACCAGCGAGGACAGCGCCTCCTCGATCGTCCGCTCGGCGTTGTAGGCCGCCATCACGACGCTGACGCGCGGGCTGCTCATGGGTCATCTCCAAGTCGGTGGGAGCCGGCTACTTCTTGTCGGAGGCATCTGGGGAGGAGGCTTCAGATGCCTCCGGGTCAGACGCCTCCGGGTCAGACGCCTCCGGGTCAGACGCCTCCGGGTCAGACGCCTCCGGGTCAGGCGCCTCCGGGTCAGACGCCTCCGGGTCAGACGCCTCGTCATCGTCACCCTCATCGTCGTCATCGCCGCCGCGATTTAGCAGAGCCCGCTTGGTCGTGTCGAGGAGGTCCCTCGCGGTGGACGGCGCGATGATGAACGCCGCCGGAATAAACGCGATACCACCGGCGACGATCTCGAGCGCCAAGGTGAGAAAGCTGGCCTCCAAGCCGATCAGCCGCAGCAGGTAGCGCGTGCCGATCACGGCGCCCACCATCGGCCCCGTAGCCAAGAGCGGCGGGATCACGCCGCCGCCGAGACGCGCGAAGGAGACCCCGCTGGTGATGCGCACGGCGATCATGCTGCCCACCGCGTGGAAGGTGAACGCGACGCCCGGCGCGAGGCAGGCCCAGAGGATCCCCTTTGGCGAGAGCAGGACGATCATGCCCAGCAGCAGGAAGACCTTCGCGACCTCGAGGGCCATCACCATCACCGGCTGCCGCTCGGCCAGCTGGTAGGATCCGATGGTCCAGCCGAGGGGCCGCACCACCGAGAGCGCGGCGAGCATCATCAGCATCGGCGCCATCTGCGCCCAGCGCGGATCGAAGATCGCCGCTGTGGCGGTGTGTGCGATCGCGCTCAGGCCGACGGCCATCGGGAAGATGATCACGCCCAGCAGGCGGGTGGCGCGGATCAACGCCTCCGCGCGAGACTCCGCGTCGAGGCGAGCGAAGGAGGGAAGCAGCACCTCGCCGATGTGCTCGCCGACGTGGGTCGCCGGGATGTCGGCGAGGTTGTAGGCGAGGTTGTAACGACCGACCGTCGCCTCGCCGAAGTAGCGAGAGACGAGCAGGTTGTCCCAGGTCTTCGCCGCGCGGTGGGCGATGTCGCCGAAGGTCATCGGTAGACCGAACGAGAAGAGCTCCTTGGTCTGGGCCCAGGTCAGCTTGGCCGGCTCGATCCACTCGCGCCAAGGAGAGAGATAGAGGCAGCCGAGCAGGAACACGCCCCACTGCACGACGTTACCGTAGACGATCGCCATCCCGCCGAAGCCATAGATAGCGGCGCCAATCGACACCATCGCATAGAGCAGCTCTGTCACGCCGCGGAGGATGCCGAGCTGGCCAAAGCGGAGGTCTCGCACGAGCATCCGCTCGGCGGGGTAGCCCACCCTCATGAAGACGGTGGCGAGCACCAGCCCGGGGATATAGGTCGCCGCGTTGGGCGAGCCGAACATCGGCCCCCAGCCGTCCTTGTAGCCGAGCACAACGGCGAAGGCCACAGCGCCGAAGAGCAGGTGGTAGAAGGTCGCGTGGAAGATCGAGCTGCGGCTGGCGCTGGGCGTCGCGATGACCCAATGAAAGAGCCCGAAGCCCGTCAGGTTGGAGGCGGTGAGCACGACCACCGTGGCCACCGAGACCGCGCCGTACTCCGCCGGCAGCACGAAGCGTGTCAGCACCAAGGTGCTGATCAAGCCGATAGCGCGTGATCCTACGCCGCTAAGGATGCTCCAGATGGCCCCACGGGCTGCTTTGGTGGCGAGGGACACGCTGCTTCCTCGTGTAGGCGGGGTCGCGACGGGGCGTCCCCGCGCAGGAGTTTCCTTCTCTCGCGACGGCGCTGCATTATACGATCGGCGCCTGCCAGGTCAAGCGACCACAAGCGGCGCAAACACCCTACATCTCGAAGTATTCGCCCCAAGCTGCCCGTCTACGGCGCTTGCCCAGATGGCCGCGGTGCGACACAATCCCGGCGATGATCTTCGACTACATTCGCGAGAAGTACATGCACCTGTGGCTGCCGAGCTTTCTGCGCCATACGGCACAAAACCTCACCGCGCCGCGCTATCAGGGGAAGAAGCACCTGCTCTTCGCGCTCTGTGATCATTATGAGCCGCTGTGGGGCGAGGCCCCCGACGACGTCGGCGAGCGGCGCGTGCAGGCGTGGCTCGACCACTACCCAAAGATGACCACACCCTTCCGCGACGCCGACGGCTACGCCCCCCGACATAGCTTCTTCTTCCCTGGAGAGGAGTATCGCCCCTTCTTCCTCGACGGCTTGGCGTCGCTGGCCAAGCAGGGGCTGGGCGAGGTTGAGCTCCACTTGCACCACGACAACGACACAGCCGAGAACCTGCGGGCGACGATCCTCGAGTACCTGAAGACCTACGACCAGCACGGTCACCTCAGCCGCGATCCCGACGGGCGGCTGCGCTACGCCTTCATCCACGGCAACTGGTGTCTGGCCAACGCCCGCGAAGACGACGTCGACTGCGGCGTCGACGAGGAGCTGCCGCTGCTCTGGGAGACCGGCTGCTATGTCGACATGACCTTCCCGGCCGCCCCCGATGAGTCGCAGCCGCGGCTGGTCAACCAGATCTATTGGCCGCAGGGCGACCTCGCGCGCAAACGCGCCTACGACTTCATCGGCGAGCGCGCGCGGGTGGGGCACGTTAAGCGCGACCGGCTGCTGATGCTCCAGGGCCCGCTCGCGCTGACCTTCAAGAGGGGCAAGGTGCCGCTCCGGCTCGAGAACGGCCACATCACCGGCGTCGACCCTGGGACACCCGAACGGATCAGGACCTGGACCAAGCAGAACATCCACGTCGCCGGGCGGCCCGACTGGGTCTTCGTCAAGGTCCACACCCACGGCGCGCCGGAGAAGGTCGCCGACTCCTACCTTCACGGTGGCGGCGCCAAGCTCCACCGCGAGCTGACCAGCCGCTACAACGACGGCCACGAGTGGGTGCTCCACTACGTCACGGCGCGGGAGATGTACAACATCGCGATCGCCGCGATGGAGGGCCGGATCGGCGATCCCGCCGAGTACCGCGACTACGTCCTCCCCCCGCCGCCCATCGCTTCATCGTGAACCGAGGAGCGCCCGTCGCGACGATCCGCAGCTCTAGCCACGATCCACTGAGCACGGCTACCGATAGGCCAGCACGCCGGCGCCGTCGGTCCTGTGGCTGCCCCCGGGCGTGACCGTGATCTCGACGGTCGCGCCGCCGCCGCGCTTGCCCACACTGTAGCCGCTGCTGGGCTTCAGCCCGCAGATGATCTGCCGAGTCACGCTCGACGGCACGCTGTAGCGGATCGTGCTCGGCGCGGATCCGACCACCTCGGGAAACATCACGGCGACGCCCTTGACGGTGGCGCCGCGGTAGCCTCCCTCGGCCGCGGTGATCAGCGTCGTCGCGTCGGCGCGGGCCCCCGCGTCGGCGCCCTGCAGCACGTGGAGGAAGGTCGCGCGCTTTTCCGGGCGCCTCGGCTCCACGGACACGCGGTGGGTCATGATCGAGTCGTCCACCGGCTTGCCCCCGCCCACCTGGACCTTGATCGCGGCGTCTCGCGGCAACAGCGTGGTCAGGAACACCTGCTGCCCCTTTGGCGTCTTGGCTCTCACGCGCCGGCCGCTGAGCACGCCCCGCGAGGGGAGCTGCTGCCAGAGCCGCTTGAAGCGGCCCGCCTTACCCGTCTCCGCGCGATCGAAGAAGACGACATGATCGGGCCTGAGCCAGACGATCGAGCGGCTGGCGTGCTTGACGTCTCTGCTCTTCGTCTCGCGCGAGTTATAGAGCGGGGTCGCGTCGCCGAGCGCGTAGAGGTAGCTCGCGCCCTCGGAGTGACGCACGATCTTGCCGTCCCCGGCGGGCATGGCCATCCACTGCGAGCCGGAGCGGGCCATCCTCTTGACCCACTCCTCCGAGGTCTTCGGGGGGTCGTTCTCGATCGAGAGCGTGTTGTGATACTGCGAGTGGGGGTTGGTGTCGGCGTAGCCCGTCCGATCTCGGGTCAGCCACTCGCCCTTGCGCCAGAAGCCGAAGTGGTTGCCATCACAGTGCTGGTGGTCAATCGTGTTGTAGCCGCAGATGAAGCGAAAGAAGCTCGCCTCATCGTCCCACCCTGTGCGCGAGAAGAGGTGGCCGATGCCCTCGGCGAGGTGGGTCTTGGCGAAGCTCGGCCGCGGATCCGCGGGGCTCTTCCAGCCCGGCCCGTAGAGCAGAAAGTAGAAGATCGCGTCGATCATCGGCTCAGAGCGCGCCGCCCGCTCTCGCAGCTTGCCCTTGCCACCGCGAGGAAAATGCTCCTGGATCCAGCGCACGCGGTCGAGGCGCGTCCTGTCGCCCCTGTCGTAGTGGTAGACGCCCAGCGGCCCCCAGAGCGCGATCGCGTCGCGGATCGACTGCACCGACCCGTCGCCGCTCCAGGCGGCCTCCCAGATCGGCCCCTGCCAGTCGTGGATCACCCGCGGCGCTGGCGGGTAGAGATGAAACCAGCCCTTGAAGATGTCGTCCCAATAGGGGTTTTGGGCGATCGAGACCTGCTGGCCGTGGGTCGCCACGTCGTCGCGCCCCGAGGTGTAGAGCGCCAGCAGCAGCTGGGTAATGTAGGAGATGGACTCCGGCGAGTAGTAGGGCCCCTCCGGCGAGAGGCCGCCCCGGCTGTCGCCGCGACGGAGATGGTCATTGACGTAGAGGAACGCGCCCACGGCGCTCTCGAAGCCCCTCTTCAGCTTGCCGTTGACGTCGTCTTTGGGATCCATCGCCAGGCCCATCAGGCCGAGGTTGCGCATATGAGCGGTGTAGTAGTTGTTGGCCGACCAGCGCACGGCGATGGGGTCTCTCAGGAGCTTCGGATCGTTGGTCATCCCCACCGGCTCGGGGTGGTTGAAGCCGGTGGTGTTGGCGTTCATGTTCTCGTCGATCCAGCGCTCGAAGACCCTGCGGATCGTCCTCTTGTCCGCCGCGGTCAGCCGCGGATAGATCCAGTCGACCACCAAGGGGAAGGCCTCACCATGCCAACGCGAGCGATCATAGGTGGAGAAGGTCTTGCCGCGAAAGGCCCCCTGGCCCTCGCCCTTGACGGCTTGCTTCATCACGGCCATCAGCAAGGCGCGTGCGCGGGCGCCGTAGTCGTCGCGGGCGGCCTTGTCGGGGTGCACCAGCGACATGAAGGCGAAGATCTCGGCGTACATCTCGGTCGGATGCTGCGTGGCCCCGGGGTGACCCGGATCGCCACCAGGGACCTTGCCAGCGTCCATCACCTGCTTGCCCGCGGTGGCCGCCACGAGGAGGCCATGTCTCCAGATCGGGTTCGAGCTCACCGCCCAACTCCGGAGCCGCGGCAGGTCCGCGGCCGTGAGCCAGAGGCGCGGGTGGGTGGTCAAAGGGCCCGCTGGACGCTTGACGCCGATCCGCTCGGTGGACCCTGGACGCGCGCCAAACGCTCCAGCGCCAGACCCCGCGCCTGTGCCCCGCTGCGACGCCGGACACCCCGGTCCGAAGGTCAACACCGCCACCAACACACAGACGCCACCAACGTCACGCTGCAGCTGCTCTCGTCTTCTCGTCATCTTGGCTCTCGTCGCGCTCTGTCGCCCCCTCGACTCTAACGTGACCGAGGGCAGACAGAACAGCCGCTGAGTAGATAGAATCCGCTCATGACCAACCCCTACCAGCCTCCCAAGACCAACGAGCCCGCCCCTCCCCTCGCCCCGTCCCATCAGAAGCTCGCGCCAGGACCAGGCGTCTGCCCCAAGTGCCGTATCAACGACTTCACCGAGCTGAAGTTCACCTGGTGGGGCGGCGCGGTCGGTCCGCGGCTCCTCAACCACGTCAAATGTAACGGCTGCGGCGCGACCTTCAACAAGAAGACCGGCAAGCCGAACACCGTGGGGATCGTCATCTACTCGGTGGTCATCACCGGGATCCTGGTCGGCATCCTCATCGCGCTACGATGAGCTAGCAGTCTGTTGGTTTCGAGCTCGGTTCGAAGGGCCAGCATCGCGACGGGAGGTCAGCGGGTCAGCGCTCTAGGATCAGCCCCCCGCTGTAGCCTCGGCGTCGGCGCGCTCTTCGAAGCTGCCAGCCTGGTGCCCCGGATAGCGCGGCACCTGGCCGAGGGAGACGATGCCCAGACGCTCGATGTCCTCGCCACGGTAGAGGCGCCGGTCGAGGACGCCGATCAGGAGACCGATGATCGGCACGCCGAAGATGAAGACGACCACCGCGACGATCGCCCCCTTGAACCCGCGCTTCAGCCTGGGCGGCGCCATCCGCCCCCAGTCAACCAGCTCGAAGCGGATCCCCATGCTCTTTTTCTCGCGGCTCGCGATCACCCGCGTCCGAGCCAGCCGGGTGTTCTCGCCGGCGAGCCGATCGCGCAGCCGATCGATCAGCGCCCGCAGCTGACGCACCTTCTGCTGCGCCACCGCCTTCTGCGCCACCGTCGCTGTCTTGGAGCCCACGATCAGCTCCTGCGCCGTGCGCTGCTGGGCCAGGTCGTCGATCTTGCGCGCCGTGAGCTTGATCGAGTGGCGCACCAGCTTCACCGCCGCCGCCGCCGCGGCCTTGCGCACCCTCTCTTCATGACTGCGCAGCATCTTGCCCAGCTCGCGTACGACGTTGAGGGCCAGCCGCGCCGAGGGCGCCGTATAGGTGATGCGGATGCGAGCTGTGCGCTCTGGCAGCTCGTTATCGGGGATCAGAAACTGGTTTTGGTAGACGCTGACGTTAACGTGATCGCGCATCTCCTCGATCGCCCAGTTCTGATCGAGCGCGAGCTTCGAGGGAAAGAGCTTGAACTTCTTGATCAGCCGCAGGCTGTTGCGGCGGGTAAAGATCCCGTCGAAGACATACCGGCGCAGCTGCGCCTTCGGTGGCGGCGGGGCCATGCGACCGTCGACCCCTCGTCGCTCCTTGAGCAGAAAGGTCACGCTGGCGTCGAACTTCGGCTTCTTGCGCCAGGTGCGCACACCCGCCGCCGCGGCGACCAGCGCCCCCAAAGAGAGCACCAGGATCGGTCGCGCCAGCGCCCGGCGTTTGAGGCGCCCCAGCTCTTGCCGGGCCCGCCCCCAGCTGGGCTCCTCCCCCTTCCACTCCTCCCGCACCTCGACCTGTAGGTCGTAGGGGCCAATGCGCACCCAGTCGCCCACCTGCAAGAGGATCGGCGCCCCGTTGAGCGCGACGCCGTTGACCACCGTCGGGTTCGCCGCGTTGATGTCCTTGAGCCGCAGGTAGCTCCCCACCGGGCGTACGCGACAGTGCAATCGAGAGACGCGGAGGTCGCGCAGGTGGATGTCCACGTGCTCCGATCGCCCAATCACCATCGGCCGATCGATCCCGAAGCTCCGGGTGACCCCTCGGCGGTGCAAGGTAAGGTAGTGGTAGTGGGTCGGTTCCATCGCGACAGCCGAGAGTCTACGTCAAGGTCTCCTCCGGCGCATCTCTGGAGGGGCCCGCGCGGGCCTCAGCGGCGCTCACACTCGCCGTCGTAGGGAAAGACCGCGCCATGGGCCACGACCTCGAAGTCTGTGACCTTCAGCGGGCGCAGGTCATGCGGGCCGAGCAGGCCCTCCCATTTATGGCGCGCGCCGCGATCGCTCTGCACAGTGAGCGTGATGCTCCCCGCGTCGGCGAGGAACATCCCATAGCGCTGGAGCGTGCGGGCGAGCACCCGCGCACCCTTGCTCTTCAAGGTCTGCACCGGGAAGTCGCGCCGCAGCCGGAAGCGGGCGCCGTAGGGCGGCGCGTAGCGCCCGCCGCTCGTGGCGTTGGTCGAGTGCGTCGCCGGGCTGACGTAAGCCTGTCGCCGGATCCGCGGGTTGGGGAGGATGAAGCGTAGGGCGTGCTTCACCGCGCCAGCCGCCACCGCGTCGGGGCGGGCCAGCAGCGGGGCGATGGGGAGCCCAGCGGCGTCGGCGGAGGTGCAGCCATGGCCACGACCGCTCGGCCCGTAGGCTCGCCTGAGGTCCCACACCGCGAGGCAGCCGCCGTGAAAGGTGCCGCCTCGGATGTCGGCGCGCCACATCTCATAGAGCCGCTTGCGGTAGGGATCGAAGACCAGCAGATGACAGTCGCCGTCGCTCTCGCAGCGGTAGCCCGTCTCGCCCTCGATCGCGCCGCCGGCAGGGACGGGCATCGGCACGTGGTCGCAGTCGGGGCTGTAGAAGTCGTCGGTGGTCTCGAAGCGCCGATAGGGTGTGCTGCGCGTCGCCGTCAGCACGTGCATCGAAGAGTCGATCTGGAAGCGCCCCCGCCCCCAGCCGCCGCCCTGCGACGCCAGCCAGGAGATGGTCCGCTTCGAGTCGTCGGCGAGCTTGGCCTTGGAGATGTCGCGATACCAGGGCGGTTTGCGCCGCGGCAGTCGCCTGCTGCGAGGTGTCTCTCGCGTCGAGCCGGCGCTTGAACGAACGCCTTGCCCAGCGCCCCGGCCAGAGCAGGCGCAGAGGAGCGAGACCGCCACGACCAGGCTGCCCATCGACGAGATCAACGACTTCATGCTGTGGACGCTAGCGCGAGCCCCGTCGCGTCGCTAGCTCGGTTCACAGCGACGCCGTGACAGCCTCTGAAACGAGACCAGACGCCGGTCCCAATCGTAACGTCGCGTGCGCCCCCCTCACGGTGTTGAGCGCTCCCCCTTCCTCCGCATCTCTGTGGAATCCGACCCCGAAATCAGCAACACTATCGGGTCTGTTCGATCGTGGAGCGGGAAGCTCGGCGTCGCGGCACGTATCATGTGCCGTAGGGTCGGTCGACTCGCTCAAGAGCGACCGGGAGGCATCGAGGAGGCCACGTGGCTAACGCAACCATGACGAGCGATCACAGCAAGTTCGCCTCTGTCATCGCCAAGGTGAGGCGGCGTCTTCGGATGCAGCGCGCCTTCGAGGCGCTCACCACCGCCGGGCTTCTGTGGGTGCTCGTGCTCACTGGCCTGGTCTACCTGGCCAAGGCTCGCGTCATCGCCACTGACGCGCTCCTCGCCTACGCAGGGCTCTCGACGCTGCTGCCGCTGATCGCCGCGATCATCGCCCTGACGCGGCGGGTGCGCCCGGCCGAGGCGGCGAAGCTGATCGACGACAGCCACGAGCTCCACGATCGTGTCGGCGCGGCGTACGAGTTCACCCAACGGCGAGATCCTTCGCCCTTCATGGTCGCCCACGTCAAGGAAGCCCTGGGGCACCTCTCGTCGATCCGCCCCGGTCGCGCCGCCCCCTTTCGCCGACCGCGAGACCTCGCCCCCCTGGGGCTGCTCCTGCTCTGCCTCGGCTTCGTCGCCGTGCTGCGCTTCCCTGCGCCGCGCGTCTACACGCCCCCGCCCAAGGCGCTGCCGCCGACGCTCTCGGTCGACGCCCAGGATTTGCAGCCGCATAAAGACCTCCTCGCCCAGCTGAAGCTGGAGGCGCAGCAGAAAAACCTCCCGGAGGTTCAGAAGCTGGCCGAGAAGATGAACAAGCTCTTCGATCAGCTCGAGAAGAAGAAGCTCACGCGCAAGGAGCTCTTCGCCAAGCTGGCCCAGCTGGAAAAGCAGATGCTCGACGCCCTCGACAAGGACTTCGACGACCTGAGAAAGAAGCTCCAGCAGATGGGCAAAGACCTCGAGAAAGAGAAGCTGACCAAGAAGCTCGGCGACGCGCTGAAGAAGAGCGACCTCGCCCGCGCCAAGAAGGAGATGGAGGCGCTAGCCAAGAAGATCGCGAAGCTAAAGAAGCGCGATCGGCGCAGGCTCGCCAAGGCCCTCAAGCGCGCCGCGCGTCACAAGCTCGACAAAAAGAACCTGCAAAAGAAGATCGACAAGCTCAACAAACAGATCAAGCGGCTGAAGCGGCGCCTCGCCCGCAAAGAGAAGCTGACCAAGCAGCAGAAGCGCCGACTGAAGCGGCGCTTGGCGCGCAAGAAGCGCCAGCTCCAGCGGCTCAACCAGCGGCAGCGACGTCGCGCGGCGCAGCGCCGGCAGCTGCAGCGGCTCAACAAGCAGATGAACGCCGCCGCGGCCAACCTGATCAACAAGCTTGACCCCAAGACGCGCAAGGCCTTGGACAAGCTGATGAAGAAGCTCGCCAAGCAGATGCAGAGGTTCGCCAACCAGATGAACAAACGCCGCGCGATGGCCAAAGCCCAGGGGAACCTGCAAGATCTCAAGGAGTTTTTGCGGCGCCTCGGCAAGGGCGGCAAGGTCCGCATCGGCCGGCTCCAAGACTTCATGCGCCGCGCGGGCGGCAAGATGGGCAAGATGGGCAAGGGCAAGGGCAAGGGCAAGGGCAAGGGCAAGGGTAAAGACATGGTGCTGATCCCTGGGATGGGCGGCATGGGGATGCCGCTGCCGATGCCCGGCATGGGTCAAGGCCAAGCCCAAGGCCAAGGCCAGCTGCCTGGAGACGGCATCGGCCAGGGCACAGACCCCAACGTCAAGGGCCAGAGCACCCAGCTCGCTGGCCGCCGCAAGGGCGTCTTCGTCAAGGGCAAGCAGGGCCAGGGCCCCAGCCGCGCGGAGGTCATCCTCGGCGCCGCCGACAAGGGCTTCTCCACCACCAGCTACAAGCGGGTCTACAAGGACTACTCGCAGATCATCGAAGAGGTGATGAAGCGCGAGCAGGTCCCGCTAGGCTATCGATACTACATCAAGCGATACTTCCAGCTGATCAAGCCGCGGTAGCAGACGCTGCACCGCGGCGCGGCCTCTCATGGGGCCGACGCGACACGACGACACGACCACGACTCGAAGACCGAGAGGAAACACATGTCCGACGCGCACGCTGCCGGCGCCGAGCAGCTGGTCTCTGCCTTTCAACAAGACGTCAAGAAGCTCGCCGACGAGATCGGGAAGGTGATCGTCGGAAACGAGATGATCATCGAGGCCGTCCTGACCTGCCTGCTCACCGGTGGTCATGGGCTCATCGAGGGCGTCCCAGGCCTCGGAAAGACGATGCTGGTCCGCACCCTCGCCGAGTGCGTCGACCTCAACTTCTCGCGGATCCAGTTCACGCCGGACCTGATGCCCGCCGACATCGTCGGTACGATGATGATCGTCGAAGACGAGGCGGGCAAAAAGCACTTCGAGTTCCAGCGTGGCCCGGTCTTCGCCAACATCCTGCTCGCCGACGAGATCAACCGCGCCACGCCGAAGACTCAGTCGGCGATGCTCGAGGCGATGCAGGAGCAGCGCGTCACGATCTCGCGCACGACCCACCAGCTCGAGCAGCCCTTCATGGTGCTAGCCACGCAGAACCCGCTCGAGATGGAGGGCACCTACCCGCTGCCCGAGGCTCAGCTCGACCGCTTCCTCTACAAGATCAAAGTCGAGTTCCCCGACCGCGACGAGCTGCATGAGATCCTGGATCGCACGACCAAGGGCAAGATGCCCAGCGCCGAGCCGGTGATGAAGCAAGGGCGGCTGATCGAGATGCGCGATGTCCTGCGCCAGGTGCCCGTGTCACGGGTGGTCCAGGACTACGCGATCCGCATGCTCCAAGCGACCCACCCCGACCGCCAAGACGCCCCTGCTGGCGTCAAGCAATACGTCCGCTTCGGCTCCAGCCCCCGCGGCGCCCAAGCGTTGCTCCTCGGCGCCAAGATGTCGGCGCTCCTCGACGGCCGCTACAGCTGCTCGACGCAAGACATCCGAAAGGTCGCCCCGAGCGCGCTGCGCCACCGCGTGATCCTCAACTTCGAGGGCGAAGCCGAGGGGGTCACCACCGATCAGGTCGTCGACGAGATCCTGGAGACGCTGCCAAAAGAGGCGGCCTGAGTACTGCGACCCGGAAAAACGTGACCAAAGCGCGCCGGACTGGGCTTCGCTGGCGAGGCGCGAGGAAGGACGATACTGGTGGTATCTGACTGACGAGCAACGAAGCCAGCGGAGTTCAGGACCAGCGATCGTTCACGTTTTCTGGGGAGCTGTACGAAGTGTCGGTTCTTCCACTCTTGAACAATACCAGGCCCCCACCCTCGGCGGCTGCCACAGCGAAGGCGGAGTGAGGCAACCGTGGCAAAGAAACGCGCTGCTGCTCAGCAACCGAAGAGCAGCGAGCTCTTTGACGAAGAGTTCCTGAAGAAGCTCGAGTACCTGCATATCGTCTCGAAGAAGCTCTTCGCCGGCCAAGGGATGGCGGAGCGGCGGACCAAGAAGGTCGGCTCTGGGATCGAGTTCGCCGACCACCGGGAGTACGCCCCCGGAGACGACTTTCGTTACATCGACTGGTCGATCCTCGGCCGCCTCGATCGCGTCCTCTTGCGCCTCTTCGAAGAAGAGGAAGACCTCCATATCTATATCTTGCTCGACATCAGCGACTCGGTGCGGATGGGCAGCCCGCCCAAGCTGCACTACGGGATGCAGGTCGCCGCGGCCCTGGCCTACGTCGGCCTGGCGAACCTCGACCGCGTGAGCATCATCACCTTGGCCGACGGCCTCCGCGATCGGCTGCCACCGGCCCGCGGCAAGGGGCGCATCTTCAAGGTCTTCGAGTTTCTGCGCGCGATCACCCCCGGCGGACGGACCGAGCTCGCCTCGGCGCTCCGCAGCTTCGTACACCAGAACAAGCGGCGTGGCCTGGCCGTGCTGATCTCCGACTTCTACGATCCAGCTGGCTATCAAGAGGCGATCAACGTGCTGCGCTACAACCGCTTCGAGCCGTTCATGATCCAGCTCTACGACTCGGAGGAGGCGCGCCCGAAGCTCAAGGGCGACCTGCAGCTGATCGACTGCGAGACCGGCGAGGTCCGCGAGATCACCATCTCGGCGAAGATGCTCGAGCTCTATGCGCAAGAACATGAGCGCTACTGCAACGAGCTGGCCGAGTTCTGCGTCACAAAGCAGGTGCCCCACGTGCGCGCCGACACCCGCCAGCCCTTCGACGACTTGATCCTCGGCATCTTCCGGCGGGGAGGGCTCGTGCGATGACCCTCCTCGGTCTCAGCCTCACGCAGATCGCGACGATCTTCGGCGTCATCGGCGGCGCCGTAACGCTGCTCTATATCCTCAAGCTGCGACGTCGGCGCGTCTCCGTGCCCTTCGCCCAGCTCTGGCAGCGGGTGCTCAAGGAGCGCCAATCCGATAGCCTCTTCCGTCGGCTCAAGCGGCTGCTCTCGCTGCTGCTGCAGCTAGCCTTCCTCTTTCTGCTGGTGGCCGCGCTCGGCAACCCACGGCTCTCGACGCAGGTGATCAGCGAACGACGGATCATCATGCTCGTCGACGCCAGCGCCTCGATGAAGTCCATCGACGCCGACGGCGACACGAGGATGAAGGCCGCCCTGAAGAGAGCGCGCGAGCTCGTCTCCGGGCTCAGCGGCAGCGACGTGATGATGATCGTGCGCATGGACGCGCAGATCACGCCGCTGACGGCCTTCACCTCCGACAACAAGACCCTGCTCAAAGCCCTCGACGACCTCAAACCGACCGACACCCGGGCGGATCTCTCGCGAGGCTTGACGTTCTGCGCCGACGCGCTGCGCGGTCGAAAAAACCCAATGCTGATCATCGTCGGCGATGGCGCCTATGACCCCAAGGCCCTAGCCTCGGTGCGCCTCGACGCGCGCTCGGGCACGAAGGTCAAGCTCGTCCCCAAGAAGGCCGCGCCCAAGAAGGCCGCGTCTCAAGCGAGCACGAAAGCCGGCACCACGAACGCCGACACCACGAAAGCCGGCGTCACGAGAGCCGACACCACGAACGCCGACACCACGAACGCCGACACCACGAAAGCCGACACCACGAAGACCGTAAAGAAGGACAAGCGCGGGCCAGGGAGCCTCGCCAGCGACCTCGATCGGATCTCCCTCGAGGGCGTCACGGTGCACTTCATCGGCGTCGGCGAGAGCAAAGACAACGTGGGCATCGTCGCCTTCAACGCCCGCCGCTATCCGACCAACAAGCTGAGCTTCGAGGTCTTCCTCGAGGTCGTGAACTACCGCAAAGTGAAGACGCAGGTCGACCTGCAGCTGCTCTCCGACGGCGCGCTCAACGACGTCAAGCGCCTCGTGCTCGGGCCTGGCCAGCGCGCTCGCTACACCTGTTCGCCCTCCGACCGCAAGGCCGGCAAGAAGAGCTGGTGCGATATGGCGGCCTCCGGCGAGCTCCTCGAGGCCCGCCTGGTCAAGGCGGGCAGCTCCGACACCAACGACAAGGGCGCCCTCGACGCCTTCCCCCTCGACGATCGCGCCTACGCGCTGCTGCCCAAGCGCCGCAAGCTGAGGGTCCTGCTCGTCTCCACCGGCAACCTCTTTCTCGAGGGCGCGCTGCTCCTCGACGAGAACACTGCCCTCGAGCGGATACCGCCAGCAGCCTATAGCCCCAAGCGGACCCGCGGCATGGACGCCGTGGTCTTCGACGGCTGGGTCCCCGACAGCTGGGTCAGCGACGCCAAGGGTAAAGATGGGCGACCGAAAGATCTAGGTCCCCAGGCCCACGTGCTGCTCGTCAACCCGCCCGCAGACAAGGGCCCCTTCGGCGTGGTGGGTCGGATCCGCCGCCCCTTCATCACCGAGCAGAGCGAGGCTCATCCGGTGATGCGCTTCATCACCCTCAAAGACGTCAACATCTCCGACTCGGCGACGTTTCGGCGCCGGCGCGGCGACACCGTGCTCGCCGCCAGCCTCCGCGATCCGGTGCTGATCGCTCGCGACAACGGCCGCTACAAGCGCGTCGCCTTCGGGTTCAACCCCAAGCGCAGCGATCTCCCGCTGCGCGTCGCCTTCCCGCTGCTCGTGATCAACACGCTGAATTGGTTCTCCGGCGAGAGCGAGGGCCTGATCACGACCTACAAGGCTGGCGACACCTGGCAGGTGCCCCTTGGCCCGGTCGACGAGAGCAAGACCCGCGCCGACTTCGTCGAGGTCAGGAATCCGCTCTCCGAGCTCTTCAAGGCGCCGGTCAGCGGAAGCTACGCCGTGCTCAACGGGCGCCACGTCGGCGTCTACGACATCTCCGATGGCCACCGGAAGCTGCGCATCGCGGCGAACCTGGCCGATCCCCAAGAGTCCAATATCGCCCCCGCCGAGAAGCTGGTGCTCGGCGGGCGGCTCCTCGCGCCACCGGCGGGCTTTTCGGTCAAGCTCCGCCGCGAGATCTGGATCTACCTCTTGCTGATAGGCTTGGGGCTGCTCCTGCTCGAGTGGCTGACCTACAACCGACGATTGACGGTTTAGCCAATGCGCCTCTGGTTACGTATCTTGCTGACGACCCTCGCCACGGCGGGCCTCGTCATAGCCTATCACCAGCTGCTGCTGCGGCCGGACGTGCAAACGGTCAAGACCGTGCTCTTCGATCGCAACGTCGAGCTCGTCGCCCCACGCTGGCTCGGGCTGTTCTGTGTCGTCCCCGCGCTGGTGCTGGTGCGCTCGTTTTCGCTGGTCGACATGTCGCGGATCCAGCAGGGGCTCTCGCTCTTCCTCCGCGGCCTGGTGGTGGTCGGGCTGGCCCTCGCCTTGGCCCGACCGACGATCACCAGCGACGAGTCTCTGACGAGCACGGTCTTCCTCGTCGACGTCTCCGACAGCGTCTCCAACGACCAGCTGACACGCGCCCGTGAGATCGTGCAGCGCGCCTGGGATGAGCGAGGCAAGCACGACGTGCAGCTCTTGACCTTCGCTCAACGCCCGGAGGTGATCCCGCTGCCCAACGCCACGACGAAGACGATCCCCGCGCTGAAACGACATGAGGGTGAGCGCGCGGGGGAGCACTCCGATCTCCAGGCGGCGATCCAGCACGCCTACGGCCTCTTTCCGGAGAACCGCATCCCGCGGCTGGTGCTGGTCTCGGACGGCAACGAGACCGACGGCGACGTGCTCGCCGAGGCCTACCGCGCCACCGGCAAGAGGATCAAGATCCACGTCGTGCCCTACACCGAGCGCAAGATGAAAGAGGTGCTCGTCAAGGCGCTCCTGCTGCCGAAGGAGGTGCGCATGGGGGCCCCCTTCCACCTCGTCGCCGAGGTCTACACGACCCACGAAGAGGACGTGGCGCTCACGCTCTACAAAGACGAGTTCATCAACGGCCTCGATGGCCGCAAGCGGGTCAAGCTGAAGCCCGGCCGCAACGTCTTCAAGTTCAAGTCGCTTGTGCGCGACGCGGGCTTCGTCAACTACCGGCTGGTGATGAGCGGCGTCAAAGAGGACACCTGGCGCTCGAACAACAAGGCCACGGCGATCCTCCCCGTGCTCGGCCGGCCGAAGGTGCTCTACGTCGAAGGTGAGCCCCTCTACGCCGGCTACCTCAAGCGCGCCCTACAAGCCGAGAAGATCGACGTCGTCGTGCGCGGCCCCTACGGCGTGCCAAGCTCCGTCGCACAGCTCGCGAAGTTCGACATGCTGATCATCAGCGACGTGCCGGCGATGTACGTCAACCTCGGCCAGATGGCCGCGATCCACGCCTACGTCCGCGACCTCGGCGGGGGCTTTCTGATGACCGGCGGCCAGAACAGCTTCGGCGCGGGCGGCTACTATGGCACGCGGATCGAGAAGATCCTGCCGGTGCGCTTCGACACGGAGAAGAAGCGTAGCCAGCCGTCGCTGGCGCTGGCGCTCTGCATCGACCGATCAGGATCGATGAGCGGCCAGAAGATCGAGCTGGCCAAGGACGCCGCCAAGGCCACCGCCGAGCTCCTCGGCTCGAGCGACCTGATCGGCGTGATCGCCTTCGACAGCTCGGCTCATGTGGTCGTCCGCCTGCAGCGCGCGGCCAACCGCCTGCGCATCCTCAACGACATCGCGAGGCTTCGCTCAGGCGGCGGCACCAGCATCCTCCCCTGCCTGCGCGAGGCCTATAGTCAGCTGCAGACGGCCAACGCCAAGGTCAAGCACGTGATCCTGCTCTCCGACGGGCAGTCGTCCTATAACGGGATCACCAACCTCGTCGACGAGATGGTGAGCCGCCGGATCACCGTCTCCGCCGTTGGCGTCGGCGGCGGCGCCGACCGCACCCTGCTCCAGACGATCGCAGAGCGCGGAAACGGCCGCTTCTATCACACCAACGACGCGACCAATATCCCGAAGATCTTCACGAAAGAGACCACCAAGGTCGCCCGCTCGGCGCTGGTCGAGGAGCTGGTGAAGGTGCGCGCGATCAAGCGCGCCAACGTGATCCGTGGCGTGAACATCGGCTCGGCTCCCTACCTGCGCGGCTACGTGAGCACCAAGAAGAAGCCGCTCTCCGAGGTGATCCTCGTCAGCGACTATGGCGAGCCGATCTACGCTCAGTGGCGTATCGGGCTGGGCAAGACCGCCGTCTTCACCTCTGACGTGAAGAACCGCTGGGCCGTCAGCTGGCTGCGCTGGGCCGGCTACAGCAGGTTCTGGGCGCAGGTCGTACGCGAGCTGATGCGACATCGGATCCAGCGCTCGTTCGAGATGCGTGCCAACGCCAACCAAGGCGTGGTCAACGTCACGGTCGACGCCCTCGACCGCAACGACCGCTACATCAACGGCCTCGAGTCGACGCTCACCGTCCTCGACCCACGACGCCCCGGCGCCAAGCGCAGCTTCTCTTTGCACCAGACGGCGGCGGGGCGCTACGCCGCCTCGTTCCGCCTACCACGCTACGGCTCCTTTCTGCTCCGCGCGCGCCACCGCGTCGACGGCAAGGTCATCGCGGAGAGCATCTCCTCCCTCGCCGTGCCCTATCCCAAGGAGTACACCGACCTCTTACCCGATCGGCGCAAGCTCGAGCGCGTCGCTACGGTCACCAGCGGTCACGTCACCACCCTCTCTGCCGCCGCCGCCACCGTCAAGGCCTTCATGTCCGCCGACGGCGAGACGATCCAGTACAACAAGGACCTCTGGAGCTGGGTCCTCTACGTGCTGCTCGGCCTCTTCTTTCTCGACGTCCTGCTGCGTCGCATCCGCATCTTCGGCTACGCTCCCATCCCCATCGACAAGCTAGAGAAACAATAGGCCCGCCGCCTGGTCATCCTCCAGCCTTGCGCCAACGCTCCCCCCTCCCCCATCATCGCCTCGTGAAGAACCATCGCCTCGAAAAGACGACCGCTCTCACCCTCCTCCTCCTCGCGAGCCTCGTCACCCCAAGAGCAGCGCGCGCGCAGCGCGTGCTCGTCGGGGGCCCCGCCGTGCCAACCACCGCCGCCAAGCGCGGCCGCTTCACCGTCGGCCCCGGGCACGTCACCCCTCAGCGGGGCAAGGGCTATTGGATCGCCACGCGCAGCACGCTCGGCGACGGCGCGCTGATCGCGCACTTCCGTCACGGGCGGCGGCGCAACGTGGCCTGGCTTCTCCGCGGAGAGCTCGACGGCGAGGGCAACCTCATACGGGGCCTCGTGCTGCGGGTCTACGGCCGGCGGATGTGGCTCGCGCGGCTCGCGAGCGGCGCGCTGCGGGCGATCACCGACAAGCGCTGGATCCGCTGGACCCGCGCGCGGACGTTGAAGATCACGGCGCGGCTGATGGGCGGCTGGGCGCTGGTGCGGGCCTACGTGGGGCGCCGTGGCCGCACGGTCTCGATGCTCCACGCCGAGCTCAGCGGCGCTGACGCAGCGAGCGCCCCGCTCCCTCGTGGTGTGACAGGCCTGCTGGCGCTCGAGCGTCGGCACGATCGACGGCTGCAGCTGCGCTACCTCGCCTTTCGCCAGCTCTGCCGAACGGTCCCCGAGCATGGAGGGCCCTGGCTAACCTTCAGCCACCCCGCGAGCGACTCAGCGACCTTGCGCAAGATAGGAGCGCAACGAGGGATCGTGCGGCTGGAGCAGCTCGAGAGACCTACGCCGCGGGTCGTCTTCCGCACCAACCCCAACGGCCTCGAGCGCGCCTACTGCGCGGGCGCGCGCCCCCTCGGGCTGCGCAGCGAGATGCCGCTGAAATACGTCGACCTGCCTTACCTCGACCTGCGCGGGCTGCCGCCGAGCCAATGGACGGCCACGAAGCTCTCTGTCAAGCCCAAAGGCCTGAGGTGGCGCAAGCGCCCCAAGAGGCGCGGTCTGGTGCGCCTCGATCTCAGCTTCAAAAACCCGCAGATGATCTATCGGCTGCTCGCGCGCTGGCATCGGCGGCATCCGATGGAGACGCGCCTGCTGCAGCTCGGCCGCAGCCATCAGGGGCGCGCGATCTGGGCGCTCGTCGTCGGCTCGCGACGACCGCGACGGACACGCAAGCCGGCGGTGCTGCTCAACTCGGCGCACCACGGCAACGAGCCGATGTCGGTAGAGATGGTGCTCGACGCCGCGCAGACGCTGCTCGAGAACCCGCGAAAAAACCCCCGCGTCGCGCGTTGGCGCGACGCGCTGGTGACCTGGATCGTGCCGGTGGTCAACCCCGACGGCCTCTGGGGTCACATCGAACACTCGCGGCGCTCGGGGCGCAAGAACGGCCGCGACCTCCCCGACAAGGAGCCCGGCGACACGCGAACGCGAGGCGTCGACCTCAACCGCAACTACCCGCTGCGCTGGGGCGCCGCCAAGGACAACCGCATCTCGAGCGGCAGCAAGAGCCACCACTACTACCGCGGCCCCAAGCCAGCGTCGGAGCCCGAGACGCGGGCGATGATGCGCCTGGTGCGACGTGAGCGCTTCGCCGCCTCGATCAGCTACCACGCCGGCTCGCCGGCGCTGCTCGTGCCCTACACCATCGACGGCCTTGAGAACCCCGCCCCACACACCGCGTGGAAGGTCGGCGAGGAGCTCGTCGATCGGGTGATACACCCGCACCTCGGCAACAAAGAGCTGCGGCTCAAGCGTCAGCTCTACCCGGTGGAGGGCACCGATCAGGACTGGATCTTCCACGAGACCGGCGCGCTGGCCTTCCTGCTCGAGTGCAGCAAATACAGCCCGCTGAACCTGGCGCACCGCCGGCACGTCGTCGCCCAGATGCGCCCCGTCTGGCAGCGTCTATTCGACCGCTTCCTCGACGGCCCCTCGCTCTCGGGGCACATCGTCGACGCCCAGGGCAAGCCCGTGCGCGCCCTCGTGAAGGTGCGCGAGATCAAGCTCCGCGCCGGCGAGACGTGGCAGACGCGCAAGCGAGACGGCCGCTTCGACCGCTACCTCCCCGCTCCCGGCCAGTACACCATCGACGTCTCCGCCAAAGGCTACGCCCCGAAGACCAGAGTCGTCCGCGTCAAGAGCCACCGGGTGGTGAAGATCGTGCTCCAGCGTCGCGGACCATAGCCGCCCCGAGACGTAGCCGCCCGCAGGGTAGTGAGCCCTCGAAAACGTCGCCGCCCAACCGGAAACCGCCTCCTAGGCCAGCTCACCTAGAGCGCTGATCAGCTTACCGGACCGAGTGCGCGAAGGATGCGGAATCACAGCGTAGGAGCGAGAAGGGCGCCTGCTGGTAGCAAGCAACCGACGAACAACAACCGCTGTGATGTCGCAGACCAGCGCGGCGACGGGAGGTAAGTTGGTCAGCGCTCTAGCCCCTCGCAGACGGGCCGATCGAGCCCCCTTGCCTTAAACATCGAGGATCGCAGAGAACCCGCTCCTGAGCCCCACAGCGCGCCAGGTGACAAATCGCCCCGAAAAAACGCCGATTTCCCCCCCATTCCGCCTGCGTAGCGCCACCGCCCAGCGAAGCCCCAAGTCGCCGCTAGCCCCTTGACACCCTCGATCAGCCAAGCTAGAAGGCTGGTCGTTCTTTCGGGGCGTAGCGCAGTCTGGTAGCGCGTTCGGTTCGGGACCGAAAGGCCGGAGGTTCAAATCCTCTCGCCCCGACTCTCAATCCCCAACAATCAGTTGCGGCTCACCTCAGGCTCACCTCACTGGGCTCACCTCACTGCCGGCTCACCTCACTTCGTGGTGGGTGCTCGTCGAATCCCTCTCAAGAACAGGCTCACCTCACTTCGTGGTGGGTGCTCGTCGAATCCCTCTCAAGAACAGACCGTTAGCAACCTCAGCCGATAGTTTCGGAACGACTTGAAGCCAAAA
>PDWJ01003892.1_pt1 | contig 25787 bp, 21 predicted proteins | sample 1430881 | NCBI WGS metagenome assembly PDWJ01 (sample SAMN01162460, study PRJNA174530) | Oral metagenome, whole genome shotgun sequencing project. | biome: Marine environment; feature: Marine mammal; material: Swab sample of the gingival sulcus; isolation source: swab sample of gingival sulcus...
AGGCTTATTCCAGCCACGGGTCACAAACAAATAATCATATTGCCCGGTAAAAGCACGGAGTTGTTCCAGTAATGCCAGCACTTGGCTTGAGAGTGGCACTATGTGCGGCCTGTTCATCTTCATCCGTTTTGCTGGTATTTGCCAGATGTGTTCATCAAAATTGAACTCTGCCCATTGTGCATAATGGGTTTCACCAGTACGCGCCAAGGTGTGCATGGTAAACAGTATGGCAATTTTAACCACCTCGCCCATATCGCCAGCTTCCACCGCTTTTATGAAGTCAGGTATCTGTTCAGTGGTCAGGTGTGGGTTATTTACTGCTGGTGTACTGGGCAATTCATCACGGAGGTTATCAGCCTCATTGTGTGCTACCAACTTGCGTATCACGGCATAGCGGAAAATGGCATTAATCCATTGACTTAGCTTTTTGGCTGTTTCTATATTCCCACGGTCCACAATAGGTTGGATGACATCATCCAGTAACTGTGGTGCTGTCAGTTCCCTGATAGGGATAGCGCCGATCTTAGGGAATACGTGGAGTTCAAGCCGGTTCAGTATGTGCACTGCATGTTTTTCAGACCACTTTTTCATACTATTCATGCGGTGCTGGTACCATTCTCTGGCTACATTTTCAAAAGCATTGGCCTTTTCCTGTTCCTTTATCTGGGCTTCCCGTTCTTTTTCTTCCTGCTGTTGTTTGCGGTGTTCTGCTGGGTCAATACCCTGCCTAAGTAGCCCCTTGGCTTCTGCCACCCGTTGACGGGCATCAGCTAAGGAAACATGCCAATCTGGTTTTGGCTGTTTGCGCCCCTTGGCATCCTTATCATCAGCATCACAATACCTACCCAAAGTCATGATGGCTTCTTTCCCAGTACTTGGCCTTCTGTATCTCATACGCCATGTTTTACGGCCTTTGGGTGATACCTCAAGGTAAGCATTGTCACCAATCTGTATGCGGTATGCCTTACTCTCAGGTTTTGACTTGGCTAATTTGGGGTCTGTAATGTTCATGAGTATAAAAAGTCCCGGCTGCGTATAAAGACTTTATTTTTTTATACGCGCTTTTATACGCGATTGCCATAGCCTCAAGTGAACGGTTCAGATTATGTCAGACTGCTAAAAGAGCCTAAGGTATTGTTGAATATGGTTTTTTAGACTTTCTTGGAGGGTATCAGATTAAATGATGGTGCCGACGGCGAGACTCGAACTCGCACAGCCTAGGGCTACTACCCCCTCAAGATAGCGTGTCTACCAATTCCACCACGTCGGCAAAAAATTTAAACAACTCAATAAATATATTTATAGCTATTGCTGTGCCGCTTCTGCTGCACTAGGAGACGAAGATGCCGCCGCCGGTGTAGTTTCAGTTTCAACCTCAACCACATCACCCTGTTTTTGAACAGGTGTTAACGTCTCAGGAGCTGTTGGAATAGTCGATTGCTCTTGAGGTACGACTGGAACAGCGTCCTCTTCCACTGCTGGCGGAGCAGGTACTGTACTTTCACTGTCTACAGCAACCGGAGCAGCAGGTACTTCAACAGCGTCATCGACTGACTCCTGAATTTGAACTTGGTTCATAATACTGCTGGACTCAACACTACGATTACTAACCAACCATGCCAAGCCTAGCGAGTTCAAAAAGAAAACCGCAGCTAACATAGCTGTTGTCCGACTCAGGAAGTTACCGGAACCACGCGAACCGAAAACAGTTCCCGAAGCACCACTTCCAAAAGCAGCTCCTGCATCTGCGCCTTTACCATGCTGCATTAAAATCAACACAATCATGGCAACAGAAACAATAATTTGAAGAATTAACAGTATATTATAAAGCATGTTCAACTTCTAAGTAAGCACGCATTGATGTCGATAATATAGCCTAATAGCCTTAGCGATTAGCTGCTTGGCAAATGGCTAGAAACTCATCTGCATCCAGAGCAGCACCGCCAATCAGGCCGCCATCAATGTCTGCCATTGAAAATAACTCGGCAGCGTTAGCCCCTTTAACACTACCACCGTATAAAATTCTTACTTTTTCCGCCACAGACTGATCTTGTCCAGCTACTCTGTTGCGAATAAAAGCATGTACATCCTGAGCCTGCTCAGGTGTCGCTGTTTTGCCTGTGCCTATTGCCCAAACAGGTTCATAAGCAATCACAGCATTCAGTAACTCACCGACACCTGCCACTTGCAGGACAGCATCTAATTGTCTAGCAACTACTTGCTCGGTAATACCTTGTTCACGTTCATCCAAGGTTTCACCTACACACAAAATAGGTAGCAAGCCCTGTTGACGTGCAGCCATAAACTTATTAGCTGTATCCCTGTCCTGCTCGCCATAGAGGGCGCGACGCTCAGAATGTCCTACAATGACGTAACGACATCCTAGTTCTTTCAGCATAAGTGCAGAGACTTCACCTGTATAAGCACCCGAAACTTGCTCACTGACATCCTGTGCACCTACACCCATTTCCGAAGAAGACAATAAAGCCACTACTTGCGGAATATAAACATAGGGCGGACAGACTGCTATATCAAGCTTATTGAGCTCGCCTGCCCCGGAAAGAATGCCTTTCACCAGCGTATCAATACTGGCCTTAGAGCCATTTAATTTCCAGTTACCTGCTACTAGTTTGCGGCGCATACTGCTACTTCCCTTCTTAGCAAGGGCGAAAGATTACCGATAGTACAGCGAGAAATCAATGCTTTTCTACAAGCCATACTTAAGCAGCACTCTTAACTACTTCAGCAATACCCTCTGCTAAACGTGTCGTTTGAGCAGCATCATCACACTCAACCATCACTCTGACTAATGGCTCTGTCCCTGAAGCACGTAATAATACCCGACCTCGCGCACCTAGTTCACTTTCAGCTTGCTTTACAGCCTCTTGTATTGCCACTGAATTTGCTAAATCAATACGCTCTTTAATCGGTACATTCACTAACTTTTGTGGGTACTTCTGCATCACTTGCTTTAGCTCATGCAAAGAGCGCTCCGCACCCGCAATCAACATGGCACGCAAGACCTGCAAAGCTGCAATAATTCCATCGCCGGTAGGTACATGATCACGCACAATCACATGCCCCGATGACTCACCGCCCAAAATGCACTGCTGCTTTAACATTAACTCCATAACATAACGATCGCCTACCTTGGCACGATAGAAAGGAATACCAAGAGCGGCAATGGATTGCTCCAAGCCTAGATTACTCATCAAAGTACCGACGACACCTGGCCGCAATGACTCTTCAGTTGCGCGACTATGTGCAATAATCGCCAAAGCTTCATCGCCATCCACGACTTCGCCGGTGTGATCCACCATAATCAGTCGATCACCATCACCATCCAAGGCAACGCCCAAATCGGCACGGTACTTCAAAACGGTTTCCTGTAGCTTACCTGTCGCGGTGGCACCATATTCATGATTAATATTAAAACCATTCGGCTCCTTGCCAATAGCCACTACCTCGGCACCCAATTCAGTAAAAACATGGGGCGCAACATGATAAGTCGCACCGTGAGCACAATCGACCACAATGCGTAAACCCTTTAATGATAAGTCATTAGGTAAAGCACGCTTACAAAATTCAATATAGCGTCCACCGGCATCCTCAATCCTAACGGCTCGACCCAACTCAACAGAAGGTACAGTTTGCAAAGGATTATCTAAATAGGCTTCAATTTCCTCTTCTACCGCATCAGGTAATTTCATGCCATCCGCAGAGAAAAACTTAACACCGTTATCATGGTAAGGATTATGGGAAGCGCTAATTACAATTCCCGCAGAAGCACGAAAGGCGCGAGTCAAATAGGCAACGGCTGGCGTCGGCATAGGTCCAAGCAAACGCACATTCACCCCTGCTGCCGCCAAACCTGCTTGTAAGGCCGACTCCAGCATATAGCCCGAGATACGTGGGTCTTTGCCTATTAACACCAATGGATGACCATTATCCGTTAATACCTTACCCGCAGCCCAACCCAGTTTGAGCACAAAATCAGGGGTCATCGGAAACTGCCCCACTCGGCCACGAATACCATCTGTACCAAAATACTTTCTTGACATCATTATTCCAATCCTCACACTGTTGCGTGATGACTTATCCTAACTTACTTGACTGCTTCAACCAGTTTGAGCGCATCAACCGTTGCGGCCACATCATGTACCCTGACAATCGCAGCACCTTGCATCGCCGCAATCACTGCGGCAGCCACACTGCCATGTAAACGCCCATCGACAGGACGATTATCCAACAACTGGCCAATCATAGATTTACGCGACATACCGACCAGAATAGGAAAATTCATTTGCACTAAACAATCCAAATGACGCAATAGGGTAAGATTATGGTTCAAATTTTTACCAAAACCAAAGCCCGGATCAAGCACAAGCCGGTCTTTGCTAATACCAGCCGCCACACAAGCAGCAATGCGCTCCTCAAAAAATGCTTTTACCTCAGCCACGACATCAGTGTACTGTGGATTATGCTGCATGGTGCGAGGCTGCCCTTGCATGTGCATCAGACACAGTTTAACCGTTGACGCTGCACACACTGCTAAAGCATCAGGCTCTTGCAAAGCACGCACATCATTCACCATATCCGCACCCGCTTTAATAGCGGCCTGCATCACCATCGCTTTACTGGTATCTACCGAAATAGGAATGGCATGGTGCTGGCGAATAGCATCTATGAATGGAATAACCCGCTCCAATTCCACCTCAACAGACACTGCTTCAGCACCTGGGCGAGTCGATTCACCACCAATATCAATAATATCGACACCTTCAGCCAGCATCATGTCAACCCGCCGCAAAGCGCTATCCAAATGATTAAACTGACCACCATCCGAAAAAGAATCAGGTGTCCTATTCAGCACACCCATTACCAGAGTACGCTCAGAAGATAAGTTCAGCATGGATACTCCCGATATATTTTAAGCTATGTTTAAAAAGACAAAAGGCGCGGAAATTTCCACGCCTTTCAACTGATTCCATTGAGTTTACCAGTCCCCAACACAAAGCCATCGGCTTAGTGACTAATGAGAACCTGCTGGATCACCTACCACACCGGCATCATTACTTGGACGACGCGAAGCAGGTGGCATTTTACCATTATCATCATTGCCACTATCCACCCAATCGGCAGGCGGTTTAGGATCCTCGCCGCGCATAATAGCATCAATTTGCTCACGATCGATCGTTTCATACTTCATCAAAGCTGTCGCCATAGCATGCAACTTATCCATATGGTCAAGTAATATTCTTTTAGCACGTTCATAGTTACGGCTAATAACATCGCGTATTTCCTCATCAATCGCATGCGCGGTGTCATCAGACATGTGCTTATGTTGCGTCACTGTACGTCCGAGGAATACCTCACCCTCATCTTCAGAGTAAGACAAAGGCCCCATACGATCAGATAATCCCCACTTAGTCACCATATTACGTGCAATATCCGTCGCACGCTCAATATCATTAGCCGCACCAGTTGTGACCTTTTCACTGCCAAAGATCAACTCTTCTGCCAAACGACCACCATATAAACTAGAAATTTTACTTTCCAAGCGCTGCTTACTATTACTGTAGCGATCTTCTTCAGGCAAAAACATGGTAACACCCAAAGCACGACCACGAGGAATAATAGTGACTTTATATACTGGATCTTCATCCGGCACATTCAGACCCACAATCGCATGACCCGCCTCGTGATAAGCCGTCATACGTTTTTCTTCCTCATTCATGACCATAGACTTACGCTCTGCGCCCATCATGATCTTGTCTTTAGCCTTTTCAAACTCAGCCATATCGACTGTGCGCTTATTAGCACGTGCCGCAAACAAAGCCGCTTCATTAACTAAATTCGCCAAATCAGCACCCGAGAAGCCTGGGGTACCACGCGCTACAACACTAGGCTTAACATCATCACCCAACGGTACTTTACGCATGTGAACCCGCAGGATTTGCTCACGACCACGTACATCAGGCAGCGGCACAACTACCTGGCGGTCAAAGCGGCCTGGACGTAGCAATGCAGGATCAAGTACATCAGGGCGGTTGGTCGCTGCAATCACAATAATGCCTTCACTACCTTCAAAACCATCCATTTCCACTAATAGCTGATTTAAAGTTTGCTCACGCTCATCATGACCACCGCCTAAACCCGCACCACGTTGACGGCCTACTGCATCAATCTCATCAATAAAGATAATACAAGGTGCATGTTTCTTGGCCTGCTCAAACATATCACGAACCCGCGAAGCACCCACACCGACAAACATTTCTACAAAATCAGAACCAGAAATGCTGAAGAAGGGGACTTTAGCCTCACCGGCAATCGCTTTTGCCAATAAGGTTTTACCCGTACCGGGTGAGCCTACCATCAAAACACCACGTGGAATCTTGCCGCCCAGCTTCTGGAATTTACCCGGATCACGCAAAAACTCTACCAGCTCAGCCACCTCATCCTTGGCTTCCTCACAGCCAGCCACATCGTTAAAATTAACCTTGACCTGATCCTCTGTCATCATACGAGCACGGCTCTTGCCGAATGACATAGCACCCCGACCACCGCCACCGCCTTGCATCTGGCGCATGATGTAAATCCATAGACCGATAATGAGCAGGAAAGGCACCCAATTAATAATAATTTCCCAAAAGATAGAACGCTCTTCAGGGGGCTCTGCTTTTACGACCACATTGTTCGCTAATAGATCACTCACCATTTGTGGGTCATCGGGTGGCGTATAGGTTGAAAAACGCTCCCCATTAGTTGTACGACCAATAATTTTCTGCCCCTGGATATTGACCTCCTTGACAGAACCATTGCGTACATTATTAAGGAATTCAGAATAGGACCAACCTGGAGCCATTTGTGTTGGTGCACTAAAACGGCTAAAAACCGCAATCATAACGAATGCGATAACAGCCCAAATCAGCAGGTTTTTGGTTAAATCATTCAAGGAAGTAATCTCCGTTCCCACGACGCGGCGACGATCACCACGCTCAGTCTATTTTAGATTAGAAAATATTACACCACGAAACGCTGTGCAAGCACATACACTTCACGACTACGTGGTCTTGATGCTGCGGGTTTACGTACTTTGACCGTTTTAAACTGCTTGCGCACCTCTCGCAAAAACGCTTCCGAGCCTTCACCCTGAAACAATTTCACCAGAAAGCCACCCCCTGGACGCAATACTTGGCGCGCCATATCCAAAGCCAGCTCACACAAGTACATGGCACGCGGCTGATCTACAGCATCTAAACCACTCATATTGGGCGCCATATCCGAAATTACAAGATCAGCTTTTTCGTTAGCTAGTAAATCCAGTAAAGCCTGTAATACCTCATCCTCCCGAAAGTCCCCCTGAACGAACGCCACAAAAGGCAAAGGATCAATAGGTAAAATATCGCTAGCGACAATGTGTCCTTTTTTTCCGATCAGAGTAGCCGCATATTGACTCCAGCTACCTGGTGCCGCGCCCAAGTCGATAATCTTGTCACCGGGCTGTATCAAGCGATCCTTGAGCTGAATTTCTTTAAGCTTATAAACAGCACGTGAACGAAAACCTTCTTGCTGTGCCTTCTTTACATATTCATCATCAAAGTGCTCTCGCAGCCATTTATGACTACTCTTGCTTCTTGCCATATGATTACCGGACTGATTAAACTCGCTACTTTTGGAAGACTATCATGGAATTAAGTGACGCACAGAAAAAACACCTAAAAGGCTTGGCACACGATTTAAATCCAGTCGTCATGATAGGGCAGCACGGGCTTAAACCTAGCATTATGGAAGCAATCGACCAAGCACTTGAACACCACCAACTAATAAAAATCAGAATCAGTGCAGACAACCGCGACCTACGCGATGAATGGCTAGCACAAATACTGGAGCATGTTTCTGAAGCAAGCGTTATCCAAAAAATTGGTCACATTGTAGTGCTCTACCAGCGCAACCCCAAAAAACCTGATATGACCCGTCATTCAAGCTAATCAAGCCATCAGTCACACACTCAAGCCGGTCAACCATCTAACCCGTTCAACACTTTATTTCTAGTTTCTAGCGAATGACCGAAACAAAAAAGCCTGCAAAATCGTGCAGGCTTTTATAAAATGGCGCGTCCAGAAGGATTCGAACCTCCGACCGCCTGGTTCGTAGCCAGGTACTCTATCCAACTGAGCTATGGACGCTTAATGCGGATGCGCATTGTGCTCATTTCAACTCTTGAAGTCAAGTTTTTTTAGAAACAACGCAATCAAGAATGGCGTGTACAAAGAAAGCTTTTAATAAACCAATAACTTCGCCAAGGCCACTAACACTAACATGCTTAAATAAAACGGCCATACAGACCAGGACAATAAAGCATCCAGAAAATCCCGAGGCAACCGCCCATCCACATCAACCCGGAAAATCTGTTTATCCTGCAAGCGCCCAGAATACAAATCAGCTAGGAAACGATTCATAGACCGACGAAACTTCTTTTCCAGACCTAAATAATAAGCGTCCAAAAAAGCAAATAGAATCGCAGGAATAGCCGCCAATATCGCAAAGTGCATTTGACCATCGCGGGCAATCAACACCAATACTGCTGAGACCAAGGCAACCGCCCACTGCTTGCAGGATGTGCTATTACTCGCCATACGGCTAATCAGTCCCTGATACATATCCACATTTCGAATGATCGCCGGATCATTATAAGTCCAAGGCATCAACTGCTCTTCATTGTTATCCATTACTCAACCTCTTTAGGGGGAAACAAAAGCCCAAAATCTATCGACACTCCAAGTTTAGGCATCAAGCTTTAGTATAGCGATCCCAAGCGTCAATAGCTGCATCAATGGATCAAAATGCCCTTCAGGGATAACGAATCCACTGTTACAGCTAAAAACTTGTCACTGGTCAATATCAATGACCCTAGCAGTCAAGGTCACACCAAAACAGGTTCTTGGTCGCTGTCCGTGTGGGTGCAAGAGGTAGGCTTGTGCTTGAGGCATACCCAAGGCTTTTTGCAGAGCCGCATTAACTTTGGATTTACGTTCGTCAAACCAAGCACGTAGCAATTCGATATCATCGTTATGAAGCGCAGCAGCAACCTGTTCGTAGTTCGCCGTTGCTCCGTGCAATCGGCGATAGATATTCAGAAATGCCTGTCTCATTACGGGTTCAGCCATATCCTGTCGTCCTACAGGTGGTAAATCTTGTTGGCGGCGTTGCAACATCCAAGCATAAAAGGCCATTTGTACAGGTGGCATAGTGATCAATGTATCTGCACAAAACAGTTGAGCTTTTTGCCAGTCCAAACGTACCACTGGCGCGACTAAACTGCGTTGTACAGCAGCGACACTGGCACTAAAGCTAGCTCCCCCCTGAAGCAAAGATTCCGGCAAACCACTTCGCAAGCGGACAAAAGGAATATCGGCCAACATGATTTTTACTTGTGACGCATCAAAAGATTCGCCCAATCTATCAGTCAAGCACTCACTCCGGGGTGGCGGGTAATAAAAATTATCAATGTAATAGTAACGGTCGTCTACTCTAACATGCTTAAGGCGATCTTGTGGACGACCAAATAGTGACAGCGCATAGCCAATATAATAAGTCATGGTTCGACGGCCACCAGATAACAAAACACACAGACTAGCGTTTTCATCAACTGTCAAGTGCTGTACTTGCTGGCTAATAAAATCAGCAGTCACTTCATTGTCCTGTTCAGTTTGAATATCCCACAGCGCTTCGCCTTGCTGATCTTGAATGACATGAAAAGTAGGTTTGCTGCAACAGTCTGGCAAAGTATAGTCATCACACAAACGCCGCAACCATCCCTGTTCTATCAATGCGTTATGTACTAATTGGTAACCACGCTCAGTGGTAATCAGGCGAATTTCTGTAGGTACATAGGGTGGTTGATTTTGCTGTGTAAGCGAATACAAGGTTTCTGTGATTGTTTGCGGGGAATAAGCTTCCACTGCCAGCAAAATGCGGCGTGAATAATCAGACGGACTCTGGAGCATAAATGGATATATTTTGTTTAAACTAGCAACTCACTCCAGTCTAGTCTAAAACTGCTCAGAAATCATTCGGCAAGCTTTAGAAATATCAACCTTACAATCATCATTGTAATACCTACTCTTTTTCCGTCTATCCCCCGCCCGTGCTTCTCTATTCTCCTTTCTGATTATTTTTCTATATCCGAGTTTTTTCCGCAATGGTTTTGTCGTAAATGCTTAAAAACCCTTCTTGGTGAGAGCCTCCCGCCTCGCGCTCCGCCTGCTGCGTCCTGACAGTCAGTCAGAACGGTCAGGCTACGCCCTTTTCAAACAGGGCAATATTCAAACCCTCTATTTTTAGAATACATTGCATTACATGCAAAGTCTTAATCCCTTTTCAAACAGGGCAATATTCAAACCTTTAATCAATGCGCAGATACAGCACTGCGCACGTCTTAATCCCTTTTCAAACAGGGCAATATTCAAACCTGGGCGGTAAATGGGATTCCGAAGAAAAAGCGTCTTAATCCCTTTTCAAACAGGGCAATATTCAAACACTGCATATAATCGGATAGAGCTGATAGAACAAGTCTTAATCCCTTTTCAAACAGGGCAATATTCAAACATAGAACAATTCCTGATCAGACTGCACAATAATCCGTCTTAATCCCTTTTCAAACAGGGCAATATTCAAACGCGGGACTTTTTAAACCCCGCACTATTCAATTCGTCTTAATCCCTTTTCAAACAGGGAAATATTCAAACCAGTCACTAAATTTGTTAGTCAATAAATATGAAGGTCTTAATCCCTTTTCAAACAGGGCAATATTCAAACAATTCCATTTTAAAACAGCAGACAGATGAGATTGGTCTTAATCCCTTTTCAAACAGGGCAATATTCAAACGATTGTAGGGCTTGCTATCCATCACATCCTAAGTGTCTTAATCCCTTTTCAAACAGGGCAATATTCAAACGAATGACGATGATGTTATCGTATATATAAATCGGTCTTAATCCCTTTTCAAACAGGGCAATATTCAAACAGGGTTTAAATATTATCATCAGAGATTTTCTAAGTCTTAATCCCTTTTCAAACAGGGCAATATTCAAACGATGGTTAGGTGCGTTTAATGAGAAAGGGAAATGTCTTAATCCCTTTTCAAACAGGGCAATATTCAAACAACGACAAAATAAAACAGAAGTCTTATCTAGATGTCTTAATCCCTTTTCAAACAGGGCAATATTCAAACCAAAGGCGAAAGCTTTAGCTGATGAGATTGGCTTGTCTTAATCCCTTTTCAAACAGGGCAATATTCAAACTGATCGTTTTCTTGCTGTTCATAAAAAGAAACGTGTCTTAATCCCTTTTCAAACAGGGCAATATTCAAACATAAAACTCTTGAGCTTATTACAAACTTAAAAAAGTCTTAATCCCTTTTCAAACAGGGCAATATTCAAACAAAGTCTACTTGATGAGACGCAAATTTTGCTTCATGTCTTAATCCCTTTTCAAACAGGGCAATATTCAAACGTTGTCTTCACGGGTAGTTCTGTTACAATAGCAGAAGTCTTAATCCCTTTTCAAACAGGGCAATATTCAAACAGTGACATTGAACAAAAGCTTGTTGAAGCACAAGGTCTTAATCCCTTTTCAAACAGGGCAATATTCAAACCTCTGGAGAAAATGAAGACGACATTTTAAATTGTGTCTTAATCCCTTTTCAAACAGGGCAATATTCAAACCAACGTCTTCAAGACAATATACTGTCTAATGAGTCTTAATCCCTTTTCAAACAGGGCAATATTCAAACTATAATAGCGGAACTATCCTCTGACTCTTAATGAGGTCTTAATCCCTTTTCAAACAGGGCAATATTCAAACATTTGTTAATCGCTAAGTATGAAGGCTATCCTTCGTCTTAATCCCTTTTCAAACAGGGCAATATTCAAACTGAGTGTAGCGCAACTTTTCAAAGTTGCATAAGGGTCTTAATCCCTTTTCAAACAGGGCAATATTCAAACGAATCCGCTTCAACAATCCCTTTTCAAACAGGGCAATATTCAAACATTAACGGATAGTTCTGTTACAATAGCAGAACTAGTCTTAATCCCTTTTCAAACAGGGCAATATTCAAACATAGCTATAAATGCTATCATGGCTTAAACATTATAGTCTTAATCCCTTTTCAAACAGGGCAATATTCAAACTTTGAAAGAGCTAAGAGCTTATGCCGGCGTAGGTCTTAATCCCTTTTCAAACAGGGCAATATTCAAACGGCAAGGGGAAGCGGTATTTGATTTGCCAGTGTGTCTTAATCCCTTTTCAAACAGGGCAATATTCAAACGGAAATATTCTCTATCTCAGAGTGCGCGCTTTGGTCTTAATCCCTTTTCAAACAGGGCAATATTCAAACCTGACATCGAAGCTAAATTAGTAGAAGCTCAGGAGTCTTAATCCCTTTTCAAACAGGGCAATATTCAAACAATGGAAAACGTATATGACACAATCGAAGCAAAGGTCTTAATCCCTTTTCAAACAGGGCAATATTCAAACAAGCCCGAAGTGCAGTGTTTAATTTTTAGTAAGGGTCTTAATCCCTTTTCAAACAGGGCAATATTCAAACCAACATGAAAGGATTAATCTAATATGAAAACAGTCTTAATCCCTTTTCAAACAGGGCAATATTCAAACCAAGGTAGGTGAATAATGACAGATTTATACGATAGTCTTAATCCCTTTTCAAACAGGGCAATATTCAAACGGAAGAATTAGAGGCACGTGGTGAGATGTTTGTGTCTTAATCCCTTTTCAAACAGGGCAATATTCAAACCTTATCAATCAGCAGAGCGTCAATATCAGAAAGCGTCTTAATCCCTTTTCAAACAGGGCAATATTCAAACCTAAATAAGTCAGAACAAACATAAACTTTAAGCGGTCTTAATCCCTTTTCAAACAGGGCAATATTCAAACCAAGATTGTCTACTATTGAACAATTGATATTAGTCTTAATCCCTTTTCAAACAGGGCAATATTCAAACCCTAACCGCTTTCTCCAACCTTAAGAATCAATGATTTACAAAGACCCTTAGCAGGATTCTGCTGACTAATAAAGTTAGGGTTCGAAAAAAAACAAATCATGTTACCTTTACCACTTCAAGCTTAATACAGCTCATGTTCAGTTTAGCCCCAATCCCTATGAGTTTTCAAGTGTTTCAATACTATACTCGCCCATCCCCATGACAGCACCTTTTCCCACATGCAACCACTGCCCCCACCATAACCAAGGCCAAAACACATCCATCGCTGCTGCCGCTAAACCAAACTGCCCCACCAAGCCCCCCATAGGCACTTTCTCTTGCTGGCGACTCGAATAACGCACCCAATCGTACCAACGCAAATCAGGATTTATTAAGGCCACCTCGCCAGCCGCCTGTTGCAACGCCCTAAAATCTAGGGATTGCATTGAACCACCATGATGCACACTCAATAAAGAAAGTCGCCGCAGCAAACCCATGACAAACCCCTGAAACCCAAACTGCCTAAGCCCAACCAAACGCCCTTGCTGCATAGCACGATAAGGCGTATGCAAACACACCCGCACCAAGGCAGGCGGCTCAGGCAAAACAGGCGCTTGATAATCCAAAGCCGCTAATAAACCACCAGACTCATAAATCGTCTGCCATTCGCCAGTACCCAGACAACGCTCCTGTTCAACACGCAACAAACTTAAACGCCCATGCGCCTTACCCACCCCCCGTAAACCCGCCTGCTGCATCGCATGAACCATATAAGGCAACTGTGTGATTGTCTGCCCTAGCAGCGTCATTCTCACCGTCAAAGTATCACCGGGCTGATAATACGAACCCGAGGTTTCCAAAGGATGCAAAACATAAGGATGTGGCGCTTTATTCACCTTCGCCAATAAAGGCCCCTGCTCCGCTGGAGTCTCAAACACCTGACTATAAACACAGGAACGCTGCAATAAACAAGCATTACAATCAGGCTCACGTGTCACACAAACACTACGCCGCAAAGCACTCCCAAAAGCACCACGCCAAGCTGAACCCGCGTAAGCAGGCAAGCGCACGGCGGTGTCTGCCTGATAAATCCACTGAAAACGCACGACAGGCAAATCAAAACCTGTTACTGCTGCCATAGCTAGCCCTCAATAAAACAATCCTCCGCCAGTTTACACCGCCATGCCCCTGCTACCAATAAAGACAAGCTGGTTGCATCGCCTGCTTGGAGTGTTGATAATGCGAATACTTCTTATTTAAACATCTGATTGCAGGAGTGTCCCAGCTTTGAGCAATAGCCAGACTGTAGATCAAACCAACAACTATGCCTTACCAAAGCCTGACTTGCCGCATTCCAACTGGCGACAGCGACTTTGGCAACTTTCGCTTTTAACAATAGGTTTATTGCTAGCCCTACCCATTTTGGTGGTATTTGGCTTTGTACTCGTACCCACTGCTGATATTTGGCAACATTTAGCCAGCACGGTCTTACCTGACTACCTACAAAATACACTTTGGCTAGCCTTAGGTGTCAGTTGCGGTGTTTTACTACTCGGCTTACCAACGGCCTGGTTAAACAGCATGTGTCGTTTTCCGGGGCAAGGCTTTTTTGAATGGGCATTACTCCTTCCCCTAGCCGTTCCGGCTTATATTATCGCCTATACTTATACTGGCATGCTGAGCTTTTCCGGCCCTGTACAGAGCTTGTTGCGTGAGCTGACCGGCTGGACTTATGGCCATTACTGGTTTCCACAAATACGCTCACTAGGCGGCGCTATTATTATGTTTTCGCTCGTCTTATTCCCTTATGTTTACCTGCTGGCACGCGCCGCCTTTCTGGAACAATCCATTTGTGTGCTGGAAATTAGCCGCACACTCGGCTCAACACCCCTGCAAAGTTTTTACCGCATTGCCTTGCCATTGGCACGTCCAGCCATTATAACCGGCTTATCACTGGCCTTAATGGAAACACTGGCTGACTTTGGCACAGTGCAATACTTTGGCATTAGCACCTTTACCACCGGCATTTTTCGCACTTGGTTTGGTCTGGGTGACAGCGCAGCAGCGGCGCAATTGGCGGCCTTACTCATGGGATTTGTCTTTCTACTCATTTTACTAGAACGCTGGTCACGCCAACGCGCCCGCTACCATCACACATCCAGCAAATATTCCCGCCTACCTCGTTATCCCCTCAAAGGAGGTAAGGCACTAGCAGCCGTGCTGGCTTGCGCGCTGCCACTGTTACTAGGCTTTGTGATTCCTATGAGCCAACTGTTGTACTGGAGTTATACCACCGCAACCACGGGCTTGAATCACGAGTTTATTACACTGGTCTTACATAGTTTACTGCTGGCCAGTGCTGCCGCTGGCTCAGCGCTGTTTTTTGCCCTGCTCCTAGGCTATGGCAAGCGCCTTAATAATAACTTTACCGTCAATGCAGTCAGCCGTATTGCCAGTATGGGCTACGCCATTCCGGGCTTGGTGATTGCCATTGGCGTACTGATTCCTTTCACTTGGCTGGATACGCAACTGAATCACTGGACAAATGATTGGTTCGGTGTGCGTGTCGGCCTACTCTTAAGTGGCACACTCTTTACCCTGCTCTATGCCTACAATGTGCGCTTTCTAGCCGTATCCCTGCAAACGGTAGAAGCCGGACTCGGCAAGATTAAACCAACAATAGATGATGCCGGACGCTCACTAGGGTTAAAACCTGCCGCAGTCTTGTATCGCCTGCATTTGCCGCTTATGCAAGGCACTTTACTCACCACGATCTTATTAGTGTTTGTCGATGTATTGAAAGAGCTACCCGCCACCTTGATACTGCGACCATTTAATTTCAATACCCTTGCTGTTCGTGCTTATGAAATGGCCTCGGATGAGCGGCTCGCGGACGCAGGTTTGCCTGCTTTAATGATTGTATTGGCAGGTATTATTCCCGTTATTCTACTCAGTCGCACGATTAGCAAATCACGCGCGGGGGCACAATGAAACAACTTATTCTCGATCAAGTCCATATTCACTATGAACAAACAGCCGTTGTACACGGTATTAGCCTAGCAGTGGAAGACGGTGAAATCGGCTGTCTACTCGGTCCAAGTGGCTGTGGCAAAACCACACTACTACGCGCTATAGCAGGCTTTGAACCACTCAGCAGCGGCAGTATCACTCTAAATGAACAAATTATCAGCACTCCAAACTACCACCTGCCCACCGAGCAACGTAATATTGGCATGGTGTTTCAGGACTATGCACTATTCCCTCACCTGAACATTGCAAACAATATCGCCTTCGGCTTACGCCAACAAAGCCGCAAACAAAAGCGGGAACGTGTCAGCGAACTGTTGCAATTGGTTGACTTACCGGGCTATGAAAAACGCTACCCGCATGAATTATCCGGCGGCCAACAACAACGCATTGCCCTAGCACGCGCTCTGGCGCCACGCCCCCGCTTGCTGTTGCTGGATGAACCTTTTGGTAGCCAAGATATTGAATTACGCGAAATGTTGGCACGTGAAGTCCGCCAAATCCTTAAACGCGAAGGCACAACTGCCATGCTAGTCACGCATGATCAACACGAAGCCTTTGCAATGGCTGATCATATCGGTGTCTTGCAACAAGGCTACCTGTGTCAATGGGGTAGCGCCTACGAACTTTATCACCAGCCTGCCGATAACTTTGTCGCCGAATTTATCGGGCAAGGCACTTTACTAAAAGGTCATGTCAACACACAGCGGCAAGCAGAGACCGCACTAGGCACATTACCCGGCGAAGTCCCCGAACACTGTCAAGCGAACTGCTCGGTCAATGTCTTAATCAGGCCGAATGATATTGAGCTAAAACCTAAGGGCGTATACACCGCCACAGTATCAGGACGTGTATTTCGTGGCGCCGCGTATTTATACACCCTAACACTACAGGATGGTCAATCTATTCTGGCTATGACTGACAGCCATCATCAAGTCTATGCAACGGGCAAAACCGTGCACTTTGACTTGAATAGGCAGCACTTGGTCATTTTGCCCCAAAATTAACAAACTAGGCTGGCCTAAGCGGAATATAGCGCTCAGGCTTGCCCTCTGTCACCATACTGGGTGCCCAAGCATGACCATAAACCACTTCCAAAGTGACTGGATATTCCCCTTCCGGCCAACGTAAATCAGCATAAGCCTGACACATCGCCCGCCAACGCTGTTTACCCATCAAGCCCCGCTGGCGGGCATGTAAAGCATTCTGTGCGCCTGTCTGTTTCAAATCACGCCACAAACCCTGTAAATCTCGGTAAGTCAGGCTAATCATTTCCATATCCATCACAGGATCACGAAAACCTGCCACTAGCAAAGCATCCCCTATATCGTGCATATCCATAAAAGTATGCACATGAGCTTGTTGATCAACCTGCTGCCAGCTTTGCCTTAATTCTTTTAAAGTATCCGCCCCCAAGGTCGTAAATAAAAACAGACCTTGTGGACGTAATACCCGCACTACTTCAGCAAAAACCGCACTGACATCCTCGCACCAATGCAACATAAGATTAGATAGTATCATATCAACACTATCTGCTTGCAAAGGCAAGTGCATGGTATCAGCGGTTAACCATTGCGGTTTACGCCACCAGCGTTCTTTATGCCCGACTTTATACCGAGCTTGTTGCAGCATGTGCTCAGCGCGGTCTATACCCATAATATGCGCTTTCTTATACCGACTGAATAAATCCTTGAGCAGGCAACCTGTACCACAGCCTAAATCCAGAACTTGTTGCGGTTGTAGCGAAATCAGCTCCAAGCGCTCTAACAGGCGTTGGCCGATTTCCTGTTGCACTTGGGCAAAAGTATCATATTGTGCCGCCACCCGATTAAAGCGCTGCCGTATCAAAACTTGATCCAGCTCAGTGACAGGGAAACACGACCTTAACATGCCGCCTGCTCCTGCAAGAACATACCAACCCGCTGGATAAAATCATCTGGATACGTCACACCTCTCTGCCCTTGAGTGACATGATGCAATTTCTGCTCAAAAACCTGCGACAATGTTTTTCCTTTCACGCTATGATGAAGCGTGTATTGTAAGGTGCAAACTGCCTACACACTACCTTGAAAACACCTTCACCGAATAGGAATCACATTATGATGCCTTACGTCTTAACACTATTTGCTTATTTGCTGGGTTCTATTTCAACGGCAATAGTGACTTGTAAGCTAATGAATTTGCCCGACCCCCGTACTACTGGTTCTAATAATCCGGGTGCAACTAATGTGCTGCGGGTAGGGGGTAAAAAAGCGGCTGCTATTACACTATGCGGCGATTTGCTCAAAGGATTAGTGCCAGTGCTACTGGCGAAATACTGGGGACTTGATTTGCAATGGCAATTTATTGTTGGTTTTGCTGCTTTCTTAGGACATTTATATCCGCTTTACTATGGTTTCAAAGGTGGCAAAGGTGTTGCTACCGCTATAGGTGTCTATCTGGGCTTAAACCTTTGGGCAGCACTGGCCGTCATTGCCACTTGGTTATTGATAGCCAAAATCCTCAAATTTTCTTCACTAGCCGCTTTAGTCGCCACCTTGCTCGCACCTTTGTTCTTTTATCTGTTTACCCAACATGTCCATCTGAGCATTGGCTTGAGCGGCATGACGCTACTGATTTACTGGCGACATCGTTCCAATATTCGTAACTTGCTGACAGGTAAAGAAGGCAGGATTCAGCCTAGCGATAGCCGTCAGAATTAAACTGCTGAGCTTATGGCAAATTTTCAAACTCATCTTAGCTATGCAGCCGCAGCTAGTGGCTTGCTCTCTGTGCTATGCCTGCAAATCGGCTTAGTCGATCAACGGGATGCTTTTAATCTTGCTATGTTAGGCACGATCGGCGGGATTTTGCCGGATGTGGATTTGCAGCGATCTTATCCCAGTCACATTCTGTTTTCACTATTAGGTATGTTCCTCGCCTTTCTGATGGTTTTTTCACTGGAAAAAGAGTTATCTATCCTTGAATTATGGTTGGTTGGCTTAGGTACTTATCTAACAATACGCTACCCGATTTGGTATATATTTCATCAGCACGCCACGCATCGTGGCTCCACACATTCGCTTTTGAGCGCTACCTTAGCCGCTTTCACCACGGCTGCCATGAGTTACCATTTGCTGCAAAAAGACAGCCTGACTGCTTGGTTATTAGCACTTTTAATGTTCCTAGGATTTATCCTGCATTTGCTACTGGATGAGTTTTACAGTGTAGATTTTATGAACTACCGTTTGAAGCGTTCTTTTGGTAGTGCACTCAAAATTTGCGACACTCGAAAACCTTACAAGACCTTATTACTGATAGCCCTGACCGGCATTGCCTGGCTGGCAACACCGGATTCTAAAGACTTTTTTGACATTTTACTCAGCCATCAAACTTGGCAAATTATCTTGAGTCGGTTTTTTCCATCGGTGAACTGAGGGCAGCCCCAAGGCTTTCGCTTAAACTTATCTTTCCCGAGCGACCTGATTGGCGTTCGGGAAAAACCATTTTCTCTCTCGTAAGCAACGCCATAGCCAGCCCCCCGAAACCTCTTGGCCACTCAACAAATACTTTAAAATAACTTCATTATGCGTCGCCCACTTCATAAGCCCGCTCATATGCGGTACGGCACACATTAATAAACGATCATTAGGCTGTAACTCTCGCATTGGATCGGGGATTAAATCGATGGCACCACTGCGCTTCAGTAACAAGGGGATTGCCTGTAGTGTTTTGGTTCGATCGCTAGGACTCATCAATAAATGCTCTAAGCGTGGTTTTTGTTTACTAACACAAGCCTGATACAAAGCAGGTGCTTGCTTATCGGTAATACGTATTTCCCACAAATAGGGCACTTCCTGATCTATTACCCCCAAAATACGACTAATCAACTGATTGACCCAAGCTTTATCCTGCTGATTACATTCATTAATAAAATCACTAATCAACGGCGTGCGCAACAAAGTAAAAATACGATGGGCAATCACATCGCCATGCTTCATGGTCATACTGAAATGAGCTCGGTCAAAAATCAACTCATTTTCTCGTTGATTTTGCCTAGCAACCATAAACAGGGAGGGATTTTGCTCTCTGGCGGTCATTAAAATAGATAAGTTGCTCACATCATTATCCGTACCCGCGATAATACCCACAGCCATATCAATACCCGCTTCCAGCAAGGTTTTTGCCTCCGTCCCCGTACCAGTAACCGCTCGCTCAGGCAAACCCTCTTGCTTAATATCAATCACTCGAACAGGGATACCGTCAGCCATCATCAAGCGATGAACAGCGCGACCAAAACGACCAAACCCAGCCAATACCCATGCCCCTTTACGAGGAAAAACAGGCTCTTGCAAACGTTGATAAGGCACACCATTCATCCATTCCGATAAGATGTAATGGCTAGGGCGGGTTAAAGCCAGCTCTAAACGTTCCGCAAATGCTTCAAATGGATTAATGACTGTATTTTCCCCAAAAGAACGTATATTTTCCTGTGCCTCACTGGACTCAACCCTAGCCAGCAAACGCAAATCAGGATTAAGTGCATACACACCTAATGCAACCATCAAATTCACTTGATCAGAATCCGTCAGGGCGACCACACCAAGGCAATTGGATTTATTCACACCCGCCCCCTGTAAAACACGCGGCGAAGCAGCATCAGCCACCAAGCCCAAAGGGCGGCGCGGTAATGCGGCCAAACCCAATTCATTAATACGTGTTTCATCACAGTCAATAACAATGGATTTGATGCCCTCTTCCGCTAAGGCTTTTACCAAGGTTGAGCCTGTTTCCCCATAACCGCAAATAAGATAAAACGGCGAAATCACACCCCTGACCTGGCGTAAAAATGAATATTCACGCCTTAATTTGGTAAAGAGTGGGTCTTGAAAAACGGCCAACAATGAACCAATGCTATACAACCAACCAATCACCGTGGCATAAATGGTGAGTGTCGTCCACATGCGTTGGGCATCGGTAAAAGCATAAGGAACTTCACCAAAGCCAATGGTTGAACCCATATAACTCACAAAATAAAAGGCATGAAAAAACGACATATGCCAAACATTACCCTGATCATCCTGACCTGGAATCAAGACAAAACCCAAGACAGAAAAGGCATACAGCACGATTAACAGAATCAATGGTGCACGCAAACGCCGCATCAGGATAAAGAAAATCGTCGGCATGTCTCGCAAATTATTCATCGCCTTACAGCCATTGTTTCAGCAATTAAAAGAATAACCGAAGTAAAGTTTGCCAATAAGGCGCCACCCGACAATGACACCACCATCACAATCGTGTCAGGTGTCACCCCTGCGGCACTGATATGTGCTGCCCAGCCCCAAAAAATAGCCGCCATAATCAAATGTAAGTCAGCGACTAAACTGGTCGCCAAAAAAATAGCGCCGATATGTGTGCGATCACCAAACTTCAATACCGTTGCAATAAGACTAACCACTAAAGCAACAAACAACTCAAACACATCATGATGTTCAGGGTTGTCAATATCGCCAATAAAAAAGCCAAAATTAAGGGTTAAAGCTAAAACAATAAAAAAGCCAAAAATCACTTTTTCCAAATTCATGCAGACAAGCCTCTACAAGGGGTTTAATCGGCTTGCTAGAATAGCATGAGCATTTTCTTCATCCCAGACCTTCATCATTCAAGCCTCATAAGGATTAATAAGCCTGTTATGCGTATACCTCGATTCTACCTGCCTATCAGTTTGCAAACAGGTCTTATCCTTGATGCACCTGCCAAGCTGCTACACCATGCGGTACAAGTTTTGCGATTACAGGAAGGAGAACCCTTGAGCGTTTTTAATGGCACAGGCGGTGAATACCTCGCTCACTTGCAAGCCATTACCAAGCGTTCCGCACAACTACTCATAGGCGAATTTCAGGCAGATAACAAAGAGTCTAAGCTTGATTTGACCTTGGTACTGGCGATGATCAAACCAGACAAAATGGACCTTGCGCTGCAAAAAGCGGTGGAATTAGGCATTAAAGCTTTTCAGCCGTTAATAACACAGCGCAGCGTAATCCGCCTAGCGAAAGACAAGCAAGAAAAAAAACAACAGCATTGGGAAGCCATCGCCATTAGTGCTTGTGAGCAATGTGGCCGCAATCAATTGCCTTTGATACATAAGCCACTAACATTGCAGGACTACCTAATACAATCCTCACATACACCACGTTTAATACTTACACCCAACGAGTCTTCTACTTTGAAACAACAAGCACGAACATTTCAACAAAACCCACAAAGCATCAAACGTCTGCACCTGCTGATTGGCCCGGAAGGTGGCTTTCACAAAGACGAGTTAGATGAATGCTTACAAGCAGGTGTACAGCCTATCTCACTAGGGTCACGCATTCTACGTGCAGAAACAGCAGCAATAGCCTCCCTGAGTTTAGCTCAGGCATGTTGGGGTGATTTGTAAATAATTGGATAGGCTCTCATTATTGTGCGTTTTGTTCAATTCACTTGATCGTTTACGGCAAGCTTCCCGGAAAAACCATAAGATGTTGTCATTGTTATGTATACCCATCAGTTTATTGCTGGACTACTTAATCGGTAAGCCGGTACGCTTTCATCCACCAGCAGGCCTAGGAGCGAGCTGGACATCAGCTCATTGAGCTAACTGGCACGGAGGTAACCGCATCCCTGGGCAAGCTGGATGTGCAATTACTGGTGAATCCGAATAATCCAACCACAGAGCGCTTTTCCCCGACACAATTACGCAACTGGCATGAGCAATTGGCGAGGCATCATGGCTGCTTAGTGGTCGATGATGACTGGTCAGTCAGTCAGCCACCCGGCACGCTGGGCAGGAAAACTGGCGCTGGCGGATACGGTGTGGCAGAGACAACAACGGGAACAGCTGATCACAGTGGGGGAGCGGCTACGGGACTGTCTGCAAACGGCCTATCCCCGGACTGAGATCCAGTCCTCCGCTTTATTTGCCTACGATCCAATGGCGAATACCAGAGAGGAGTACGAACGGCTAGCGCGGCTGGGGTTTTGGTGCGTTATTTCGCTGAACAGACGACACTGCGATTTGGTTTGCCACAGGAAGAATCGGACTGGCAGCGCCTAGAATATGCACTGGTTAATCGTGGTTAGGATCACATTCACGGCTTGTACAAATTGCCCGCTTTTTTAAGTATTTCTGAGCAATGCCTTGTTTTGTGAGGAAATGAGTACAGTTATCCCGAAAGTTCTGATCATACGGAATTTGCGAGTCGTTACAGGAAGATCGATAGCGTGAATTTATGAGATAATGCGGTATTTTTGTTAGGCTAACATAATCGGAGCTATACGGAAGGCTGTGTTGTTCTGGATAAACGGAATCCGTTTAGTTCAATCAACGTGGCCTTCTGTATGGCATACTGTTATCTGAGGAACCACACTATGGAAACTGATCACATTCTTCTATGGGATTATACAGACAACAATGCTCATGTTAAAATCTCAACCTATCAAAGTTGGCAAGATTCAAGACAAGCAGATGAGATAGCTGATTTTATATATGAGAGACACTTTCGAAGATATTTAAAACCTTTCAAATTTAAAAATAAAGAATATAAAAAAGAATATAAAAATGGCTTTGCCATTATGGCCAACTGTTGTCTTCTCATTGAAACCATAGAATCATTTTATCGGGGATGGGGAAAAAGTCAAAATGAAAAGAATTTTTTGAAATTCTTTACTCGGGAACAACGCTTTTCTGAGTTCGCTACAGATGATATGCCAACACAATTCTACAAACATATTCGTTGTGGTATCTTGCATCAAGGGGAGACAACAGGTGGTTGGGCAATAAATCGCAATAATTCAGATTTATTGAATAAAGATAAGCGAGAAATTAATGCCGTTCGTTTTTCAGAAAAACTTGAGGAAGCCCTTGGCGCTTATAGGGATGAATTAAAATCAAATAACTGGGACTCTCAAGTTTGGAAAAACGCAAGAAAAAAAATGAATTTTATTCTTAAAAATTGCCAATAAAAAAGCAGATAACAAGTCATTTCAAGGGACAGCGAGAGGCTTGCAGTATTTTTAACGCTCTTGCACACACAAAATGCATAGGTAACTTGCAGCTTATTTATGTGAAATCCCGCCGCCCCTGAACTCTGCGTTAGGGCATACTAAGGAGATGTTTTTGGAAACTTTTATTAAAACAAGTTATGGAATGGTTTTGTGGGCTCGCCAAGATGGGAAAACCAGCGATCCAGCCATTGTTCTGATACCTGGTGCAAATGCTTCAGCTTTTATGTGGCCGGACGAACTTGTCCAGTTGTTTGTAGATCGTGGTTTTTCCGTTATCCGCTATGATCCAAGAGACACGGGTAAATCAACAAAGATTGACTTTTCAGTTAACCCGTACACGGTCGAAACATTGGCTGAAGATGTTGTAGCGGTGTTGGACGGCTTGGGTTTAAAGCGCGCCCATGTGGTAGGCCTTTCCCAAGGGGGGACGCTAGTTCAGGTGCTTCTGCTGGAACATCCCAAACGCCTCCTGACGGCTACGATCACCATGACTGCTGCCCTAGATGTTGATTTTGTTGGAAATATTGGCAGGGCATATCAAGGTGAAAAGCAGTTTGAAGGGCTGCCAGTACCTAGTCTGAATGTGCTTCAACAACTTGAGAAAAGGGCTACCCCCACTTCATCTGAGGAAGAGGAACTAAGACGGCGCGTTGAGGAGTGGCTTGCCCTTACTGGCTCCAAAGCTAAAACAGATGAAGCTGAGTTCAGGAAGTGGGAGCTGAGAGTAATCCGCCACGCGGGCACATGGAGGCAGCCAACTAATCATGCTTTTGCAACGCCTGTTGCTACCAGTAGAGGCATTGAGTTAAAGAAGGTGCAGGTTCCGACCCTTGTTATTCAAGCGGGACAAGATCCGCTTAATCCGCCTCCCCATGGAAAGCATCTAGCCAGTCTCATTCCCACTGCAACGCTAGTAGAAATAGAGGAAATGGGTCACTCTTTACCAAGCTCTATACACAATCAGTTCGCTGAACTGATTCTTGAGCACATAAAGTCTAATGCGTCCTCCTAACCATTCGGTCAAGCGGACGGCCAAACCGCCGACGTTTGAAGCGCTAGCAAAAAATAAACTATTAAACAGTCAGAAACTTCATCAGCACGGCCAGCGCAGGTGATGCTCATCAATCACAAAATGGTGCTTATGCCGGATTTTATCATGTGCATGCTGATGTACATGAGGTTCTGTACCATCCCAGTTGGCGTGCTCATGCTGATGGTGTTCATCATGGTAATGCAGGTGTTCATGTTTCAGGGCGGCATGTTCATGCCAGAGTTCTTCGGCATCCTGCTTATCCCATACAAACCGTGCCAGCAGAGTGCCAGATATAGTTAGTACCCACAATACAAAAGCTGTTTGTGCAAAGGTCTGGTGAGTACCAAACCAGCCTGCCAGTGGATAACAAACCAGCCAAGCAGCATGTGACAAGGCAAAGTTAGCCGCAAAATAGGCACTCCGGTCTGCGGCCTGACAGGAACGGGTGAGGATGCGCCCGGCGGCGGTCAGAATAAAAGAAGAACCCAACCCGATCCCGAACCAGGCCATCGCCATTAAGGGCAAGCCGGTTGTGAAAAAAACCAGGGGTAAGAGACAGCCTGCCAGTAAATAGCCTGCACCCAACATGAGTTGCCGGTCATTCAGGTGCTTTTCCAGTAACCAGGGTGTCAAACGTGCCGCAACCAGCGCACCCGCCCCCGACACGGCCATCATCCATACCGTGAACTGC
>PDWJ01001715.1_pt1 | contig 25776 bp, 18 predicted proteins | sample 1430881 | NCBI WGS metagenome assembly PDWJ01 (sample SAMN01162460, study PRJNA174530) | Oral metagenome, whole genome shotgun sequencing project. | biome: Marine environment; feature: Marine mammal; material: Swab sample of the gingival sulcus; isolation source: swab sample of gingival sulcus...
TATTTCTCCAAGCCCTTAATTATGATCTGGATAGCGGTCTGTTATCTGCTCTGCCGGAGCGATCGCGACCCGGGCTTTCCAGTCTTGCTGGCCTTTTTCTTCTCGTGGCTGGGCGATCTTTTTCTGCTTTTGCCCGATCGCAACGGGATTATGTTCTATTTGGGGGTAGGCGGATTCTTCCTGGCCCAGTTGAGCTATATTTTCATCTTTATTCGCTTTTCAAAAAAGGGTTCAAGAGGGCTGCTTGCCCGAAAGCCCTTGCTATTCCTACCCTTTCTGCTGTACGGGGTGGGGATTTATCTGCTTTTGCTGCCGGCTATGGAAGGCATTATGAAGCCGATCATAGCGCTCTATGCCCTCTCTCTTGTCGGGATGTCGTTGGCCGCATTGAATCGCCGGGGGAGGGTTGGCCGGAAGTCTTTTCGCCTTGTGTTTTCAGGCTCGCTTTTATTCGTGTTCTCTGATACGATGCTGGCCATCAACACCTTTGTTTATGACCTGCCTTTGAGTGGCCTGTGGATCATGTCAAGCTATATGGCCGCGCAATACCTCATTATGCGTGGACTGCTTTTGGGAAAAGCATAGCCGGTTCTCTCAGAACCTGAAATTCAGCCTGATACCACATCCTGCATACTTCCAGTCGCGAAAGGCCGTAAAGACCCCAATGTCTGCCAGGAAAAACAATTCGTTGAGGCTGTAGCCAAATTGAATATAGTGTGGCTGATCGGAGGTATACAGATAGTCCAGGTGCAGCGCTTCCTTCCACAGCCGTTCGCTGAACCAGGGCAGGAATTTAAGCGCGAGGTAGGATGCATCCAACCTGAGAGCAGCCCGGACCCAATGGTCGGGGGTCGCACAACTGTAGTAGTCGGCCAGGATCAGGGCCCGGTCAAACCCGGCCATGTCCACAAGCAGTGGGTTGGTTTTAAAGTGCTTGAAATCAGAAAAGTGTATCGTATTGGTTTTGGGGAACCATCCCGCATTTAATGCCCAGTCGAGTGAGGACATAAGCCCGATATCGATGCCTTGGTCTATTCCGGCTTCAAGCATGCTGAACTCTGACCAGCCGCTTGATTCAAGTGGCAGGGCCCTGGTATATCTGAGCGAGAAAGTTGGCCACGCAGATTCCCTAAGGGCCTTTCTGTGTGCCCGGATAATGTAGGGTTGTTGAGGGGTAAACTCAAGCAGAACTTCGGCCTTAAATTGCTTCATGGCCCGGAGTACGGGGTTGCCGGAACCCAGATTCGAGGGATGGTTTGGAGAAAGGTCCCGGCTGTTTCTATAGAAGAAGGAAAAGTCGCTGTGGTTGGTAAGCGGGGACTTGCGGGCTGCCGTGAGTGAGGTGGAGAGGACAAGTCCGTTCACTATATCGATTCGGTTGTAGAGGGTGGCTTCAAGCTGCTCATACAGTTTGAGATGGTTTTCCCGGAAAAATAGCGTATATACCAGGTTGGGAAAGGGGTGCATGCCGCTTTCCTGGTTGAAATCTGCTGATTTGTAGCGCAGATAAAGGGCAACCTTCCCTCTGGCTTTGGAGGCATAGAGCCAGTCGGAATCCCAACGGATCAGGGGGGCTTTTCGATTGAAAGCCCAGGAGGCTCTGAGGGTGGAACGGAGGGTGTGGGTGGTATCGGGTTTCCAGTTGATTCTGAATTCCTGCCCATAGCTAAGTCCGTCAACAGCATTGTAATTCAGCATGCCCGCATCTAAGAGACCGCCATGTACAAACCTGAAGTGCCCAAATTTGCTTCGGTAGGCTTTGCCCCTGAGCAGGTCCCGGCCGGGCCTCGATCGCTGCCCGCCAATCCGCCCCGAATCTCCCGCCCTGGTTTTATCTGCAATGATCTTATCCCGCTCGTGCAGCGTTATACGTTCATTGGGCGTAAGGGGGATGGGCCTTACCTGATTCCAGTACAGGGAGTCGTTTTTTACAGCACTATCGGCGATGGAGAACTTGGTGCCGGTCTGATTCAAGGGGTCGCCCTCACCCTTTTCCATGGCTTTGGCCGCTTCTTTCTCCATGAGCTTGGAGAGGCGCTGTACGTCCCGGTTATTCAGCTCATCCTTTTCCAGCAGTTCGTTTATTTTCTTCTGTCCGGGGCTGATCTTTGCCTCTTTTGCACTGTCTTTTGGCGCATGCTGAATGGGGCTGAAAAAGGTTTTTGGCAGGTTGGGGTTCAGTTTCACCCTGTCGTATTTGAGCGACGACACATAGGTCACCGAGCCCTTCACTCCAGCAATATCGATTTGGGCCCGGATCTTGTGATTCACCGGCATCCAGGCGTCCATCATAATGTTGGCATAGAGCTGTTGAAGGCTAAGTGTTCCGGCTATGGTTTCGATGGACAGGTCAGAAGAGTGCAGGCACCAGAGGTCTTCGACAATATGGAGGTAGCCGGAAACCATCTGTTGGCTTTTGCGTTTTGGAATCACTTTAATCTTGTTCACAATATGGGTGCCTTCCATAAAGGTGCCTTCAAAACTGAACCGATAGTAGCTAAATGCATTTCTTGCCAGGGGGGAAACAACGCCTTCGATTTGTTGCTGGTAAAGGCTGGCATTGATGTAATCCATGGGATTCACGTTCTGGGTATAGCCCGGCAGGGTGTTCTGGGAGGCGATTACCCGCATCTCGTATTTATCGGGCGCCGTAAATTGCACTTCGTTCAGCGATTCAAGCATGTAGGCCTGATTCGCTTTTACTTTGAAGTTGTTAATCTCCACCCTTTTTGCAATTGCCCTGGGTATTTTGTCGAAGTAGGCTGTTCCCTTAATATAGATGTCTGCCTTGTAGCGAAGAACCTCGTTCAGGTGATAGTTTGCAAGACCAATGGCTTTTCTCATGATCCAGTAGGCCGGATCTTCACCGCCGGCGCTGATTCTGACTTCGGGAATCATATAGGTTTGCGGCGGGAGAGCAATGTCAAGTTCGATAAAGTCACTGTCCAGCTCCAGGCTGCGTGTAACTTCCGTATAGCCGAGGCTGCGAAAGAAGACGGTGTAGTGGCCCTTTGGAAGGGGGAGGGAGAACTGGCCAAGGGCATTGCAGGTTGTCCCACGGGTAAGTTCCCTGATGAAAATAGACGAATAGGGCAGGGGTTCTCCGTTTTGATCTGTAACCGTTCCCCTGATGCCCTGCGCCTGTAACACCGGCAAGGGGAACAGGACCAGTAAAAAGATAGTGATGCGTTTTCTCATTGAGGTTTTAGCTGTCCCAAAAGTACAACTAAAAAGCAAAATACCTGCTGGCATTTCTGTAGCAAACGTTTTCGACAAGTTTGTCGAGCATGTCCCGGTCGTTCGGGATTTCTCCAAGTTCAACATCCTGGCCAAGGAGTTCGCAAAGAATCCGTCTGAAATACTCATGCCGCGGGTACGAAAGAAAGCTTCTGGAATCGGTCAGCATCCCCACAAAGCGACTGAGCAGTCCGAGCGAAGACAGGCAATTGAGCTGGTCCTGCATACCAAATTTCTGATCCAGGAACCACCAACCCGATCCAAACTGCATTTTACCGGGAATCTGGCCGTCATTAAAGTTAGCAACCATACTGGCAACGAGGGCATTGTCGGCAGGGTTCAGGTTGTAGATGATGGTCCGCGCAAGCTGGTCGCTTGCATCGAGCCGGTCGAGCAAGCGGGACATGCTTTGTGCCATCCTGAAATCTCCAATGGAATCATATCCCGTATCAGGGCCCAATTCCTGAAAGCGACGACTGTTGTTGTTTCTCAATGCGCCAACGTGGAATTGCTGGGTCCAGTCCTTTTCGTGATCCATAACAGCCAGTTCAAAGAGCAGGGCCGATTTAAACTGGAGGATTTCCAGGCTGTTCAGTTCCCTTTTTCTGCGAATCTTATGAAATAGCTTTTCAATGTCCTGGTGGTCGTAGTCTTCCGCGTAAAATGATTCGAGCCCGTGGTCCGATATCCTGCATCCGGCCTCATGGAAGTAATCGTGCCGTATGCTAAGTGCCGAAAGCAGGTCCATGTAGTTTGAGATGGAGCAATCGGCAGCCTGCTCCAGGGCATCCAGGTAGGCATTGTAGCTCTGGCAGTCTTCCACTGCCAGGGCTTTGTCGGCACGCCAGGTCGGCAGTACTTTGGTTTTGAAATCCGAATGGGCCAGGACCCTGTGATGAGCCAGGTCGTCGATGGGGTCGTCGGTGGTGCAAATCACTTCAACGTTCATCTTCTGAATCAGTTGCCTTACGCTGAATTCGGGCGAACGAAGCATTTCTGCAGTCTGTTCATAGATTCTTTCTGCGCTTTCGGGCTTCAGTAGTTCATGAATACCGAAGTAGCGCTGTAGTTCCATATGGGTCCAGTGATAAAGCGGATTTCGCAGTGTGTCGGGGACCGTTTCGGCCCACTTCATGAATTTTTCCTCGTCACCGGCATCCCCCGAACAATAGCTTTCGTCAACGCCATTGGCCCTCATGGCCCGCCACTTATAGTGGTCTCCATAGAGCCAGATTTGGGTCAGATTGTCGAAGCAGACATCCTCGGCAATCAATTTGGGGTCGAGGTGGCAATGGTAGTCAATAATGGGCATACGGGCAGCTACTTCGTGATAGAGTGCGCGGCCTGTATCTGTGTGCAGGAGAAAGTCCTTATCGAGAAATGCTTTCATTGTTTTCAGTATTAATCCAGCGGAAACAATCGTTTAAGGTGTCGCTCATAGATGTTAGTAGAAACCTGTTCCCGAATCACCCCGGCATGTTTGTCCAGCATATTCAGGAAGTCATTGCCCATCTCAGCGGCTAGCTTGTAGGCCACATGGATCAGTTGCCTGAAGCCGGGATTGTAATCGGGCTCATCAGGAATGTGCCTGAGACTGCGGGCAAATCTTTCTCCGTCCCAGCCTGACACTTCCTCCGGGGAGGGCAATTGCGAAGGATCAATGTCTATGACTGTGGCATAGGCCTCGCAGAGTTCCTCCCGGCGCTCGCAGGCCTGGCTGTATATTTTTTTGGCCATTTCCAGTGCATCGCCCCCGGCCAGGGCCAGTCCGATGACTTCCTCGAGCCATGTGGTTCCGGCTGTTTTTACATGGATGCCGGCATCATGTTTGCGGATCAGGGCTCCTATAATTGGGTAGATACTGAATTTGTCACTTCCCGAATGCACGCTCAGTTTGAGGTTTTCGGGAAGTCCGAATTCCTTGATAGCATGGGTAATAAGCAGAAGGTCTTCTTCAAATTCCTTTTCGAACTGCCCGAGATCCCCCACATAGTCGACGCCCTTGTTGAAACGCCCCGTAAATTTTGGGGCAATGGTTTGAACCGGGATTTCATAGTGGCCGATCATTTGCAGGATGAAGAACAGTTCAACCGGGCTTTGAGGGGTCTCTACCTCATCCATGGAGATCTCGGCAATGAACCTGCCGGCTCCTTTGGCCGCTTCGATATGCCTGTAAATGGCAGCGGCCTCTTTGATGGCGGCAAGGAAGCTTTTTGCAATCTCCTGAAGCGTTTGCTCATCAACCTTAAAAGGACGGGGGATACCCGGTATTTCAAGGCTTCCGAGATGGACCCTGGCTCTATCCAGAAAGCGCTCAATCTCTTCCGGCTCTGCAGCTTTTCCAATGTAGTCGGCTACGTCGATGGTAAAGAAATCGGCATGTGGGATGAAGGCATCGACTGTTGACAGATTGATGTGGTCTGCATCCACATAGTAGCTTTTTTCCCAGTTTAAGGACCTGACGGCCTCATCGGCTTCATGGCGCGTACTGAGCGGTTCCGTATGTATAATCTGGTGTTCGCGATTGGATTTGTTCCAGACCGGTACAATGGGAATTCCGTGCTCACCGGCTCTCAGGATGGACTCAAGTTGGGCCTTTCCTTCTCTGGCAAAGCGATCGCCGATTCCGAATGAATACTTTTCCAGTTTCATGCTGTATATCTATGCTGTTTCAGGTTCTTCCGTGTACGAACACGAAAGTAGTGATTCCACCTTGCTTTACCAATTATTTTATATAGTTTTATGTCCTGATTTCGGCTATGCCCAAGCTTAGAATAAAGGATATTGCGAAACTGGCTAATGTCTCTACAGGTACTGTAGACAGGGTTATTCACAATCGTGGCGAGGTCTCTGAGGCGACCCGGAAACGGGTTAGCAGAATTCTGGCGGAAAACGATTTCAGGCCAGATCCCCTGGCCTCATCCCTGGCCCGGAAAAGAAGGCTCCGTTTGGGGGTGCTGATGCCGGGTACCGTGAACGATCACGTTTTCTGGGATCTTCCCATGGCCGGAATCAGACGAGCCATGAAGGAGCTGCATTCCGAAGACCTGGAGACGGAAATTTACAGCTTCGATCAGTGCGATAAGTCCGATTTCGAGGCCATGGCAAACAAGATTCCGCTGGGTGAGCTGGATGGCCTCTTGTTTGCACCGGTATTTCATGATGAATCCCTTGCCTTTATTCGGCAATGCAATGAATACGGCCTCCCGGTTGTGCTCTTTAATTCCATGCTGGACGGGGCCAGGATCCATTGTTTTGTCGGGCAGGATGCCATGCGCAGCGGCTATGTGGCAGCCAAGCTTCTTCATTACGGACTGGATCACCGGCGCGATTTACTCATTGTAAACATGTCGGCCAGGAAGGACCATTATGCACACCTGATTGCCAGGGAACAGGGCTTTCGGCGTTTCTTTGAGGACCACAGCGGCCGGCTCGATCATTTGCTCACCCTTGACCTAAACGGGGAGGGGGATGATGTGCTGAGCACGCGTTTGGACGCTATTTTGGCACAATACAATGTGGGAGGCATCTTTGTGAGCAATTCGCGGGTCTATAAGCTGGCGGATTATCTGGCCCGGCGGGGGCAGATGGGGGTCAGGCTGGTCGGCTACGACTTGCTGCCCAAAAGCATTGATTTCCTGAAGCGGGACTACATCGACTTCCTCATCTCCCAGAGGCCTGAAGAACAGGCTTTTCTGGGCCTTGAGTCGCTTTTCCGTTTCGCGGCCTACGGACGTGAAAGCAAGGAGAGGCTGATGATGCCCATTGACATTATTGCGCGTGAAAATCTGGAATACTACCAACAACTGTAAGCCTATATAAACTGCGATATGAAAGATCTAAAAGGAAAAATTTGTGTGATTACCGGTGGCGCTGGTGTATTGGGACGATCTATGGCGCTGGGCCTTGCCAGAGCCGGTGTCATCTGCGTCATTCTGGACATCGACCCGGAAGCAGCTGAAAAGGCGGCTAAAGAAATAAGCAGGGAGAGTGCTGTTCCTGCTTACGGGATGGAGGCCAATGTGCTGGACAAAGCCTCCCTGGAGTCTGCGCATAAGACAATCCTGGCCGAACTGGGGGAGGTGGATCTGCTGATAAATGCTGCAGGGGGCAATTCCCCGAAGGCCACTACCGCGCTTGAGGAGATTAGCGAAGAGTCCCTGGATCGCCTTGATGATGGCTTCTTCGGACTTGAGATGGAGGGGTTTCAGCAGGTGTTCGCATTGAATTTTACAGGCACCTTATTGCCTACACAGGTCTTTACCCGGGGCATGGTGGCCAGGCAAAGCGGCGTGGTACTGAATGTGAGTTCAATGAATGCCTACAAGCCCCTGACGAAGATACCTGCCTATTCGGCCGCCAAGTCGTCCATTAACAATTTCACCGAATGGCTGGCCGTCCATTTTGCAAAAGTGGGCGTTCGCGTAAATGCCATTGCTCCGGGCTTCTTTCTGACCCATCAGAACCGTTTTCTGCTTTGCGATGAGCAGAGCGGGAAACTGACTCCGCGGGGCGAAAAGATTATCGCCAACACCCCGATGGGGGTATTTGGGGAGCCCGATGACCTGAGTGGTACGGTGCTTTACCTGCTCTCCGACATGAGTCGCTTTGTCACCGGGATATGCATTCCGGTGGATGGCGGTTACAGCGCCTTTGGCGGGGTTTGAGCTTTACGGCCATGGCTAACAATGAAGTTTGCAGTAGGATATAAGGATTGTTTGAAGGATGTTGCTATTTGAAAAAGGCGGGGCAGATTTGGTGCTTGACGACCGGGATTTGCGCCTGGGCCTGTATGAGGCTTTGGAGAAGTTGGGAATTCGGAAAAAGGTGTTGCTGCTTCCTCCCGATATTACCCGCTATCACAGCCGGGCAGGCTTGTTAAGCGAGTATGCATGGGAGTACTACAGGGAGGCCATCCATGATGTGCTTCCGGCACTGGGTACACATGCGGCCATGCGGCCTGCGGAAATCAGCAAGATGTTTGGAAGCATCCCCGCCTCGCTCTTCAGGGTGCATGACTGGCGCAGGGATGTCCTGACACTGGGCGAGGTTCCTGCTGAAGTTGTATCCGGGCTTAGTGAGGGACGCGTCAGCTTCTCCTGGCCTGCTCAGGTAAACCGATTGCTCAGGGATGGCGGGCATGACCTGATTCTGTCTATCGGGCAGGTGGTTCCTCATGAGGTGGTCGGAATGGCCAACTACAATAAGAATGTCTTTGTCGGAACCGGTGGACCGGAAGGGATCAATAAGAGTCATTTTCTGGGGGCTGTTTACGGCATGGAAAGAATGATGGGGCGCAGTGATACACCGGTCAGGAGGCTTTTGAACTATGCCACGGAACATTTTGCCGCCGACATGCCGCTTATTTATGTGCAAACGGTGATCGGCCGCGATGCAGGTGGCAGACTCGTAGTCAGAGGCTTGTTCATCGGTGACGATGAGGAGTGTTTTCTGAAGGCCAGTGCTTTAAGCCTGGAGCTGAATTTCGAGATGCTGGATGAACCCTTGAAGAAGATTGTCGTCTATCTCGATCCCTCCGAATTCAAGAGCACCTGGCTGGGGAACAAAAGCATCTACCGGACCCGTATGGCCATCGCCGATGGGGGCGAGTTGATTGTGCTGGCTCCGGGCCTGCGCGAATTTGGCGAGGATGCAGAGATCGACAGGCTTATCCGGAAATATGGATACCGCACAACGGCGGAGATTCTGAGAGCGGTGGACAAGGAACCGGAACTCGCCGCCAACCTGAGTGCTGCTGCACATCTGATTCATGGTTCAAGTGAGGGGCGCTTTAAGGTAAGCTATTGCCCCGGCCATATTTCAGCTTCCGATATGGAGGCGGTCAACTACAGCTATGCCCCCCTCAACGAGATGATGCAGCGCTACCATCCTTCTTCGCTGAAGGATGGTTTCAACACCCTGCCCGACGGGGAAGAGTTCTATTTTATTTCGAATCCTGCCCTGGGGCTCTGGTCCTGGAAAGAAAAATTCAACGGATGATCCGGATTGTCGCAGATGATAAGATTCCCTTTTTGAAGGGAGCTCTGGAGGATGTGGCCGAGCTTGTTTACCTTCCGGGAGCATCCATAGGCCGCGCCGATCTTCTGGAAGCCGACGCACTTATTACACGAACCCGCACGAAATGCAACCGGGCCTTGCTGGAAGGCACAAAGATCCGCTTTATAGCTTCAGCCACGATTGGACACGATCATATCGACAAAGCCTATTGCAAGCAGGCCGGCATCATCTGGACCAATGCTCCGGCTTGCAATTCGTCTTCTGTTGAACAGTACATTGTGAGCACGCTTCTTTTCCTGGCCGTGAATCAGGGGCTAGAGCTTGGTCAATCCTGCCTGGGGCTTGTAGGTGTGGGGAATGTCGGAAAGAGGGTGGCCCGGGTGGCGCAGTTACTGGGGATGAAACTGCTGTTGAATGATCCGCCACGCGCCCGTACAGAAGGTGGGGAAGGCTTTGTGGATCTGGACCGGATTTGTGCTGAGGCCGATGTGATCAGCTTCCATGTTCCCTTGAACATGGAAGGGCCGGATCGAAGCTTCCATCTGGCAGATCGCGCATTTTTTGAGCGTTGTAAGCCGGGCTGTGTACTCATTAACAGTTCGAGGGGGCCGGTGGTCGATGGCCGGGCACTGCTTTCTGCTATTCAGTCCGGGCAGGTTGGCTCAGCCGTTCTGGATGTGTTTGAGCATGAACCGCAGATTGAAGCCGGGCTGCTGGAAGCCCTTTGTTTGGCCACCCCGCATATTGCCGGTTATTCACTCGACGGAAAGGCAAAGGGCACAAGTATGTCGGTGCAGGCTGTGAGCCGTTTTTTCGGCCTGGGTTTGGACAAATGGGTGCCTGAAAACGTACCGGAGCCTCCCGCTGCCCTGCTTTTAGGTGATGCGGGCCGGGAGGAGGGCGTCCGGCTTCTGTGGTCGCTATATCGGCGGTGTTACGATGTTTCTGCTGACGACCAGCGACTACGGGAGAATCCCGGCTCCTTTGAACACTTGCGGGGCGCATACCCTTTCAGAAGAGAAGCGCCTGCTTACCGGGTAAAGCTCTTCGGCGATGATGGCTCGCAGGCAGAGCTGCTAAGGGCATTGGGATTCAAAGTTCTGTCGGACTATTGCATGTAAGAAGAAAACCAGATAACAGATAAACGCTAAAGACGAAACAAGAAATGAAAGACAAAGCAGATATTGGCCTGATTGGCCTGGCGGTTATGGGGGAGAACCTCGTATTGAATATGGAACGAAATGGGTTTACAGTGGCCGTTTACAATCGTACAGTTGCGAAGGTCGACAGCTTTATGCAGGGCCGTGGTGCGGGAAAAAACCTTATAGCTGCCCGTTCCATTGAAGAATTTATCGCCTCACTGGAGCGTCCAAGGAAGGTGATGATGCTCGTGAAAGCCGGCCGTCCGGTCGACGATTTTATCGAGATGCTACTGCCTCATCTGGAGGAGGGGGATATCATCATCGACGGGGGAAATTCACATTTTCCGGATACCATCAGAAGAACAAAATATGTCGAAAGCAAGGGCCTCCTGTATATTGGAACCGGTGTTTCGGGCGGAGAGGAAGGCGCCCTGATGGGGCCTTCCATCATGCCGGGTGGCAGTCCGGAAGCCTGGCCTCATGTAAAGGATGTTTTTCAGGCCATATCCGCTAAGGTTGAGGATGGTACAGCCTGCTGTGATTGGGTTGGCAAGGACGGAGCCGGTCATTTTGTGAAGATGGTACACAACGGAATCGAATACGGTGACATGCAGTTGATCAGTGAGGCCTATCATCTGATGAAGAATTTGCTGGGCATGTCTGCTGACGAAATGCACGAAGTCTTTGCGGCATGGAACGAGGGCGATCTGGATTCCTATCTGATTGAAATATCCAGGGATATCCTGGGATTCAAAGATGAGGACGGCTCTGCCCTTGTAGAGAACATCCTGGATACGGCAGGTCAGAAGGGAACCGGAAAATGGACCGGTATTGAAGCCCTTCATCTGGGCATCCCCCTGACCCTTATCGGGGAATCGGTTTTTGCACGCTGTCTTTCGGCACTGAAAGATGAACGCCGCGAAGCCTCGAAGCTGTTATCGGGCCCCAGGCCGCAATTCGATGGCGACAGGGCTTGCTTTATTGAGGATATCCGCCAGGCGCTTTATGCCTCAAAGATTGTGTCCTATGCCCAGGGCTATACCCTGATGAAGGAAGCGGCGAAGACCTATGGCTGGGATCTGAATTATGGGGGAATCGCATTGCTGTGGCGGGGAGGATGTATTATCCGTTCGGTTTTCCTGGAAAAGATAAAGGAGGCCTTCGATAGGCAGCCCGGTCTTTCAAACCTTTTACTGGCCCCCTTCTTTAAAGACAAGGTTCAGGCGGCTCAGGCAGGTTGGCGCCGTGTGGTTTCAACGGCTCTGTTGAACGGCGTTCCCGTACCGGCCTTCAGCACTGCGCTGAACTATTTTGACGGCTACCGTTCGGAACGTTTGCCTGCAAATATGCTGCAGGCCCAGCGGGATTATTTTGGCGCGCATACCTATGAGCGTGTGGACAAGCCAAGGGGCGAGTTTTTCCATACGAACTGGACCGGGCGGGGCGGCGATACCAGCTCATCGACCTATAACGTATAAGGGGCTGCCGGTCTGAAAGCGGAAAGATGACCTGCCGGAATAAGCGTTTGGCTGATTTCTTCGGCTTGGGCTGTGGCCTTCCGGGAATGTGCAGGCCCCCGGTGCCGGCAATGCAGGTGACCACGGCAGCCATGGGAAGGAACGCCCGGGCTGTCCGGTCTGCATTTGGAAGGGCGTGGGATGGCGCCGGCCGGAACTAAGGATTTTCTCCGTAGCTGAACTCAGGCGAGCATTTCCAATTGATGGTGTCGTGGATTTGAGCAGCTGTGGCGGGACGAATGTGCTTTCGTTGCCGGATAAGTACAGCAGAGCCGGAAGGTCAGAAGCATGCCATCGGGCCCGGAAGAATGGCCATGGAAATACAGGGCGCGAAAGGCTTCCGGCTTAGGCCCTGTCCGGGTTGTTTTCCTTAGCCGTTGAAACCGCCAACCCGGTTGTAACTGTCCTGGGCATTGATGTAAAAGGCCTTGTACTTGATGTAGTGATTCCCTTTTTTGAATTCCCAGTGAACATTTTTAGCCTTGTAGATTTTTCCAATACATGCCTCGAATATAAGGGTGTAGCCGATTCCGGTAATTCTTTCGGCCTCCAGGATGCTTGAGAATTCTACACTTCGGTCGGCAAAATGGCCGATAACAGGAAGATGGTACTTCTTTTGAGCCCGTTTGCGTTTGGCGCCTTCATTGATAATGGGAAGCCTCCTGGGTTCCGTGTTTTCGTGTCCGTGTCCTGTGTGCGACATCGTATTGCTTTTTCGTTCTTTACGTAAAGATAAGCGATTTGTTATCTTCTTGCCTAAAAATAAGTAAAAAGCTGAAAAATTTGCATCGAAAATGAAAAGGTGTATTTTTGACAGCTGTCCTAAAGTTTAGCCCTGCATTGAAAACCCTGATCGCATATTCCACATCTTTGGGATGCACTGAACAGTGTGCAAGTAAACTGAAGGAAGGCCTTGGAGAAGGGGTTGACATGATCAGGATTTCGCGACGAAGGCGGTTTAAACTTGATCAGTACGACAGTATCATCATCGGCGGGTCCATCTGTGAGGGCATGATACAGCGCTCGGTACTCAAATTCTGTGAACAAAACCTGGATACGCTGTTGCAGAAAGAGATTGGCCTGTTTATTTGCTGTGGGGACTCGGATGTGGACGAAAAGGCCCTCTTTCAGCGTGCATTCCCTCGCAGACTCATCGAGCATGCCCTGGCCAGTGGCTTTTTTGGAGGAGAACTGAACTATAAAAAGATGAACCTTCTGCAGAAGATTATGACCAGAAATGCGGCTCGCCTAAAGAAGGAACCTGAGATTGATTTTGCAAGCATCCTTTCCTTTGCACGTCGCCTGCAGGAGCATCATACCATCCGGTGAGCATGCCTGAGCTCAATGCTGCCATCATACACATGGATGGCCGGCCCGATCAGAAAGAGATCCGAGAAAGCGGCTTTCCCCTGACGTTTGAAAGCTACCTGGAGTTGGCCGCCGGGGGTTTTTACTTCAAACAAGCCGGAGGACTTTTTGTTATCCAAAGCCGCGCACAGCACCGATGCCGAGACACCGGTCCCGCAGGAAAGGGTTTCAGCCTCAACCCCCCGCTCGAAGCTGCGTACCGCGATGCGGGAATTTCCGAGTCGTTCAACAAAATTCACATTAACTCCCCCCGGGGAAAAGCGGCGCTGAGACCTGATTTTCTTTCCTTCTGAGTTCATATCAATGGTTTCCAGTCCTTGGGTGAAGCGCACGAAATGGGGAGATCCGGTATCGAGCAGGAAGCCGTCTTCCAGTTGATTGATGCTCTTTACATCTCTTAGCCGGAGCCTGATCAGGCCATCGTCTTGTCGGACGGCCAGGTGCTGGCCATCGCTTCCGCTAAACACACAGCGCTTTTCGAACAGGTCGAGGCGATGGGCAAACGCAGTGATGCATCGACCACCGTTTCCGCACATGCTTCCCTCTTTTCCGTCAGCGTTGTAATAGTTCATCCGAAAATCGCTGGTATCACTGTTCTTTAAAGCAATGAGTCCATCAGCCCCAATTCCGAACCGACGGTCACAAAGCGTTTTGATTTGGCTTTCGGTGAGTTCGTTGCACAGTCCCGTTCTGTCATCTATCATGATGAAATCGTTTCCCGTTCCATGGTATTTTGAAAAGCTGATCTTCATGCCTGCCAGAAGTTAAAAAAGGTTAAATTGGCTCATCCGGGACATTTTTTGTATTCCTCAGGTGTTAAGTGTAGTATATTTTCGTTTATCAGGTAAGGCACTGCCCGGATATGCCTGAGCAAAATTAGGACAATTAAAGCAAATTGATATGACTACGAAGAGAATATTGGCTGGTGTGGCCATGGTCACTCTGGGTGCCATCCTGGCCGTGTTCGTGTACGCAAAGTTTGTTCAACAGGAAACGACCGTTGTTGAGGTGCCGGTCGAAGCGAAGATGCGCTATGTGAATCTCCCGGGAGGAGTCCCGGAAGGCTCGTCGCTTGATTTCACCGGAGCCGTGGAGCACTCTTTAGATGCCGTGGTCCATGTTAAAACCAAGGCTTTCAGAGAATACGCCATGAATCCGCTGTATGAGTTTTTCTTTGGTCAGGAGTACCAGCAGCGGCGGCCCGAACCTGTGCTGGGTTTCGGCAGTGGTGTAATTATTTCGAAGGATGGCTATGTTGTAACCAACAATCATGTGATAGACGGATCCGATGAGTTGGTGGTCGTGCTGAACGACAAGCGGGAGTTTAAAGCGGAGGTAATTGGGGCTGATCCGACCACCGACATCGCCCTGCTGAAAGTGGATGGTTCTGACCTGGTTAGTCTGGCATTTGGCGACTCGGAGGCTTTGAAGCTGGGGGAATGGGTCCTTGCTATCGGGAATCCGTACAATCTGACTTCGACAGTGACTGCAGGGATTGTTAGTGCCAAAGCAAGGAGTATTAATATCAATCGTTCCGAATTCGGGATTGAGTCCTTTATCCAGACCGATGCTGCCGTGAATCCGGGCAACAGTGGGGGAGCCCTTATCAATACCCGGGGCGAACTGGTGGGGATCAACACAGCCATTGCCTCCCGTACGGGTGCTTTCAGTGGCTATTCCTTTGCCGTTCCTACTTCTATTGTCGAGAAGATTGTAAAGGACCTGATGGAATTCGGTACCGTACAAAGGGCCATTCTCGGTGTAACCGTACAGGAAGTTACCGCGGAACTGGCCAGGGAAAAGCATATCGATCACATCGAAGGTGTTTATGTCAATTCGACCAGGGCCGATGGAGCAGCCCGGGATGTGGGTATTCGGGAGGGGGATGTAATCCTTTCCATTGATGATGCCAGGGTGAACAGCGGAGCAGAGTTGCAGGAGCATGTCTCTCTTTACAGGCCCGGTGAGAAAGTCAGGGTTGTCGTGCGGCGTGATGGGAAATTGAAACAATTTGATGTGGTTTTGCGTAACCCTGAAGGCAGCACGGAAGTGGTTAAGCAAAATGAGGTTCTGGATCTGCTGGGTGCAAGGCTCGAACCCCTGAGTGAAAAAGAAAAAAGCGTCCTGGGCCTCAGAAGCGGGCTGAGAGTAACCGAAGTGAAGGCTGGTAAGTTTATGAAAGTGGGCATTGAAAAGGGATTTATTCTGACATCAGTGAACAAGAAGCCGGTAAATAGCGTCAGTGATATTGAAGGTATTCTGAAGGATGCAAAAGGAGGGGTGATTGTAGAAGGCATCGACCATCGCGGTGCTAAATCTTACTTCGCTTTCGGGATGTGAAATTAAATTTGACTTGTACGCATTTTGCGGGTAAATTTGCAGGGATTTTAACAATAGATTAAGAAGTATAGATGAGACAGTTAAAGATCACGAAATCCATTACCAACAGGGAAAGCGCGTCACTTGACAAGTATTTACAGGAGATTGGTAAGGAGGAGTTGATTACTGTTGAGGAAGAGGTTGAATTGGCTCAACGGATCAAGAAAGGCGATCGTGCCGCACTTGAAAAACTCACGCGAGCAAATCTGAGGTTTGTCGTTTCTGTGGCTAAACAGTATCAGAACCAAGGGCTTAGTCTGCCCGACCTGATTAATGAGGGGAATCTGGGGCTGATCAAGGCAGCAGAGAAATTTGACGAGACCAGGGGGTTTAAATTCATCTCCTATGCCGTCTGGTGGATTCGACAGTCCATCCTCCAGGCACTGGCAGAACAGTCGAGGATCGTACGCCTTCCACTGAACCAGGTCGGTTCACTTAACAAAATCAACAAGGCGTTTTCGAAATTCGAGCAGGAGTATGAAAGAACCCCGACCCCGGAGGAACTTGCCGAGGCCCTTGAGCTTCCGAAAGAGAAGGTAGCAGATACGCTTCGGGTTTCGGGTCGGCATGTATCGGTCGATGCACCCTTTGTCGATGGTGAAGACAACAGCCTGTTGGACGTGCTGGTGAACAACGATTCGCCAAACGCAGACAACACCCTTATCAATGAATCTTTGTCCAGAGAAGTGGACCGGGCACTGGCCACGCTTACTGAAAGGGAAAGGGATATCATTAAGTTGTTTTTCGGAATTAGTTGCCAGGAGATGACCCTGGAGGAGATTGGAGAGAAATTTGGATTGACCCGGGAGCGGGTCAGGCAGATTAAAGAAAAGGCCATTCGCCGCCTCCGCCATACCTCCAGAAGTAAGTTGCTGAAGACTTACCTTGGCTAAAAACATAGCATGTATCGTGTAAGGGGATCACCGGTTAGGTGGTCCCGTTTTTTTTAAAGAGTCTGCCCCGATGTTTTGAATTTTCTCTATGGCATAGTACATTTGCTGCAGCCATGAGTAATTCTTACACCCACTTCGCCCCATCGGAGCGTTATTCCCTTGATGAAATTAAACAGCAGGCCAGGGTCTTTCAGGACAATCCAAGCCTGCTTGCCCTGGTTAACAACATTGCCCTTGCTGTGGTTATTCTGAATGACAGGCGGCAGCTCATTTTTGCAAATACCGTCTTTGTTCAGCTGGTCGGTGCCTCGGGCCTGGATCCCCTCCTCGGGCAAAGGGTGGGTGAAGCCATCGCTTGCATACATGCCTTTCAGATGGAAGGGGGCTGCGGGACTTCTCCCTTTTGCAAGCATTGCGGAGCGGTGAGGTCCATGTTGTCGGCTATTCAGGGTGTGGAAAGTAAGGAGGAATGCAGAATCTCCCTGGATGGCGACAGCATGGCCCTGGACTTGAGGGTAAAGGCTACACCCCTGGTGATTGATGAGCAGAGGTATTCGATTTTCTCCATCGAGAACATAGCCGATGAGAAACGCAGGGAAGCCCTCGAAAGGTTGTTTTTGCATGATGTTAAAAACACAGCCGGAGGCTTATATGGCATAGGTAACCTTTGTCTTGAGGCAGTGGGGGATGATATGGCCGAGATGAAGGAGATGTTCCGTTATTACAGCCGGCAACTGATGGACGAAATTGATACCTATGCGCTTTTGGCGTCCGCGGAAGACCGGACACTCAGGCTGAACATCGAAGCTTTTAGTGCCTACGAACTTCTCAGAAGGGTCGCAGACCTTTATGCCTCTCACAGTGTTGCAGAAGGGAAAGAGGTGGTGATTACCGACTCGGACCAGGACCTTATCATTGAAAGTGATGAATTACTGATGCGGCGTGTGCTGGGGAATCTGGTGAAGAATGCGCTTGAGGCCTGTGAGGCCGGGGACCGTGTTTCGCTCTCCTGTAAACGAAGTGAAGGAGGCCTGAAGTTCAGGGTTCACAATCCCGGGTTCATGTCAGAAACCGTAAAGTCTCAGATTTTTCAGCGTTCTTTCTCGACAAAGGGAAAAGGACGCGGACTCGGAACCTATTCCATCCGCCTGTTTGGCGAGTCTTATCTTGGGGGCAAGCTTGATTTCAGCTCGGAGAAGGAGGACGGGACGGTTTTCTATGCAGATTTTCCGCTCCGGTTTTCCTAGCCCTTTTCCCGGGCTTTTTCCCAGTCCCTTTCCCGGGCTTTTTCCTAGTCCTTTTCCCGAGCTTTTTCCCGGGCTTTTTCCCGGGCTTTTAACAATTCCTGATAGGCATACATCTCGTCACGGTATCTGGCGGCAGCAATGAAATCCAGCTCCGCAGCGGCCTTTTCCATCTGTTTTTTGCTTTGCTCAATAGCCCCTTCAAGTTCCTTTTGTCCCATGTACTTTACGACGGGGTCGGCTGCGATGGCTGTTTTGGCCTGATCGGCGTAGTGTGTACTTCTGTTTAGTTCCTCCTGATGCTGGTCGAACAGCGTGACCGTGTTTTTCCGGATTTGCCTGGGCGTGATCCCATGTTCCTGGTTGTAGTCCAGTTGTTTTTTTCTGCGCCTTTCGGTTTCTTCAATGGTCCGCTTCATCGAGTCCGTCATCTTGTCGGCGTACATAATAACCTTGCCATTGAGGTTGCGGGCAGCCCTGCCTGCTGTCTGGGTCAGGGAACGCTCGGACCGGAGGAAGCCTTCTTTATCGGCATCCAGAATGGCCACCAGACTTACTTCCGGCAGGTCCAGTCCCTCGCGCAGGAGGTTGATTCCCACCAAAACGTCGAAGCTGCCTTTTCTGAGCCCATCGAGGATTTCAACCCGTTCGAGGGTGTCAATATCCGAATGGATGTAGCGGGTCCGGATGTTGAGCCTGATCAGATAGGCCGATAGTTCTTCTGCCATTCGTTTGGTAAGGGTAGTAACCAGGATGCGTTCCTGCTTTTTGATGCGTGCCTTTATCTCCCCAATCAGGTGGTCGATTTGATTCAGGCTAGGTACAAGCTCAATTTCCGGATCAATAAGTCCGGTAGGCCTGATGAGCTGCTCAACAATGACTCCCCCGCTTTTTTCCAGCTCGTAGTTTGCCGGTGTGGCACTTACGAAGAGGGTCTGGCCGGTTAGTTCTTCAAATTCCGGGAATTTCAGCGGACGGTTGTCCACAGCAGCGGGCAGCCTGAAACCATATTCCACCAGGTTCCGTTTCCTTGAGTAGTCGCCGCCATACATGGCATGCACCTGGGGCAGGGTTACATGGCTCTCATCAATGACGGTGATAAAGTCCTCGGGGAAGTAATCCAGGAGGCAGAAGGGCCGGGTGCCCGCCGGCCGGCCGTCAAAGTACCTGGAATAGTTTTCCACTCCCGGGCAGTAGCCCAGCTCACGGATCATTTCCAGGTCGTAGGTGACTCTCTCCTCGATCCGCTGGGCCTCAATAAGTTTCATGTTCTTCCTGAAAAAGGCGACCTGGGCCATCATATCGTCCTGGATTTCTTCAATGGCTGTTTTCAGCCTGTTTTTCGAGGTAATGAAAATATTGGCCGGGAAAATGACGATCTCCTCCCTGCTGTCGATGCTGTGTCCGGCTATGGGGTGAATGGATTTGATCGCGTCAATCTCATCTCCCCAGAATTCGACCCGAAAGGCCTGGTCCGCATAGGCCAGGTGGATGTCTACAGTGTCTCCCCTGACCCTGAAGGTGCCGGGCTTAAACTCTACTTCGTTTCTGGAATAGAGGCCATCTACCAGCTTTCTCAGAAAGACATTCCGGCTGAGGGTTTCGCCTCTTCGTATTCTGACTGTAGAAGCGTGAAAGTCGTCCGGATTCCCAATGCCATAGAGGCAGGAAACCGAAGAGACCACAATTACATCGCGCCGTCCCGAGAGCAGGGCAGAGGTGGTGCTGAGCCGGAGCTTCTCGATCTCATCATTGATCGAAAGATCCTTTTCGATGTAGGTGTCGGTTACCGGAATATAGGCCTCGGGCTGGTAATAGTCATAGTAGCTGACGAAGTATTCCACCGCATTTTCAGGAAAAAACTGTTTGAACTCGCTGTAGAGTTGCGCGGCCAGTGTTTTGTTGTGACTGAGGACCAGGGCCGGCCTGTTTAGCCCGGCAATCATGTTGGCCACCGTAAAGGTTTTTCCCGATCCGGTGACGCCAAGCAGGGTCTGGTAGTGGTCTCCGGCCCGAAAACCTTCTACAAGCTGCCTGATGGCTTCAGGCTGATCGCCGGTGGGGTGGAAATCGGCACTTAGTTTGTACTTCATCGCAGTTTGAATTGCACATAGACGGGAAGGTGGTCGGAGGGGCCTCCGTAGTAGTTCGGTCCACCGTAGCTTGCAGAAGGCAACCAGTCGCCGTATTGCTCACTTTCGTAGAGCATCCATTCTTCTTTAAAAATGCGCGCGCCATCCCATGAAGTGCTCAGTCCCCGGCTCTGTTCAATCAGGTTGTAGGAAACGATGATCTGATCCAGCATGTTCCATCGGCCTTTGTGGCAGTAGCTTCCTTTGTTTTCGATGTTATGCAGATCATAGAAGAGGTTGTAGTGTTCTCCCATCCGGATGTTTTTTCGCTTATTGCCGGCCGACAGTCCCTGAGCAACGCTGGCGTTGGTTGGTTCATCATTGAAATCCCCCATGATGATGATGCGTGGATCGCTTTCTGTTCCCTGCAGTCTGTCCATTTCTCTGCGCAGGCTCATGGCAGCGTACATGCGCTTCTGCCGGGTTTCTTCCTGGCCGCCCGACCTGGACTTCCAGTGATTGACAAAGAGGTGCAGACTTCTGCCGTCGGGAGCCATGCCCTTGACGTAGAGGATGTCTCTGTGCAGATAGCCGGGATCACTCAGATCCCTTACAGGAATCGTTCTGTGCGAGATGTATTTGAAGCGGTCGGGCCGGTACAGGAGGGCACAGTCGATTCCCCGCGGGTCTTTGCTGTCCTCATGAACAATCCGGTAGTCTGCTTTTTTCAGTCCTTTCTGCGCACATAGGCCCTCCAGGACCTTCCGGTTCTCAACCTCCAACAGCCCGATTACGGCCGGGTAATCGTCCGGCGAAATACTTCGAATCACCTTGGCCAGGTCTTTGATTTTTTTCTCATAACGTTTTCTGTCCCACGCTTTTTCTCCTTCAGGGCAGAAGGCATCATCCTCTGTTAAAGGGTCATTGTGGGTGTCGAAGAGGTTTTCGACATTGTAGCTCATGACCGTAAAGCTGATGTTTGCTTCCTGAGCTGAAAGGGAGAGCGTCACAAAGCTCAGGGTCAAGCAGAAGAAGAGGGGCGTTTTCATAGGTTTGTAAGCTTGAGGGTAAAGATACAATGATTATCTTACATCTAATTTTAGTTTTGAATGGGACAACGCAGAGATGTACTGGTCAGGCGGATCCAGAAGCTGGTAAAGAAAAACCAGAGTCTGATCAGAGAAAATGAGGAGCTTCGGAAAGCGCTGGATGAATTCAGGGCTCAGAATGGACTTATGAAGCAGACGCTGAAGGATGCTGACATTGAAATCAGAGAGCCTGAGCTTTCTTCGCTGGCCGGGGGAAGCCGCAAGTACGAAATGGCGACGGTTTTGTTTGCCTACATTGGAGGGTTTCGAAAGCTTACCCGCGAGGATGCTTCAGAAAAGCTGATGGATCAGCTCGACGAGGTCCTGATCACCTTCGATCGCATCCTGAAAAAATACGGGATTCAAAAAATCAAGACCATCGGGGATACCTATATGGCCGCAGGCGGCGTTCCGGTGAAAAACATCACGAATCCCATCGATGTGGTGATGGCCGCCCTCGAGATGCATAAGTTTCTGAATGCCCAGGAAGCAGGCCGGGATGCCCGGGTTTGGAAAATGAGCCTGGGTATCCATACAGGCCCTGTGACAGCTCAGCTTATGGGAAAACGAAAAATTTCCTACGATATCAAGGGAGATACAGTGAATATAGCCCACCGTATGCAGTCGGTTAGTGAAAGCGGGAAGGTGCTGGTCAGTGTGATGACCTATGAATTGATCAAGGAGTTTTTCCAGTGTGAGTACTACGGAAAAATGCCGGTTAAATACAAGAATGATTTGGAGATGTTTGTGGTGAACGGGATTAAAGCAGGCTATGCCGCCGACGAAATGGGAACCCTTCCAAATGCCCTGTTTAACACCAGGTTTAAACTCATACAATTCAATGATATACAGGAGATCATACTGGACAAGCTGGAACGGGAACTGCCCTCCTGCCTTTATTATCACAATGTAAAACACACGGTAGATGTGGTTACCGAGGTGGAGCTGATCGGCTGGGCCGAGGGCCTGGACGATGAAGGCATCCTGTTGCTTAAAACTGCAGCCCTGTTTCACGATGCGGGGCACACGGTTTCCTACGAAGACCACGAATACCACGGAACGGTACTTGCACGGAAGATGCTTCCGGCCTATGCCTATTCAGCCGAACAGATCGATAAAATCTGTGAGATCATTATGGCTACAAAGCTGCCTCCGGCCCCAAAAGACATCTATCAGCAGATTATTTGTGATGCTGACCTTGATTACCTGGGGCGAAGCGATATGATTCCTGTTTCCAATACCCTTTACAAGGAACTTCGCGAGCAAAAGAAGATCGGAAGTCTGAATGATTGGAACAAGCTTCAGCTCAGCTTCATTTCGGGGCACAGCTATTTCACCAAAACCGCCAGGAATCTGCGGGAGGTGAACAAACAGAAACAAATCGATCGCATCCGACGCCTGATCACAGAAGACTAGAGGTAACGCATGGCTTCGGGATCCCAGTGCACCTGCTTCTGTTGATAGTAACTGTCGTTCGCCAGCAGGGCTGCGCCAGCTGCACGAAGACCGAATTCAGGATCTTCCACAATCTTTCGCTCTCCCCGTATTCCCTTAAAGAAATTGTTCAGGTGGTCGTAATGGGCACCACGGTCTCCATAGTCGGCCGGAGCCTTCCAGGTCGTTGTCCCGGTGTTTAGATCGGCCTCTCTTTCGTTGGCATATCTGGCATCATAGGCGGCTCTGATCTTTTGCTGGGTGGCTTCGGTATACGCAACCATGGAATAGGATGTGGGTTTCATGTAGAGTTTTGAACGAATCAGTTTTACACTGTCGAGTCCAACATGCATCTCACCCTCTGTTCCAACCAGTTTGAAGCCGTATCCTCCGCCATTTCCGGCGATGAAATTCACCCGGAAAGCAGCATTAAATGCCGGATGGTTCTTCGTTTCGGGATAATCGTAGATGGTCATTGTGACATCGGGTACATCCCTTCCATCGTTCCAGTAACGCAGGCCTCCTGTTGAGAGCGCCCTAACCGGCCCGTTCGAGCTCAGGATGAAATTCAGGGTCGAAAAGGCATGAACGAAGAGGTCCCCGGCTACACCCGTTCCATAGTCCTTGTAATTCCGCCAGCGGAAGAATCGTTTCAATTCATAGGGGACCTTGGGAGCCTGTCCCAGGAAGGTGTCGAAATCGACGGTGTCGGGAGAGGCATCGGGTGGAATGGCGTAGTTCCAGGCCCCCTCATCGGAATAGCGGTCGTTGAACATCTCGAGGAGGACGAGCTGACCGATGGCTCCGTCTTCATAAAGCTCCCTGGCCTTTTCATTTCCCAGTGAGGACAAACCCTGGCTGCCAATTTGCATGATGCCGGATTTCTTTTTGTAAACATCCAGTAATTCATGCCCCTCTTCGACGTGATGGACCATTGGTTTCTCGCAATAGACGGCCTTCCCGGCTTTGAGGGCATCAATGCTGATCTTCTTGTGCCAGTGATCGGGTGTGGCAATGATGACGGCATCCACATCCTTATTGTCGAGAATCTCCCGGTAGTCGCGTGTTACGGCAATGTCCTGTCCCCAGAGCTCACGTGCCCGGTCGAGACGTCCTTTATACAGGTCACATGCAGCCACCAGTTTTACACCTGGTACTTTTAATGCCGACATGGTATCGTAGATTCCCTGGATACCTGAGCCTATCAGCGCCAGGTTAATATGGTCGTTTGCAGCAAAATGCCGGGGGGCTTCACTCCGGTAAGGAAGAAGAAGTTCCTGATCGTAGGACTTTGAGAAAATCATCGGGCTTGTGGTGGCAGCCACCGTCCCAATAGTGGCTTTTCTCAGAAAGGATCTGCGGGATTGCTTGTCGTATTTCATGCTATTGCGTTTTATTGTTTAGGTTATTCGTTCCAAAGTAAGAAAATCCCGGCATTATTGCGAAATATGGAGTCGATTGTCTTTAACATCTCTGTCAGTTTTCTGTTGAGGATACCAACGCCTACTGTTTGCTCACTTTTCCGGTTCCGATGAGGGCCCCATCCTGGTAGATGTTCAGGAGATAGATGCCGGGAAGCAGCATGGACTCGCGCACCATCTCCGGGCTGAAATGCAGTTCTTGTTCGCCTGCATCAAGCCTCAGCTCTTCCATATACCGGACCTGTCCCAGGATATTGCTGAGCGTTATAGTAAGCTGCGCCGGTTTTTCCAGCCAGAGACTCAGCCTGAAATGGGTGCTGACCGGGTTCGGATAGATGGAAAGGGCGAGAGAGCTGCCTGCCTTGGGATGATTGACACTGTAAGGATGCATGGGGGTGTCGAGCTCTCCATCCATCCATTCCATGCGTCTTAAAATCCAATTTTTCAGGTAGTTGATTTCATTTTCGTAACTATGGCCCACATAGTTGTTGGGCCAGATATATCGCTTTAGAACAGGATAGGTTTCGAAATTGCGTTCCTGGGCATCCGCTAGCAGCGCCGTCAGGGAATCGATCACCTCCACGACCCGTTCGTCGGATAGAATACCCGAGCGATAATGGGCCCAGGACTCGACCATGGTGTTGAAATAGGTGGGATCTGTTTTGAGTTTCTCCCACCAAAAGGGGGGCGACTTGCCGTCTGCCGGATATTCACTCTGCCAGCCATCGATCTCACTGGCACTATAGTAATCTGCATTTCCAAAACCCAGATTGAAGTCCCATACAGGCCCCGCTTTCAAGGGGCTTATGCGGTTCTTCCTGTCCTTGTCCTTATGCAGGTAGGTACTGATCCGATAACCATCCACGTTTCTGGTAAGCTCGTTAACGAGGTAGAAGTCGACAAAGGACTGGATATCGATATAGGGCTGATAGCCAATATAGGGATCCTTGTAGTTAGGTGATCTCAGGGCGTGTTCAAATGCGCTTACGAAATTTTGAATGTAGTTCTGCTGAGCCAAATTAATGGAATCCGGCTTGGGATAGTAGTACTGAATGCGTATTTCGTTGTTGTTCAGGGAAAGATAGGGGGATACCCAATAGTGTTCATCCGCCTTGTCTATGCTGAGGATGTAGCCACCAGTGATAGCACGCCCACTCACCTCATCGCTGGTCAGTTTGCCCACATCGACCCTGAAGGTATCCCGTTTGATCTTTTCGGTAAGGACGTAGACCCCCCTGTAGGTGCTGTTGATGAATACTTCGCATAGCCGGGTTCTGGGGGCATATTGCCCCATCTCAGCTGCGAAGTGATAGGCCAGGACGTTTCTGATGAGGCTTTTATCGGAGTACGGCCCATGAAGCACCCAGTCGTTCTCGGGAGGGAGGCCAAGCAGGGAAACATTATTGTTTTCGCCATTTTCCAGTCTGGTTTCAAAACCATAGCCCTTTTTAGCAAAAGACTGGGAACTGGCCCCACGTATTTCGATGCCAATGTTGCCATCGTAGTCATTGTAGGTTCCAGGCAGGGTATTCATGCCCTCATGCGTGTAAACGATGCCCAGGTGGGCCCTTGTTTTCGGCTCGTCAACGATCGCTCCCTGGCTCTCAATAACCAGGATGGGCAGATTGCTGATGAAGGGGGCATCGGGATCCTTGAACCACTCCGGCAACTCGTGATAGACTGTGGAGGGGGCATCAATACGGGCCAGCAGAAAGGGGGCCAGTGAAAAGTCGCTGGAGTTTGTTCCATGGTTGATTCCCTGGATGGCCAGAACATTTTCGCCATCCTTCAGCGCCGTAAGCGGAATGCGGTATCGGCTTGGCATTCCCCCACCGTACATTGTGGCCTCCCGGTCGATTGAAGGCATGAAATTGAAGGCCGGATAGTTGGTATTTACATTAAAGGACTTTGCCACCGGCTGGCCGTTCAGATAGGCTACAAAGGCATCGTCGAAATCAATGTC
>PDWJ01002563.1_pt1 | contig 25761 bp, 17 predicted proteins | sample 1430881 | NCBI WGS metagenome assembly PDWJ01 (sample SAMN01162460, study PRJNA174530) | Oral metagenome, whole genome shotgun sequencing project. | biome: Marine environment; feature: Marine mammal; material: Swab sample of the gingival sulcus; isolation source: swab sample of gingival sulcus...
AAATGATGTCCCCTTGGTTGAAGATAAACCCCTGGCCCAAAATCTGTATAAATATGTAGACATCGGGGGCATCGTTCCCATGGAATACTACCAGGCTGTCGCAGAACTTTTGGCATACGTCTACGGACTCAAAAAGAACCGATAGAATAAGGCCCCTGGTCAGGAATATTGAAGACCCTGAACTTTTCTTAACTGACCATCTGGCGATTCATTATCTTGAATTTCCAAAACTGCTTGATTACAATGGGGACAATGCACTTAAAAAATGGTTGTATTATTTGAAAAACGAAGATAGAGAAAGGCCTTTTGCGTTCAAGAATGGACATCGCAAAAAAAATGCTGGACAAAGGATATGATTATGGTGTCGTCAGCGAATGTACTGGAATGGATGCAGCTGAACTGGAAAAACTGGCAAGTTCATAGATGATTTGTAACGATTCGGGTTAGGAATTAATTTTTCCTTAAACAGAAATAAAGAATCCGACCCATGAGGGCCATCAAGACAGGAATAATGGATAAACACTCAAAGAAAAAATCGCTAAATTTCCTGAGACATGAATAATAATAGGGGTCACCAGACTTTTCGAGCGTTCAAAGGAGAGTGAAAAGACAAGCCCACCGATGATCTGGACAATGCCTCCCCCCTCACCATGCAGGACAGCAAAAAAGACGGTTGTCACGCCTAGGGCACACAGGATGCCGAACCGGCGGAAAAAGGTATACACGATCCCCCGGAAAAAAAGTTCTTCACACACCGGGCCGATGAGGCCGCCGGTCACCCAAAACAGCAGCATCTGTTTTTCTGGCAGGGGTGAGGTTACCCAGTGCAAGGGGTGTTTGCCGGCAAGGTATAACAGCCCCCCAAGTACAAGTACGAGGATGCCAAAACTCAAAGCCCATAACAACCCTGCTTTCAGCCCGGCCTTGAACCGGTGCCGGGACAATCCAGCCAGGGTCAGACCACAAGGCGTTAAAAAGAGCAAGCCCAGCAACAGGACAATCTGCACAGACCGGATCAATGTCACCGCCTGAATCGGCGTCAACCCACTGAACAGCAATGCACAGGCCTCACTGCCAATCATGAGACACAGGGCCATCCCCAAGGTCTTAACGGTGAATCGTGGTTTATCGTCCATGGTATGCGGTTACGGCATTATAGGCTGTGATCTGGACATACCATTCCGGCCGGGTTTGTGCAATTTTTTTAAACAGGGCAATGGTTTGGCGGTCAGCAGACCGCCTGTAAAGGGATTTAATTGCGGCAGCGGCCACAATGATCTCGGGATCATCGAGCATTTGTTTTAGCATGTGAACGCTTTGGGGGGCCTTTGAGTGTGCCAGCAGCTTTGCCACCCAGTACCGCTCGGCAATGGATGGGCTGTGCATTTTCTCACCCAGCGTGCCCTGAATATCATTGATGGACACCCCCCTGCCGCTGAGAAGACGCATGGCTTCAATCCGCTGTTTAACATGCCGGGAAGAAAGCATGGCCTGGATTGCGTTCAAATTGGTCGGGTGGTTTGGATAAAGGAAGATCGTCAGCCCGACAGCAGTGGCCAGAAGCAGAACACCTGAAAAAAATCGGGCCGGCGTCACTGGTATAATCAAGGAGAACACCGCGGCATACGAAAAATAAATAGATAAAAATAAGCACGCCGGCATGCCCATTAAAAGGCCGGCGGCACACAGGCCTCTGATAAAACGGGCCGAATCGGTATTTTGTGAGTATTGTTTTAAATAACGTGCCGGATCGTCGATAAAATCAGCCGCGGCAACCGTTAGTATTGTTTTGTCCTTTGCCAGGAAGGCCAGGTGGTTCTGCTCTGTACGCCGAATAACAAATGAGGTCGCGTCCATGGACTTCACCTGAAACCATCCAAATTTGGAAAGTATAGGTTTCAACACGGCGGTATCCCCGACATTTGGGGAGCGCCACACCGTTTTCACCAGTTTTTCTATGGGGGGCTGAACGGCATTTACCGCATACGGCGAATAGGTGTAATATACCTTGCTGACGGCGATACCCAGGGGATTGGACAACAGCAGATAATCCCGGGTTCTATGGAATATGGATTGATCCGTGAACGCGATCAAGATCATGAATGTACCGGCAAGAAAGATCCCTGGAACGGCCAGCCGGACTGCCAGGCTGCGGATAGGATTTCCAAGCCCCGTTTTTTGACGGAACCGCTTGAACAATTTTATACAAATAAGGGCCAAAAAACAGATGATCACAGAAATCACCAATCCCCCGGTAAAGGTGATAAAGAGGCTGCCCCAAAAGGCTGGCACTATGTTGTCAAGGGAAGGGACAAGCTGTGAATTGGGCACCACCAGCGCGTCTGTACCTGCCAGTAGGGCCAAATCATCTTTCAGGGCGAGATTAGCGTGTAAGACCCATAAAAATGATCCCACTTCAACTATGAACAAGGTGATGGCAAAGACAATGGCAAGGTATTTTTTCATCTATTTGATTAATTGATTCATTTCAAAAATAGGCAGGCAGATGGACAACACAATAAAGCCGACAACCACGGCCATGATCAGGATAATAATCGGCTCAAGCAATGCGGTAAATCCCATGAGCGTGGTGTTGACCTCTTCATCATAGGCTTTGGCCGTCTTTTCCAGCATGGTTTCCAGTTTCCCGGATTGCTCGCCGAGCTGGATCATCTCAACACAAAAATGGGGAAAACAGGGCATGGCGCTTAATGCATCCCCGAGTTCCTGTCCCTGCTCCACCTGGATCCCGGCCTTTCTGATGCCATGTTCGATGACTGTATTGCCGACGATTTTCCTGACAATCTCAAGGGATTCCAGAAGCGACACCCCATTTCGCAACAATGCGCCCAAGGTCCTTGTAAACCTGGCGACACAAATTTTTTTAATCAGCTCTCCCAGGCCAGGCAAGGCAAGGATGGCCCTGTCCCGGGCCATTTGGAAATAGGGTCGTTTCATTAAGAGGATATAGGATCCCCCCGTCAGCAGCACTCCTGAAAGAATCAGCCACCACCACTGTTGCAGGGCCTGGCTGACATCAATTAAAAACTGAGTGGTGAACGGAAGGGCCTGGTTCATTTCTTTAAAAATTGAGGTAATATTTGGCACAATTACCGTTAACAGGAAAATCAATACCCCAATACAGATAACGGTCATAATAATGGGATACGCCATGGCGGACTGAATTTTTTTATTCATTCGGCTTTGATTTTCAGAAATATCGGCCAGGCTTTCCAGGACAACGCCCAAGGTACCAGATGCTTCCCCGGCCCGAACCATATTGACATAGATCCTGGAAAAGATATGGGGATACCGGCCAAGTGCGTCGGCAAAGCTGCTGCCTTCTTCAATTGAATCTTTCACCTGGGAAATAATTTTTTTCAATGATGGTTTTTTGACCTGTACCAACAGGGTATTTAATGCCTTAATCAGTGGAAATCCGGCGGATATCAGGGTGGCCAGTTGACGGGTCATGACCGCGGTTTCATACACAGTCAGCCGTGGGTGAAACAAAAATGATGTTTTTTTCTGCTGCGTATCACTGGGCGTTTCCATTTCGGCCACAGAAACAGGAAACAATTTCAACGCCCTTAATCGACGCTTTGCGGTATTCAGATTGGCGGCATCCAAAATACCCTTTATTTGACGGCCCTTCCCGTTTAACGCTTTGTATTCATACACCGGCATTGATCATATACCCTTTTAAAAAATCAAAAACAGGCATGCGAAGCCTTATCTGTGTTGGGTATACCATACATTTTCAGAGAGATCTATTTGGAAATTTTCTTCGCGGGTCATCCAGATTGAAGCAGGTCTGAATGCTCTCGCCCAAAGATTTGGCATATCCGGCCATAGGACGCTTACAGTTTATGCATGATTTAGATTCATTTTCATATGAGCGTCTCAGTAACGTACTAAGTTACCTTCTTGTTTTGTTGTGGCTAACGCCTGGGGTTCGATAGACCAAGGGCGACCCGTGGCCGTTTATCTGAAAGGAGGGGAGGCAGAATCACTCTGGACTTAGATTCCGGAGTGATTCTGTGTGATAACCTCGGCAGCTTTACCGGGGTACTATATTAAATGCGTCTTACAAGACGTCTACCGGTCGCGACGTGTAAAGCCGATCAGCCCAACGAGCCCGAAGCCCATAAGTAGAAATGCCCCGGGAACCGGAACGCTGCTAATATAAGGCGCATTGCCATCTGCGTTGCCAAAAGAGGCAAACCGAGGTCCACTATTATCAACGTTGGTTGAAAGAATAAGCCCGTTATTTGCAATAGTGCCGTCAACCCATCCATTATAGATACTTGTAATATCGATAAAATAGGTGCCGTTTGCGGTCATGGTAAAGTCATTCACAAACGGGGTGGTGCCGGACAGGCTGTCATGAAGACTTGTACGAAGCCCTTCGTCAACACCGAGGTCGGCTACGTCAGTTGTACCTGGGCTATAAATATCCAGGATACCAGGATTTGATTCGCTAGCATCACTGGCGCCCATGTTACCAACCCCAAGCAAATCCAACACCAGATAGGCTGAACTTACAGTCTCCGTGCCGACATCAAATTTAGTCCAGCCATATCCCCAAAAATTTGCGACACCAAAATAGTAATCAATCGGCTGGGCCGAAACATAATCTTTCTGACTATCGGGACCATCAGGGGTACTGGTATTCGCCGATCCCCCACCCATATAGGTATAACCGGTAAGGTTGGCTTCGCCGAGAATTTCAGCCGAAACAGTAGTATTGAGAATTACCAAGCTGCCGATGAGCAACATAACGATTGTAGATTTGCATACTAACTTTTTAAACATGATTGTTTTCCTTAAATGTCTTTAAAATTCTAAATTAATGATTGTTTTGTGTTGAAGCAGGGAGAGAACTCCCTGCTTATAATATATCCGTTAAATCGATAACTTATTTTTTACAATTGGTGTTTTTAATTCCCTCCTTTTATTTTTTGCACCATCGCAGTGATGGCGTGGTAAATTTTACTGAACAGGCCTGTGTTACTGGACCTGTCGGATACCAGGCGTTGGATAAAACATCCGCCGCCCAGGCTCTCATCGGGTTTCGCAATAAATGTATCCCCGGTGCCGTGCACCAGTCCAAATACCGAACAATGTGTGGTATCAAAAGTTATCGTATGATTTGCCTCATCCACAGAGACCACGTCCTCAACAGGAATCAAGCCAAGGCCGTTATCCCGGTGTCCGGCAAAAAACGTGTTCAGGTCAGCGGCATGGCCCACAGCCCACTCCCCAGTATTGAGGGGGTTGGAACCGGTCGTGACGGGATTAAAGGGAATGGTCACTTTAAGACCGCACACGGTATCGCAGGCCAAAGGATCTCCATTTTGATCGTACAGCCCCAGCATAAAGATGTCTGAAGCATGCTCAGCACTCGGGCTGCCGGTATCGACAAGCACCGCATACATCCGGGTGAGCGCTACGGGAGCGCAGGTCGTGCTGATCTCCATTTCCACAAATTGGCCGTCACTGGTTTCAAGGGAGACAAAAACAGGTGCGGAAAGGCCTGACGGGTTGTCAATGGGGGTAACGACCATCTCGGCCCCGCCGTCCTGGCAAGTCCCGCCGATAAGGGTCTGGCCATTGCCAGTGTTCAGGCTGACACGGTTCACCGTATTAAAGGGTCCCATCTGTGCCAGCACATTATCACAGATCTTGGTAAGGCTCTCCGATTCCCCGGTGCCGCCGACAAGATATAGCGGTGCACGGCTGCTGCCGATCCAAGACACTTGTCCATCTGCGCCCACGCTTCCGATACCAATAAGGATATGGTCAGACAACTCCCCTGATTTCAGCGTAATGGTAACCACGCCTGCCAGATCAGGGGCTGTGAACGTCACATTGGCGCCCGAGGCGGCAGACAGGGTGGACGCGGTAATATCACTACCGTCGGGCCCTGACACCTGCCATTGGTAAGCATTGGGATTTCCACCGCCAGCAGAGAGCGCCCGGCTCTGACCGGCACTCATATTCTGTGCCGATGCGGCCCGATCCTTGATGCGCAGCCTTTGGGTATCATAGACCACTTCCAGATAGGGGGCCCGGGCGGTATCTTCCCGTGAGGCCATATGCCAGCTGTATCCGTCCGGGATTTCGTTATTCATAAGGGATTCATCATCCTGGTCACGGAGTTCAAGGCCGTTATTGGCCCAGCGCCCGTCCAGCCATCCCCTGACAAGCAGCGCAATATCAAAGCTGCCGACGGTATCATGACCGGTGCTGTGTTCTACCGTGACAAGGGGCCCATCCGCCACATATCCGGGCTTGTTGTTCATATTCACATAGCCCTCGCCAGAAACCGCCTCTGTCCAGATGAACGGTTCCGCCGTAGTTTCACCAGTTTTTTCGACGGAATAGGTATCCAGCACATGGACAAATCCGTACATGGGGGTGCCTTTCGGCGCAACAGGTCCCACATCCATGCCTTCGGCATTCTCAACCATGTTATATACCAATTTGGCCGTGACCACATCTTCGGCAGTTAATCCGGCATCGGTCAAGGGAGACAGGTCAAACCGGATCAAGGTCCTTGCATCCACAATGGAGATTGCGCCAGCCTTGAGCTTTGGTTCGCCTTTGGAGCTTTTCTGAGGATATCCCACCCCACCGCCCATGCCGCCGAACAGCACATAGGTATCTTCCGATACGGGGCAGGTCAGCATATTGACCTGAAGGGTGGTAAATGACCAGCTATAGGATTCGGCAAGGGTATTGCCGGCCAAATCCCTGGCGTCAGTGCCGATGGTGACGGTGTAATTACTGCCAGAATTCAACCGCGGATCAGGGGTATAGACCAATCGGGTATCCCCTGCCTCCCATGAGATCGTTCCCGGAACTGCCGGGGAGATCTGCAAGGCAGCGGTCACTGACTGGGTATCCATGGCCTCACTGAAGTCCACCATAATGGCGTCCGGTGTTGGCATCTTTCCTTCGGGAGATACGGACACAATCCGGGGCGGTGCCATGACCGTCCAGGACAGGGGCTGCGTATCAACCCAGCCGTTCAAGCTGTCACGGACCTGGATTTCAAGGGTATGAGCTCCGTCTGCCAGGCCGGTCAGGTTCAAAGGCACCGAGGTATCTGAAGCCTCTTGCCACTCGCCGTTGTCCAGTCGGTAACGGTAACCATATACTTCGGTACCGCCAACGATAATCGACAGGTTATCTTGATCAACGGTGCCTGATACGCCGCCATCAACATCTGCAACCGGAGGCACGTAATCCCGGGTTGTAAAGGTAAAACTCAAAGGCGCCGCCATTGAATTGCCGGCATCATCCATTGCGTCTGCCGCCATGGAGACCTGGTAAGCGGTCAAGGGTGTCAAGGGCGCGTCCGGTGTAAAGGTCAGCACCGAATCAATGCTGGTCCAGGCAAAGCTTCCAGATACCTCTGGTGTAATGGAAAACGCAGCTTCTGCGCTTTGAGTATCCATGCGCTTGTTAAATGTAATTTCAATGTTCACACTCGCAGGGACATCGGTCTCATTATCCGCGGGATTCGTCCCTGAAACCTCTGGAACACCCTGGTTACCCGGGTCAATGGCCCTTGTGATGACATAGAATGAATCAATCATATTGGCAGCGTCGTTGGCGGAGGTTGCCGTCCGGATAAAAAGGTCACTGGCGATGGGCTCAGCCACCTGCCACAACTCGGTCACCAGCCACCAGTCTCCCAAGCTACCCTGATCTACCAGAGACGCTACCCTCTCAGAGCCAAGGGCGATCTGTTCGCCCACAAGGGCCGTAAAATCATCATCCGTGGCAAGCTGGCTGTGCATCGCCGATCCGTCCAAGCCGTTGGGAATGAATGCGAGATACTGGATCCAGATTTCCCGAACATATCCTTCGGGGATATCAGCGGCCTTGATTTTAAAATCAAAGGTACCCACTCCCATGCCGCCAAGCATGCCCTGAACGCCGTCCCATTCCTGTCCCATGGGGCCTTCATCTACCCATTCCCAGGCAAAGGAATCACCATAATCGGTTCGGATAAAGAATGCACCGCCGTAATCGTTGACCAGGGCCTCATCTGCAAGATATCCGTCTCCGTCCAAAATATAGGCGTCATTGTCTCCGTCCTGGTCCACATCAATCTCCTGCCAGGAGGTCGCCAGCGTAAACGCCCACTTCTGAAGGGTAAATCCTTCTTCGCCGTCCCAATTCGGCACTGCCGAATCAATTTCCACCATACTGATGATTTTTACGGTGAATGTCGCTTCAGCAGTTTCAGGGGGAGTGCCGCTGTCCGTGGCAGTGATCACAACATCGAAACTGCCTGTAGTTCCTTTTGCAGGCGTCCAGGAAAAGACCCCGCTGGCTTCATCAAGGGTGGCACCAGGCATTTCAGGCGTGGCAACCATGCTATAGGTGATGGCATCCCCGTCAGAATCCTCAGCATGGACATTGAATGTCAGGGTATCACCGTCTTTAACCATTTTATTGCCTATGGCATCAAATTTGGGCGCATGATTAACAATAGCGCCCACCGTGACGGTCAATTCCTCCTGGTCCGTTTCAACCGGTTCCCCGTCATCTGTGGCGGTCACCGTCAGCGTGTAGGTGCCAGCGGCGCCTTCAGGCACCGTCCAGGAAAATTCCCCGCTGGTTTTATCCAATATGGCCCCTTGCATTTCAGGGGCTGCACTATAACTGTAGGTAACGGTATCATTCTCGTCAGCATCTGTTGCTGTCACCGTAAATGACAGCGTCTGACCTTCTTCAACACTCTTATTGCCGATAGGTGCAAGCTCCGGCGCATGATTAACAACAGCGCCCACAGTGACGGTCAATTCCTCCTGGTCCGTTTCAACCGGATCTCCGTCATCTGTGGCGGTCACCGTCAGAGTGTAGGTGCCAGCGGCGCCTTCAGGTACCGTCCAGGAAAATTCTCCACTGGTTTTATCCAGTATGGCCCCTTGCATTTCAGGGGTTGCACTATAACTGTAGGTAACGGTATCATTCTCGTCGGCATCTGTTGCTGTCACCGTAAACGACAGCGTCTGACCTTCTTCAACACTCTTATTGCCGATAGGTGCAAGCTCCGGCGCATGATTAACAGTGCCTACGGTGACGGTCAATTCCTCTTGGTCCGTCTTACCATCGTCATCTGTGGCGGTCACCGTCAGCGTGTAGGTGCCAGCGGCGCCTTCAGGCACCGTCCAGGAAAATTTTCCACTGGTTTTATCCAATATGGCCCCTTGCATTTCAGGGGTTGCACTATAGCTGTAGGTAACGGTATCATTCTCGTCGGCATCTGTTGCTGTCACCGTAAACGACAGCGTCTGACCTTCTTCGACACTTTTATTGCCGATAGGTGCAAGCTCCGGCGCATGATTAACAACAGCACCCACGGTGACGGTCAATTCCTCCTGGTCCGTTTCAACCGGATCTCCGTCATCTGTGGCGGTCACCGTCAGCGTGTAGGTGCCAGCGGCGCCTTCAGGCACCGTCCAGGAAAATTCCCCACTGGTTTTATCCAATATGGCCCCTTGCATTTCAGGGGTTGCACTATAGCTGTAGGTAACGGTATCATTCTCGTCGGCATCTGTTGCTGTTACCGTAAATGACAGCGTCTGACCTTCTTCAACACTCTTATTGCCGATAGGTGCAAGCTCCGGCGCATGATTCGCAGGGACTACGGTGACGGTAAATTCCTCTTGGTCCGTCTTACCACCGTTATCTGTGGCGAGCACCACCATTGTGTAGTTACCGGATGAACCTGCAGGCGCAGTCCATGAAAATTCCCCACTGGTTCTGTTAAACATTGCCCCGGGCATTTCAGGATTTGCGCTATAGCTGTAAGTAACGGTATCATTCTCGTCAGGATCTTCTGCTTTCACCGTAAACGACAGCGTATCTTTCTCTTTAACGCTATGATTTCCTATGGGTGAGAGCACAGGAGGGTTATTTATCACGTCGGGAATAAAGCGGGTCACCACCTGAACTGAATCGATCAAGTTGGCCGGCTGACCCGGAGCGTTAGCGTTAGCATTGACCCGAACATACAAAAACTCAATGGCCTCTTCAACTTCCCAGAGTTCAGTGATCAGCCACCAGTCACCGGTGCCGCCCTTATCATCCAACTCTTCAATTCTTACATAATTCTTATCAATCTGATTGCCAATAACGTTTGAGATATTCGCGTCCGCAGCAATTTGTGCATTAACGGCACCTCCGTCCATGGTGTTCGGAATAAAGGAAACATACTGCACCCAGACATTGGTAACACCTGCCGAGCCAACGGCAATGGGGATCTTAAAATCGAATGATCCTTTGCCCATGCCACCCACCATGCCTTGAAGCGGAGACCAGTCGGCTCCCATAGGCCCTTTATCCACCCAAGCCCAGGCAAACGCGTCCCCCCAGAAGGTATAGTACATGTTGGGCACATCTTGTTCGTTGACATACCCGGCATCGGCCGCAACAGGCGGACTAAAATGATAGTCTTGCGGGCCAGGTACTCCAGCCGTTTTCTTCCAGTCAATATCCTCGCTAAACGTCCATGTTTGATTGGTATAGTGCGCGTTTCCAGTCCAGTCCGGGACATCCTGACCCCCAAAAAATTGGGCAAACGCCGGCAGGGCCGTCAGAGCAACCAAAGCAAAGACGGCTAATATCAAATTAACCCGTATGATAGTATTTAATTTCCGAATCACATTCATCTCCTTTGCCCTTTTATCTTAAGGGCTGTGTCAGAATATTCAATTTCAATTGCGTACTTTTTTCTGCATCAGGCCGACAGCCCATAAACTAACGTTTTCGCTCCGGCCCAATGCGTCAATGATTAAAAGCTCAACCGCACGCCACAATAGTAAAACGCACCCAGTGTCGAGTCCAGCATACTTTCCATATGCCCACTCTCATATTTTTCCAGATCAACCGGCGGGGTTTCATCAAACAGGTTCCGGCCGCCGGCAAAAAGGCTGATGGATGGCGTTAAGGCATAGGTAACCTGAGCATTGAAGTAATCAAACGGTGCGATCCGCTCATGGGGAGATGAATCGCTGAGATACTTACCCCTGTAGACATAACGCAGATTGGCCTTCAACCGCTTATTGAAGCTGTAATTCAGGGTCAGGTTCAGCCGAGACCGTGGACGATTGGTCAAATCCTCGCCCTTGGGGCCCTCACCCTCAGCTTTGAGGTAACCGGCCATGGCATCCACCCGGAATCCCCATGGCAACGGCATGCTCGCTTCTAACTCCACCCCGGTGAAGCTGGAGGTTCCATCCAAATTGGTATAGGAGGTTATGGCACTCTCGTTTCCCTTTTTCTGCCTGATAAAATAGGTCTCAATCATATTGTCGATATCGTTCCGGTACACATCCGCCGCCAACTTAAGCTTTTCAGGACCAAAGGGCGTCCAGACAACCCCCAGATTAACATTCACCCCTTCTGCAGGATCGAGATCCGGATTCCCGTAGATGTCGTTCCACCCCATGGCCTCAGCGAAACGATCATGAAGCTGATACAGGGTCGGTACCTGGAAAGAGCGTGAGACAGATGTCCGGAAAGATAGATTATCCGACCATTCGTAACGGACAGATACTTTAGGGGCAAAGTTTGTTCCAAAATCGGAATACTCTTCCAGACGCCCGGAGAGCTGAACGATCAGCCGATCGAAAAATGTCATCCTGGACTCAGCAAACACGGCATAGGTATTCCTGGACTCCACAAAAGCCCGATAGGGTGCATCCACGTCTTGACGATTAAAACTTGCTCCGGCAAAAAATGACACCCAGGCCCGATAATCCCAATTCACATGGACAAAGGCATCCTGGACATCAGATACCACGTCCCCTTCGTAGTCCTGCTTCTCACTGTGGCGATACTCGGTGTCGGACCGGGCCATGCTCAGGCCGGCTTCAAAACGCAGGGTCTCAAATTCCCCCCCCCAGGTCAGCCCGCCTTGGAGATCCTCTTTTTTGCTGATACGATTTTCATCAATCTCCCCTCTGACGCTTTTACGGATCAAGGTTTTGGTCCGGTTGTACCTGAGTTCACCATCCAGGGCCTGGCTGGCACTGATGTCCAGGGAGCATTTCAGGTTCGCGCCGGTTTGATCCACGTCCGGAGCACTCCAGCGTGCAGTCTTCGGCGTGCGATCGTAGTGATCCGTTTGGTTGCTGTTGGCCCCGACATTGACAAACAGTTTTTCACCAACCGGGATACCGCCAGACACTTCAATCTGTTTTTCCTGAGCATCACTGCGCGATGAAATCCCGTACTGGCTGTTAACACTCAGCCGGGGGTTGTATTTTCGCATCACAATATTGATAACCCCGGCCACGGCATCTGATCCATACTGGGCTGACGCACCGTCCCGAAGCACCTCGATCCGATCAATATCACTGATATTGATACCGCTGATATCCGTAAAGGACACCCCTTGGTTGTCCGGCCGGGTTCCGGGAAGGCGGCGACCATTGATGAGGACCAACACATGATTGGCATCCATCCCTCGCATCCGAAGGGTCTGAACCCCCGGTGCCGCGTTCAAATCGGGAGACTGAAGTAACTCAACCCCCTGAAGCGCCTCTAAGGCCTGGCCCAGAGAAATGGCCCCAATTTCTTTAAGCTGCCCTCCGGTGACAACCTGAACGGGAACCGTCATCTTACCGGGAGATACCGTCGGGGTCCGGGAACCTGTAACGACAACCGCCTCTACTTTGTGATCAGGTGCGGTTTCCCCCGAAGAATCCGGGGCGATACTTTCCGAATACGCACAGGTAGCCAGCAGGCTGAACCAAATCAAAACCCAGCCAGTGGTTAACAAGGTGACGGATGATTTTATGGTGCCGGTGCAACCGGCTCTTCCTTTGACTTCTGAAATCAGCTGAATCATAAATTCCCCTCCTTTAGGAGTATGTTCATCATACTGTTTCTCCTTTCAAAAAATTAAAAGCCAACATCAAAATAAAAGTTAACCTTATAAATAATTAAATAAAGTTTGTATAGCTTAAAATACACAATATGTAAAATTAAGCTGTTAAATAAAAATGTTAGGAGTACCTAAATTGCATCCATCATACGCAAATTATCAAATCTGTCAAGTTTAAACTGCCGATGTTTTGTTTTCTGAAACCGGCATTACACACAACACGAATGGACTAAAATACAATGACCTCATGGTATAAAAGCATAAAAAGGCGATTGCCCCTGGCATGGTCGAACCACTGGGATTAACAGATCTGTCAAGATAAAAATTAAAAAAATAAAGCCGATACCGAATACGGACTAACTTTTTTGGGATTTTATAAATTTATTGACAATACATTATGAAACCATCTATTAGTTGAAAAATATGGTTGCAACAAAAATTATAATGCAAGCAGATTAAGTTAAGATGGATCAATTCGGGAATACAGATCAAAAAGAATCGCGCCTTGGAGACACGATAGAACCATCTAACGGATGTTTCCCGGTATCTGCCGAATATCATATTCTCAAAGGCAACAAAAAAAAGGCGTCTTTGCAGAATTTTAAGGGCCCCATTTTTGAAATGGTTATTTTGCTTGAAGGGACGGCAGACATCCATTTAGAAAAAGAGGGGAAAGACACCAGATGCCTTAATGTTTCATCGGGCATGTTTTTTTTACATCTGAACCACGGCCAGTGGCGCAGTTCAATCACCCCCCAGAACAGAACCGCCAAAATACTGCACCTGTTTTACGAGTGCAATTCGCTGTATTCTTTCATCGGAGTGAAAGACTTTAGGCCTGCCCATTCAAACATAAGAACAGAAACCATGGCATCAGGGATTGTTGCGCCCCCCCCGCCAACCATGAGCAGCATTATTGCCGATATCTACCTGTTACTTGAGAATAACAAAAATGATAAAATGCACTTAACGCTCAAAGCGTTAGAGCTTTTGTGGGTGTTTTTTTCCAGCGATTTTTCAAAACCTGAAAAAAAAATCAACTCCAATGACCTCATTGCCATACGAAAGTCTGTTGACATCCTTAAAAACAATTTGGGATCCCCCCCCTGTCTCAATGAACTGGCAAAATCGGTGGGCATGAGCGCATCAAAATTTAAAATCCTTTTTCCAAAAATCTACGGGATGCCGCCCTATGAATACCTTCGCCAAAAAAAGATGGAAAAGGCAATGTCTCTGCTACTTAATTCTGAAATGAATGTTACGGAAGTGGCGATGGAAGTAGGATACAACAGCCTGAGCCATTTTAGCAAAGCGTTTTTCAAAGCACACAGGATCAAACCTTCACGGGTCGGAAAACATAAGAGATAAATCAATCGTCTCTTAGTATGAGCATAATTTAGGATCGCCTTTAACAATATCCGCCTGCGCTAAAAGTTTGTCTTCTACAATTAGCTTTTTATATTGTTTTCCTATATTTTATTGTCAACATAGTCCATAGAAAGAATTTTTTCTATCTATTGGGACTGACCTGATAACGAGCTAAAGGAGGTTTTATGCGCTTGCTTTAGTTTATATTTGGTTCATGTATTATACCTTAAATTTTTTTAAAAGGAGCTTCAAATGTATCGTAAACTTTTAGTTTCACTATCAATTATTTTTGCAGTAATGCTGGTTAGCCAGCCCGCAATGGCGGACTTCTGGGGCGAAGGTGCCCCGGACTGGAGCAGCATGTCCAATTACACCAACCAAATCTGGGAATTCACCAACCCAGTGACTTGGGCCGAAACATCCCACGCATTTATCATGCCGCCGGCAGCTCCGGACACTGTAGAGAATCCAAACACCTATCAGTTTCACGCCAATGAACCAGCCGCCGGCCCTGGTCTTTATGCAGCCCATGGCGAGGCCATGATGCCTAGCCCATATTCCTGGCAGTGGGTTGATGAAGGCCCCATGGGAGCTAACTGGGCAGGAGTCCAGGGGATGCTCGGCGGCATGTTAAAGACAGGTGGTGTACCCGGTGCCTTTGATTTTTATGTTCCCATTGCAGACGTGGCCGACGCCACAAGTGTATGGCTGCAGTATGTTTCTTTTGTGCCCAATGAAGCTTTTGAACCAGGAAATACCCCCCTCAGTGCTGCAACACTGGCATCTGATTATGAATTCACCAATGTATTCGGCACCCTTGACAATAGAACGATTGAACAAATCCATGATCTGGATAACTCTGGCGGTACAGGCGACTGGTTCCGGATCACCGAAGAGTGGACTGTGGCAGATGCAGGCGACGTACTTTTCCTGCGCGTCCACGCTGATGGCCAGGGTCCTGGTCTGAAGGCGAACATGCTTGATTCCCTTCAGGTCATGACTACGTCCCCTGTTCCCGTACCGGGTTCCATCATGCTGCTGGGTGTTGGTCTTGTCGGTCTAATGGGCCTTCGCCGCAACCGCGCGTAACACATTTTCAAGCGGCGGCGTTGATACAAAAAACAGGCTTGTTGGCAATAACGTGATTGCCGCATGATTTGTTGCAATGTCGCTTGAATACTATAAATAAATCCCCTGTCTTGCCCCTGATGAGATGAAAATCCTGATAGCGCAAGACAGGACACCCCACCCACCTCTCCCCCCTCCATCGCTTGATAGATGAAAATTTCGTCCAATGCCACCCCCGGCAATATCTTTCACATTCCCGCAAGACCGATTGCGGATTGATACGACCCCATCCATCTATTATAGCGGCACGGTCACAATATCCACCCGTGCTAAAAATTTGCCTTATGCAATTAGATATGTTCTAATTTGCCCTAATAAAAAAAAGGAGACTGTATGCATCGGAGCGTATCTTTATCATTTATCTTACTCTTCATATTGGTCACTCAACCGGCAATGGCGGATTTCTGGGGCAAAAATGCCCCGGATTGGCGAGATAACGCATATTACACCACCCAAACATGGACATTCACAGATAAAGTTAAATGGCATAACACCGGCCGTATCGACCCGGCAGTCAAACCGGATAAGGGCTACGTTAATCCCACTAATACACCAGGCTTTTACAATACCGGCTATACTGTTGGATTTCTTCGTGGATGGGACTGGCAGGATGAAGGCCCAATGCTGCTTAACTGGAAAGGCGTACAGGGGATACTGGGCGGTATGGGATCAGGGCATTTCGATTTTTACGTACCGATCCCTGATGTTCAGGGCACCACGAGTGTATGGGTCCAATACGTTTTATATATTCCTAATGGCAGTGATGGTGACGCTGCTGGCGCCCTTCTAAGCGTTGACGACACATTTACAACCAGCAGGTCGTCTGATTCAAAACGTTCTGAAAGAATCCCTGAATTAGTAGACCAGGGATCATCAGGGGACTGGTGGCGGGTCACCGAAACCTGGGACATTAAAAATGCCGGGAAACATCTCTATCTGCGTGTCATGGCAGATGCACCCGGAACGTCAAACATGTTGGATTCTGTACAGCTCGTGACAAAAGCGGCCGAACAAGTAAAATAAACAGACGACCCCGCAATAGCGATTGCGCATCCCCATGACAATCCAGCCTAAATGCAATGTGCATCCTGAATCCTCACCGACCAGACAAAGGAGCCCCAAAAGACATCGACACCAATGGTAATCGGAAATCCTGTTCAAGGGGATAGAAATGTTCCATATACAAAAAAACCTTAACGTAGGCTGTTGCTACGTCAAGGTATTTGCTTCTTTTGGATAGGGTAAAATGGCGTCCCCAAGGGGATTCGAACCCCTGTCGCCGGCGTGAAAGGCCGGTGTCCTGGACCGGGCTAGACGATGGGGACGCATATGCTGTGTTTTTTAGATGGCGCGAGTGACGAGACTCGAACTCGCGGCCTCTAGCGTGACAGGCTAGCGTTCTAACCAACTGAACTACACCCGCGCAGTCTAAAAAAGTGGTGCCCAGGAACAGAATTGAACTGCTGACACGGGGATTTTCAGTCCCCTGCTCTACCGACTGAGCTACCTGGGCTCACAGCGAGAGTGAAATTAAACGAATTCGGTGGGTATGTCAACCACTTTTTTAAAATCATCTAAAATAATGGATACAAACAGGCGCCGATATTGACTTATCCACGTGCTGGGTTTACGATGCGTCCGCCCCTAACCCATACAGGAAATCAATCATGGCAAACGCCAATCAACAAAACGAGCCCCTGAAAAAAGAATCCCTCATCTTGACCCCAACGGGCCCGCCCATTGACATCACCATCACCGCCATGCCAAACATTGCGCTTCTTTTTGCACGGCTTTTGGCCCTGTCGGCGATTCGTCCCCTCCATCTCACGCCAGATACAGTTTTAGGAAATGTTGTCATCCGCTTTGACAATTACCTTATAGACCCCAAAAAAATTGCTGCCTTTAAACAAATCTGCGGATACGGGTGTCGTGATCACCTGGACACCGTTCCCGCCCCTTTTATCCAAACCCTGTTTATTGGGCTCATATCAAAATTCATTGGCACCCGTTACTTTCCCATCTCCCCCATGGGACTGATACAGGTCGGACAGTCCTTTGAGCTGTTTCAGCCGATTCCCCAAAACACCCGACTGGATCTGTCATGCCGGCTATTGGATATGACATGCACCCATAGCGGCGTACAGACCCGTATCCGTATGGACGCCCGCACCGCCGGTGCAGACACAGATGCGAAACCGATGTGGCAAGGCACTGCCCGCTATCTCACCCGGACACAGCACAAGGGCCCAAAGACAAAACCGTATGTTGAGGAGATCCCACTGCCCATCCGAGAAACCATTGCGATTCAAAAAAGCATTGGAAGGCGTTACGCCACCGTATCCAGAGACTTCAACCCCCACCATCTCTATGGCTGGACATCAAAATGTGTCGGTTTCAAACAGCCCATCGTCCACGGCATGTGGAGCTTGTCACGGACCTGCGCCAGTCTGGAAACCGCCCTGAACCATCCTGACACCTATAAAATAGACGGACAGTTTAAACTTCCGATATTCATGCCGGGCACGGTCACTTTAGGATATGACACCGATACTGCCGAGCCCCATGAATACGACAACGCAGACAGAAACACCAATCATGTACGATTTGAACTGCGGGATAAAGCCCAGGGTCTGCCCCACCTGAAAGGGGAATGCCAATATTCAGATCCCTCTCATTGATCCAGACCTAAGGCCCATGATTATCTTGTAATTTTTATTCTTACGATACGCCCCTGCTTGTCCAGAAAAGCAATCCCTTTGGCCAGAGGCAGGTTGGACTGGGCATCCAGAATTTCAATCTTCTTTTCAAACAACTGGCCGAAAGACAGTGTTTCCGCCGATTGAGCATTCTGATTTTGATCGGTATCAATCGAATCTGATCCCATTTGTTTGTTTTGTTCACCGGCATTTTTATCCGAGATTTCCCGGCGGACCTGCTGACGCCCGGCAACCATATCTGAGAAGCTTGAGAAAGGTTCATCCTCACTGCACCCGGTCAAAATCCCAGAACAAGAAACAAAAAAAACGATCACCCAAAATTTTATCGTCACAACACCACCAAAATCTAAGCGGCCGCCACCGTGATCCTGCGATCCAGACGCATGGTAGAAAAAAGCGCAAACACATCTTTGGCCGCATTGATAAGTTTGAGTTCCCGGCCCTTCTGGTTCAAGCTGTTATAAGCGGCGATAATCACACCGACCCCAATGGCGTCAACCTGTTCAACACCCTGCAAGTCTATGGCGATTCCACCTTGAGAACCGCTGATCACCGTCAATAACTCCCCTTTAAAACTATCGGCCATAGCGGCGACAAGATCAGTACCGGGTTTAATGACAGTCTGACTTCCATCATTTATAATTTCGCTCATTGCATTCTCCTGTATTTGAAATATTTTATGAAATGGATCTTGTTATACTATACCAAAAGACCGTTTAATTCAAACACTAAACCGGTCCAATACGGATTGTCGTCGTCCCCCTTTCCACCTGAATGTGTTTTCTTTGTGTAAGAAACCTGAAAAAAGGCGAAAATATTACCCTTGAAATTCAATCCAAAAACACGTATATAAAATCACTCCGGCTGGATAATCCGGGCGGATAATTCTGATCGGTCGCCTCGTAACAGACGGCCATGAACCTCGTCAGGTCCGGAAGGAAGCAGCGATAAGTGATCCTCAAAGAGAATAAAGCGAAAAAAGAAGAGAAAAAAAATACAGCTGATCCAGATTCCGCTGCATCTGCTGCCGAAGCCAAGACGGCTGAGGCACAAGACCCACCCGACGCAGAAATAAAAGCAGGAGATGCAGGCATTCAGGAGTTACAAGACCAGGTGGCCGCAGAAAAAGACAAAGCCCTCAGACTTTCTGCAGAATTTGAAAATTTCAAAAAACGCAAACAACGGGAAATTGATGAATTTAAAAAATTTGCCAATGAAATGGTTTTCAAACAGCTCCTTTCGGTGGTGGATAATCTAGAGCGCGCCATTGCCTCAGCAACGGATGCTTCGGATGATGCCGGCCTTCTTGATGGCGTCAAACTGACCCACAAAGATATGATGAAGCTCTTTGAATCCTTTAACGTGAAACCCGTGGAAGCGGAAAACCAACCCTTTGATCCCAATTTCCACCAGGCTGTGACCCAGGAAGAAAACAACGCGCTTCCCGACAACACGGTCACAACGGTGTTGCAAAAAGGGTACACCCTCCATGACAGACTTATCCGGCCCGCCATGGTAGTGGTTTCAAAAAGAGTAGAAAAAGAAACTGAAGATACTAAAGAAAATTAAATATATTTGGAGGATATCTCATGGGTAAGATAATTGGAATTGACTTGGGCACCACCAACTCCTGTGTGGCAGTTATGGAAACTGGCGGCGAAGCGAAAATCATCACCAACGCAGAAGGCGGCAGAACCACGCCGTCCATTGTCGCGGTCAGCGACAGCGGAGAACGGATTGTCGGCCAGACTGCAAAACGCCAAGCTGTCACCAACCCTGAAAACACTGTATTTGGGGTAAAACGACTTATCGGTCGCAAATTCAACTCAAAAGAAGTTCAAGATGACGTGCCAGTGCTCCCCTACCGCATTGAAGCGGCCAGCAACGGCGATACCCGGATCAACCTGAGGGGCAAACAGCACAGCCCTGCGGAAATCTCATCTTTCATCCTGGCCAACATTAAAAAAACAGCGGAGGAGTACCTGGGAGAAAAGGTAACGGAAGCCGTCATCACAGTACCTGCATACTTCAACGACCAGCAGCGCCAGGCCACCAAGGACGCAGGCAAGATTGCCGGCCTTGAGGTCAAACGTATCATTAACGAGCCCACCGCAGCATCCCTGGCCTACGGCCTGGATAAAAAAGGCGAAGAAAAAATTGCCGTATTTGACCTTGGCGGTGGTACCTTTGATGTCTCCGTATTGGAAATCGGCGACGGTGTTTTTGAAGTAAAATCCACTGCCGGCGATACCCATCTGGGGGGCGAAGACTTTGACCTGAGGATCATTGACTTTCTGGCCGATGAATTCAAAAAGGACCAGGGCATTGATCTGAGAACCGACAAGATGGCGCTTCAGCGGCTCAAAGAAGCGGCTGAGAAAGCAAAAATGGAATTATCCACTGCCACCGAGTCCACCATCAACCTGCCCTTTATCACCGCAGACGCCTCTGGCCCCAAACATCTGGATATCAAACTATCCCGCGCCAAACTGGAGTCCCTGGTGGCGGACCTGCTGGACAACCTGGAAAAACCCTGCCGCACAGCGCTCAAAGAAGCCAACCTGGGTGCTGGCGGTGTGGACGAAGTGGTTCTGGTTGGCGGCATGACCCGTATGCCGGCTGTTCAGGACCGGGTTGAAAAGATCTTTGGTAAAAAACCCCACAAAGGCGTCAACCCCGACGAAGTCGTGGCCATGGGGGCAGCGGTTCAGGCCGGCGTGCTCCAGGGGGATGTCAACGATGTACTGCTGCTGGACGTGACGCCGCTTTCTCTGGGGATTGAAACCCTGGGCGGTGTTATGACCAAACTGATTGAGAAAAACACCACCATCCCCACCAAAAAGAGCCAGGTGTTCTCCACTGCGGCTGATAACCAACCGGCCGTGTCCATCCACGTCCTTCAGGGAGAACGTGAAATGGCTGCGGATAACAAAACCCTTGGACAGTTTGACCTCAAAGATATTCCACCGGCCCCCCGTGGTGTGCCCCAGATTGAGGTATCCTTTGACATTGACGCCAACGGCATTGTCCATGTATCGGCAAAAGACAAAGCCACTGGTAAAGAGCAGTCCATTCAGATCACAGCCGCATCCGGTCTTTCCGATGAAGAAATCGAAAAGATGGTGAAAGATGCGGAAATGCATGCCGAGGAAGACAAGAAAAAACGTGAATTGGTGGATACCCGAAACCAGGCTGAAAGTCTGGTCGATCAGACCGAAAAAACCTTGAAAGAGCATGGCGACAAGGTGGATGAAGAGACCAAAAAAGGCATTGAAGCGGCTGCAGAAGCGCTGAAACAGGCAAAAGACACTGCAGATGTGGATGAGCTGAAAGCCAAGATTGAAGCCTTGTCCCAGGCATCCCATAAGCTGGCTGAAGTCATGTATCAACAGGCCCAGGCTGAAAACCCCGGTGCGGCGGCCGGTGAGGATGCGGCCGGTGCCGCCCAGGATGATGACGATGTGGTGGATGCTGACTTTGAAGAGGTTAAAAAGGATAAATAGTGTGTTGATACGCCCTTTGGGTCTATCTTTCATTTATCGTTGAGTAAAATCCTGCCGTGGTCTATATATTGGCCCGGCAGGATTTTATTTACAAACGAATGAGCTTAGCATGATCATTACACAGATACTTGAACAAAATAAGACGTTGTATCCAGACCAAGTCGCCCTGGTAGAGCGGATATCGGCGACAGGTGAGCGTCATGAAATCACCTGGTCGCAATTTTATGCCCAAAGTGTTCAAACCGCCAATGCCCTCATGAACAACGGCATTAAAAAGGGAGATAAGGTGATCCATCTCATGACCAATTGTATGGATTGGCTGCCCATCTATTTTGGCATTCTTCATACAGGTGCCTGGGCGGTTCCCCTGAACTTCCGGTTTGAAGCCGATAAGATTAACCTGTGTACCCAGACCGCTGAAGCCAAAGCGTTCATATTTGGGGTGGAATTTATTGAGCGGATTGAGACGATCCGGGCGGACCTGGAAGGGATTGTGGCCCTATGGATTTTTACAGGCCCCAAAGCCCAGTGTCCGGAATGGGCCTGTCCCTATGACGACTTTATTGTCAAGGCAGACCGCCAGACCCTGCCGGACATCGCCCTTGCCCCAGAAGATGACGCCGCGCTTTATTTTACCTCTGGCACAACGGGAATGCCCAAGGCCGTGCGCCTCACCCACGCGGCCCTGTCCCATGCCTGTCAGGTTGAAAACGCCCACCATGGACAAACCCACGACGATGTCTTTTTATGTATCCCGCCCCTCTACCACACCGGAGCCAAAATGCACTGGATGGGCTCCTTTTTGGTGGGCGGCAAATGCATTTTGCTCAACGGGGTCAAACCGGAATGGATTATTCAAGCAGTGTCTGAAGAGCAATGCACCATTGTCTGGCTCCTGGTACCCTGGGCCCATGATATTCTCATTGCCGTAGAAGAAGGAAAAATTGATCTTGACCAATACCAGCTGGATCAATGGCGGCTCATGCACGCCGGTGCCCAGCCGGTTCCCCCCAGTCTCATTGAAAAATGGCACCACCACTTCCCCGACCAGGCCTATGATACCAATTATGGCCTCACAGAATCTGCCGGTCCCGGCTGTGTTCATCTCGGCGTAGAAAATGCCCAGCACATCGGCCCCATCGGTATTCCCGGCCATGGCTGGGAGGTCAAAATTGTGGACAAACAGGGCAACCATTTGCCCGGTGGGGAAACCGGAGAGCTGATTGTCAAGGGCCCCGGAGTCATGAAAGAGTATTATAAAAACCCTGACGCCACAGCCAAGACCATCATAGACGGCTGGCTGCACACTGGGGATATGGCCCGGTATGACAGGAACGGTCTCATCTGGCTGGTGGATCGGAAAAAGGACATGATCATTTACGGTGGGGAAAACATCTTTCCCGTTGAGATCGAAACCTTTTTTCTCAAACATGAAAAGATCAAGGATATTGCCGTCATCGGTGTTCCCGATGAGCGTTTGGGAGAGCTGCCCGCCGGTATCATCAGCCTCAAACCCAACACCATGATGTGCGAACAGGATATCATTGACTTTCAACAGGCCCTGCCCCGGTACAAACAGTTGAAAAGAATATTTTTTGGCGATGTTCCCAGAAATCCCACCGGCAAAATAGAAAAACCCAAACTGCGCAGAATTTATGCGGAAGACAAACGAAAAAAACTGGAAACATTGTTGAAATAACGGCCACGGGCCGTCCCTGGGTCTTATAAACACCCAGGCACAGCCCACAACAAAGGTTGAAAGATCTGAGTGACCTACAAAACATTGGGAGACGCAATGCTGAAATTCAATACATCCATAATGGGATTCATTATAGGGGGGATTGCGGTGGTCACTCTACCCTATGCTGGATACTGCGGAAAAGCCCAGCAAAAAGAAGTCATTCTCACCGGCCTTGAGCAGCGGTACGCCAATCAAGGGTTTTCTGCAAATTTTAAACAGTCATCCAGGCTCACAGCCCTGGATATCACCGAAACAGCCTCAGGCAAAGCCGTGTTCAGCCATCCGGGTAAAATGCGCTGGACCTATGACACCCCAGACTGCCACGAAATCATCACCAATGGAAAGGACCTGTGGATTTTCCGACCGGACCAGCACCAGGTCATGACCGGGGATGCCCAAGTTTTTTTCCAATCCGGTGCCGGTGGTGCGTTTTTATCCGACATCACCCGAATCCGAAAGGATTTTAAAATCACCATTGAAAAAACAGAAAAAAATTTTGCAGTACTGCGCCTGATTCCAAATCAGCAACGCCCTGAGCTTGCGGCCATCCAACTCATTGTTGGTCTGCCCGGTTATGATATTCAGGAAGTGATCACTCAAAATCCCTATGGCGATACCACCCAATTTGTTTTTACCCATATCCGTTTTGATGCCCCGGATCTAAAAGCCTTTGAATTCACTATTCCAAAGGATGCAGAAGTCATTGAAATGAATTAATTTTTATAGTCAGGACGCCCCATGATAGACTCAATCCAACGCCTTGCCAAAGAAAAAAACGCCATCATCCTTGCCCATAACTATCAGCCTGCAGCGATTCAGGATATCGCAGATCTTTGCGGGGACTCTTTAGAAATGAGCATCAAGGCCGCAGCCACCGATGCGGATATCATTGTCTGCTGCGGCGTTAAATTCATGGCCGAAACCGCGGCCATCCTATCGCCGGATAAAATTGTTCTCATGCCGACCCCCGATGCAGGATGCCCCATGGCAGATAGGGTCACACCTGAGGCCCTGGTTAAAAGAAAAGCGGAGTTGGGCGGCATTCCTGTCATCACCTATGTCAATTCATCGGCGGCCGTCAAAGCGGTCTCTGATGTCTGCTGCACCTCAGCCAATGTCGTCAAGGTGGTCAATGCCCTGGACACCGACAAGGTGCTCATGACACCGGATCGAAACCTGGCAGAATATGCCGCCGCCAATACCGATAAAGCGGTACACCTGTGGGAAGGATGTTGCCCCTTTCACAATGATCTCACCGTAGACGAGGTCAAAGCCGCCCAAGCGGCCCACCCCGATGCCTTGTTTATGGCCCATCCCGAATGCCGACCGGAAATTCTTGCGCTGGCAGATGCCATTGAATCCACCTCGGGCATGATCCGATTTGCCGGCGAGAGTGATGCCAAGGCATTTATCCTGGGAACGGAAAACGGACTGCTCCATCCCATTGCCAAAGCCCACCCCGAGAAGAGATTCTATCCGGCCTCAGATAAACTGGTATGCACGGACATGAAAAAGACCACCTTAAAGCACATTGCCGACAGTCTGGAACATCTATCAGGCCGCATCGTTGTCCCCGAAGACATCAGAGTCAAGGCGCTGGGTGCAGTACAAAAAATGATTGATATGAAATAGCGCCGCCCATCCTTTGTTGTCTAAACGGTATACACCCTTTTTTTAGGGGGGGGGTATGCCGTTTTTTATGGTCAGATCCAATATCGATTCCATTGGTAACAGCGATATAATCCTCAGCCACTTTCAGGGCACCAATCCGCCCCCCTATAGTTGCCGAATTGTAATTCCAGTAAAATAAAATTGACTAACATTTTCTTACGACTTTTTGGATTTATGGAATCATCCAATGCGACAAGTTAGCAAAATTTGAGACAACGATTACAGCCTTTGAAATTCAATGGGTTGCGGTCGGTTTTCTTTTTTTTCTGCCTGATGTATATTTCCAATATGTTTTATATAACATATCGAATTTATTGTATTTTTCATCAAAAAACTTGACACAAAAATATAATTAGTGAAATAAATAGAGCCGATATGATGAAATGCTTAATGGGTTTGAATGTCTAATCGCATTCAACAAACGAATGAAATGTTTTAAGGCAAGGTATCTGATTGCTTTAAACATAAAGGAGGTCGAAAAGAATGAAATTTACGCGTCGTAATTTTTTAAAACTTGCCGGAATCGGTGCCGCAATGGTGCCCCTTGGCCAGTTGGGTATCAATCTTAAACCGGTCCAATCCTTTGCTGCTGGTATGAAAATTGACGGAGCAAAGGAAGTGGTGTCCATCTGCCCGTTCTGTGCAGTCACCTGCCACTACATCGCCCATGTCAAGGATGGTAAAATCGTCAGCACTGAAGGTGATCCGGATTATCCCATCAGT
>PDWJ01001717.1_pt1 | contig 25758 bp, 18 predicted proteins | sample 1430881 | NCBI WGS metagenome assembly PDWJ01 (sample SAMN01162460, study PRJNA174530) | Oral metagenome, whole genome shotgun sequencing project. | biome: Marine environment; feature: Marine mammal; material: Swab sample of the gingival sulcus; isolation source: swab sample of gingival sulcus...
CGCCGGAAGTGAAAATGTTTTTTAGATGTTTACTTATAGCAGGAACTTGGACACCAAATAAGTGAGCTATTGATTTTTGAGTGAGCCAAACGGTTTCATCATTTAGAATAACTTCAACCCTAATGTTTCCTTCCGGTGCAGAATACAACAAAAAATCAGTCAATTCATCTTTTGTTGAAAGTTTTTTCATAAATAGTTACTTAATTTTTTAATTTTCTAGAATACAATTTGTGTCAACTTTTGCCAAGTTTATTTACAAAAATTCTATGTTCTTTTTAGTTGCCCCTAACACAGGTATAGCAGCAGTTATAGTGAGGCTTTAACGATGAGCCGACTTGTTTCACTCAATTTATATACAATAATTTATAGTATAAATGGTATTAGCGTTTAATGTTTACAAGTTTTTGTAAACTGATTTTTATGCAACATCAAAAAGTTACTTATGAAGTCTAACAATTAATTAACAAAACATAAAATACCTCTGCACTAATATTAATTTTACTAAGCTCACAATTTACTAACAATAAACTACCGTTTCGTTTTTTCAAAGAAATCTCTTTTTCGTCCAATATGGCAAGCAACCCGTTGTTTATATTTCCACGAACTAACTTTTGGTCATACTTATCGTCTAACAAAAATTTTAAGCTTTTACCCTTTACTTCTACATAAGAATATGCCAATAAGGTCTCAGCTACTCTATTAAATTTACTAATATTTAAATTACTGTCTAAAATTAAAATACCTGAACTGCTTTTTTGCATCAAAGTATTATTTAGTGCAATATTAAGTTTATTTTGTTTTTTAAGGGCTACATTTTCCAGTTCTGTTTGTTTTAGTTTAAAGCCCTGTATATCAAATTTTTCTTGAGCTTTTTCATTAAATTCATTAAGTCTATTATTCTGCTTTCGTAAATCTTCAACTTCCGACAAACTTTTTGCTTGCACAGCTTCCAGTTCTTGAATGGTTGCAATCATTTTCTCTTCTTGCTCAACCATCTTAGCTGCTTGATTCTTAGACTGTTGCAAAAGTTGAGCAGTACGAGCATTTATACGCGTAGTTGATAAAGTAGAAGCAATACTCTCCGAGATACGTTCCACAAGCTCTATCTCATAAGGTTCAAATTCACTAAACGAAGCCAATTCAACCACCCCAAGCACTTCTTCCTCTATTTTCAGAGGCACTATCAAAATACTTTTGGGATTTTGCCCGCCAAAACCGGATTCTATTTCTACAAAATCATCGGGTACTTCGGTAAGATACATGCTGTATTTTTCTAAAAAAACCGCACCTATCAAACCTACGCCGGGTTCAATTTTACGTTTCAAATATTTTTTCCTGTTATAAGCATAAGCAGCTTGCAAATCCAGATATATGTTCTCTTTGTCCTCATCGTTCAATATAAATATAGCTCCTTGATTGGACTTTGTAAACTTAACAAGATTGGAAATAATCTCATTAGACAATTCCGAAATATCTTCACTGTATCGTCGTAATATATCGCCAAACAACGTAAGTCCTTCGGCTGCTCTGTTTCTTTGCAAGTCTTCTTTTTTTCGGTTGTCTTCCTTTTCTTTAGCGCTACGTAAACTATCGCGCATCGAAAGTAATGAATTACCTAAAACGTCATCTCTACTAACCGGTGTATAATCCGAAGTAAAATTACCTTTTCCTATTTCAATAGAAAACTCTACCAATGCACTTAGTGTAGCCACTAACTTATCTAATGCGCGCCCCATATCTCCAATTTCGTCTTTGCCGCTTGTATATATGTCTTTGGGCAGATTGCCGCTTGTTAGCATCTCTACTTGTGTCCGCAGCTTTTCAACCGGTCGCACAATAAGTCTGGATATAAATAAAGCTATAAATATTGAAATAATTAATGCGGTAAGTACGAAAAAAAATGTTTCGTTTATCTTGATATTATAGACTTTCTTTAATCCTTGTTCCAACTTTTGTGCAATATTTTGACTGGTAACCTCGCCGTAACGTATCTTATTTATCATTTTAATGATAATTTTTCGTCCATACGACATTCCCGTAAGCACTTCCTCTTCTTTTGATTCTTTTACGTCTTCTTTTGATTCAACTTGCAAAGTTTTAGTTACGTCATCCAATTGAAGTCTAAGATACTCTGCGTAATAAACCTCTATGTTCAACATTTCTTTTTTTGTATTGGCTATTCGTTCAATAACAGGTTGTAAATTATTAGAATAAATATCTTTAACTGCCTCCAAACTGTCTAAAATTAAAATATTTGCCTCATTATGTTTATTCCTTTCGCTGTCGCTTATCAAACTTTGAAGTTCGCCATAGAGTTTAGAAAATTTATTCCTATTACCAAAATGTTCCTCCAAGCCTCGTTCTATCTCTACATCTTTTTCGGCAACATAAATCTCGTTTATTATTCTAAGTTCTGTATTAAGAATAATTCTGACTTCTTTTAACACGTGTGCTATCCTTACTGCCTTAAATCGGTTGTCTCTTTTTTCATTAAGATTGTTTAGAATGATAAGTTCACGCATTCCTGTAACCAGCATAATCAGAACGATGACACCAAAGCCTGTGAGTAATTTATTCTGAATACTAAGATTTCTAAAAAAAGTTTTCATTCTAAAATTTGAATCTTAACTCATTTAAACTTTCAATTTTTTACAGATAGAAAAATTTTAAATAAGTTGTGTGTTTAAAGAGACAATTTTACAAAAAAAAAATGTAAAATTTATCTTTTATCGTAGTTTTTTATATGAACTACTTTAAAATTTTGAATATAAAAAGTAGAAATAAGAACAAATTACGGTTTTTCTTTATGATAATTCGGGAGTCTGTAAATTTTCAGAAGTTTCCGAATCTTCTCTTTTCTCTATGAAAAATTTATTTCTGAAAATAAATATCAAAACGACCCCTACCGTAATTGCCGAATCTGCAACATTAAAAACCGGACGGAAAAATTTTAAATTTTCGCCGCCAAAAAACGGCATCCAAGTAGGATAAGTAGTATCTACAAGCGGGAAATAAAACATATCGACCACTGAGCCGTACAGCAATTTGGAATATCCGCCGCCTTCGGGCAAAAAAACAGCTTTTGTTACTGTTGTACTTTCTCCGAACAGAACGCCATAAAAAACACTATCAATAATGTTACCCAATGCTCCTGCCAACACAAGTGATATACTGAAAATAGCTATGGGTTTATATTTGCGTTTTATAATGTATATGAGAAACAAGGTAATACCGAAAACTGCAAAAACTCTGAAAACCGTAAGAAAAAGTTTTCCGCTATCGCCACCTAACTGCCAGCCGAAAGCCATTCCTTTATTTTCAGTAAAATGAATTTTAAACCAGTCTTCAAACACTACAAATTCCTGCCCAAGAGTCATATTGGTTTTTATCCAAATTTTTACGACTTGGTCTATCAATAAAACTAAGAATACTACAAGAAACGCGCGTAAATATTTTAACATTATTTTTGATTTAATTTAGCTTCGATACACAAAGTTGTATGAGGAACTGCTTTCAAGCGTTCTTTTGAAATTAACTTACCTGTTTCGCGACATACACCATAAGTCTTATTCTCAATACGAACCAATGCGGCTTCGAGATGCTCTATAAATTTTTGCTGCCTATGTGCCAACACGCTGGTTTGTTCTCGAGACAAGGTATTTGCGCCTTCTTCCAATATCTTGAAAGTCGGCGAAGTATCTTTTGTGTCGTTAGAAACTTCATGGGTAAGTGAATTTTTAAGCAATTTATAATCTTTCTTTGCTCTTTCGAGTTTTATTTTGATTATTTCCTTAAATTCTTGCAATTCTTCGTCTGAATATCTATTTTTTATTTTATCTGTTTCCATAACAATTTTGTTTAAGTACGTGTGAAAAATCTTTCTTATAAATATCACTAAAAGCCTTACTAAATGCTAAGTTTCACAATATAAAAACTTCTCGGGAAGTAATTTTTTCCGAAATATTCAATAAAAAATATATTCCCCTCTTTTGGTGGGGTGTCCGTAGGACAGGACAGTTAACTAAGCTCTCAAATTACTATAAAACAAAATACTTTGTTGATTTATTGTAATTTGATAGGTCGTAACGATTTTTATTGTATAACTCGGGTTTAATTCCTGATATTTTGCAAATTTATTGTTTTTTTTAAAAAAGGTAATTATTTTTTAAACTTTTTTTTGACTATGAACTCATTTAAACTTTTTGTTTTTAACTGAAAATAAACTAAAATTTATTCAGATAAGGCACTTTTTGCAGCACATAGTGGTGCTAAGTGCTAAAAAAGTAACGAAATATGAATAAATTTTAGTCATTTTTTAAGAAATAGAAAAAGTTTAAATGAGTTCTGTGTTTTAACCTACCTCTTTTAGCAAATGTAAGTTTCAAATTAACAATACAATTATCACACCTTATTTCATTAGCATCCTAAAATTTTATTAAAAACTCTGTTTTTATCCAATGGGTTTAACCCATTGGAATACTGACAAGGAAGCATGCTCCCTTGTCAATTGATTGGTAATAAAATCAGCAATAAAAAAACGGCAACTAAAAAGCTGCCGTCTTTTTTAATTAATTAAAACCTTAAAAATTTAAACACTCAAAGCAAATCGTTTAAATTCAGTAACAGTAAGGTCTTTGTTTACTGATTTTAAAAATTCTCTTACTGACATTTTACTATCTTTAACATAGTCTTGATTCAATAGAGTGTTTTCTTTGAAAAATTTACCCAAACGACCTTGTGCAATTTTTCCTGCCATTGCTTCGGGTTTTCCTTCTTTTATTGCAAGCTCTTTTCCTATTTCAAGCTCTTTTTCTACTGTTTCGGCAGGTATATCGTCTTTATCTACTGCCATAGGATTCATAGCTGCTATTTGCATAACAATTTCAGAGGCGGTTTCTTTATCGGTTTCAATATTAAATCCTGCCAATGAAGATAGTTTATTTCCCATGTGTATATATGCTGCAACATATTCGGCTGAGATAGCTTCAAATACAGAAAGTTCAAGTTTTTCGCCTATTACTCCTGTTTGTGTAACAACTTCTTCCTCAACGGTTACATCGCCGAGTTTTGCTGCTTTCAGTTCATCAAGATTTGCAGGTTTCTCTGCTATTGCAACATCGGCTATTCTGTGAGCCAATTTTACAAAATCTTCATTTTTTGCAACAAAGTCGGTTTCGCAATTCAATGATATTACAACACCGTATTTATTGTCGTCGGAAGTTTTGGCAATAATAGCACCTTGTGATGCTTCACGGTCGGCACGTTTACCGGCTACTTTTTGCCCTTTTTTACGTAGCAATTCAATTGCTTTATCAAAATCGCCATCTGCCTCTTGAAGTACTTTTTTGCAGTCCATCATTCCGGCTCCGGTCATTTTTCTTAGTTTTGCAACGTCTGTTGCAGTAATTTTAGCCATTTTAAATTCTTTTTACTGATTAAATATTATTTTCGTTCTCTTGGGTTTCGTCTTCTTGCTCTGGATTTTTTTCCTGCACCTGCTTTTGCTTCACTTTTTTCTTCTTCGTCTTCTTTGTGATGTGCTTTGCGTTCTTGCATTCCTTCGTTTATTGCTTTAATTATAACTTCTGTAATTAAATCAATTGATTGTGAAGCGTCATCGTTTGAGGGTATTGGGAAATTAATTTCGGGCGAAGAGTTTGTATCTACCATTCCAAAAACAGGTATTCCGAGTTTTTGTGCTTCTCGTACTGCAATTTTTTCTTTAAAAACATCTACTACAAATATTGCAGATGGGAGTTTTTTCATGTGTGCAATACTACCGAGGTTTTTTTCGAGTTTTGCTTTTTCACGGGTAATTTGCAGACGTTCACGTTTTGATATTTGTTCAAAAGTTCCGTCGGTTGCCATTTTTCCGTAATCTTTCATTTTATTAATGGCTTTTTTTACAGTTCTAAAGTTGGTAAGCATACCGCCTGTCCAACGTTCTGTAATATAGGGCATTCCTGTTGGTTGTACTTTTTCTTCGATTATAGCCTTCGCTTGTTTTTTGGTAGCCACAAATAGTATTTGTTTTCCTGATTTTGCAATCTGTTTAACGGCTGCTGCGGCTTCATCTAATTTTACTATTGTTTTATTAAGGTCTATAATATGGATACCGTTACGTTCCATAAATATATAAGGTGCCATTTTGGGGTTCCATTTTCTTTTAAGGTGTCCAAAATGTACTCCTGCTTTTAATAATTCATCAAAATTTGTTCTTGACATTGTAATTTGATTAAAGTTTACATTCTGTTTAAGCAATCATTGAGTAGCGTTGTTTGCTTCCAATCGATCTCAACAATTTAGATACTAAACTGCATTATATAATGTATATAGTGGAAATACAGATAATTCTAACGTTTGCTGAATTGGAATTTTTTTCTTGCTTTTGGTTGTCCTGGTTTTTTACGTTCAACTTTTCTGGGGTCACGAAGCAAAAATCCTTGTTTTTTCAACGCGGGTTTGTATTCTGCGTCAATTTTTACTAAAGCTCTGGCAATAGCTAATCGCAGGGCTTCTGCTTGTCCTTTAAATCCGCCTCCTTTTATGTTGGCTTTAACGTCATAATTGGTCTCTAAATTCAGCTCAACGAATGGTTGTCTGACTTTTAAACGAAATTCGGGTACGGTAAAATATTCGTCAGCTTCTTTGCCGTTTACGGTTATTTTTCCGGAACCTTCTTTTAAATAAATACGCGCAACGGCTGTTTTTCTACGTCCTATTGCATTAATGTAGTTTCCTTCCATGAATTTTAATTATTTAATTGTGTTTAAATCGATGGTGCGCGGTTTTTGAGCTTCGTGATTGTGCTCGGGACCGGCAAATACGTGCAGGTTCTTAAATACTTTTCGTCCCAAACGAGTTTTGGGTAGCATTCCTCTTACGGCATTTTCAAATACTGCTTCCGGTTTTTTTGCTAACATTTGTTGCGGGGTAGTTTTTTTCTGACCGCCCGGTCTTCCGGAATAGGTAACATACTGTTTGTCTGTCATCTTTTTTCCTGAGAACACCACTTTGTCGGCGTTTACCACAACTACATAGTCGCCCATGTCAGCATGAGGTGTGAAATCCGGTTTGTGTTTACCTCTAAGAATCATTGCTGTTCTTGAAGCTAAACGTCCTACGGTTTCTCCTTCAGCATCTATTAAAAGCCATTCTTTCTTAGCTGTTTCTTTGTTTCCTGAAACAGTTTTGTAACTTAATGTATCCACTTTATTAGCTTTTTAAATTAATAAATTATTGACTTAAAGTCAATTTTGAGGGTGCAAAAATATAACTATTTTACAGAAATACAACACCTTTATTAAAAATATTAGTTAGTTAAGTATCAATAGTTCACGAACAGTACTTTATTGAATTAAAAATTAAAAGTAAAGAGTTGAGAAAGGCGAAGCCCTAACATGAGTAATTGAAAATTGAAATTTTAGAATTAAATCTTTAGCGACAAAAAGCTAACTTGCTAATCATCAGACATTTACAAGTGCATTAATAATACAAATTCATAGTTATCAGTAATTTATAAAAAGATAACCAATTATGGCATTTATAAAAGTTGTGTAAATTTTTCATAAAAAAGAAAGGCAGAAAAAGAGATGGTTTGGGTTCGTTTCATTTTACGGCACTTCGAGTTCGCTCAGCGACCGGTGGGGTGCTGTAATTGAATGGTACTTAAATCAGAATAATTTTATTATCAATAAATTTCTTTGCGCAAACGTGCAACCAAAATTCCTAATTGTTCCCTGTATTTGGCAACTGTACGTCTTGCAATATTATAGCCTTTATCTCGTAATATTTCGGCAAGTTTTTCGTCGGTGTAAGGTTTGGTTTTGTTTTCGTTGTCGATACATTCTTGCAATATCATTTTTATTTCACGTGTTGAAACTTCTTTACCATCAAGGGTTTTCATTGCTTCGGAGAAGAAATATTTTAAAGGGAAAATACCAAAGTGTGTTTGTATGTATTTACTGTTTGCAACTCGCGAAATGGTGGAAATATCTAAGTTAGTCATCGTTGAAATGTCTTTCAATATCATAGGACGCATTTCTCTTTCGTCGCCATTTTTAAAATATTCTTTTTGAAATTCCAAAATTGCATTCATGGTAAGCAGCAGGGTGTTGCGTCTTTGTTTTACTGCTTCTATAAACCATTTTGCCGAATCTAATTTTTGTTTTATGAACCCAACCGTGTTTTTGTCTTTTTTGCTCATTTCGGCTTTGTTTTCTTTGTAGCCCTTGAGCATGTCGGCATAGGTGTTGTTTATGCGCAAATCGGGTGCATTGGATGAGTTGAGGGATATGAAAGGTTCGCCGTCTTGTATTTTTAAAATAAAATCGGGGGTTATCTGCCCTATATTGTCAGATGAGCCGTTTGAAAAAATGCTGCCGGGCTTGGGGTTGAGTTTTTTTATTTCTTCGGTTGCGTTTTTCAACTGTTCGTCATCTAAATTCATGCGCTGCTTTATCTTGGCATAATGTTTTTTTGAAAATTCTACAAAAAATTTATCAGTTATTTCGACAGCATTCATTATGGCTTCGGTTTTTTGTCCGAGCAAATCAATTTTTCGGTGTAACTGCAAGCTTAAACATTCTTGCAAATCGGCAGCTCCTATGCCGGGCGGGTCAAATTGTTTTATTTTATCAAGAATGGCGGTAAGTGTTTCAACACTGGTGCTTATGTTCATGGTTAGCGCCAAATCATTTACAATTGCTCGTATTTCGCGCCGCAAATAACCGTCTTCGTCTATATTTCCTATCAAATATTCTGCAAAGAAACGTATGTCTTCATCAAAATCTCGTAAGCCTATTTGGTCTTTGAGGTATTCTTGCAATCCGGGTTCTTCCGAAAAGGGTATGTCTACGCGTTTATCGTCGCGCGAGTAGTTGTTAGTCTTGAGTTTATAGGAGGGCAAGTCTTCGTCGTTCAAATAATTATCTATCGAAAATTCATCATCATTGAAGGTATTTTCTTCGTCGAACGTACTTTCCTCGTCGTTATTAGTTTGAGCTTCTTCGGGATAATCATTTTCCTTTGCTTCTTCTTCCAATACAGGGTTTTCTTCAAGTTCTTTTTTTATACGTTGCTCCAATTCCAAGGTAGGAAGTTCCAACAGTTTTATCAACTGTATTTGCTGCGGAGATAACTTTTGCAGTATTTTCTGTTTTAATTTTTGATTTATCATTTCCTGTATTTTCTTCAATGACAAAAGTAAATAAAATTTTTTAAACATACTTTAAATAAGCTATAGAAATCCTCAACTTTGTATTATATTGAAATTTTAAAGTTCTTATTTACAGTAAGTAAAGTTTAATTTTAAATTTTTCTTAAACCTTGATTTATTATTTAAAAATTAAGAATTAAAAACTAAATTATTTATAATCAACAAATTACAAGGCACAAGCAAACACCAAACTAACAACCTGACTATAAACACATTAGCCTCGCAATTTATGATTTGCAATTACCATAAGAAGGACTTTGCCGTTTTCAATTTAACATTTTAGTTTAATGTTTACAAGTTTTTGTCAACTGATTTTTATGAAACATCACTCCTATCTTTCATCAAATTTTTACTTTCAAAAAATTGCGAAATTCGCTTTGATAAGATTTTTTTATACATTTGTAAACATTCCCTAAAAAGACAAGCTGATGGATAAAAAATCTAAACCCATAAAAAAAACAGACGATGATGCAAAGGCATTAATAATTGAAGCTCTTGAGGGCGAACTTACCGGCGGCTTTGATATTGACAGCATATATAAAATCAATGGAAGTTATTATGTTATAGAATTTTTGAAGTGCGAAACCGTAAGACCGAATAATAGCCACCCTAACAGATATTGGTTCAAAAACAAACAAAAATTTATTTCGCTATGGGAGATAACAAAAAAATTGGAAGGAAATTTATTTTTGGTAAACTACGAAGACAGTCGAGAACAATTTAGAGTTATAAAAGTAATAGAACTAAACCAATCAGGAATAATAAAACAGGAAATAAGAGAATGGAACTTTGATGAATTTAAAAACTGGTTTAAGTTGCTTAATTCCAAATCATTAAAAAGTTAGCTAAGCCCTGCGTCCCGAATAAAATTACCCCGCTTGGCGTTGTCTAAATACCTTTTCTTTATAAACCACTACCCCCGCAAAAAGCAACAACAATAAACTATTAAATCCGTATTTCAACATACCCTGCATATCCACATATTCCGTTATACCAAAAATTATCACAGCAAGCGCAGTGTATACGGCTATTGATTTTAAATCGTAATTTATGCGATAATATTTTCGTCCGAGAAGAAACGAACTAAGCATCATTAAAAAGTAACACATAAAAGTAGCCCATGCCGCACCTTGGTAGCCCATTATAGGCACAAGGATAAAATTCAAAACTAAAGTAACAACAGCTCCACCGCCTGCAATTATAGCTCCGTAAGCCGTGCGGTCTGTAAGTTTGTACCAAAAAGATAAATTATACACTACCCCCAAAAATAAATTAGCCGCAAGCAATACAGGAACTACCGACAAACCTTCCCAATATCTCGAATTTATAAAGTATTTTGCTATATCTAAATATAACATTATACCCAGAAACACGAATAACCCGAAGATAACAAAATATTTCATCACTTTGGCGTATATTATTTTAGCATTTTCTTTATTTTTATGAGAAAAAAAGAACGGTTCGGCAGCATATCTGAATGCCTGTATGAAAAGCGTCATTAAGATAGCCAGTTTATAATTTGCTCCGTATATACCTATTTGCGACAGAACATAATCTGTTGAGTTATCGATATTTGCAGGCACTTCTGTAAGGTATTTTAACAATATCCTGTCTAAAACCTCGTTTACCATACCGGCAAGACCTGCAAAAAGTAAAGGACTTCCATACAAAAGCATTTTTTTCAACAAAGAGTAAGAAAATTTATACTTCATATGCCAAAAATCCGGTACGAAAAGCAAAAGAGTAACAGATGTAGCTATTAAATTTGATATAAAAATATAAGTTATACCTATTTCAGGATTATAAAAATTTGTAATGAAAGATTCAGGATTATTTTTCAAAATATAAGGACAAAGCAGCAAAAAGAATAAATTAAATCCTATATTCAAACCTATATTTATGAATTTGAATACGGCAAATTTCACAGCTTTGTTTTCGCTTCTTAATTTTGCAAAAGGCAGCGAAGTAAAAGCATCAATTCCTATTATAAACGCAAATAAAATAACATATTCAGGATGTTGTGGATACAGCAACAGCCCGGCAATAGGGCGTGCAAATACAATCATAGCCGCTATAAACAAAACGGAGCTTACCGCCAAAGAGCTTATGCCGGACGAAAAAGTTTTTTCGCGGTCTGTTTTTGAGTTTTTGGCAAAACGAAAAAATGCAGTCTCCATTCCGTAAGTAAGCAATACGAATAAAAAGCCGGCATAGGCATACATATCCGTTACAATTCCGTATTGCGCCGGAACAAACAATTCCGTATACAAAGGCACTAACAAATAATTTAACAACCGCCCCACAATACTACTGAGACCGTATACCGCCGTCTGTTTTACTAAACTTTTTAAAGGAGAAGCCATTTCATTTGTATTATTCCGCAAAGATAAAACTATATCTGAAATTTTTTTTAAATTGATAAAGCTGAAGCTTCTACGGAATTAACTGAAAGCCTAAATCTTAAACTCTAGAATACTATTAACCAGATAGTTACAGTACTAAAGTTATTAACAATATAATTTTCTGAATATCATTTTTTTATAATAAGCTATTTATAAAAAATTCAATATTTTAAATGTAAAAAACTCATAATCAATACCTTAGTCGCTAATTGAACCACGCAACAAAATCATTCTCAATTCTCAATTCTCAATTCTCAATTCATTTTGCTTATTTACGCTATACTTTATATTTTTGTATCATATTGAATAAAAAAAACAAACGCAGATATAAACTACTAATAATCAGAATTTTAAAACCCAAGCTATATGCGAAATTTATTTTTAGGATTGTTATTTTTACTTACCCCTGTACTCATTTTTGCACAAAAAGAAGAAATGCGAGGCGCATGGATTGCTACCGCAAAAAACATTGATTTCCCGAGCAGTAAATATTTATCCTCGGCAGAACAAAAACAAGAATTTACGGAAATGCTTGATTTATTCGCCGATATAGGAATAAATGCCGTAATGGTACAAGTGCGACCTGCTGCCGATGCTTTTTTCCCATCGGAATTTGAACCTTGGTCGGAATGGCTTACGGGCAAGCAAGGCAAAGCCCCCGACCCGTATTACGACCCCATGCAATTTATGATTGATGAATGTCATAAACGCAACATTCAATTTCATGCTTGGATAAATCCTTTCAGGGCAGTTGCTAATATTGAAACCGCCGACATTACTGCCAATCACATTTCAAATCGAAAGCCCGAATGGGTATTTACCTACGATATTAACAAATACTTCAATCCGGGTATACCTGAAGTAAGAAATTACATAATCCGTATAATTACCGATATAGTAAAACGTTACGATTTAGACGGGGTACATTTCGACGATTATTTTTATCCCTATCCCAAAAAAGACGACAATAAAAAAATAATACCCATTCCCGATTTTGATACATATAAAAGGTATGGGAAAAATTTTAACAATATAGAAAATTGGCGACGATACAACATGAATGTTTTTATACGTTCGGTAAACGACTCCATAAAATCAGTTAAGCCTTATATGGTTTTTGGGGTATCGCCGTCGGGTGTTTGGCGGAATAAAAGTCGCGACCCCGCAGGCTCGGCAACTCGCGGATTTGCTCATTACGACTTCCTTTATGCCGACGTACGAAAATGGTTACGCAAGGGTTGGATAGACTATGTTGCGCCGCAACTTTACTGGAGTATAGGACATACCTACGCCGATTACAAAACACTCGTAAACTGGTGGAGCAGAAACACTTACGGACGAAAACTATACATAGGACACGGGGTATACAATGCCGGCGCAAAAGCAAAAGACCTGCAATGGCGCAAGCCCTCTCAACTGCCCGACCAAATACGTATAAATAGGAGCAATCCCAATGTACACGGAAGTATTTTTTACAAAGCAAGCAGTATAAAACAAAATCTCTTGGGTTGGAATGATACATTGAAACAAGAATTTTATGCCGATGCTGCCATACCGCCTCGTTGTGATTGGTTGCCTTTGCCCCCGGGCGTTGTTGATACCACCGAGATACATCCCGTGGATACCCAAGCGCCGCTCCCACCCTTCAATCTTGATGCAGAACCTTTTGGCAGAGAAATTATACTTACATGGCTACCGCCCAAAGTATCAGGCGTAGCACCCGACGATGCTCCTGTTTCTTATAAAGTATACCGTTTTAGAAAAGGCGAACGACAAGTATTGTCCGACAAAAACCTTGTTGCTACAAGCAAAACAGACTACTTTGCAATACAACGCAAACGTTTTGCATTATTCAAAAAGCGCTATGTATACTTTGTTACCTCTGTGGATAAAGCAGGAAACGAAAGTACAAAAGGTGCAGGTATAGAGCTTAAACTTAAATTGAGGGAGTAGTTTAAAGCCTTAATTTCACGCAACTACCTGGCAATAAGCAAGTTATAAAATCATCTTTAGAGTTATAATTTTTTTTCAAAATTGTTATTTTGGTATAAATTTGCACTGAAATTTTGAAATTGAGAAAAAATTTGTACTAAATTACTATCATTTTTTTACTTAATTTAATAGATTATGAGAGCATTTATCACAATAATCATTTCATTTTATTCATTAACTCTGTTTTCACAAAATAGTTTTGAGCTAAATATAAGTACCGCAGAAAGAGAGCTTTTGCATACTTCATTTGAACTGGAAAATGGTGATTTTATTCTTGGCGGCAAACGTGGCGATTATGGTTACCTGCTGAAAATAAATGCTATGGGAGATATTATTAAAGAAAAAGAAATAGCTTTTCATGATGGTAGATTAGCTGTACAAAAAGTTTTACCTGTAAACGATAATCAGTTTCTTGCAATTTCATCTGCCGGAGATTTAAAAATACCAAACACAAATAAATATTTCTATAATACAATCATAGTTAATAGGTATGATACAGATTTTAATCTTATTTTTTCTAAAAAGTATAAAACACTGGAAGATTCAGTTAGAATTTTTAATATTATGACCCTTTTGAAAGAAAACGGCAATATTGTTTTAACCAGCGGAGTTGATAGAGACTTCGGGTCGATAATTGATGAAGATGTTGATATGTTTTTTATGGAAATAAATGAAAAGGGAGACTTGATAAAATCAAAATTTAATTTTAATGACACAAAGAATTATGATCATATTTTTGGGTTGATTGAAAAAAAAAATAATTCCGGATATTACTGTTTATCAAGAAGCAGAAGAAATCAAGCCGTCCCGGTATTCGGCATAGTTTATAATCTTGATAATAATTTTGATACAATAGCTAAAATGAAAATTCCTCATAATGTATTTAATACCGGCGGGATAAAATGGCTTACAGACACAACATATATAGTAACAGGCAGATTTATAGGACATTATCCGAATCCTTATGATGATTTGGGAGCACTGGTATTAGATACTCTCAATAATGAGGTAAGTTTTAATCATTTCCATAAAAACAGAGATATGAAAGAAGCACCGGCTATATCTAACAGTATTGAGTATATACCGGAAGATGAGTACATATACATAGGAGGTACTTCAAATTATTATTATAATGGTACTAGAGAAACCTCTACTAATAATTATATACACTTCATAAAAACAGATAAAGAATTAAATCCTATTTGTGAAAAATTTTACAAAGGAGATGCCTATTATGTTACAGATTTCTTTTCTCGTACAAACGATGGCGGTTTTATTTTTCTTGCAAGTCGGTTTAATTATAGAGAACCTTTAAATGGTTTAGATATTTATATCTTAAAAACTGATGCCGAAGGAAATGTTTTATCATCTAACGAAAATTTAGATATAAAACCGACAGAAGTGTTATTATATCCCAATCCGGCAACCGATAAATTAAATATAAAAGTAGCTGTTCAAAAAATAGGTGGGGTTTTATATATTTACGATATTTCGGGTAAAATTGTATTGCAACAGCAAATTACTGATAGTAACACAAGTATAAATATAGAAAATTTAACAAGGGGTACTTATATTTATAAATTTTATTACGGCAACCAATTGTCGGAATCCGGGAAATGGATAAAAAAATAAAATTTAACCAAAACTATAAAAAATTACCGATGTAAGTTATTGAAAAATTGCACACATCGGTTTTTTCTTGTAATTTGAGTAACTCATAACGATTTCTATTATATAATTTGGGTTAAATGAAAAACATACGAATTTCAATTCATTTTTTTATCTTTGTCGCGAATATTAATTATTGCTATGAAACCGGACATAAACAATAAAGAAAAACTAAAACGCAAGCACGATATAAAATTTAGTCTTAATGACTACGAAATGAAAGCACTAACCCGTTTTTGTAATCGATATAAGGTAGATAATCGTTCTCGATTTATTCGCGAAACAGTAATGCAAGTTATTCTTGAAAAATTTGACCAAGATTATCCCAGTCTTTTCAACGAAAACGACGAAACACGCACTTAAATAATTGAGAATTGAGAATTGAGAATGACTTTGTTGCATGGACTAATTAGTGCCTAAAATACTGGTTGTGAGTTTGTTAAATTACGAATTACAAATTACAAATTACGAATTACGAACGGCGAAGCCCTCATGATAGTAATAAAACTACTGACAATCAGAGAATTACAACACCTGTATGACTACCAAGTTAACGAAATGGTTATAAGATATTTATAATAAAAAACAACGAACTATTAGCTATAAATAACTTATTATAAAACACTTATATAGTATTTTATTCATGCAACAAAGTCATTGAGAATTGAAAATTGAGAATGGTTTGTCTTGTGCTGAAATAGGTTACCTAAAATTAAACAAGGGAACATGCTCCCTTGTCAATAGTAGTAGAGACGTTGCATGCAACATCTCTACGGTAAACAAATTTCCTATTCTTTTACAATTTTGTTTTTAGTGTATTAACCTTTAAAATTTTTAAAAACTTTTAATACCAATTATTTCGCGAACATCTTTTAATGTTTGTTTAGCATTAATGCGTGCTTTTTCAGCTCCCATTTGTGCTACATCGTGCAAATATTTTGTATTAGCTTCTATTTCTTTTATTCGTTCTCGCAAAGGGGTAGTAAAAGTTATAATATCTTCAGCCAATTTCTTTTTCAAATCGCCGTATCGTATTATAGCTTTTTGGTATTGTTCATTAAAATCTTCGTAAACTTCCTGTTTTGAAACAAGTTTTAGAAGAGTAAACAAATTTTTTACAGGTTCGCTCATTTCTGAATTTTCGCTTTGCGGACCTGCATCTGTTACCGCTCTCATTACTTTTTTCTTGATGCTTGCCGGTTCTTCGCGCAAATAAATTCCGTTGCCTGAAGTTTTGCCCATTTTACCACTACCGTCTAATCCGGGGACTTTCACCAATGCCTCGCCAAAGTTATACGGTTGAGGTTCAGGGAAATAGTCTACTTTGTACATGTGGTTAAATCGTTTTGCAAATTTTCGTGCCATTTCTAAATTTTGCTCTTGATCTTTTCCTACCGGCACTTTGTGAGCTCTGTGTATGAGTATATCTGCCGCCATAAGTACGGGGTATGTAAGCAGACCGGCATTTACGTTTTCCGATTGAGTACGCACTTTCTCTTTAAAAGAAGTAGTACGTTCCAACTCGCCCACATAAGCATTCATATTGAGCAGAAGGTAGAGTTCAGGTATTTCGCGTATGTCGCTTTGTACAAAAATGGCAGATTTTTCGGGACTTAACCCTGCGGCAAGATATTCTGCCAAAACCATTTTTACGTTATTGTGTAAATCTTCGGGAGTAGGGTAAGTTGTAAGCGAATGATAATCTGCAATAAAGAAATAGCAATTATTTTCATCTTGCATTTTTACAAAATTTTTAATTGCACCAAAATAATTTCCTAAGTGCAAATTTCCTGTCGAACGTATACCACTGAGTACTGTATCCATAATAATATTATTGTTTTTGCATGCAAATATACATGATAAATTTTTATTTTATATAAATGATTGATAATAAATATTTTCCTCACTCTATCTTTTTGATTAACAGATAATTAACATTAGAAATGATATTCCATGTTACTTTATGAAAAGACTTTGACGGTTAAATTTAGAAGTTAAGCATAAAATTATTAAGTTTGCATTCATGAAAAATTTCATCATACTTATAAAAAAATTGACAAATAAAAAGCCCCCAACCACCGTTTTCGGTCTTCCATTTCCCAACTAAAAACTTATCCAAATGAAATCATATAAAAGAATACTTTTAAAATTAAGCGGAGAATCCCTTGCCGGTTCTTCCAAACAAGGTTTTGACGAGCATCAATTAGAAAATTACGCACGACAACTAAAAACAATAAACGAGCTTGGCATCCAAACAGGTATTGTTATAGGCGGCGGCAATATTTTCAGAGGCTTGAAAGGGCAAAATCTTGGCTTTGATAGAGTTAAAGGCGACTATATGGGCATGTTTGCCACCATAATTAACGGCTTAGCATTACAAGCAGCATTGGAAGCCTTAAATTGTCCTACTAAATTATTTACGGCATTCAAAACCGAAGCAGTAGGCGAAAGGTTTTATAAAGACAAAGCCGTGCAAGCGCTTGAAGCAGGCGAAATAGGTATTTTTACAGGCGGTACAGGCAATCCGTTTTTCACAACCGACTCAGCTGCGGCATTGCGAGCTGTTGAAATAGAAGCCGATATTTTACTGAAAGGCACTCGTGTTGACGGAATATATACCGCCGACCCTGAAAAAAATCCCGATGCTCAGAAATTTTCTGAAATAAGTTTTAAAGAAGTAATTGACAAAAACTTAAAAATAATGGATTTAACAGCTTTCACGCTTTGTAAAGAAAATCAACTTCCTATCTATGTTTTTGATATGGATACAGTAGGAAATTTGGAACGTTTACTCGTGAAAAAAGAACATATCGGCACAATAGTACAGTAGAGACCTTGTATTTATATTGTATAGCCAAGGCATGCCTTGGCTATATTGCAATCGACGAAGTGCCGTAATTGAAAGCCTATAAGGTAATAGTATCAAACTTATGGCAATAAAAAAAGACCCGTAAACGTATTTACAGGTCTTTTTTTCGCTCCCCCGGTTGGACTTGAACCAACGACACCCGGATTAACAGTCCGGTGCTCTAACCAGCTGAGCTACGGAGGAGTGTTTCATTAACACGCGGCAAAGGTAAAACGTTTTTGAAAAAAAAAAAAAAAAATTCAAACTTTTTAATAATTTATTCAAATTATCACGAATTACTAACAGCAAAGTCCTTACAACCATGAGTTAAAAACATGGTAGCCAGATAGAATGCGAAGAGTAATGACAACGCAAAAACCTGACTACCACCACTTACAAACAGTCAATTAATAATTAAAATTCAATTATCAAAGAATTAATTCTTAACTCCTTTACCTGCAATTTCCTCAACTTCTGCTACGGTCTTCGGAATAGGTTTTCCCAATACACGATTTCCGTCTTCTGTAATTAAAATATCATCTTCTATTCTTATTCCGCCAAAATCAAGATATTCTTCTTCCAATTTTTTGTAGTTAATGAAATCAACTAAATGTTTATCGGCGCGCCATTGAGCAATCAATTCAGGTATGAAGTAGATACCCGGCTCGTCGGTAAATACAAACCCGGGTTGTAGTTTACGTCCCATTCGTAATGCCGATAGTCCAAACTGTGTACTGCGTTCCAATTCGTCACCATATCCTGCATATTGTTCGCTTACACCTTCGAGGTCATGTACGTCAAGCCCCATCATGTGTCCCAAACCATGCGGCATAAACAGTGCATGAGCGCCTTTGCTAACAGCTTCTTCCGGATTGCCTTTCATTATTCCAAGCTCTGTCAGTCCTTCTGCTATGATTTTACATGCTAAAAGGTGCATGTCTTTATAAGATACACCGGGTAGTGATTGTTTAATGACTTCTAAATTGGCTTTTACAACAATTTCATAAACTTCTTTCTGTTTTTGAGTGAATTTACCTCCAACAGGAGTAGTTCTCGTAATGTCTGAGCAGTAATTAGAGGCTATTTCGCAACCTGCATCAGTAACCATAAGGTCGCCTGTTTTCAATATATTGCCGTGATGGTGGTTGTGTAATATTTGTCCGTTCTTGGATAAAATAACAGGAAACGATACAGGACCTCCGTGCGATAATGCAATGCCTTCTATTGCGCCGGCTATTTCTTCTTCTTTTACTCCGTCGCTTGCCATTCGCATAGAGGTGGTGTGCATTAAATAGGCTACATCTACTGCTTTTTCAATTTCTTTTACTTCGTATTCGTCTTTGTAAATTCTTAAATCAACAACGGCACGTACTAATTCTTCGGAAACTCCTTCTTGTAGTTTGCCTGTGGGTATGCCCAATAATTCATGTAAAAATATTTTTGTTTCGCCTCTGTAAGGTGGTAAGTAATGAATTTTTCGTCCTTGTGTCAAAAATTCTTTAACTAATTCATCTAATTTGTAAATGGGTCGCACGTCTTTTATGCCTACTTTGGCTGCTGTGTCGGCAAGGGCGGGCTGATTGCCCATCCAAATAATATCGTCGGCTGTTATTTCATTTCCGAATAGTATCTCTTCTCCTGAACTAAAGTCAATAACTGCATATAAATTGGGTGCATCTATGCCGAAAAAGTACAAAAACGAACTGTCTTGACGAAACCTATATATATTTGCATGATAATTAAAAGCTACATCCGTATTGCCGGAAAATAAGGCTACGCCTTTTTTAAATTTTGATTTTAACGCTTTTCTGCGTTCTTCATAAATTTTGGTAGGAAACATAATTATTTATTTAAAATTTGTTTATCTAAATTATATTTTTGGCTAAAATATAAAAAAAGACGAAAAATAACATATTCTATTTTTTTTTTATTTTTAAACTTAGATTTTACTTTTGCAGATGAATTGAGATTTGAGATTTGAGAATTAACAACATACCAAAAACATAACACAATAACATAATTATAGGGACAAAAACTGTAGAACGAAACTTCCAACTTCCCTCTTCCAACTTCCAACTAAAAAAACACAAAGACATGAAAAACAAATTATTAATTTTATTATCATTTTTATTTATCATGCAAAATACTTTCGCACAAAGTATAGATACCAAAACAATTAAAAAATTGCAAGACAGCTATAAGCCGAGTTCTAAAGATATTGCATTGCGTAATGCTATAACTAACAATGCAATAAATGACTTAGCCGTAAATGTTGAAGCCAATAAAAAGGAAGACCATTTCTTCAAATACGAAGTAAAATCCGGTCATGTTACCGACCAAAAAAAATCCGGCAGATGTTGGATGTTTACAAGTTTAAACGTTTTTAGACCTGCTGTGATAAAAAAATATAATCTTTCGGATTTTGAATTTTCAGAATCTTATCTTTATTTCTGGGATATTTTGGAAAAATCTAATATCTTTTTAGAAAGAATAATTGCAACGGCTTCTGAAGATGTTTATTCGCGTGAGGTTCATACACTACTCAACGCTCCCATAAACGACGGCGGCGCTTGGAATACTTTCACAAATATTGTAAAAAAATATGGAGTTGTACCGAAAGAAATTATGCCCGAAACAAAACAAAGTTCAAACTCAAGTAAAATGGGAGATTTAATAAGCAAACGCTTGAGAGGCGGAGCTTTAAATCTTCGCGATTTAATTTCAAAAAATAGTTCGAAACAAGCAATACAAAATATGAAATTAGATATTTTGAAAGATGTTTATCGCATTCTATCTCTCAGTCTGGGCGAACCTCCCGCCGAGTTTAAATGGCGCTACAAAGATGCCGACAACAAAATAAGCGAATACAAAAAGTATACTCCAATGTCGTTTTGGAAAGAAATAAACCCTTCTAATAATTTGGATGATTACATAATGTTCATAGACGATCCAACTCGCGAGTATTATAAACTTTATTACAAAAAAAATGACAAAAATGTTTACGAAGGAGTTGATTGGACTTATGTAAATGTGCCTGTTAAGGATTTAAAAAAATTTGCATTGGCAGCCATAAAAGACAATAATATTTTGTATTTCTCGTGCGATGTGGGCAAACAGTTGTCAAAACACGATGGAACTTTAGATTTGAATAATTTTGACTACGGAGATTTATTTGGAGTTGATTTTAAAATGTCGCGCGCTCAAAGAATGCAGACACATCAAAGCGGTTCGTCGCACGGTATGGCACTATGTGGAGTAGATACCGATGCAAAAGGCAATCCTACAAAATGGAAATTAGAGAACAGCTGGGGAGCTGCTTTCGGGAATAATGGCTATTTGACAATGACTGATGATTGGTTTACCGAATATTTTTTCAGATTAGTTATTCCGAAAAAATATCTAAGTCAGAAAGTTATTAACGTACTGAAAGAGAAACCAATAGCCGTTCCTTACTTTAATCCTGCTTTTAGCGCAGATAAATAATTTCACATTCAATTTACAAGATATTCTTTGCCATAGGTAAGTTGCATGTATACATAAAAAAATTGCATTTATTAGTAAAGCCAAGGCATGCCTTGGCTCTACTAATAATCATAAAACAGAAATTATTTTTTTTATCCAATGGGTTTAAACCCATTGGAAGATTAACAATGGAGCATGCTCCGATGATACCACCCCGTCCTGCGGACACCCCTCCAAAGGAGGGGAATTTACCACCCCGTCCTGCGGACACTCCTCTATGAGGATGAGAAGACCACCAAAACAAACGAGGTGTTGTTTTTTTGACAACACCTCGTTTCGTTAAAGTAAGAACTATAAAAACTTTAAGCTCGTTCTATACCTATATTTACTCCGCCTGCTTCTATATTTTCCAAATCTACAAAAACAGTTCCGGCAAGTTTTTCAGGTAATTTTTCTTTAAAAGTTATTTCATTCGATAAAATTTGTGTTGAAATATATTTTGAAAATTTATCTATACTTTTTTGTACAGTTGCCTCATTTTCAATATATAAATTTATTCTATCTGTCAACTCAAGACCATTGTCTTTACGCAAGTTTTGAACTTTATTTACAATTTCGCGAGCCATACCCTCTAAGAACAAGTCTTCGGTTATGTTGGTATCTAATGCCACAGTAACACCTTGACGCGCAGCTGCCAACAAGCCCGGAAGGTCTTTTGTGCTTACGATAAGTTCATCTTTTAAAAGGTCAAATTTTTCGCCCTCAATTTCGAGAGTAAAACTACCTTCGCGCTCAAATTTATTTATGTCATCTTGCGACATTTGCGCAACCCCCTTAGAGATATGTCGCATAAGGTGTTTGTATTTCTTGCCGAGTTTGCTGAAATCCGGTTTTACTTCTTTTACCAATACTCCCGAAGAATCATCAAGATATTCTATTGCCTTAACATTTATTTCCGACAAGATTATATCTTTTACCGATTCCACTTTGTCTTTAAATGCGGGGTCTATAACAGGAAGCATTATCTTGGCAAGGGGTCTGCGAACTTTGATTTCTGCTTTTCGGCGTAAGCCTAACACCAATGATGATATTAATTGAGCATATTCCATGCGTTGTTCCAGATTTGTATCTGTTTTTTCGGCATCGAAGGTCGGTAATTTTTCAAGATGCACCGAAGTTTTGCTTTTAATTTCGGAATTGCTTACAAGGTCGTGATACAATTGCTCCGAATAGAAAGGCGCAACGGGCGACATGAGTATTGTTACAGTATGCAACACTTCATACAGGGTTTTGTATGCCCATATTTTATCGTCGTTAAAGTCTTGTCCCCAGAAACGTTTACGATTTAGTCGCACATACCAGTTGCTTAGTTTATCGGTTACAAAATCTTGAATTAAACGAGTAGCTTTGGTAGGTTCGTAGTTATCAAAAGCATTGGTAACTTCTTTTACAAGTGTTTGACTTGCCGAAATAATCCATTTGTCTATATCGGGAGCCGGAGTAGTTGGTATTTGATTTGGGTCGTATCTGTAATTATCTAAATTTGCATATATAGCAAAGAAAGAATATGTATTATAAAGTGTCCCAAAATATTTACGAGTAACTTCTACAATACCTTCGGGGTCGAATTTTAAATTATCCCAAGGTCGTGCATTGGTTATCATATACCAGCGAAGTGCATCGGAGCCGTATTTTTCAATGGTTTCAAATGGGTCTACTAAAGTTTCAGGACGCGATTTAGACATTTTTTCGCCATTCTTATCCAGAACCAAACCCGTGGAAATAATGTTTTTAAAAGCTACTGAATCAAACAACATGGTAGCTATTGCATGTAGAGTAAAGAACCAGCCTCTTGTTTGGTCTACGCCCTCCGCTATAAAATCTGCGGGGTATGCTACTTTGAATTTTTCTTTATTCTCAAAAGGATAATGAAGTTGAGCATAGGGCATTGCACCGGAGTCGAACCATACGTCTATCAGGTCGCTTTCGCGGAACATTTTTTTGCCTGTTGGCGAAACAAGTACAATGTCATCCACAAACGGACGATGAAGGTTTATTTTTTCATAATTTTCTTTAGAGAAATCGCCCGGTACAAAATCGGCTAATGGATTTTTATCCATAAATCCTGCTTGTACAGCTTTTTCGGCTTCCGCTTTTAAATCTTCAAGCGAGCCTATACATCTCTCCTCCGATTGGTCTTCGCTTCGCCATATAGGTAGCGGTGTACCCCAAAAACGCGAGCGGGAAAGGTTCCAATCAATAAGGTTTTCTAACCAACTGCCAAAACGTCCTTCGCCTGTTTCTTTAGGTTGCCAATTTATGGTTTTGTTCAATTCTACCATTCGTTCTTTTGCAGCTGTTGAACGTATAAACCAAGAGTCTAAAGGATAGTAAAGCACAGGTTTATCGGTTCGCCAACAGTGGGGGTATGAGTGTTCGTATCTCTCTGATTTAAAGAGCTTTCCTTCGTTTTTCAACTTAACGGCTATGTCTACATCAACGGATTTATCTTTTTCGCTGAGTTCGGGGTCGTAGGCATTTTTAACAAAACGTCCCGCGAACTCTCCCGTTCCGTCTACAAATTTACCTTTTTGGTCAACCAATGTGAGCGAGCCTATGCGGTTTTTCTTTCCAACCAAGGCATCATCAGCACCAAAGCTCGGAGCTATGTGTACAATTCCGGTACCATCTTCGGTTGTAACAAAATCACCTATTACCACTCTAAAAGCATCACCGTCTTCGGGTTGTTTGTAGGGTAATAATTGCTCGTACCTGATGCCCTCCAAATCTGCGCCTGTGTATTTGCCCTCTACTCTGTAAGGCAATTTTTTATCGCCGGCTTTAAAATCTTCAAAAGACATTTCAGTTCCGTTTTCCGGAAAATATTTACCTACGAGTTCTTCTGCCATTATTAAAGTCAAAGACGAAGCATCATAAGGATTAAGTGTGCGGATTTTAAGATATTTAATACCTTTACCCACTGCAAGTGCTGTGTTAGATAACAGCGTCCAAGGTGTTGTAGTCCAAGCGGTAAACGATATATCTTTTGTGTTGTCATCGAAAAGGAATTCCGATTTTTCGTTACGTTGTATCTTAAAAAGGACTGTTGCCGTTAGGTCTTTTACGTCTTTGTAGCATCCGGGAAGGTTTAGTTCGTGTGAGCTAAGTCCGGTTCCGGCTGCCGGCGAATAAGGCTGTATGGTGTATCCTTTGTAAAGCAAATTTTTGTCGTACATTTGTTTCAGCAACCACCAAACAGATTCTATATATTTATTATCATAGGTTATATAAGGATTGTCTAAATCAACCCAATAGCCCATTTTTTCGGTTATACTTGTCCAGAGGTCGGTATATTTCATAACCTCTTCTTTACAAGTGCGGTTGTATTCTTCTACTGAAATAGATTTTCCTATTTCGTCTTTGGTTATGCCCAATTTTTTCTCAACGGCGAGTTCAACGGGCAAGCCATGAGTATCCCAACCTGCTTTGCGTTCTACTCGATAGCCTTGCAGTGTTTTATATCTGCAAAAAATATCTTTAAGTGTTCTGGAAATAACATGATGAATACCGGGTTTTCCGTTTGCTGACGGCGGACCTTCGTAAAAAATATAGTCTTTCTTACGTTCTTCGTCATTGATACTTTTTGAAAAAGTATCGTCTTCTTTCCAATATTCCAAAATTTCTTTATTGATCTTCGAGAGATCTAACCCTTTGTATTCTTTAAACTTTTTTTCCATTTAATATATTTTTAATAACACTTCGTTGATTTTTCAATTATGAGCTTTTACTCATAGCTATTCGCTTAATAATCAACAAGTTACAACCCGGCTCTCACATATTACAACTTACTGATTATCAGTTTTTTACAAAAAACAATATCCCATTTTTTATAAAATTTCACAAATATAATTTTTAACTGTAAAAAAAACAAAAGTTAAGAGCTAAAAGTTAAAAATTAAGAGTTAAAAACAAGAGATCATACTCCCTTGTTAGTTTGATAGAGACATTGCATGCGTATGTAGCTCTGTTGCCACCAAGTAAAAAAGATATATTTTGCGGAGATTAGCGTGTTTTTTTCGGCAAAAAATGCGGAGAAAGTTTGATTTATATAAAACTTAATTGTATCTTTGTGGGATATTATGCGTAAAAGAAAGTTTTACATACACGAA
>PDWJ01001719.1_pt1 | contig 25748 bp, 23 predicted proteins | sample 1430881 | NCBI WGS metagenome assembly PDWJ01 (sample SAMN01162460, study PRJNA174530) | Oral metagenome, whole genome shotgun sequencing project. | biome: Marine environment; feature: Marine mammal; material: Swab sample of the gingival sulcus; isolation source: swab sample of gingival sulcus...
GGATAAAAATACGATGTAAGTGTTTTATAATAAGTTATTTATAACTAATAGTTCTTTATTTTTTATTATAAATATCTTATAATCATTTCGTTAACTTGGCAGTCATACACGTATTGTAATTCACTGATTGTCAGTAGTTTTATTACTATCGTGATGGCTTTGCCGTTCGTAATTCGTAATTGAAAATTTGTAATTGATATTTAAAGCACTTACATAAAGAATGAACTATTAGGGAATAATGCTTTACAGAAAAAACTTAAAAAAACAACTATCTGATTTCTAACAGGATACAAAACACAAAAAGATGAAAAAATTTTTGATATATACAGGAGTTATAATAGTCCTTCTAATAAGCGGTTATTTTACTTTTTTGTATTACGCCTCGTACAGCAAAGGCTACCGAGCAGGCGAACTAATAAAAATTACTCACAAAGGCGTTATCTTCAAAACGTGGGAAGGTGAACTTTCACAAGGCGTTTCCGAATCGCAATTTTTTAAATTTTCAGTAACTGATTCCGAAATCATAAAAAAATTAAAAACACTACAAGGGCAACACGTAAAACTTACTTATAAAGAGCGTTTTAGGACTATGCCTTGGTGGGGCGATACTCGCTATTTTGTTATTGATGCCGAAAAAACCAATAGGTCGAATAACAAAACCCCACCACTCGACCAATAAGCTCTTTTTTCATACCCCTACACAAAGAATTGTTTATGAAACGTACAAAAAAAATTATCAGATTTATTTGGTTGCTGTTTTTATCAGGAATGGCAATAATATTGCTGCTTTTTGCATTGATAAACTTCGAGGTATTTGGTTATATGCCTGATTTTAGAGAACTTGAAAATCCCGAAACCAATATAGCAACACAAGTACTTGCCGAAGACGGACAACTTCTCGGAAAATTTTACAGAGAAAACCGTACAGTTGTTGAATTTAAAGAGCTGTCGCCCAATGTTGTAAACGCCCTAATAGCGACCGAAGATGTTAGGTTTTATTCGCACTCAGGGATTGATATAAAAGCCTTTGGTAGAGCTATTTATGGTGTAATATCGGGCAATACTAAAGGCGGTGGTAGTACCATTACTCAGCAATTGGCAAAAAACCTTTTCCCCCGCGACACAAGCCGCTACTCCAATAAAATAAGCTATTACGCAAACACAAGTATAGCAAAACTAAAAGAATGGGTAACAGCCGTTAAACTTGAAAGAAACTACACAAAGCAAGAAATAATAACCATGTATCTGAATACCGTGCCTTTCGGAAGCAATGCGCATGGTATAAAAGCCGCTGCACGAACTTTTTACGGAATTTCACCCGATTCATTGAGTTTAGACCAAGCCGCTGTACTTGTGGGACTTTTAAAAGCACCAACCTATTACAGTCCGAAATTAAATCCCGAAAATTCAAAGAAAAGACGTAATACAGTACTTAACCAAATAGCTAAATATCAAGACATTCTACACGAAGTACACGGATATAAAATGCAAACAAAAGCATACTATGATTCTTTGAAAGCCTTACCTATAAAACTAAATTATTCCGTTATGTCGCACCGAAGTGGTTTAGCTCCTTATTTTCGTGAATTTTTGCGCGGATATATGCTTCGTAAAAAACCCAAAGCTCCTAAAGGAAATTACTCAAACAGAGATTGGTACGATTACATACAAGATTCATTAACATGGGAAAAAGACCCGCTAATGGGTTGGTGTCATAAAAATCACAAGCCCGATGGCACAGAGTACAACCTATACACCGACGGGCTTAAAATATACACTACACTAAACAAAGACATGCAAGACTATGCCGAAAATGCTGTTGTTAAACATCTTTCGGAATATTTGCAACCGCTGTTTTTTAAAACTAAAAAAGGTAAGAAAAAAGCTCCTTTTTCATGGAAAATGAGCGAAAAACAGATTAAAAGAGTTTTATACTTATCGCAAAGACGAAGTGAACGTTACCGCCTACTGAAAAAAGAAGGCAAAGACTCCGCAGAAATAGCAAAAATATTTAACACCCCTGTAGAAATGACTATTTTTACATGGAAAGGTTTGCGCGATACAATTTTAACTCCGGCAGATTCTATAATACATTATAAATACTATCTGCGCGCCGGACTTATGTCTATGGATCCTATAAACGGGCATGTAAAAGCCTACGTGGGCGGACCGGAATACAATCATTTTCGATATGACCATGTAAACCAAGCACGCCGACAAGTAGGCTCTACCATAAAGCCTATAATATATTCAGTTGCTATGGAAGATGGACTTTCGCCCTGTCATAAAGTACCCAATATAGAAGTAAATTTTGAAATGCCCAGAGGTAGCGGTAAAAAAATATATACCCCTCGTTATTCTCCAAATAAAAAAGAAGGCGAAATGGTAAGTTTAAAATACGGATTGGCAAATTCGTTGAACCAAATTTCGGCGTGGGTGATGAAAAAATACGGACCGCTTGAAGTAGTACGAATGGCACGCAGAACAGGTATAAAAAGTCCTTTGGATACCGTTCCTGCCTTATGCGTGGGCGCGGCAGAAGTTCGGCTTTCGGAAATGGTGGCGGCATATTCAACCTATGCCAATAAAGGTATTCACGTTAATCCTGTTTACGTTTCGCGAATAGAAGACCGTAACGGCAATATAATAACCCGTTTTGCAGCCCAAAAAAAGGAAGCATTAAGTCAAAATACAGCTTACCGAATGATAGATTTGATGAGAGGTGTAATAGATATGGGAACAAGTCGTAGATTGAGATATACATACAAATTCAGAAATCAAATTGCCGGTAAAACAGGAACAACCAACGATAACTCTGACGGTTGGTTTATTGGTTTTGTGCCTAATTTGATTACAGGTGTATGGGTAGGAGGCGAAACACGAAGCATACGATTTAGCAATGGTTCATACGGTCAAGGAGCAAATATGGCACTACCCATTTGGGCATACTATATGCAGGCTGTTTATAAAAACGAAGACCTAGACATATCAAAAAAACCGTTTCAAAAGCCGGCTGACTACGATAATGTAATTCTGGATTGTAATGAATACAATAAACATCATAACAATCAAAATACAATATTCGATACAGACGAGGAAGTTTTTTAATATGGAAACAGATTAATATTTCGTTGAATTAGGAATGACTTTGTTGCATGGATTAATTAGCGTCTAAAATACTGGTTGTTAGTTTGTTAAATTATCAATTACAAATCTTCAATTACGAATTACAAATTACGAACGGCGAAGCCCTCACGATAGCAGTAAAAGTGTTGACAATCAGCGAATTATAACACCTGTATGACTGTTAAGTTAACGAAATGATTATAAGATATTTATAATAAAAAACAACGAACTATAAGTTATAAATAACTTATTATAAAACACTTACATCGTATTTTATCCATGCAGCAAAGTCATTAGGAATTACGAATACAAACTATTGATAATCAATACTTTAGAAATCGACAAGATTATTCTAAACCTCTGATTATCAATAGTTTGTCTTTCAATTCTTTAATTCAACGAGTGAGGTGTTGTATGATAGAAAATCATTTATTTTTAATATAATATCCTTTTAGTGAAAAAAAATGTCCCAAGCCCATAGGAAGTTTTTCTAATTCATTGCTATTGGAATCTCTCATATACCCGTTAGACACTGCTAACGGAAATGCACAACTGCCTTTACTTCCAAATTTTACAACTTCTAAACCAACCCATATTATGCCTTTGGGAATATAATGATTCAAACTTATTTTTCTCTTGACTTTTTTATCCGATTTCAAAAAAGTAATATAAACAGGCTTAGGTAATAAAGCCTTAAAAGTCGAATCTTGGTCGATTGAATATAAATTGAACCTGAAAATACAAGTATCTATACTATTGTGGAAACAAGTAATATTCAATTCCCTTATAATGAAATCCTTTTTAGTCTCTATTATTTCGCCGTATTCTGTGCCTAAGTCATTATCTTTACCGGTGGTATTATCATAAACTATTTCAGAACCCGGGATTAACACGCCGCCCCTTTTTATATACCTCATTTTCAAGGCTTTACTATTTACCGTAACTTCTTTTATTTCAATTGTTTTCTCTACGAGTTTGATATTGATAATATTTTTATTTTTTAACATATCAGAAGTTATAGCCAGTTTTTTGCGCTCGTAATTAAGATGACTGAATATTAAAGTATCTGTGCTTTTTAGTTCACTAAATTTAACAAACCCATTTTCGTCGGCAACAGTTCCTTTTTCTGTATTTAAAACACCTATGGCAACGTAACTTATTGCATTACCTTTAACATCAGTAATTTTAAAACTTTGTGCAAATAATATATTGACTGCCAAAAAGAAATATAATAAAAATAAGAGTCTCATAATATAACTATTTTTAAAAATTAAAATATGCAATATAAAATAAATTCAACCGTAGATTCAACCACCAAATGCAATTTTTTCAGTTACAAACTTAACAAATAATCTATACTAATTTCAAAATTTATCTTACATTTGCTCACTATCGTCAGAAAGTTATTTATAATAAAGCATGATTTGGGAACTTAGAGGATAACGGTTTTGATATAAATTACAAACTGTTAGCCTTTTGCTTTTAGCTCTTAGCTTCTTTAAAAATATTACAAATTTAAAGTTTTTAAGTTTGATGAATTTTGTATATATAAACAATAATCGAATGTAAAGTAATAAAACCAAACACTAACAGATAAAAGTAATAAGTTCTATATTCAAAGTATAAGGTGTTTTTATAAACTTTCGGATGCTAATGGTATTGGTAAAAAGTCAAAAATCAAAATATTATGAAAAAAATAATTGGAATTATAGCCCTTGTTTTACTTATAATTGCAGCAATTTATGGAATAATACAAGTAAAGAAAAATACAGAAAAAGGCAAACAAGTAACTAAAAATTTACTAACTGAATATTTAACTCTCATACAAAATGAAAACTACAAGGAAGCTTATGATAAATTTTGGTTAGAATCAACAAAAAAAGAAATTCCTTTTGCAAAATATAAAAAAGCATTTAAGGACAGAACAAAAAAATTAGGCAATTTAGTAGATTGGGAAGCATATCAATATGAGATAAGTTCAAATATCTTTAGTAGTAAAAAAGTTTATGAAATCAGCTATTTCTTATATTACGACAAAATTACCTATAAATTGTTGGTTAGATTTGACATTATAGAAACAGATAATGCTGCAAAAATAGAAATGACCTACCAAAGTTCTGATAACGCAGAGTCTCTATATAAAGAAATTTTCTAAACTTTAACCGAACTTATTAAAAGTAGCCTATAGAATAATCTCTCCCCAACACTCTATTAAATTACGAATGACGAAATCCTCTCACGAAGCAGAACAACTCTAACACACTAACAATCAACTCGTTACAAACACAACAAAACAATATATTCCTCTGATTATAAAACATTTAAAACAAAAAAAACTAACTATTGTAGCCCAAAACATACAATGTAAAAGCTATTTCATATATTTGTATTTTTAAATGAAAGCGAGAATTTGGTCTCCCGTCCTCCGTCTCCCCTCATACATAAAAAACAATATCTATCAAATTTTTCAAATTACTAATATTTAGTTACCGCAACATAAAATAATTTAATTTATATTTGCGCCCAAAACTTATTTATTAATAAGGTAAACTCTAAAAATTCATAAATCAAGGCTTTTGAAAATTTAAAAACAAAACAGAGCTAAGTGTTTTTAGAGATTACCGTAAACAAAAAATAAAATGGGAAAATTAGTTTTAGTAAGACACGGACAATCTTTATGGAACCTGAAAAATGTGTTTACAGGTTGGGTAGATGTACCTTTAACAGCCAAAGGTATTGAAGAAGCTCAAAAAGCCGGCGAAGAACTATCGGATATTACTTTCGACAAAATATATACTTCGGTGCAAATAAGAGCATTGGAAACGGCTATGATTATTATGGCTTACAACAAAAGCAGCAAAACCCCCATAGTTCTTCATGATGAAGGTAAAATGCAAGATTGGGGTAAAATATACAATCCCAATATGGAAAACGACAAAATACCCGTTATTCGCGACTGGCACTTAAACGAACGCTACTACGGCGAACTTCAAGGATTAAACAAAGCAGAAACAGCCGAAAAATTCGGTGCCGAACAAGTACACCAATGGCGAAGAAGCTACAATGTACCACCACCAAACGGCGAATGCCTCAAAGATACCGCCGCTCGTACCATCCCCTTTTTCAAAGAAAATATATTTACCGAACTTAAAGAAGATAAAAATATACTCGTCTCGGCTCACGGCAACAGCCTGCGTTCGGTAGTAATGTTTCTCGACAACTTAAGTGAAGAAGAAGTACTTAAACTTGAAATTCCTACCGGAAAGCCAATCATATACACCTATGAAAATGGCAATTTATATTGCACCAAATAGCCATAACTTCCTGTTAGTCAGACTATTATAGCCTATTTTAAAAATTCAAATTTATTGATTTGGTTAATGATCTTTTTGATATAATTTTAAGCACCGCCGAAAATGCCTTCTTACAAGTAGGTGTTTTCGTTGGTGCTGTATTGCTTTTGTTTGGTTTTATAAACTACAAACGACAAGGCAAGTTTGTGGAATCATTAGAACGAAATAAACCTTGGCAACCTGTTTTCGGCTCGCTTTTGGGCTTGAGTCCGGGATGCGGAGGAGCTATTTTTGTGATGCCTCTCTACCTGAAAAAAACAGTAAGTTTTGGAGCGGTAGTAGCCACACTTATAGCCACAATGGGCGATTCTGCCTTTGTACTTATGGCTACCCACCCTAAAGAATATTTATTAGTTTCGGTAGTAAGCCTTGCGGTAGCAGTAATAACCGGCTATTTAGTCGATAAATTGAATTTAGACAAAAATTACAAAAAAAGACATGAAAAAATAAAAACCAAACTGGCTCCAATGGGGAAAAATCATTCGGAATTGGAAGCTAATTTGGTAAATAAAGGTATTCATAAAGAAAAAATGCAACATATAGCCCACCAAGAGGGAGATATGGTTGATTTATTTTTTCATCATGGCAAACAAGTAGCCGAAGAAATACGTTGGGCTAATGTTTTTACACATAAATACGCATACAAAATTTTCTGGGGATTAGTAATTGTAGGAATTGTACTCGGAATAGCCATGTTGTTTCAAGTTGATGTAAATACAAACTTCGGCATTCCATATATCGGCATGATTTTCGGTATTACGGGAACTGTATTTTCAATAGTATATATGTTTGTAAACAAGAAAGTTGTGAAAAATGACTGTTATATAGAAGAGGAACAGAAAATATTTTCTTTGAAAGAAACTTTAATACACAGCGCCGAAGACACAGCATTTGTAAACACTTGGGTATTCGTAGCTTATCTGGTTTACGAAGTAATAGTTTATGCACTCGGGGGCGAAGTTGTGGTAAAAGAATGGATGACCTCAACAGGTATAACAACCGTTTTCATTGGAGCATTGATAGGTTTAATTCCGGGCTGCGGACCTCAAATTATTTTTGTATCACTATATGCCAAAGGTATGATTCCATTTGCTGCTTTATTGGCAAATGCTATTTCGCAAGACGGCGACGCACTTTTTCCCCTACTGGCAATAGATAAAAAATCCTCACTCATTGCTACCATTATAACTACCATTCCGGCATTGATTGTGGGCGTGGCAGTATATCTTATTTTTAACACTTGACCTATTATCACACAATAACTTAATTTTCATAAACAGATGATAATCAGCAATTTACATTACGAGACGCAACTCCTATAACCTGCTGATTATCAATCAAATAACAACAGAGCAACTTATACCGTTTGTAATTTAAAATTTAACAAAATATTAATTTTCATTAAACTTGAATTTCCGGTGCAACTAAAAATTTAAAGAACATCAATACAGAATAACGTTACTATGGAGGTATCGGATAAAATCATAAAACAATGTAAAGCAGGCAATCCAAAAGCTCAGAAAAAAATATATGATATTTTTTCGCCCATAGTATATTCTATTTCATTAAGATATTTGAAAGATAGACAAAAAGCATTAGATAATCTTAATGAAACATTTTTTAGCATTTTTGAAAAAATTAACCAATACAAGGGAACAGGCTCTTTTGCCGGCTGGGTGAAACGTATAGCCATAAATAATGCCCTTATGTATTTTCGTAGTAGGAAAAATGAAGTTATTTTAGATAGCTTTGATTTTTATGAAGATAACTCAAAAAAAGATAAAGAAAAAGGAGATATTGATTTTAAAAATATAAGACAAGTTATAGAAAGAGCAAAATTTACACAAATGCAAATTTTAGAAATGCTTACAGAACTGCCTGATGGTTTTCGGACGGTATTTAATTTGCACGTAGTAGAAGGATACAAACACAAAGAAATTGCTGAAATGCTTGATATTAAAGAAGGTACATCAAAATCTCAATTCATGCGAGCCAGAATAAAATTACAACAAATATTATATAAAAACGCATTGATAAAATTAAAAAACAATGAACGATAAGTTGAATTACATAGATAATTTAGTAAAAACCAATTTAAAAGATTTTAAATTATCTCCCCGATATTCTTGGCGAAAATTTAAAATTAATAACTACCCAAAGGGGCTTTTTACTGAAATAATCACAAGTATTAGTAAATCAATTTCATTAATTTTGTTTTTTATAATTTTAAGTACTACTGTGGTATATTTTACCATGCCGGTTCATATAAAAAATAATTACTTGAAACCCGAAAACAAAACTAAAATAGACATCGCAATACAAAAACAACCCAAAGACACTTTGGTTATAGCCACTTCTGTAAAAAAATAAGCTATACAGAATAAATAAAAGTATTATAAACCCTCTATTTCTCAAACTAATTAAAACCAAATTTTAGTAACTTTTTTTGAGAAAATAGGACAATATAGCAGCAGCCTCACTCGCACAAACAACTGACAACCAAACACTTAACGCTCAAAACAACTAAATCCCAACTGCTTTATTACAGATAGTTTGATTTTCAACTTCAAATTAAGTCCTGATATAAAACTCAATATTTTAAAATTACTTAATATAATATCCAAAATAGGTATTATATTTGTTTCTTGATATCAAATTGAATTAAAATTAACTAAAAACTATAACAATGAAAAACTTAACAATATTTACTTTTTTTGTTATCATCACATTTTCAAGCCTTGCACAAGGATTAGTAGATATAAGTAACACAGGAACTTGTGAACAAGCATTGGATATTTCAAGATTTAAACAATTTGGTCCTACAACAGCACCGGCACCCATAGAGCCTGGAAATGCTATTAACTTTCAATATCCCAAACACCCTACATGGTACTCGTTAAAAATACCACACGATGGTATACTCCTCTTCGACATAATACCGGAACAACCAACCGATAATTATGACTTCCTCTTGTTTAAAGCAACCGGTAATTTTTGCGAACTATACAAAAGCGGAAGAGCAAAACCCATAAAAAGCAACCTCAACCCACCCTCGCAAAACGATAAAGGACACACCGGATTATCAATGGAAACAAGTAGTTCGGCTTATGAAAAAAGTATAGACGTAAAAAAAGGTGAAGTCTTTTACCTTGCCTTAAATAACGCATACGAAAACGGCAAAGGACATACAGTAATCTTAAATTTTCCTGAAATACGTAAAATAAAAGGTACCATAACTAATCAAAACGGTACACCAATAAACGCCTCGCTTGAATGGACCAATCTGCGCGATACAAAAATGACCGCTTTTGAAAATACCGAAAAAAAAGGAGAATACAAAATGAATATTCCCCTAAGTAGTGAAAACAACTCATTTCCACAATACCAACTCATTGTTTACGAAGATAAATATATTCCCAAAATAATAAATTACTCAACACCCGAAGCACGAAAATTAGGAACTAAAGACGTAGATATAAAACTAGACAAAATAAAAAAAGGACTTAATAATGAGCAATTCGGAGTAATATACTTTTTACCAAACGAAGACAAAATAACTCAAGAATCCGGCATAATATTAAAAAAATTAATATATTTAATGAATAAAAACCCAAAAGTAGCCGTTACATTAGAAGGACACACTAACGGACTATACCCAAGTACAGATATTGACATGCAACTTTCGGGTAAAAGAGCCATAGTAGTGAAAGAACTACTCGAAGAAAAAGGAATAGATGAAAATCGTATTCAAATAAAAGGATACGGAAGTACAAAAAAAATATACCCCATACCGGAAGATGAAGAACAAGAAGGAGCAAACCGACGAGTAGAAATATTCTTCGACAGATTTTAAATAATATGGTCGGAAATTGGACGATGGAAAGCGGAAGACAAACTCCCAACTCCCCTCTTCCAACTTCTATCTAAAATATAACCAAATGAAAAAACTATTTTTTATTTTTACAATATGCCTATCAGCAATTTGGAATAATGCCAACGCACAAGCCGGCAGATTTACCCCTGCCGATAGTGCAAAATATCATAACAACGCCTTTGCAGCAGGTGAAAACCTAATATATAAGGTGAATTACGGCTTGATACACGGAGGATATGCTTCACTTAAAACAGGCTTGGAACAAATTGGATATGATTGGTACTATTCGGCTGTTGCTCAGGCAACTACTTCAGGTCTTATAGGTGCTTTGGCTAAAGTAAAAGACAGATACGAAAGCTATTTCAGCATTGCCACAGGCTTACCGATAAGAGCCGTGCGCGACATTCGTGAAAACGACTACCGAAAGTTTAATGAAGTAATTTTTGTTCGCGACAAAAACATAGTACGAAGCCTTACTACCGGCGAACAAAAAGTGCCACCCGGAACATTAGATATATTATCGGCATTCTACTATGCTCGCAGACACATTTTTACACATAATTTGAAAAAAAATGAAGTAATAAACCTTACTACTTTTTTCGATGAAGAATTATATATAGTTAAAATAAAATATAAAGGCTCTGAAAAAGTAAGAACAAAATTTGGTAAAATAAAATGTTTACGTTTCGGTCCTGTTTTAGGAAAAGACAGTCCTTTTGAAAAAGAAAAAGACCTGAGAGTTTGGTTCTCCGACGACGGAAATTTTATACCTGTAAAAATCAGACTAAAGGTAGGAATAAGCAACGTAAAAGTTGATTTAATAAAGTATACCGGACTTAAAAATCCATTCGGGCAAAATATTCAAAGAGATTAACTTACAGCATAACTAACTACTAAACAACAAGTTACAGTTAAAATTCCCAACAAACAAACCCCGTTTTTTCAATAAAACATGAAAAAACGGGGTTTTTATATTACTATATACGAAGCCCAGATTACGGTCTGTTAAAATTCAGCATTAGGATTATTTTTCAACATGTAGGTATGCAGTCTTAGTTTATCTGCCCATTCTATATAGTTTAACGATTTGTCAAAAACTTCGGGCGCTATTGGTTTTCCGATAGTTACAGTAAGTTTAGGCTCTTTAAGTTTAAACATTTCATCTGATAAATACAGCATTTCAATATTAGCTTTAATACCCCAAAAACGCCTCACTCCGGCTATTCGGTAAAACTTATTGGATAAACGTCCGTCTACAAATGCAGGTACAATTGGTCTATTGTTCCTCACGGCATTCGTAATAAATGTTTTTTTCCACTCCGGCTCCATAATTTTCCCTTTATACCTTCGACAAACCATACCCGAAGGGAAATATAATATAGGAACATCGCTCTTCAAAACAGAATTTAATTCCTTTATTACCTCACGCGCTGTGCCTGAGCCGAGAATGTTAAAACCTATAAAAAAATCTTTTAACGGTTCTAAATTCATCAACATATCGTTCACTAAAGATTTAGCTTTGCCGTAGCGTTCGTATAAAATTTTTATCAAAAGAAGCCCGTCCATACTACCCAACGGATGATTAGCTGCCAATATAAACTTTGAATTTTGAGGCAAATTTTCTGCACCCTTTATAGTGCCGGTGATTTTAAATTCGTCTAATACTGAATTTAAAAAATCAATACTTTTCTTATGTCCATGAGTAGTAATAATTTTGTTTACTTCATCTTGATGCACAACTTTTTCAAGATAATTAACAAATATCCCGGGTAACATTTTATACAATCCCGGATTTTTTTCTTTAAGAATTGCCTGTACATCAACTTTTTTTATTGAAGATTTACTCATAATTGAAAATAAATTTTTATTTACAATAGTTCGCTATTTTTTATAAACACTTGATAATCAAAACACTACACCACTGCATCCTCATCCCTACAATTGTCTTATTATCAATACATTAAAACCGCAACTAATTACACGAAGACTTCACTATTTGTTATTTTTAATTTGCAATTTAATGAAGTGTTTAGTATATCAACAGTTCGTTACTTTTTCCATAAGTAACTGATAGTCAGTAAATTACAATATTTCATTGCACGTATCATAACTATCTTATTATCAAACTGTTAGGTCGTAATTCGTAATTTAACGAGGCGTTTAATATGTATAAAAATTAATTTTTCTTAAAAAAAGAAAAACTTAGCCTAAGTTATAAAAACAGAATTTAGATTTATACAAAAATGATAAATTTTAAAAACATTTCCAATATTTTTCTTTATTTCTATTCGCACTTGTGTGGGCGAGCTTCATTTCAAAGAACTAAACTGCAAATAATCAACAAGTTACAGAAGCAAGACACACCAACTACTTGGAAAAGACTTTATAAAAACTAAACTATATAACAACAAAACAATTCGGGTTAAATATATTTTTACAATATATTTGCACCAAAACAATTATTTTATGTTTTCAGTAAGCAATTTATCAGTAAATTTTTCGGGTACACCCTTATTTGAAAATATTTCTTTCGTTGTAAGCCCCAAAGACAGAGTGGGACTTACCGGAAAGAACGGTGCCGGAAAATCTACACTTTTCAAACTTCTTAATAGTGAATTTGAACCTGACACGGGACATATCACAATTCCAAGCAATAAAACAGTGGGCTACCTGCCCCAACAAATGGATTACGCATCGGGACGAACCGTTTTTGACGAAGCTAAAGAAGCCTTTGCAAGTATTCTTACACTTCGCAAACAAGAAAAAACCTTGCTGAAAGAAATAACGGAACGAAACGATTACGACAGCAATGATTATTTGGCATTGAGCGATAAATTGGCTTATTTGCAAGAGAGGCTAAAAATGTATTCTGCCGAAAAAATACCTGCCGAAATTGAAAAAATATTAAAAGGTTTAGGTTTTGAACGAAGCGATTTTCAAAGAGCAGTTACCGAATTTAGTGGTGGTTGGCGAATGCGAATAGAACTGGCAAAAATATTACTTAAACAACCCGATTTGCTTTTATTAGACGAACCAACCAATCATTTAGACATAGAATCAGTACAATGGTTAGAAGGGTTTTTGAAAAATTATTTTGGAGCGTCCATGATAATCTCTCACGATAGAGCTTTCCTCGATGCAGTAACACAACGAACCTTAGAAATAGCAGGCGGCACTTTGTATGATTACAATATGTCGTTTTCAAAATTTGAAGCCAAACGGCGCGAACGAATAAAACAACAGCAAGCCGAATACCTCAATCAACAAAAACAAATTAATGATAAACAGGCATTTATAGATAGATTTCGCTATCAGGCAAACAAAGCCTCGCAAGTACAATCGCGTATCAAACAATTGGAAAAATTAGAGAAAATACAATTTGATGCAGAAGATTTTTCCGACTTACAATTCACTTTTCCACCTGCACCTCCCTCGGGCGAAATAGTTTTTGAAGCCGAAAATTTGAGCAAATCCTACGGTTCTACGGAAGTTTTAAAAAATTTGTATTTTACGATAGAAAATGGTAATCGCATAGCCTTTGCGGGTAGAAATGGGCAAGGCAAAACGACCCTTGTGAAAATAATTACGGGTGAAACAAATTTTGAGGGCAAAGCTTCATTAGGGCATAATGTAAAAATAGGCTATTTTGCTCAAAATACCGACGAAATTTTAGATAATAACAAAACAGTTTTGGAAACTTTGGATTATGTTGCAGTAGGCGAAATAAGAAAACGTCTTCGTGATATACTCGGACAGTTTTTGTTTCACGGCGACGATGTTCACAAACCCGTAAAAGTCTTATCGGGCGGGGAACGCAGCCGATTGACCTTAGCTAAATTAATGCTCGAGCCTTATAATTTACTCATATTAGACGAACCCACAAATCATCTGGATATTCTATCAAAAGACCGACTAAAAAAAGCCCTGCAACAATATACCGGCACTTTAATTGTGGTATCGCACGACCGCGATTTTCTTAAAGGACTTACAGAAAATATTTGGGAATTTGAAAACAAAACCATAAAAAAACATTCCGGCGACATTGCCCTTTTTATAGATAAAATAAAGGCAAAACAAGAAGCTCTAATCTCCTCAAAATCAAGCACTTCAAATAGTGATAACAAAACCGTGGAATTTTCTGATAATAAAAAATTATACTTGCAACGAAAAGAGTTTGATAAAAAAATACGCAAGGTTGAAAAAGCTGTTCGTTTAGATGAAAAAATTATTGAAGAACAGGAACTTATAATCGAAGAAGCAGAAAAATTTCTTACTATGGGCAAACCTATTGACGACGAAAATTTCTATCCCAATTATGAAAAAGCCAAGTCGTTATTAGACAAGCACTTACATCAATGGGAAGAAAACTGCAAATTGCTTGAGCAATTAACAGAGGAAAGAGAAAAAATAGGGCAATAGATAAACGTAATTAAGATTTTTTATTTTATAGTATCCGAAGCCTTAAATAGAGAATCTACAAAAATATCTTTATCAAAGAGTTGTAAATCTTCTGCTTGTTCGCCTATGCCTATGTATTTCACGGGTATTTGGAATTTATCCGAAATGCCTATTACAACTCCGCCTTTAGCCGTGCCGTCTAATTTTGTAACTGCAAGTGCCGTAACTTCGGTAGCTTTGGTAAATTGTTTTGCTTGTTCAAAAGCATTTTGACCGGTAGAGCCGTCCAGTACAAGCAAAATTTCGTGGGGTGCATTGGGAATAACTTTTTGCATCACCTTTTTAATCTTGCTTAATTCGTCCATCAAGTGTTTTTTGTTGTGCAAACGTCCTGCCGTATCTATAATTGCAAAGTCCGCACCTTTTGCTTTTGCCGAGCTTAATGTATCAAAAGCTACGGAAGCCGGGTCGGATCCTTGTTTTTGTTTTATTATTTCAACGCCGGTGCGTTCTGCCCACAAATCAAGCTGTGCTACTGCTGCCGCTCTAAATGTATCGCCGGCACCGAGTACCACTTTCTTACCTTCGTTTTTAAACTTGTGTGCTAACTTACCTATGGTAGTGGTTTTGCCCACTCCGTTTACACCTACAACCATTATCACATAAGGCGAACCATCGGCTGTTTCCCAGGTATTATCGAGGGAATTGGTGTCGTGTTCTGATAATAGTTTGGCTATTTCATTTTTCAATATATCTGAAAGTTCGGCAGTGTTAAAATATTTTTCTTTAGCCACTCTTTCTTCCAAACGTTCTATAATTTTAAGACTTGTTTCTACTCCCACGTCTGAGCTTACGAGTATTTCTTCCAATTCATCCAGAAAATCATCGCTTACTTTTGATTTGCCCGCAACTGCTCGCGAGATTTTTTTCAGAAAACTTTGATTGGTTTTCTCCAATCCTTTTTCTAATTTTTCTTTCTTTTCTTTTTTATCTTTAGAAAATAAGCCAAATAATGCCATAACCAAAATATTGTGTTTGAGAGTACAAATATACATGATAATTTTTAATTCTCACACACGTATAAAAATTTTAAACCCAAATTTTGAACTTTTTTAAAAAGTAAAACCCAAAATCATAGATTAAATCCCAAATATTCAACCGAAAATCAATTTCCCGGCTCTGTGAGAGTGTCCGCAAGACAGGGTAGTCGCTTCCCCTCCTTTGGAGGGGTGTCCGCAGGACGGGGTGGTTCATTCCATTCTCATATTTCATAAATATTTGTTTTACTGTAAATTAAGCACTCACAACGACTTATATTACATAATGCGAATAAACTCTGCCCAATCCTTCACTTACAACTAAAGGTAACCTTTAAAAATTCAAATTTCTCTATTTTAAAAGGTTACCTTTATACACATTTAGGGTTTGTTCAGAATTATATTAAAAATCAAAAACAACCCAATTATTATTTTCTTTTTTCATTTGTATTTCTTCATCTCGAGAACTTAGTTTTATAGAGACTAAAGCCAAATTGTCTTTTTCCTCTACACCTTTAATTGTTGCATTAGCAAACAATTGTTTAAGTTCTTCTAAATCGCCATCTGATATAGTTTTGTCTACAATCTCTTTAAACTCTTTGGATTCTTTAGAAAAACACAAACTTAATGCATCTTTATCTTTCTTGGCACTTGCTTTAATCAGACTTTTAATACTTGCTTCCGGTGTTGAAAAATCATAGTCGCTCTTTTCTCCACAACTTGTCATCATCAATGAAGTAAAAAAAACTAATCCGAATATTAACATTACTTTTCTCATAATTTTGTATTTAATATTTCTTCCTACTCTTTTGGATTTTCAGAATACTCCCTGTTTTTTAAGTGGTTGTCTTGCCTCCACTTTTTCTGTATATATACAATAAGCTGTTATTTTCAAGCAACTGACAACCAATGCTCCAAACCCTCTACAAGACATTGAATACCAACACATTAGTCCATCAAGCAATTTAGTAAAATAATAAGTTTTCTATTACATTTTGGGGTTTATTTTAAAATCAAAAAAAATTAACTCAAAAGACCTTTAAGGTTTTTAAAAACCTCAAAGCTCTCTAAAAAATTGGTTTTATTCCAACTTCGCTGAATGAAATATGCAACAGAAAAACAATTAAGAATTGTAAAAAACAATAAAAAACAGCTCTTAAAAATAAGAATACACAAAAAGCCTTTCTCATTTAAGAGAAAAGCTTAGGATTTATGTCTCAGATTTTATATTCTGATTTATTTTTTGTTGATGAAATCTTTAAGATTTTCGTTGTGTACCATTGTTTCTTTGAAAGTGTAGGCTCCCGTTTTGGGGGATTTTATAACTTTTACAACTTTCGTAAATGCTTTTCCTTCACCTTTTTGTACTGCTGCAACTACTTTCTTTGCCATAGTCTAATTATTTTATTTCTTTATGAATTGTATATTTTCTTAGTATCGGGTTGTATTTTTTCAACTCCATTCGTCCTGTGGTATTTTTTCTATTCTTGGTTGTAATGTAACGCGATGTGCCGGGTTTGCCGGATGCTTTATGCTCGGTACATTCCAAAATCACTTGTATTCTGTCGCCTTTTTTCTTAGCCATGATAAATAAATTTTAATATTTTGTGATGATACCTTTTTCTTTGGCTTCTGCCAAGGCTTTGTTTAAGCCTTTTTTACGGATTATTTTCATACCAGAAGTTGATACGGTAAGATAAATCCAACGATTTTCATCTGCCAAAAAATATTTTTTCTTGAACAAATTAGGACGGAATGTACGGCGTGTTTTCTTGTGCGAATGCGATACATTATTGCCCGTAATTACTTTTTTTCCCGTTATTTGACATACTTTTGCCATTATTCCGTGTTTATAAGTTGTGTATATAATTTATGATATTTAATTCGGACTGCAAAAAAAGGAAATTTAATTCAAATAATCAAAATTAGTTATGTTTTTTTTTACAGATATTCAAATAATTAAATCTGAGCAAACTATAACCACTTATTAATCAAATCATTACATTAAAAAATATTTTTCAATTTTATTTTTATTTAGCATAGAATAAGAGTAAATCCAAAACTGCTTTATAGCACACCGGACAAAATTCATCGGTATTGTTTGTGCGCATTTTACAATCGTAGGTGGGACGGTATACCTGTTTTTCTACATATCCGGCTCCTTCAAAAGCGCCTACTTTGTTTTTATATCGCCTCTTAACCGGAGTGGGAATAGGTGTTTTTTTGTCTACCATATTTTTCCATTTCGAGGAAAAGTTTTTTAAAGTTGTGATATTTACTTGCCAGGGTTCTATTTCAAGATTATAAATATCGGCTGCATTTTCAAAACCGTATTCGTATTCGTCTGCCAGTGCCGCAAAAGCATGACCAAATTCGTGGGTGAAAACACGTCCTGAGGCTTCGTGGTCGGCTGAGCATAAGTTGTAGTAATTGTAAACCCCGCCACCACCGTATTTTGAGGTATTTACGAGTATGTATATTTGATCGTAAGGCGCATAGGCTGCAAGATTTCTTAGAGTATTTGTTTCTTGGGTAGTTAAATACCTTTCGTATCCAAATGTACTAAAATGCGTACTCAAAATAGTATTCTTCCATATATTTTCAGATGGGATATCGGTGCCCGATTCCTCCGACCACGCCTCAACTGCATGAAAATTAACTTTGTCTTTGTTGGACTTAAAAGGCTCTACCTCAAAGAAATAACCTACAAAACGTTTACAATCGTTAATGAATTTATCGGCTTCTGCTTGGGTATATCCGTCTGGTATTATAACAATGTCCAATTTTTCATGATGATTTCCCGAATAATGAATTTTTTTTGTTTTAAATTGCAATTGTTTGTCCTTTTTTATATGTATGCTTTCGGGGTTAACTTCTAAACTAAAAATTGTATTAAAAGAATTGTTGTAATCTCTTTTTTGAATTTTCACAATTACCGGCATTTTAGGATATGGTATTATTAAAGATTCGTAGAAACTTCGATATTGGGTTTTGGCTTCGGGCGTATCTTGCCATTCGATAAAAAGATTTGAAAACCCTCTTGAATAAATAAGTTTTTGTGTTTCTTTATCCTCTACGAGTACATTAAAATCGCCATATTGAAAAGTATCTATCAGGTTGGTCAGCGAACCGCCCCAGTAAGGCTCTTCTTTAAGCTGAATAGGATAAACACGTGTTTCTTTGTGATTTCCGGCAAGGTTATAGTCTATTCGTAAAGTTTTGTCTTTGAAATAGGTATCAAATTTATTTTGTGCCGAAATTGTGTTTATTACAAATATTGAGCTAATAAACAATAATAATGTGTGATAATGTTTCATAATGTTTTTAATTGAAATTTAAAGAATGACTATGTATTTAAAGTTCAAATTTTTGCTATTTTATAATTTTTGTATCCTATGTCCCAACCAATATTTTTCCGTAAAAAATCTTTGGTTTTGTCTTTCAAACTTCTTCTGTTTATGGATAAATCGTAATCAAATTTAAAGTTTTTTCGAGCTATGCGCTCTTGCATCACTGCCGGATGACTTCCTTCAAAACGCACAAGCTCGCTTACATGTTTCTCATAATCAAACTCTTCTGCCTTAGCTACATTATTTTCTATCCAGTTATCATCATGCCAGTATTTATGAAAATTGTTTTGCTTTCTTTGCATAGCTTTAGGGTCTTTCACCCAACCGTAGTGATATATATAAGCATCTAAAGGGAATACATTTAATTTTTTGTTATCGCCTTTCCTGAACCCCTGTGCATCTCTATACGACCATATCGATTTATCATTCTTTATAACTCGTATCTCATTTCTGTACCAGTTGGAAGATGCACCGACATAATCATACGAACCGTAAAAATGCAAATATTTGAATAATAATCCGTCAATGCGTTTATCATCTTTAAACCGTTGCATTGCATCGTATACCACTCCATGATATTTTTCGTGTATGGCTTCATCACCCTGTATGTAAAAAGCCCAATCGGCATCTTTTGCAATCTCTGCATAAGCCTTATCGGTTTCCAAAGCCAAAACCCGTCCCCCCTCGCGCAAGGTCTCATCCCATACGGTTTCTATTATTCTTATTTTCTCTTTATCTATATTTTTAATAAGCTCAAGAGTTGAATCGGAAGATTTACCTACGGCAACAACAAAATCATCACACAAAGGCAATACCGATTTTATTGCTTCTACAACAGGATAATCGTAAATAATTGCATCTTTTATAAAACTGAAACCTGTAACTTTCATAAACTATAATTTTTATTTAAAATAAAATATCAACTGTTCCTCATCTCTGTAATCTACTGACAATCAGGATTTTAAGCAATAATCAAAGAACTTATGTAACTTGCTGATTATCAATTATTTATGCATTTTATGTAAAAAGAAATTGTAAACATACGTGATTATATAAATCACAATAAATAGTTATACATTAGGAACTATAAAATTAATACTTTCGCCCCCGAAATAAACATTTTTTAATTTAAAAATAAAATTAATATGAAAAAATTATTTTTATTGATTTTAAACCTGCTGTTTATAATGGGTTTAAGTTTTTCACAATCAAAAAGAGCTAAGGCGATTATTGAAGGTTCTGTAATTTCAGAGGGCAAGTATATTCCTTATGCAACTGTTTCAATTGACGGAACAACAGTAGCAACTTCAACCGACATAAACGGGCATTTTAGCTTAACAAATATACCCGTAGGTACGTTTGACGTAAGAGCTAAATCAATAGGCTACAAAAATAGCGTAATAACAGTTACTACTGCAGCAAACAAAACTTCAGAAGTAAATTTTGAGCTTAAAGCTGATGTTTTAAATGTTGAAGAAGTAGTAGTAAGTGCCGATAGAAATTTAACTAACCGAGCCGAAGCTACGGTTGTTATTACTTCTATTTCGCCAAAGCTTCTTACCACTACGCAATCGGTAAACATAGCCGAAGGCTTGTGTTTTTCGCCCGGATTACGAACCGAATGTAACTGCCAAAACTGTGGTTTTACACAACTGCGAATGAACGGAATGGAAGGTCCTTACACCCAAATACTAATGAACAGTCGCCCCATATTTAGCGGACTTGCAGGAGTTTACGGTATTGAACTCATACCTGCCAATATGGTTGAGCGTTTAGAAATTGTAAGAGGTGGTGGTTCGGCACTTTTCGGAGGAAATGCAATTGCGGGTACGGTAAACATCATAACCAAAGAACCTTTACGCAACAGTTTTTCTTTCGACTCAAGATTTTCGTTAATAGGTATAGGGGGTGAACACGGACACGATGCAGACCCTGCTCACGATAGTCAAATAAATTTTAACGCGTCAATTGTAAGCGACGACCGTAAAAGTGGCGGATATGTTTATGCAATGTACAGAGACAAAGGCGCACACGACGAAAACGGCGATGGGTTCACCGAAGCTGTACTGATGAAAAATACTACTTTCGGATTTAATATTTACTACAAACCAACTATTAAAACAAAAATTTCGCTCGACGGATACAAAGTAAATGAATTTCGCAGAGGAGGTAACGAATTAGACAAATTGCCACACGAAACCGACATTACCGAACAATTGCTTCACAATATAATGGGTGCAAATCTTGCTTTTGATTTGTTTACTAATTCAAAAAATGACAAATTAACAGTATTCGGAGCTTTACAAAAAGTAGAAAGAGATTCGTACTACGGCGCACAAAAAGACCCCGGAGCTTATGGTAAAACAGACGACCTGAGTACCTCTTTCGGAGCGCAATACGTTATAAATTCTGATAACTTTTTATTTGCTCCGTCTAAAACAATTTTTGGTATTGAAAATAATATGAACACTCTTGACGACAACAAATTAGGAGTAGCCGGAGATCCAAATTTTCAATTGGCCTACCAAATGGTAAACACCGCAGGTGCATTTGCTCAGCAAGATTGGAAATCGGAAAAAATTAATGCTTCGGTAGGATTAAGGTTTGACAACTACCTTGTAAGAGACCTCAAAACCGATGGCACTGAAGCCGAAGACGTAAAAGGAAACGTTTTTTTACCCCGCGCCAGCATAATGTATAAGGTTATTCCGGAAATAAGAATAAGATTGGGATATGCACAGGGCTACCGCGCACCGCAAGTATTTAATGAAGATTTACATATTGATTTGATAGGTGCTAAAAGAATTGAACGTATAAATTCCAAAGATTTAAAACAGGAAACTTCTCATGCGTTCACAGCATCGGTAAATTCTGAATTTTATACAGGAAATGTGGTACACAGCCTTTTAATTGAGGGATTTTACACAAAATTAATCGACCCCTTTTCTGATGAGTATGAAGAAATAACGGAAGGAAGCGGAAATTTCAGATACCTTAGAGTAAATGCTAAAGATGGCGCTTATGTAGCGGGTACAAATATTGAGTATCAAACATTTTTTTCTACAAAATTGGAAACTTCTTTGGGCTTAACTATACAAAAAAGCAGATTTATAGAAGACCAAGCATGGGGAAACAAGCCAAGCAGCGTGTCAAAATATTTTATGCGTACCCCCGATATTTACGGCTATTTGACTGCTAATTGGCATCTGAATAAGGCTTTTTCAACGAGTTTGTCTTTTAATTACACAGGCAGCATGTATGTACCCCACTTTGGACCCGACCCCGAAAATGCAAGCCAAGCCGAATTAGATGCCATTGCAAGAGGGGATATTATTTCGGGTGAAAAATTAGAAAAATCAGAAGATTTTGTGATAATAGATTTATTACTTAATTACAAATTTAAACTGTCGCGCGAAATAAATCTTGAACTTTATGCCGGTATTAAAAATATACTTAATCAAAAACAAGCAAGGCACGATAAAGGCGAATTTAGAGATGCCGGCTATATCTACGGTCCTTGCCAACCTCGCACAATTAATGTAGGTTTGAAAATAGGTAATATTTTCTAAGACATTGATATTTTGTAATGAAATTATAAACAACAGTTTGAAAATAAAAGCATTACAAAACTATGTTAATAAACCACAAGCCCCGTTTTTTTATTATTTCTTAAAAAAACGGGGCTTTTTATATCCTTTATTTTTATATACAATTATGTTTCACAAAATCACCAAATATTATGATTGATATTTGTGAAAAAAATATTTTACTTAGCGGTCCGTTAGAATAAAAAATTTTTTGAACAAAGCAAGAACAATGTTCTTTATTAAAAATAATTTATATGGAGAATTTACTTATTGCATATTTTACCGAATCGAATTCAACTAAGGAAATTGCAGCAATAATCGCTCAATCTACTGATATTAAAGCAGTTACACTTAAACAGGTGTCGCAAATTCAACACTTAAACTACGATGCGATAATCATAGGTACCCCCAATTGGTACGGAAAACCCACACCCAAGGTTGTTGATTTTATAAAAAAGCACGAAAAAGAGTTGAGTGCCTTACCCGTTGCATTTTTCTTTTCGTGTATGGATTGCTATCAAACCAAGAAAATAAAACAGCCAGAGGTGTATTGCGATAGTTATTTTAAAGACCAAATTATCAACACTGAAAAGCTTTCATCATGGGAGAAAAGTCATGCAGTGGACACCTACCTTAGTAACTTGCAAAAAGTAAGCAATCAACTGAATATCCAATCAATTGCCTTTTTCAAAGGACGTTTGGACTTTAAAAAAATATCCTTTTTTAATGCCTTGGTGATGCGTTTTATTTGCCTTATCAATAAAAAAATAAAACCGGGTGATTATTACAAAAAACAAGATGTTGTAGAATGGAGTAACACCTTAAAAAAGGTTTTTGTAAGACATTAATATTAAAAACAAATAATGAGCTAAAAGCCAATAGCTAAGGCTAATAAGCTAAAAAATAAAACAATGAACGATAAGAAATTTTGGGACAGTCAAGCAAAAAGTTATGACAAAGTGGTTAAACTACTTACTCGTAACGAGTATAAATCAATGTATGAATTTATTGAGGCATCTTTGAGCCAAGATATGGAAGTGCTGGAAGTTGCAACAGGAACAGGACTGGTGGCTAAAAAAATATCAGACTGCGTAAAAAGTATTGAAGCTACTGATTTTTCGGAAGAGATGATAGCAACAGCAAAAAAATCCGAATACGCATCAAATATCCATTTTTCGTGTGCCGATATATTCAATTTACCTTTTGAGGATAATCGTTTTGACACCGTCATAGCCTCTAATGTTTTGCATATTATTCCCGAGCCGGACAAAGCTATGTCAGAAATAAAACGAGTTCTAAAACCAAACGGATTATTGATAGCCCCCACCTTTTTATGGAAAGAACTCAGTTTTTTCGGAAAAATACAGAAGTTTTTTATGTTGCTAAAGAATTTTCCTTTAAAAACCGAGTGGAACGAAGCAACATTCAAGGACTTTATTAATAATAATGGATTTGAGCTTACAACATTCAAATTGATTAAAACCAGTTTTGATATAGGTTGTCTAGCGGCTAAAAACATAGAGAAATCTAACCGCAAAGAACGCTAAGAAATCGCAAAGGACGCAACAATTTCTTTGCGAACTTAGCGAAAAAAACTTAGCGACCTTTGCGGTAAAAAAACTAAACGTATAAACAGCCAATAGCCAACAGCTAAGGGCTAAAAGCTAAAAAATATGAATAAAAAAAACAATCAACCAACGGCTAAAAGCCAACAGCAAAAAGCTAACAGCACACAGCCAAAAGCCAAAAAGCAATCAATCTTAAAACAGTTGATGCCTTATGCCGAGAACAAAAAATATTTGTTTTCGTTATCGTTAATTTTATCGGCACTGTCCGCTGTACTCGGGTTGTTGCCCTTTGTATTTATCTGGCTTATTGCCAAAGAAATTTTTGCCGATACGACGAATGTTACATTTCAAAGTGTCAGCTTTTATGCGTGGATGACGCTTGCATCTGCCTTTGCAGGAATGTTAGTTTATTTCTTCGCTCTAATGTCGTCGCATTTGGCTGCATTTCGCGTAGAAGTAGGAATGCGTAAATTCGGAATGCGTAAAATAATCAATATGCCACTTGGTTTTTTCGATAAAAATCAGAGTGGTAAAATGCGTAAAATTATTGACGATAATGCCAGTCAAACGCATACCTTTCTGGCACACCAACTGCCCGATTTGGCATCAACCATTATCGCTCCGTTGATAATTCTTGTGTTTTTGTTTGTGATTGATTGGCGTATGGGCTTGGTCTCGTTGATTCCCATAGCTTTGGGTGTTGTAAGTATGAGTTTTATGATGAGTACTTTGGGCAAGAAATTTCAGCAAGCATATTTCGATGCAATGGAAGAAATGAGTAGCGAAGCGGTGGAATATGTGCGAGGTATTCCTGTTGTTAAAACATTCGGACAGAGCGTGTATGCCTTTAAGCGTTTTGTGGATAGCATTACCCGATACCGCGAAATGGTTACCTCTTATACCGTGATGTGGCAAAAACCAATGGCGTTTTATCAAATCATTATGCAAAGTGCAGCATTTTTTTTGGTGCCTTTTGCTATTTTATTTATCAGCAATGGAGAAAATTTAACTTCTGTTATTATTGATTTTATTTTTTATCTACTTATAGCTCCGAGTTTTACGCTGTTATTTATGCGGAGTATGTATTTCCAGAATTATGCCAATATGGCTAAGGAAACCATCGACCGTTTTGATGCAACTTTGGATTTTCCCGAAATGATATTTAAAGAAGAAAGCGAAACTCCAAAAACTTACGATTTAGAATTTAAAGATGTCAAATTTGCCTATCCCAATGCCAAAACCAATGCGGTGGACGGTATCAGTTTTAAGATAAACGAGGGCGAAACGGTTGCCTTGGTAGGTGCTTCTGGGGGCGGAAAAACAACCATTGCACGTTTAGCAGCTCGCTTTTGGGACATTCAATCGGGCGAAATAACGATTGGTGGATATAATATTAAAGATTTATCGCGTAAAAACCTGATGGACAGCGTATCGTTTGTATTTCAGAATATGAAG
>PDWJ01001720.1_pt1 | contig 25747 bp, 19 predicted proteins | sample 1430881 | NCBI WGS metagenome assembly PDWJ01 (sample SAMN01162460, study PRJNA174530) | Oral metagenome, whole genome shotgun sequencing project. | biome: Marine environment; feature: Marine mammal; material: Swab sample of the gingival sulcus; isolation source: swab sample of gingival sulcus...
ACAACTATTTCGTAATATTCGGTTGATTTTTACGGATAAAGAAATTAAAAACCCTGTAATCATCTCTTCGGAGCATGTAAGTAACGACGCCGATACCTTCCAACTTTGGACTTCTTCCGACCTCGGATCGTCTTTTATTGACGGATTTGGTGACGGCATTTGGCTTCGCGGTCATGCTTCTACACAACTCGTTAATTCAACTTCATTTGGCATCTTACAAGCCACCAGAACGCGTATTTCGAAAACAGAATACATTTCCTGCCCTTCTTGTGGTAGAACACTATTCGATTTACAAGAGACAACAGCTAAGATCCGCGCCCGCACCTCACACCTGAAAGGTGTTAAAATCGGAATTATGGGATGCATCGTTAATGGTCCTGGCGAAATGGCCGACGCCGATTATGGTTACGTTGGTACGCGCCCTGGAAAAATCCATTTGTACCGAGAAAAAGAAGTGGTTCGCAAAAATGTAGACGAAAGCGAAGCAGTAGATGCACTCATCGATCTCATTCGTGAGCACGGTGATTGGGTAGATCCTGTGATGGATTAAATCATAAATGTGACTTCGCTCAGTCACTTCTCCCCACTCAAGTTTCGTGAGTACAATTCTTAGCGGAAAAATCTGCTTGCTTCAATTTGAGTTTGCAAAATGAACCCAGAAATTCTTTCGAATGACTTTTTGGGCGTTCTCTCATTTTCGAGCTGACTTTCATCTTCACTTTTGAGAGAGGCAGGCTGTTCTCTTCACCGCGAAGCAGCCACGAAGTGAATCTTTTCTTCGAAAAGGATTTTCGTTACCATCCTTAACGCGAAACTCAGAAGTGATCAAAAAGGTCCCATTTGGTCACCGAAAACACCGTTTTGGGGTTAAAAACACGTAAATAACTGATTTTCAACAACAAAACCGACCAAAAACAAGGTTCTCTGTATTTAACGATCTCACCACCCTTAATATGATTGAACCTTGAGAAGGAAAAACATCGCTTAAATCGCATTAAAACGCAAAATAGCTTATGAAAAAGGTCCGTTTTTTAATTTCCTACCTTTTTCCAGCGAAAAATCTCATTTATTTTGGTGCGATATTAAATTTCGGCTCTATCTACCGAGATAAACAAGCAATACTGAAACATCACTTGGCGACACTCCACTAATTCGAGAAGCCTGTCCAATTGTTGCCGGTTGAATTTCTGTCAGCTTATGTTTTGCCTCCGAGCTCAAGCTCGACAATTTTTGATAATCCATATCCGTCGGAATTTTCACCCCTTCCAACCTGTTCATTTTATTGGCCACATCTTGCTCGCGCGAAATATACCCGTCATACTTCATTTGGATCTCCGCTTGAGCAATTGTATCCGAATCCAAATCAGAAAGAATATTGGTAAGCTCATTATCGCGTTCACCATTCATCTCTTCTATTTCCTTCATTGTAATTCCTGGACGCGTTATCAACGAACTTAATTTCACCTGTTGATTAATGGTAGAACTCGACATTCGTTCCAGGATCGGGTTCGCAGCCTCCGCAGACACACCTTCTTTCGAAAGGATCTTTTTGAGTTGTTCTGTTCCCCTCGCCTTTTCCTCCATTCTTCTTAGGGCATCATCTGAAGCCAAACCAAGCGCATGACCAATTGGCGTCAAACGTAAATCAGCATTATCTTGTCTTAAGAGAATTCGGTACTCTGCACGACTCGTAAACATGCGATACGGTTCTTCCGTTCCTTTTGTAATCAAATCATCAATGAGTACGCCAATGTACGCCTCACTCCGTGATAGAATAAACTCCTCTTCTTCTTTTACTTTTCGGGCTGCATTAATTCCTGCCATTAATCCTTGACATGCTGCTTCCTCATAACCTGTTGTTCCATTAATCTGTCCAGCGAAAAACAAATTCTCCACACGCTTCGTTTCCAAGGTATGCTTCAACTGCGTTGGCGGGAAATAATCATATTCGATAGCATAACCCGGTCGGAACATTTTTGCATTCTCAAAACCAGGTATCGATTTCATTGCACGATGCTGTACATCCTCTGGCAATGAAGTACTGAATCCATTTACATAGATTTCGATCGTGTTCCAACCTTCAGGCTCCACAAAAACTTGATGACGCTCACGATCCGCAAAACGATTGATCTTATCTTCTATACTCGGACAATATCGTGGCCCAGCACTTTTAATCGCTCCATTAAACATCGGCGATCGGTCGAACCCTTCTTTTAAGAGTTCGTGTGTTTCAGGATTGGTATACGTGATATGACAAGAGCGTTGTTCAGATAATGGCTTTGTATTCGAAAAGCTAAACTTCGAAGGGTTCTCATCACCAAATTGTTCTTCCATTCTCGAATAATCCAACGAACGGCCATCCACTCTTGGTGGCGTCCCCGTCTTCATTCGACCGGTTTCAAAACCAAGATCAATTAACTCTTCCGTGATTCCAGTCGATGCCCGTTCTCCTGCGCGACCACCTCCAAACTGTTTTTCTCCCAAATGAATCAAACCATTCAAGAAAGTTCCATTGGTTAGAACCACCGTTTTTGCTTTCACCTCTATTCCGATGGATGTTTTCACGCCTACAACTTTCCCATCCTTCACGATGATTCCGTTGCACATGTCTTGCCAGAAATCAACCAAAGGATTTCTCTCAAGCATCAACCTCCACTCTTCTGCGAAACGCATTCGATCGCTCTGAACGCGTGGCGACCACATTGCTGGTCCTTTCGATTTATTCAACATTCGAAACTGAATAGCACTCAAATCGCTCACAATTCCAGAACCACCACCTAAAGCGTCAATTTCACGAACAATTTGTCCTTTTGCCACACCTCCCATTGCAGGGTTGCAACTCATTTGTGCAATCGTGTTCATGTTCATCGTGATCAACAAGGTTGAACACCCCAACTTCGCAGCTGCATTCGCAGCCTCACAGCCAGCATGACCAGCCCCCACAACAATCACATCGTATTCTTTCAGCATCTCTTTTTGTTTCACGTGGAACAACCCACCGTATCCGAACACAAAACTACAACTCTTTACCTGAGTAAACAGCTAGATTCGTCAACACAAAAAAAGCCGATGCTACGCATCAGCTTTCTATATCATAAAAACACCATTTATGTTTCACGTGAAACAATTAAACCAAGTGCCCAATTCTCTTTTTCACGCATTAACCTCTGTTCCTCTTCCGATTTATCCTTATACCCTAACAAGTGCAACACCCCATGCACCATTACTCGTAATAGTTCCACGTGAAACATTTCCTTATGAGTGTTCGCATTATCCTTTACCCTGTCAACAGAAATAAATAAATCGCCAGAAACCACATCTTCCTCTGTGTAATCAAACGTAATAATATCCGTATAATAGTCATGATCGAGGTGTTTACGGTTCATTTCTAAAAGGTGTTCATCTGAACACAGAATCATAGAAACATCTCCTAGCTCATGATTTTCTTTGTGCGCCACATCCTTCAACCATTGATTGATTAAAGTCACGTCCAAATCAAACGCATCCACATCCTCGAAATAGACTTCGATCATTATTACTTAGAGAAATAAATACACACATTGCGACCAGCATCACTAAACTCTACCGCCTCGGCCAAGGAGCGCATTAAATAAATCCCACGTCCATTTTCTTTTTCAAGGTTCTCGGGAGCTGTTGGGTCTGGGAGGTTCTTGTAGTCAAAACCTTGTCCGTTGTCTTTTACACTGAAACAAAAGTCCGTTTCTTTATCTCCAACATGGACATCCACTGATAAACTATTATCCATTTTGTTCCCATGTATAATTGCATTATTCACCGCTTCGGTGACAGCAATCAACACGTTTCCGTAGTAATCTTCTTTTACTTGTAGGTTCTCACACACCTCATCAATAAGTGCTTCGACTTTATTTATTGAATCAAAATTCGACGGTATCGAGAGTTCATTTACCAGTACGTATCCTTCTTTCATTCTTCAGTATTCATTACAACATGCGGTTGAAATACTCATTCGCTCTATCCTTATAGTACTTTCTGTACGCAGGATCTACTGAACGAAGGAGCTCAATTTGTTTCAACTTCTCCTTGTTATACTGATCAAACCGAATTAGGTTACCATTATTTTCATTTTTTCCAGACTTAGATTCTCTTTTCTCATCTAGCCCGCGTTCACGCTCAGCTTTCTCGCTTTCGAGCAAGCGCGTAAGAATGTCTTGTTGACGTTTCACAAGGTTATTTCCAAGGCGTTTATTCACCAAATCTCGCTCCTGCTCTTCCAACTCCTTAATCAATGGATTCAGTTTATTTCCTTCACCCTTTCCGCCTTTATTCAATTCCTTTCGTAATTGCTCCAAACGCTTACGAATTGCCGCTTGTTCCGCAGCCATTTTAGCCAATTCTTTGTTTCCAAGTCCCATGGTTCCCTGACCACCTTGCTTTGACCCAGGTTTTGATCCAGGCTTGTCACCTGGTTTATCTCCCGGTTTTTGTCCGTCCTTTCCTTGGCCTTTTTTCATCTGCTCCAATTGCTTCTTAAGCATTTGCTTCATGTCTTGACCAGACATACCATTTCCTGGCTTCGGTTGACCTTTACCACCCGGTTTATTACACGTACCCGATCCAGGTTTAGAATTTTGCATCGCCTGCTGCATCTGTTGCAAACTCTCATTTAACATCAACGCGAGATTGTTGTAGGATGTCATTGTGTACTGCTGATGAATTGCCAAATCTGACATTCTACGCTCATCAATATCCTCTAAACTGAGGTCTTGATTCACAGCAATCGTATTCAACTCAGCGTCTACGAAGCTGGCAATTTTCGGTTGACGTTCCGCCAATGCATATAAACTATCGCGAACCACTTTGGTATCATCAATGATCTTACGCTGTTGACGTGAATACTTTCTAAATGCAGGGTCTTTGTCATCTACCCGAGACAAATGCTTCATGACATCTTCCTGATCAAAACTCAACGCCATTAAACTCTCGAGGATATTACGCAACATGTCCATGTCCTCCTGTTCCTTCTCTTGATTTGCCTGCTGCTGCATTTCATTGAGCTGCTCAGCCATCTTCTCCATTTCATCAGCTGCACCTTCCTGTGATTCCCCAGCTTTGCCTTCTTTACCTTTGTCGAGCTGTTCCTTCGCTTCTCCCAATTTGTCTTGAATCTCCTCAGAATGCTCCTTCGGTTGGCCTAATTCCATGGGTGATTTCAAGGCATTGTTCAAGCTGTCCATCTTCTCTATATCCTCTTTTAGATCGTCGAATTTTTCATTGATTTCTTCTTGTTCCTTTTTATCCTCTTCAGACGCTTTACCTTTCTCCCCAATGTCCTTTTTAAGCTCCTCTTGCTCCTTCGCCAACTCCTTAAGTTCTTCCTCTATCGCATCAATCTTTTCATTTACCTGAAGACGTTTCAGCATTTCCATACTGCGCTCCATTTGCCGTTTCATATCCTCTGACGACATCTCCAGCTTCTCCATTGTCTCCTCAACACCTTCCTGGTTCTGCTGCTTCATGAGCTCTTCTAATTCTTTCAGTAGGTCACGCAATTCATCATCCATTAACTCCTCCATCAGCTCCTCCAACTGCTTTTGCTGTTCGAGTAACTCTTTATCCATCTCCGTTAACTGATCCTTCTCCTCAAACGAACTTTCCATTTCTTCTTGAAGTTCTTGCAAGCGCTCAATCATGGACTTTTGCTGCTCCTGCAACTGATTTACTTGGTTCTGCTTGTTCCAGTTCGATTTATTCGAGTTAAGTGTTTCCTTGCGCAAACGTTCAAGGTTCTCACGGAAATCCTCCGCTTCTTTCATCACATCCGACAGCTCATCCTTCGCCTTGTCCTGCTGCTCGTCGCGCTGTTGATTCAGCTCCTCAAGGTTTGGCAATTTGTATACAAACGAACGACTCGATGTAGACTTACTTCCATTCACTCCGTCATTGTCACTTACAACAAAATGATATTCGATTTTATCTTCCAACTGGATCTTCTCACGACGAAAATCTACAGCGAAATCAAACGGACTCTCCGTACCGATCACTTTCCCAGCGCTCATCTTTTCTGTACGCTTCGTTCCGTTCTTTGAAGTAATCGTATACACAAACATTAAGGTACGAAGTCCATGATCATCCGATACAGAACCCGAAAAATAGCGAATACCATCTTTGATTGAATCTTGCACCTCACCCACCTGAATGGATGGATAATTGTCTTTATCAACCTCTACCAGAAACTCCGTAGTATCCCGACGTCCGCTGACCTTGTTCTTTAACACAACGCGACCTTTTGAATCATCCTTGAACACATCCGAAACCACAAAACCATCTTTAGAAAAGCTTTGTCGTTTATCATTGATATAGAATTCCGTGTTCTCACTGTGCTTCGTTACGACGCTCCATGATATTCTCGTTCCTTCTGGAACCGTGAGATCAGATGCGTTCTCTACCACTTCATTATCTAGCCCCAAATAATTCGGGTACACAAGCGTCGCTTGCATCTTACCAATTGCCGTTTTCGAGATTACATCAACCGTGTAATTCTCACTTGATACTAACTCACCATCCACATTCGCTTCAAAACTCAGTGATGTAGTTTCTCTTAATTGGTTTAGTTCTCCAACAAATTTATTCTTAGCGGTACGCTTCAATAGCGCCCTTCCGTTGGACGATCGCACGTATACCTTATCAGGAATACTCTCACCTATTAAAACAACTTCAAATGGGAAATTTTGACCTTCTTCAATTCGATTATTCTCTGCATTGAACGAAAACTCAAAGGGAGGTGGAATCTTAAACTCTCTTGAAAATTGCACCACGCGCTCCGTTCCATCTTTGAACATTCCCGGAACAAACAACAGCAGCGCAAAGAACAGTGCTAAGATTGGTAAAATCCATTTTAGGTGCTTTCGGTTCTCATCCAAATCGATTGCATTCGCGAATGGCACCATACTTAGGTTCGCACTACGCTGTTGAACACTTGCATTTAACAATTCATAGTCCGCCGAATTCTCATCCATTTGATCTTTCAGCTGCAGTGTATTCAGCAAGCGATCCGAAATATCTGGAAAAAACGAACCAATAATTTTTGAGGCCTGGTATCTATTAATCCGTTTACCGTAAGACTTCAATTTTAAAATTGGCGCTACGATGTATTTTCCTAAGATGAAACCATTGACTCCGAGAAAACCAAAAAACAGCGCTGCTCTCACGTACGAATTGAATCGTCCGAAATACTCCAAGGTAATAATGGCTAAATACGTCAACAACAAGACACCAACGAACAAGAAGATTCCCTTGATCATCTGATTCTTGTAAAACTTTCGGATAAAACCGTCTACCTGATCCAATAAACGATCAAATGCACTCATAAAAAAAAGATTGGTGAACTAAAATACGACATATTATGCTGATACTTACTAAAGAAACGTTAAACCCACTCTTGGAACAGTACATATGAGCGAACTATGGGTTCAACAGATGGCAAAACATCACAGAGTACAAGTATTCTCTCTATCTTTGCGGACACAAAACAATTTGAAATATGTCAGATAGACCTGTTCGCGTACGGTTTGCTCCGTCGCCCACTGGACCTCTTCACATTGGAGGTGTTCGTACCGCTCTGTATAACTACTTGTTTGCCAAGAAACATGGCGGAACATTTATTATTCGTATTGAAGATACGGACCAAACTCGTTTTGTGCCTGGAGCGCAAGATTACATTATGGATGCTTTGGCTTGGTGTGGAATCATGCCCACTGAAGGTCCAGGTATTGGTGGTGAATACGGTCCTTATGTCCAGTCAGAACGTAAATCAATGTACCGCGCTTACGCGGATCAATTGGTTGAAAACGGGCATGCATATATCGCATTCGATAGTGCCGAAGAACTCGACACCATGCGTACACAAGCGAAACAAATGGGTATGCCGAACTGGCAGTACAATAGTACGACACGTACTTCCATGAAGAATTCACTTACGCTTCCAGCAGATGAAGTACAACGACGTATTGATGCCAATGAGCCGTATGTAATCCGCATGAAAATGCCACGTAACAAAGACATTCGTTTTGAAGATGCCATCCGTAGTTGGGTTGTTGTCAACACGAACAATCTTGACGATAAAGTTCTATTCAAATCGGATGGAATGCCAACGTATCACTTGGCTAATATTGTGGACGACCACACCATGAACATCAGTCATGTTATTCGTGGAGAAGAGTGGCTTCCTTCTGCCCCACTCCATATCATGTTGTATGAAGCCTTCGGTTGGGAAGCTCCAACATTTGCCCACCTTCCATTGTTGCTCAAGCCAGATGGAAATGGAAAACTTTCAAAGCGAGATGGTGACCGATTAGGTTTCCCCGTTTTCCCAACTAACTGGACAACCAAAGAAGGAGAATTATACTCAGGATACCGCGAGCAAGGATACTTTGCTGGTGCCTTTATCAACATGCTTGCTTTCCTTGGTTGGAATCCAGGAACGACACAAGAGATCTTCTCTTTGGATGAATTAGTGGAATCGTTTAGCCTTTCACGTGTGTCAAAAGCAGGTGCCAAATTTGATCCAGACAAGACACGTTGGTTCCAACAGCAATACCTTCGATCTACACCAGACGAAGAATTAGCTGGTCTATTATCGCAAAATTTAGATAAAGAATACGATAAATCATCATTAACGACTATTTGTCGCTTGATGAAGGAGCGCGCCACTTTCATCGAAGACATTCGTACAGAAGGCTCTTTCCTTTTTGAAGCGCCTACCGAATACGACGCGAAAACTACCCGTAAGAAATGGAAAGGTCAAGCGGCCGAATTGATGACAGAATGGAAATCTGAGCTCTCCTCAATTGAGACATTTGATGCTTCTACAATCGAGGCGTCTTTTAAGGCATTTATTACTTCCAAAGAATTAGGAATTGGCGCTGTTCTTCCACTTTTCCGCTTACTTGTAACAGGAAAAGGAATGGGTCCAAGTATGTTTGAAATAGCTGAATTTCTAGGAAAAGAAGCATGTGTTTCACGTATCGATGCTGGTTTGGAAGCAATGAAAACACTCGCATCAAACGATTAATATGCGTCACACCATTGAAGTTAACGGAATAAAATCTTTTGCACACCATGGTTGTTTACCAGAGGAAACGGCCATTGGTGGGCATTATCTGATAGATGTTCAGATGGAGACGAACTTCTCTGTGGCAGCTATTGACGACGATCTATCCAAGACAATTGATTACGTTGCAGTCAATAAAATTGTGGAAGACGAGATGGAAATTCCGTCTAAACTTATTGAGCATGTTGGCCAGCGCATTGTAAATCGCTTAAAATCTGAATTAAACGGTATTGACTTCGTACGTGTGAAAGTTACGAAGCTGTCTCCTCCTATCAATGGGGACGTAAATAACGTTGCAATTATTATCGAGGAGTAGCGCTAGGAATCAAATTTTTCTTACATTTGCGCTCCCATCTGGTTCCGTGGCCGAGTGGTTAGGCAGCGGTCTGCAAAACCGTCTACAGCGGTTCGAATCCGCTCGGAACCTCAAAACCCTTGTCAAATTGATGAGGGTTTTTTCTTTTCCTTAATTATTCTTCTACTTCGTAACCAATTATTTACGGTCTCCGAAATACCGCTCCATGAGGTCCTTGACTCTATTCTCATTCAAAGGTTTATCCAGATAATCGGCGAGCAAATCATAGTCTTTTGCCTTGTCAAGATCCTCCTTTGCCAAAGACGTTGTTAGCATGCAAACTACCACAGATGATTTCACCTCTTCGTCTAGTTTATTATAGCGATCTAAAAACTCGAATCCATTCATGATGGGCATGTTGATATCTAACAAAATCATGTCAGGCGTACATCCCTTTTTAAATAGTTCATCGACCTTTTCCAGTGCAATTTGCCCATTTGCGGCTTCATGAATGTTTTCGAAATATCCGAGCTTACCTATCAAATGACGATTAAAAAAGTTCGTTGTTGGATCGTCGTCGACAAGTAGAAGATGTTTCAGTTTCATGATAAGCTGTTCTTTGCAGGTAAAGTTATCAAATATCTCAAACCTTTGTCTGGTTCGCTCTCCAAACTTATCGATCCATTATTCTTATCTATCAGTCTTTTAATAATATACATTCCGACCCCAGTCCCCGATATTGATTGATCAGAAGTGAAACGCTGAAACATTGAAAAGAGCTTTCCTTCGAATTTTTTTAGGTCAATTCCTTGGCCATTGTCTTTGTAATCAAGAACGGTAACACCCTCTCCTTTCCTTGTAGATAACACGATTTCCAGTGGACGATTCTTAGATCTGTACTTTATGCTATTGGTCAACAAATTTTGAAATACACTCGATAATTCCGCCGAAGATGAATAGGTGCCACTATCCTGGAAAGACGTCTTCACGATAGCACCTATTTCCTTTAGCTCCCGCTCATATTCCTTCAGAATAGTGTTAAATACTTCCTGAATATTCACCTTTTCCCGCTCTTCTTCTACTTTTTCAATTCTGCTCAACTCCAAGAGGTCCGTAATGGTCAAATCTAGCCTGTTTGACGATAGTTCAAGGTTCTCAATAATCTTCGTGGTGAGCGTGTTGTTTTCTTGCTCTTCTGTGTTCTCTTTGAGCATCGACACCATGTTCTTTACATTGATCACTGGTGCTTTTAAATCATGAGAAACGCGATAAACAAAACTATCCAAGCTTTCATTTAAGGCCATTAACTTCTTGTTTTGAATACGAACCTCCGCCTCACTACGTTTCTTGCGTTTGTACTGTCGCCATGCAAGTATAATAAGCGCCAAAATGATCACAATGATTATTGAAAAAGCATAAATCAACAGGCCTTGTGAACGCAATCGCCCCAATTGATTGTCGAGTTCCTTTTCTTGATTATTGATTGCCTGCACCTGACTTAAAATACGCTGTTCTTGCTCCAATGCTTTGTGTTTTTGGCGCATCAATAAACGCTTTCTGTATTCAATCGTATCTTCTTGTTGGTTGAGCGTATTGGTTAAGCGCGTAGTTTCCTCGCTCTTCTCCCCTACTTGTAGCTTTAGACGTGCTAATTCGCGCTGCTGAACATTAATTTCGTCCAACTTATTCTCAAGTTCCTCTTTTCGAACCCTGATTTCCTCCAGTTGCTCAACCAAACTCCGCTGTTGAAGTCTAATTTGCTCGCGCTGCGCTTCCAATTGCAGCTGCTGATGTTCGATTTCACGATTCAGTTCTTTGAGTTCATTGGTTTGCTCCTCAATTACTTCTTGGTCCAACTCAAGTTTCTCAAAGATCTCTTCCCAGTCTTTTTGCTGTTGAATAGAAAAGGTTAGCAGTTGTGGTGACACCAACAGGCCTGCATTATTGATGTTCTTAACGTTTACATCGAAATGGAATTCGTTCTCAAACTCCATAAAGTTGATCATTGACACCCGAAATGGATAGTTTTCACTTACCAGCAACACTTCTTCCATTATAAGTTGTGGCAAAATATCCTCCATTTTCAGCTTATCCCGTTTGTGGATATAGATAATTTCTAGGTCCTTTATCTCGGAAACATTCGTGATCTTAACAACTCGTACAGGCAAATTCTTGATTCTCTTTTTCGCTGCAACTTTCTTGAATTCTTCAATAAGCGACTCTTGATCTTTACCAAAAACACCGATCCGAAACGCCGTATTGTTGTCTAAATGGGACCATGTGATGTAATCTGTGATATTGTAGATGTAATTAACGCGCTGTTTGTTTCTGATACTTTTATTCGTTTCCAACCCGCTCTGGGAAAAGCTGAGTTGTATACTCAAGAAGAGAAACGCTATTAACTGTAGTGATCGCATCCAACTATAGATTCATCCTCATTCGTACGTAAAAAGCAGCTCCTCTTACCCCGAACTGTTGAACTCTTCGGCTGTATTGAATCGAACCATCATTCGTATTGGCTGAATGCGTGTGTTTGTCAGGATAGATATTGAAGATATTGGTTCCTCCCACCGATAGATTCAGGTTTTTATTGACACGGAAATTCACATTTACATCCGTCAATACTTTCGGCTTGAAGGTTTGATCTCTCGACTCCACTTTACCCGTATATTCATTTAAAACCCAGTTTTGTGGATCTCCATCATCTGGATGAATGTAAGTTACGCTTCCAAAGTACGTGTTTCGTAGTGAGAAATTCCATTTTTTCATGGAATAGTCCATCAATAAGATCGCTTTATTACGCGGTTGTGCAACTTCTAATCTCGACACCTCTTCCCTATTGAAAAGCGTCTCTGCATTTCCTTGTAGTACTCCTGAAACATTCACACTGTCCGACATACTTGTAACTGAGTGGTTGTACTTTAAAGAGATACGAATAATTCCTGACTTGATCACAATGTTATACGAAGTTGACACATCGACACCAGCCGTTTCGGTATTTGCCGCATTTGTAAAGAATTGAGCCGCTCCGACATTAATCGGATTCAACAACGATTCAAAACCAGTGCTAAACAGTCCAGATAGCACAATTCTATCCTTAATTTTCATGTAATATCCGTCTGCATTAAAGGTGAAACCTCCTTTTGGTTTAAGCGTGAAACCTACACTTGTATTCGTCGAGGTTTCTGCTTTCAAACGTTCAATTCCAAATTGATTTGCCGCTGCACTTTCATTGTTGAATGTTCCAACTTGGAAGGCTTCATCATTAATAAACTGCGTACTGATGTTATTGAAATAGCGTTGCTGAAGCGAAGGTGCACGGAAACTTGTTCCCACAGCTCCACGAATGGAGAGCATATCGCCAATTTTGTATCTCGATGCTACCTTCCAGTTCACATTCGATCCGAAATCGCTGTAGTTCTCATAACGAATGGCTGTTTCGAGCAATAAATCTTCTAAAATATGCCAGTCGATGTCACCATAAACTGCTGCGTTTGTTCGTCGTTTATCGAGTTCATTTTCTGGTTGAAAACCAATAAAACCTTGCGATCCAGCCACTCGAGCCGTACCATCAACTAAGGTATCGCCACCATCTATCCACGATTCCGCGTCACCGGCAACAATGGAATAATTCTCAACACGAAACTCCGATCCAAACGCTAAATCGATGCGCTCCAGGCCCAAAACGGATCCTAATGATTTCGAGAAATCAAGATTCGTGATATTCTGTCCATACACGAAGCCTCCTGCATAAAAATCTGTTGGCGATGCAATTCCCATTGACGCATTGTTGCTATTTCGCACCGAATAGTCGAAACTATTATCTCCAAGCGTTGTGCTCAAATCAATCAACCAACCTTGGTTTTTTCCACGCAAACCGAATGTAATTGATCTATCGAGAATATCTGTGTGTATTTCTGGTGAAAATCCATCAGGGTGTAATTCCAATACGACTTTGTCCTCTTCCTTTGGAAAACGATAAAATGCATGGGCCATACCTTGTCTGTAATTGAACCCTCCGTTCATATAAACTTCCGCTTTATCTCCTGCATCGATGGCTCCATTTAAGAAAACTCCACCGTCAAAAGTCGATGCTCCACCAACTTCCATCGTTCGTTTGCCTTCAAAATCCGTTTGGTTGTAGAAATCATTTTGTTGTATCAACTGTTGATCTTGCACAGTATCTGATGTATATACCGTACCCGTATATTCTCCTGCTCGATTAATTGATTCCCTATTTCGAAATTCCGCTGAAAAATTGAGGTATCCCGATCCACTTCCTACTCCATAATTCACTCCTACTGCGAGTTCATCTCCATCTCCTGCAATTGTTGGTTGATAAGCTGTAAGCAATGAAAATGACGTCGTATGATCCTTCAGGATAATGTTGATTACCCCGGCAATGGCATCCGATCCATATTGTGCTCCTGCTCCATCGCGCATGATTTCAATGTGATCAATTGCTGTGATCGGAATTGCGTCTAAATCAGTGCTTACCGAACCCCGTCCTATCGTCCCGTTCACATTTACGAGTGAGCTTGAGTGTCTTCTTTTTCCATCGATTAAAACCAAAAACTGGTCGGAGCCTAAACCTCGAACGGTTGATGGAGCAATGTGATCTGTACCGTCTGCAATCGTTTGTCTATTACTATTGAAGGAAGGAACTAAATACATCAGCACCTCACTCAAACTCAGATAGCCGCTATTGATGATTTCTTCACTACTCACCAGTTCCAAGGCAACCGGCGATTCAATTTGTGATTTAGGCGCGAAACGTGAACCTAACTCTACGTCTTCATCCACAGTGCTTCCCGGAACGAGAATGATTTGTAACTCTGGATTGAGGTTATTAAAATCCACCCGTACCCCTAATTCATGGGATTTATACATCAAATAACTGACTTTTAAGGTGTAAAGTCCTGGTTTAACTTCTAATTGAAAGCTTCCGTTGATATCACAGTATGTACTTTGGTTCGTTCCTACTAGTTCCACTTTTGCCCCAGATAGCTCCCCAAATTCATCGGAAACAACACCAGATATTGTTCCATTCTGAGCCCATGCTGAATTCAGCGAAATGATCATAATGGTAAGAGGGAGTAGAAGAATTGCCTTCATAAAAATCTAAGTTGCAATCGTTAAGATATCGAAATTACCAAAAATAGGCTGTTTTCCACGGTGGATTCAGTCCTTTCTAATTAGTGTGTACTGTTTACCGTTACAATTCGTTAATTGAAGTTCTTTTTCTGAATGATTTCCGATCAAATAATTGATTCCTGAAATAATCAGTGTATCTCCCGAAACGCGATACCAATGGGTAAACCCTTTCCATTTGACTTCATCCAGTTCAAACTTCCATATGGTAGACAAGCTATCATCCTGTTGCCAATCTCCCAATAAAGCAGCATGTTGTTCCGTAATTGTGCGTTCTTTTTCCTCCTCAGGCTGATTGGTATCCTTGCACGATCCTAGCATCAATCCTAGTCCAAATAACACTATATAGCACTTCTTCATATTATCTTCTCAAAAACGCAAATAAATTCACCTTGGTAAAAAGCTTATCTTTGCAAAATTACAAGGAAAATCAAAGTATGAGGATATTAGTAACAGGACCCGACGGTGTATTGGGAAGTAATGTTGTTCGAGAACTACTTACGCGCGATTACGAAGTAAGTGTGATGCTCTTAGACGCTTCGGCAAAAACGCCAACACTAGACGGACTGAACATTCATCGTTTTTACGGAAATATCCTCGATCCATCAGCATTGGACGCAGCTTTTGAGCATCATGATGTAGTTATTCATTGTGCGGCTTCTACTTCTGTTTATCCAGCAAGAGATCCTTTTGTGAATAAAGTGAATATTGAAGGAAGTCAAAATGTGATTGATGCAGCTCTTCGTCATGATATCAAGCGTTTAATTTACGTTGGAACGGCAAATTCTTTTGGTTATGGCGATGCGGAAAATCCTGGAAAAGAAGGAAATCATTACGTTTCTGGAAAGTATGGCTTGGATTACATGGATTCGAAGCGAAAAGCACAAGAATTGGTGTTGGATGCTGTGAAAAACAAAAACTTGCCTGCGCTCGTTGTGAACCCAACATTTATGATTGGTCCATACGATTCGAAACCAAGTTCTGGAGCAATGATTGTAGCTGTTCATCAAGGAAAAGTGCCGGGATACACCAGTGGAGGAAAAAACTATGTAGCCGTAAAAGACGCAGCCGTTGCAATTGCAAACGCCGTAACTATGGGACGAATTGGAGAAGCCTACATCCTCGGAAATGAAAACCTTCGTTTCAAAGAAGCCTTTGAAATGATTGCCGAAACAATCGGTGCTAAGAAAATAAAGCGTCAACTTCCTGATTTCATTGTGAAGTTCTACGGAAGTATGTCCTCTTTCTTCGCGAAGCTCTTTAAAACAACTCCTGCGGTGACCAAAGAACTTGCGCGCATTTCCTGTGATATCCACTATTATTCACCTGAAAAAGCACGAAAAGAATTAGGATTGCCCTCTACACCGGTTAAAGAAGCTGTAGCTGAATGCTACGCATGGTTTGTAGAAAATGGGTATTTAGCAAAGAAATAAGATGTTTAAAGATAAAGTTGTCGTTGTTACTGGATCGGTTCAAGGAATCGGAAAGCGCACTGCTGAAATGCTTGCTGAAAAAGGAGCGAAAGTAGTTGTGAATTCCAGAAAGAAGACGAAAGTAGATGCTACGGTAGAAGAGTTCTCTCAAAAGGGATTCGATGTATTAGGATTAACAGGAGATGTGTCTAATTATGATTTCTGTGAGGAATTGAAAACACAAACCGTTGCGAAGTTCGGACGTATTGATTATCTCATCAATAATGCTGGTTTAGCAGCAAAAGGAAGCATTTCTGACTCGGAAGCGAACGTTTTCGAAAAGATGTATGCTGTCAATGTGTTGGGAAGTCTCTATCCAACCATGGCACTTCTTCCTGAAATCAAGCAGACAAAAGGAGGAATTTTGTTCATTTCTTCAATGGCAGGAATAATAGGTTTGCCCAGTTATGCCGCTTATTCTGGAACGAAACGATCCATTGTAAGTTTAGCTGAAAGCATCAAAAATGAATTGGTAGACGATGAAGTATATGTGGGAGTAAACTATCCTGGATTTACCGAAAACGATGCCCAAAAAGAAATATTATCGCCTTCTGGTGAAGCCAATGTAATGGTGAAACGAGAAGATGTAAAAGTAGAACCGTTGGATAAAACGGTGAATAAGATTATTCGACAAATCGAAAAACGAAAATTCCGATCGTATTCTTCATATAAAGGACGTGCGTTGCAAACCATGTATCGCCTGTTCCCTACTCTATCACTCTCTATTCTGAAGATGAATCGTCGGAAAATAATGGACATGCAGTAATGTTAATTGGACAGGATTTTGAAAAGATAGAGTTTCCACTCTTTGGATTTGACTTTGTAGAACCTAATGCCATGTATGGTGATACGATTATCACCGTTTTCGCATTGTTCTTCGCTTATTATTCTTCGCGCTATTACCGCGAAACAAAATTGGTGTTTTTCTACTATTGGAAGTATTTCTTCCTTGTTTTTGGCGTTGGTTTTTTCCTCGGTGGGTTGGGACACTTTTGCTACAACTATTGGGGAATCCCCGGAAAAGTTCCTGCGTGGTACATCTCAGGAATTACAAGTCCCATGTTGATTGAATTCGCGATGGCTTCCCTCCTTCCAAAACAGCGTTTTAAGCGATTGAAACGTTTCTTTTTGATTAAAACAGCCTTCTTTTGGGTGCTTCAAGCCTTGTTAATTGCCTTTGTTGATTTGGAAAAGGAACCTGGTTTGGGACTAATTGGTCCTACACTTGCCATGATTACCGCTTTGCCTTCTTCTCTAGGTATTTTGGGATATCGCTTTTCAAAAACCATTACAGAAGATTTTAAATACGCCTGGTGGAGTTTAATCATTTTCTCTCCTTCACTGATTTTTCAAGTCATGAAAATCAATATTCATCCTTGGTTCGATCGAAATGATGCAAGTCACTTACTAATGTTGGTCAATATCACCTTGTATTTTATGGCTGCGAGAGGTTACTTCCGCTTTCAAACAAAAAACGGTAGTGAAGGGAAAAAGTCGATAGAAGCCCGAGGATCTATTTCTTAATTTTTAGTCTTTCGTAAATCGGATATGGATTTCCTTCCGCATCGTAGGCAGTAACCATGTACATGTAGTTTCCTTCTGGAACAATTTCATTGGTTCGAATGTCTCGACCGTCCCAACGGAAGTTTGGATCATCTGATTTGTACACAATATCACCTTCTGGATTAAATACAACCACAGAAAAATCTGTCAATCCTTCACTTTCTAAGAAGAATTCATCGTTTTCTTTGTCACCATTTGGTGTAAATACGTTGACAAATCGTTTGATTGGCGCGTCCTTCGGTGCACTCGGAGTTTCATCTAGCTGATAATCTTCGCTATTTTCAGGTTCTGCACCGTAGTTTGTCTCATTCGCGTAGGTTACGCCTTGAATAATTTGAGGTTCATCCTCCGTAGTTTCAATTTCTTGAATTCTTTTGGTACTCATGTTGTTGATATCCATGGGAGTATTGGATATCATTGGATCAGGTTCGTTTAGCTGTGTAGGGGTCTCTAATTGTTGTGATTCAGTCGAAGGTTCAAGCTCCTGTTGATTTATTCTGGTATCGGCGGTAAGAGCAGATTCTTGAGAAACACCATTTTCTGCAGGCGCTTCTGTTTCCGATCTCGTCGATTCTGTGTTACTTTCTTGAAATTCTGTTTTTGGAAGTTCAGCTGATTTTTTCTCTTTTTCAGACGAAGTTGATAACACAACAACCGTTGCAATAGCAGCTGTAGATACACCGATTCCGATGGCCACTTTCGCCAAAATGGAAAGACCCGTACTTGCAGCTGTTGTAGTTCCAGCCGCGGCAACTTGCGACGAAATACTCGCCCACAAATCAGGATTTACAGGTGCTTCGTAGTTTCCCAGTTTCTGAGAAAAAAGCTCTTTTATGTTTTCTTTACCTTCCAATTTCTAACTCTTCTAATTTTGTTCTTAAGTATGATTTAGCGCGCGAATATTGTGATTTTGAGGTGTTTTCAGAAATTCCAAGTTTATCACCTATCTCTTTATGAGAATAACCTTCAATTGCGAACATGTTGAATACCGTTTTGTAACCATCTGGCATTTCCTGAATCAATTTTAATAGATCTTCTTCTATCAAATCTTCCAACGCATCGGAATCAGATCCTACCTTATAACTCACGTCATCCATGGAAACATTCGCATTGAATTTGCTCGTTTTCCGTAAATGATCCAATGATGTATTTACCATAATTCGTCGCACCCATCCTTCTAATGATCCATTTCCTGTGTACTTATCGAGTTTCGTAAATACCTTCACAAAACCGTCTTGTAACACGTCTTCTGCCTGCGCCTGATCTTTCATGTAACGCAAGCAAACACCCATCATTTTAGGGGCATACATTTCAAACAACTCACGCTGAGCTCGAGGGTCTCCTTCAATACACTTATTTGCTAAAGTAATTTCATCCATCGCTCGCGCTTGTTATCAAGACTCAACTTACTAAAAAAAGGTTGCACGTTCTTTTTCTATTCATTTCTTTTCGAGTGGAAAGATATATATACGAACGCGTAGAAAACCTGATTAGTCCTTCTTTTTGAGATAAATCAAAATAAATGCATCCGATTTTTTTCTTCTTCTAAAGAACAATCTTGTAAAGCTAACACCAAAAAATGGTATGCATGCATTCTATATTTGCACATAGATTCCGTGGGAATATCCTCTCAAAACGCGTACTTTAGCATTACCAAAAACAATAAATGAAAATTTTCTCCCTATGGGTACTTGTGCTTCTTAGCACATGTGCTGACGCTCAAGAATTACCAAAAATTAAACTTAAGAAGGGTAACTGGATTGCTGAATTAGCTCTCAATGACCATGATGTTCTTCCTTTCAATTTAGTGATATCACAAACAATTGATGGTTATTCTTTTATGGTAGAAAATGGTGAGGAGATGATTCAACTCAATCAACCGGAACAAAAAGGCGATAGTTTATATGTTCGATTTCCTTTCTTTAATTCCATGCTTGTTTTTAAAGCAGATTCTAAACGATCTATTAATGGTTATTGGGTGAATTTCAACAAAGGAAAGGATTACAAAATTCCTTTTTCATCCCGCAAAAAACGATCACAACGCTTTTCTCTTGCTAAGAAAAAAGTAATGGATACACACCTTGATGGCAAATGGGAAGTTACATTCGAACCAAACACTAACTCTTCGTATCCTGCAGTGGGAGTTTTTTCTCAAACGAAAGGAAAAAGTGAAGTATCAGGGACATTCCTAACAGAAACAGGCGATTACCGTTTCTTAGATGGGAATATTGTGGGAGATAGTTTATTCCTTTCTTGCTTTGACGGTTCTCACGCATTTCTATTCAAAGCTGGAATCAACCAGGATGGAACGCTTGATGGGAAGTTCTTCAGCGGAAAACACTGGTCGTCGGAATGGATTGGAAAACGAAATGAAAATGTTGAGTTAAAGAATCCTGAAGAATTAACCTATTTAATTGATGGAAAAGATGTTGCCTTCCAACTTAAAGATATGGAAGGTCAAGATTTTACTTTTCCAAATGAAAACTATGAAGGTAAAGTAACCATCATTCAAATTATGGGAACTTGGTGTCCGAATTGTTTGGATGAAACGAAGTACTTTAAAGAATTATACGATAAATATCACAAAGACGGACTTGAAATCATTTCAATTGCCTACGAAACTGGAAATACAACAGAAGACTATATTAAAAGTGTTACGCGTCTTCGCAACAAGTTAAATTTAAACTTCACATTCCTTATTGGTGGTCCAGCAAGAAAAAACTTGGCCTCAGAGCATTTCGATATGCTGAATGAGATCATTTCCTTTCCTACAACGATCTTTATTGATCGAAATGGTGAGGTAAAACGAATTCACACAGGGTTTAATGGTCCTGGAACAGGTGAATATTATACGGAATACGTTCGAAGCACGAACTCATTGATCGAAAACTTACTCGCTCAATAAGGACTGTTAATTAAGCGCAAGCAATTTTGTTGACACGTCTCTCGTGACGTCCTCCCTCAAACTCTGTTGATAAGAAAGCATCAACCATTTCCAATCCTTCTGATTCAGAAATAAAACGAGCTGGTAAGGCTAAGATGTTTGCATTGTTGTGAGAACGCGCTAATTCAGCCAATTCTTTTTTCCAACACAAGGCACTGCGTACACCTTGATGTTTGTTTGCCGTCATGTTGATTCCGTTTCCAGATCCACAAATTACGATACCAAGTATTCCTTCATTTTCTTCTACCATAGAAGCCACAGGATGACCGTAATCAGGGTAATCGATGCTATCCTCAGAATAACAACCAAAATCTTTTACTTCGTAACCGGCTGCTTCTAAGTGTTCAATAACAGAAGTTTTTAATTGAAATCCTGCGTGATCGGCACCGATAGGAATAACTTTTTTCATGGTATCAAGGTGTTTTTTTAACTGCTTTCGACAAAGCTACTCCTTATTAACAATTGATCAAAGTTTTAAACATCGTAAAAAATGAACCCCTGAAAACAGGGCTGCAAGAATCAATAGTTATTCACCGTTATTCACTTTAGATTGTTCATAGATGTTTAGAACTATCAACATCTTTTCTTAGGAAATGTTATAAACTTGTATATACTCCACCGCTTTTCATTAATCCTAGGAAAGTTTTGTCCATTTCTTCAGAACTTATCATTCCGTAGTTCACATAAAAGGATGAAAAACCAGACATCCTTTTCTCCACACACAGTATTTTTTGATAAATGTGAATAACCTCGATAATCCTTTGCCCAGTAATCTTTTAACTACTGTAAAAGATGTTGATAACCGTTCTCATTTTCTTGAAAAGATCAAAAGCAAAAAGTTTCAATGTATTTTTCGAACATATGAACATCCTTAATAAGGAATAATAGTTTCTCTTTTTTAAAAGAAATTTAAATTACTTTATTCTCTTATGTCTTAAAAAGATGAAACTAGCATTTTTGAAAAAGAGTTGCTATCTTAGAGAAGATTTGAATATATAGTATTGATTATCAATAAGTTATTATTAGTCTTTATTTAGAGAATAAATAAAAAAATATTCATTCCGCTGCGAAGCTGAACGATTCAAAAAAGAAGCTTTAATTTAACACCTCCATTCCTTGCGCACAAAACATGGATAAACTAAAATTTTGGAAGTTAATACAGCGACGTCAACCTGAATTTCATTCCTATTATGAGAATGAAAATAAGCTAAGCAGGTTAGCAAGAATTCAATTGATTGCGGCCATTTTTATCGCTCCGATTTACTCCTTTTTAATTTACACCACCGATATTCCCATTATTTATTTCTGGTTAGGTGTATTCTATTCGATAGGGGTTATTCTCTATCTTATCATTTGTGCGCTGATTCCGTTTTTCAACGATAAATTCATCTATTTCTTTTTTGGGCACTTGTTCGGAACAACATTGGTTGCGTTCATTAGCTTGTTTCAAAGTGGAATAACGCAGTTTGATTATCTCTGCTTTTTTGGCTTGTACAGTTTAACGGTGTTTGTGATCCAACGATGGTACCCAGCTGTTCTTTACAACATCTTCGTGTTCGTTCTGCTGATCTATGGTTTTCATCATCATCCAAGTGCTGAGATGAATAATTCGTTGGCTTTTGGACTCTTTGCAACCTTAGGGATGAGTTCAACCTTGGTGCTTTATTCGCGCGATAAGATGATCAATGAGATTGAAGATTATTCGGATTATCTGAAGAAAATCATCAACAATCCTGGATCAGGATATATTCTCTTCGATTTCGACAAACACACACCAATCATTCTTGATTACAACACCGAAGCACTGAAAGAATTTGGGATTAAATCTCAAACCAAGCACGCGCTTCAAACACAGTTCTTTTCGTATTTCAAAACATACGATCGTGATAAAATGCGTCAACTGAAGTTTGGAAGTAAATACGTTAAAACGATCCGTTCAAAAGCAGTTGAGAACAATGTGCTGGAAGTTCACGTGATTGTTCTTCAACTCAAAAATGGGGCGTATTGGCTAGCCAAAATTAATAATGTTACTGAGGAGATTGAGAAGCGTCAGGAGCTCGAATTAAGTGAAAAGAAATACCGAAACCTCTATTACCGAAACAAAGCGGGAGTTTTCACCATGGATAAAGAATCGGTGATCATTAACGGAAATACTTCGTTCTTTTCCATGCTTGAAAACACAGTAAGTATTGGAGAACGATTGTTTAATGAGCATCAAACGGAAGATTGGCAATTAGTGCTCAATACGCTCGATAAAAAAGAAAGTGTACAGAATTATCAAACGCAAATCGAACTTAGTAATAACAACCATAAAACACTGATTTTTAGTTGGTATCTCGATAGCCAAACAGGATATATTGAAGGATCTGTAATTGATTTAACGCACATCCAGAGAGCGTCCCAGGCCTTGCGCCAAAGTGAGCAAAAATACCGATCCATTTACGAAGAATCGAATGATGCCATTTTGATTTTGGACGGAGATACCATCGTAGATGTCAACAGACGAGCGGTCCAACTTTTCGGTAAAGTAGAAAAGGAATTGCTCAAGACGAATTTGTTTGATTTGAGTCTCGATAAATCCGAAGAGAGTAGAGATATTTACACAGACGAGCGTAAGAAATTAAACAATGTTCGAAGCATAAAGTTTGATTGGCAATTCGATGGGAAAAACCGAATTGTGGAAGCTGAAGTTTCTTTCATTGAAATATTATTGGAGAACAAGTTGTTTTACCAATGTGTGATTCACGATCAAACGGAACTGAACCGCACGATGCGTTCCATCGAACAAAACAGAAAGAACCTGGAGAATATTCTGGAAAATAATCCGGAGGGAATTCTCATTGTACATCAAAGTGAAATTCTGTATCGAAACACAGAAATCAATCGTGTGTTGGGAGAAAATATCTCCATTAATTCCTTATTCACAGGAGAAGGTCAACGCTTTTTCAGTAGGTGTTTGGAACTGCATACGACCTCTGGAAATTATCAAAACATCCAGTTGGATATGATTGATAAGAATGGAGAGTTGCTTCAGGTAGATGTGAGTTTGGTATCGACTAATTTTGAAGGGAAAGACGCCACATTGATTATCATTAAGGACATTTCGGTACAAAATACTTTAGCCAAGGAAAAACTAAGAGCTGAGCTCGCTGAGGAAACCAACAAACACCTTGAAAATGAGATCCAGGAACGAATAAAAGCAGAACGGTTGGTGCAAGAACAGTTCCTTAGAACCAAAGCCATCTTGGACAGTTCTTCGAATACTTTCTTGTTAACGCTCACACTCGATGCTAGAATTTCTTCCTTCAACACGCACTTCGAAAACTATATTTATCAGCTCAATAAATTAAAAATTCAGGAAGGGGAGTTGTTCGGAGAATTCTTCAAGGAAATTTTTACACCCGTTCAAATGCGTTTCTTCCGAATGTCTTTTCGAAAGATAAAAGAAGGAAAATCGCACCAATACGAAGTATTGATTAATATCGACGATCGAAGTTCGTGGTTGGAAATCTTTATGAACCCTATTTTCGATACACGTGGAAACGTTGCCGAAATTTCGATTGTGGCGCACGATATTAGTGAGAAAAAGAAAACAAGTGATGAAATCGTGGCTTCTTTGAAAGAAAAAGAAGTGATGTTGAAGGAGATTCATCACCGCGTAAAAAACAACTTGCAAATCATTTCGAGTATTCTGAATCTGCAATCTTCGTTTGTACACGACGAGAATACCTTGGAAATATTGCAAGAAAGTCGAAACAGAATCCGTTCAATGGCAATCATTCACGAAAATTTGTATCGAACGGAAGATTTCTCAAGTATCAATTTTGCTGATTATTTGTACAATCTTGTCACAAATTTGATAGCTTCGTATCGCATCCAGCAAGTGATTCACCTCGAATCAGATATTGAAGAAATAGACCTTGTTCTGGATCAGGCAATTCCATGTGGACTTCTTGTAAACGAATTGATCACAAACTCACTAAAATACGCATGGCCTGAGAAAAAAGAAGGGACCATTCGAATAGAATTGAAACAGGAAGAATCTCGTGTGAAGTTGATTATTGCTGATGATGGACAAGGATTACCGAATAGTTTCGACGATATGAGTTCTGATACACTCGGTTTACAATTAGTTGCCACACTTGTGGAGCAATTGGATGGAGAACTCAACGTAAATGTGAACCAAGGAACCGAATATTTAATTAAATTTGATAATATCAAAACCCTCTCATCAAATGGCAAAAATTAATGTTCTAGTTGTAGAAGACGAATCTATTGTGTCAAAAGATATCCAACACAGTCTGAAGAAATTGGGCTATAACGTGGTGGGTTCAGCATCAACCGGTGAAAAAGCGATTGAGTTGGCTTCGAGTACGAATCCAGATGTCATTCTAATGGATATTATGTTGAAAGGGGATTTGAGTGGAATCGATGCTTCTGAAGAAATCAATAAAATGCATGCTATTCCGATTATCTTTCTTACAGCCTATGCAGATGAGTCTACGTTGTCGAAAGCGAAAATAACGGAGCCTTACGGCTATATTTTGAAGCCTTTTAAGGAGATTGATCTTCACACAACAATCGAAATGGCGATTTACAAGCACGGTCGTGAGCAAGAGGTGGTGAAAGAGCGCGATTTGTTGTACACTTTGGTAAGCAATAAAGATGCTAAGCAGGGTGGAGGATATGTTTTCGTGAAATCGAACAGTAAGTTGGTAAAACTGAAAGATGAAGAGATTTACTACATCGAAGCCTTGAAAGATTACGTAGTAATTCATACAGCAGATACACGCTACACGATTCACTCAACAATGAAAGATATCGAACGAAAGCTCGGAAAAGAAGCGTTTATTCGTATTCACAGATCGTTCATCGTTCGACTGGATAAAATCGCTACCATCGAATATCCAAACTTAACGTTGGAAGATATCGATAAACACATTCCAATTGGTGGCTCGTACAAAGACGAATTGAACAATCGAATCAATCTCGTTTAATCCAATATATCGACGTATACTGGCGATGGAAATTGCCTAAAACGTACATCAAATACATCTTTGTATTACAATACTCATTTACACGATCAGAGTTCTTGTGTACCTAGTGCCTTTGTGGTTTATTTTTTCACCACAATGACACAGGCTTGACTATATGTCAAGACACAAAGCTTTATTTAATTCAACCACATAGAACGCTAAGATGCCCAGGTATTGTTTTGAATAGCTTATTCT
>PDWJ01001721.1_pt1 | contig 25745 bp, 22 predicted proteins | sample 1430881 | NCBI WGS metagenome assembly PDWJ01 (sample SAMN01162460, study PRJNA174530) | Oral metagenome, whole genome shotgun sequencing project. | biome: Marine environment; feature: Marine mammal; material: Swab sample of the gingival sulcus; isolation source: swab sample of gingival sulcus...
GTCGATACCCCAAATGTTGCCGATGTTTATTTATATTATACTGAACTGCCTGAATCAACGCCAACTGAAGCGCTTTATATGAAGGGGCAGATGTTAAATTTAGACGATGCAACAGCAGAAGTCAGTTTATACAATGATACGAAGCTTGGTAATCGCATACAATATATTTATGGAACGGCACACGCTGCTGAGTTTAAGGTTGAACTTGAAAATGATCAATACGCTGCGTTGACGTTTAACATAGATGGCACATTTACGGCGACTGACAGCGATAACAACTGGCAGACGGTTGGTGTGCCAATTAGCAAGGGGCGTTATACAAGCGACAAAACAAATTACTATCTGTACCCGTCAGAAGAAGATTTGGCAAACGGCGCTGATGATGTCTATGTCTTTGAAAAAGATTTTATCGGCTATATAATTTCACCAATTGGCAGTAGTAGTTCTAATTTGACTGATATTTATTGGCAACTAGAAATGGAAATGTAGCAACGCTACAATTTATCGAACGGAGGCTTATCATGTATAACAAAAAAATGGTTGCTATTTTAATTGTTGTTTTGCTGTTGTTAACGGCTTGTACACCACAACAGACAGCACCGACAACATCAACTACGGGACAAACTGAAACGACAGAAACGGCCGCACCAGACAGTACTGTGGCGAATACTACCGAAACATCGCAAGCTGAAATAACAACAACTGTGCAAGAAACAACCGTCGCTCAAACAACGACAGTGGCAGAAGATGACCAGCAATATCCCAATGCCTATCTATTAGATAACATCGACAATTTTGTCGTCGATGGCGATATTTCGCAAATTGAGTATTTTGGTGAATTAGAATATCTTGATTTAGACGATGTTGCAGAAAATCAGTATACCGGACAGCTTAAAAAATATAATTTTAATGATGAAGTGATTGCACAGGGCGTTTACATTCGCTTTCCGCAGCTGGTAGAAGATTCTGAACTGGCCGCCACGATTAATGAAGATATCAAAACTTTCGCTTTTGAATCAATTGACACAGAATACTTGTATTTCTTTGAGTTTGACTATGATGCCTATATTTACAACGATGTCTTATCGATTAAATTAATGAAAGATGCCTTTCATGAAGGACAAGATGGTATGGGTAAAGTTGTTTTAAAAACCTATAATTTTGATATTTCTGATGGTAAGTTGAAACTGTTATCAAATCGTGAAATGCTTGAAAGAATTGATGTATCGTTAGAAACTATTCAAGATTTTGCCTATCAGTATTTACCAGATTACTTGCAAGCTTATTGCACAGAAGACGAATGGCTCAATATTGATGATGATATCAGCTTTGCGGTTGAGAGTATTGCTAATGATTTTGAAGAAGACGAACTTAGCATCTATAAAAATGACAGCAATGATTACTATGGGTTAGCCTTAAGTTACGATTTTTATTACCAAAACAGTGGCTTATTGCCAAGCCCTAGCTTTACGATAGCTGATACAACGCTTAAAATGGCATTACTATCAAGGCCAAATGATGCGATAGGGCTTATTTACAAGGCAATCGAAGAAGAAGAATTACCTGAAAAGAGTATAACAGGTAAGCCGATAAAGCTGCATGTTTTAAACGAACCTGTTGCAACACCAGTTTATATCACATCGTTTAGTAAGTTTGACGATAGTATTGACATTAACGATGTGCAGTATGGTGATGTTGAAACAGCAGATGGCGTAATGCTAGCTGAACTGATTACGTCTAAGGGGTTGCCAATCGAAAACGATCCTAATTTTTCTAATGTCTATTTGTATTACGCAATGTTGCCTGAAACCATGCCATTTGATGTTGTTACGATGACCGGTTTTACAGAAGAACTACGTCAAGTGAGGGCGGATAACGCCATTTATGACGACATGCGCTTTGGCAGCCGTATTCAGTATGTCTTTGGCACGGCGATTATTGCACCGTATATGAAAACACTTGATGAAGGCGCTGAAGCGCGCATTGAATTTAAGCAAGATGGTACATTTGAAGCGACAGGTGATTATTGGGTTAAATACGGTTTTCCAATCACAGAGGGTATTTATACGAGCGATCAATCAGCTTATTATATATCGCCATGCCAAGCTGATATTCAGGCTGGCGCCGATGATTTTTACGTTTTTAGCAAGCTAGATTTCATTCGAATTAAGTTGTCGCATGGTAGTGTTTTAGGTGAAATTGCCGATGGTATAGTCTTAGAGTTATATCAATGACCTAGCTTGAAAATTATTGAAGCTACTGTTATAATGAAATGAAGACACATAGACAATTTTACATACTATATAGGAGGAAATATTATGAGTTTTATGAAAAAATTAGGCGATGCTTTAAATAAAGCTGGTGAAAAAGCGGGTGAATTTGCTGATTATGCCAGTGATAAGGCAAATGTAGTGGCAACACAAACAAAATATAAAATGGAGCAGCAAAAATTAAAGGGAAAGATTCCGACACTTTATAAAGAACTTGGCGAAAAGATTTACTTAGCCATGAAAGACGATTTGGGTCACGATGTGCTCACTGAAACAGTTAATGACTATACAAATCAACTTGATGCTGTAAACGCTGAAATCTTAGAACTTGACAAAAAAATTGAAGAAGTTGCGCAAAGTGTTGAAGATGATGTTGCAGAAGTTCAAGAAAATGTCGAACAACAAGTTGAAGCAGTTCAAGAAAACGTTGAACAACAAGTTGAAGCAGTTCAAGAAAACGTCGAACAAAAAGTTGACGAAGTTCAAGAAAATGCTGAACAATTCAAGGCAGACGCTCAACAAAACGTTGAAGACTTAACGCAGAGCGCTCAAGAAGGTGTTGAAGAAGTAAAAGAGAATTTTGAAAATAAGTTTTAGTTAATTGTTTAGTCGCTATGTCATCTCGACCGAAGTGTAGAGATCTCGCTTTTAAACCCGAGTTTTCTCAGCTTTGTTGTCAAGACACAAAATGACATATGGTTGAATAGTTATGTAAATTAAGAGCAGTCTTAGTTGACTGCTCTTTGCACGACTTAATAAGAGGTAGTTTATGAATCCTGTGGCATTTGAAATATTTGGCATCAGTGTTAGATGGTATGGCATTATCATGGCAACGGCTATGATAATTGGTTTGTCGTTGGTGATTTATCGTGGCAAAAAATTAGGTTATGATAGTGACTTGTTTGTCGATTTAGCACTTTGGGTATTGCCGTCGGCTGTTGTTGGTGCACGGCTTTACTACGTAATATTTGAGTTCGACCGCTACGGTGGCGACATCTTGCGCATGATCAATATTCGTGAAGGTGGGCTGGCGATTCACGGCGGTGTAATCGGCGGCGTGCTAGCGGGCTATATTTACACAAAGCGCAAAGGTTTAAATATGTGGCAGCTGGCAGATCTGGTGATGCCGTCATTAATATTAGGACAGGCGATTGGTCGCTGGGGCAATTTTATCAATGGCGAAGCGCATGGTGGGCCAACCGATTTGCCGTGGGCGATCATGGTAGATGGCGAGGCGGTGCACCCGACATTTTTATATGAATCGATTTGGAACTTAATGGTGTTTATAAGTTTGTTAAAGCTCAGTAGCATTAAAAAGTTTGATGGTGAAATCGTCTGTTGGTATATGATTTTGTATTCAATTGGTCGCTTCTTTATCGAGGGTTTGCGAACAGATAGCTTAATGATTGGCCCATTGCGACAAGCGCAAGTGATTTCTCTTACTTTTATTATTATTGGTACTGCTGTTATTGTTTATCAGCGCGACAAAATAAAAAAGCAAGTCTAAACATAAAACACTTGATGCACGACAGACTTTTTTGCTTTGATTCAGGCAGTCTATCAATTCGATAAATCTCAGATTTAAAAGCGAGATCTCTCCACTTCGGTCGAGATGACAAAATAATATATTGATCAAGACATCATCAGATCGTTTATTTCGAGCATAGTCGAGAAATCTCACGCAACTTGTCATTTCGAGCGTAGTCGAGAAATCTCGGGTTTAAAAAGTTTGCGCTTATCACACTCCGGCGTTGCGGTCGATTCAACACGGCATCGTGAACGGCAATTGAATAGTTGAAATTATTATATTTTTGTAATATTTAAAACGACATACTATATATAGTGTGTCGTTTTTTTGTGTACACAATATAGCCGTAGCTATTGAAAACACTGGTTTTGACAAAGATAAATTGTCAGAAAACTATTGATTTTTCTTAAAATGTGGCGTAAAATGGTATACATATTACTAAAAGTGGGTTAAAGTGGGATAAAATATGCGCTATTTCTTAGGAGAATTTGATCATACGATGGATACAAAAGGGCGGGTTAGCTTGCCTTCTCGTTTTCGTGACATCATTAGCGACAAATTTTATATATCAAAGGGACCAGATAACACGTTATATATTTATCCTGAATGGTCGTGGGAAAAGATCATCGAAAAAATTATGGAAATTCCACAACATGACAAATTAGCAACTGAAGCTGCCGAAGAATATTTAAAGGGTGTTGCTGAAGCTGAGCTTGACCCACAAGGACGCCTTAGAATAGACGCAAAATTAAGAGAATATGCACTGTTGGGCAAAAAAATAGTCTTCACCGGTGCGGGTAACCGCATCAAGATATACGCAAAAGAAGTGTTTGACAAGCGCAATGCAGAAACAGGCAATCAAGCTGTTACCGCTGAAACGTACAGAATGCTGGGTATATAGTATGACATTTCATCATATTCCAATTATGAAAGAAGCCTGCATTGAAGGCCTGGCAATTAACCCTAGTGGTATTTATATCGATGGTACGCTAGGTGGTGGTGGGCATGCGCAGGCAATTTTAGAACAGCTCAAAACAGGTCGACTGATTGGTATTGATCGCGATTTTGCCGCCATTCGGGCAGCAAGTCAGAGATTGGCATCTTTTAGCCAGAATTTTGTCGCTTACAAGCGCAATTATCGCGAAATTCCTGATGTCATACGCGAAGAGGGCCTTGCCGGTGTCGACGGCATATTATTAGATTTAGGGGTGTCATCGCATCAGCTTGACACACCTGAAAGGGGCTTTTCGTTTCACGAAGATGCACCGCTTGATATGAGAATGAATCAATCAGATCAATTGACGGCAAGCGATGTCGTCAATACCTATAGCGAAAATGCACTTTATACAATTATCAAAGATTATGGTGAAGAACGCTGGGCAAAGCGCATTGCGCAATTTATTATCAACGAAAGAGCAATTAAACCGCTTGAGACAACATTTGACTTAGTACGTGTTATCAAGCAGGCAATCCCCAAAAAAGTTAGAGTAGATGGTGGGCACCCTGCACGCAAAACGTTTCAAGCCATCAGAATAGAAGTCAACGGTGAACTTGACGCCTTAAATGAAACAATTATTAACTTAGTTGGCGTCTTAAAGCCGAAAGGCCGCTTGGCGATTATTACATTTCACTCGTTAGAAGATCGCATTGTTAAACACACGTTTAAAGAACTGGCAAAGGACTGTATTTGTCCGCCAGAGTTTCCGATTTGTACTTGTCAGCATCGTTCTGTTGTCAAAGTGGTTAATCGAAAGCCGATTGTGCCTACTGAAAGTGAAATAGCGAATAACCCGCGTGCGCGTAGCGCAAAGTTACGCATATGTCAAAAAATATAAGACAATATAAGACTAGATAAGAGGGGAAAAATATGTCAGCTGTACGCAAATTAGAATACATAACAGCAAATCAAACGGCAATACAAGAAAAACAACTTATCAAGCAACCAGAGCATATTAAAGTTGCACAACCGAAATATGTTATTCTTGCGACTGCAATTATGGTGATAGTCACTATCGCGGTTGTTAGCTACTTTATTTATGCGCTATTGCAGCGTCATGCTGAAATAGATCGCTTGCAAATTGAAATATTTAACGTACAGCAATCAATTAATCGCACTGAAGTGATGATAGATGAACTCTATGTTGTGCGCGAATCATATATGACGATAGAAGAAATTGAAACCTACGCTACCGAAAAACTGAACATGGTAAAACCAACAGATCAGCAAAAGGTTGTTTTAGTAAGCGAAAAATATATTCCGCTTGACCCCAGCATCGCCTTTAAGACAATGCCAGAAAAGGCGGCAACAGCCAATTGGCTAGCCGACAGATTACAAATGCTAAATGCTGGTATTAACCAAATTAAAGATTAGTCTGAAATGAGGTGGCAAACCTCATTTTTTTATGTTAATTAGCGCTTTATTTTGTTATAATGACAATATAGTAGTTCAGAAGAGGTAATTATGAATCGCATGACAGATAAAAGGCAGTTACTGTTTGTGGCGTTTGTTTTTTTTGTTGCATTTATTGTGCTCGCGGCGCGCCTACTACAATATCAAGTAATTGATGCAGATTTAATAAAAGAACAATCAAATAAACGGACAAATCGCAAGATTGTTTTAGAGGCACAGCGTGGTAGCATTACGGATCGAAATGGCAATATCTTTGCATATTCGCTTGCTAATAGTGCTGTTTATTTTAAAAAGGCAAAATCGCAAGACATTAATAAAGAACTGACGGCACTACTTGAAGTTTATCCTGAAATCGACATCGAGTCATTAAAACAAGAAATTAATAATTCTGAAAAAGATAGAGTAAAAATAATTGAAACCTTGCCGCGCAAGTATTTGCGCTTTGTAAAGCGGCTGGGTTATAAATCGATTGTAGTTGAAACAACGGCAAAAAGGATTTACCCCAATCATTCTCTGGCGTCGCATGTGATTGGCTTTACCGATGTAGATGGTATTGGTTTAAATGGCTTAGAATACACACAAGAAAAGTATTTGCGCGGGGTCGATGGCTATATTGAAGCCAAAACAGATGAAAGAGGCAGAAAACTGGCGCATTCTGAAAGTAATGTCGTCGAACCGATTAATGGTTATACAGTAGTAACGACAATTGATCAAACCATACAGTATTATTTAGAAAGTGCTATTGAAATGGGCTGTCAGGCGTCACAAGCTAAAAAAGTGATGGCGATTATTCAAGACGCCAAAAATGGTGACATTTTGGGTATGGCATCGTACCCCGATTATGACCCCAATCGCTATAAAGAACCGATCTATGACGTTCAAAAAGAACAAGTTGCCAACCTTGAAGATGGTAAAACAGCTGTTGATGTGATGGTGAAGTATTGGAACAATCCAGTGACGCAGCAACTCTATGAACCTGGTTCAACTTTTAAAATACTGATCGGCATGGTGGGGCTAGAAGAGGGAAAAACAACCAAAAATAGCGGCTATTCTTGTTCAGGTAGTAAACAAGTAACTGGCAAGACAATTAAGTGCTGGAAGACAACGGGTCATGGTAGGCAAGATTTAGTAGAAGGCTTTCAAAATTCTTGTAATGTCGTCTTCATGAATATTGTCGATGCAATTGGCAAAGAAAAACTCTACGAGTACATACATACATTTAAATTAGATGAACGTTCTGACATTCCGCTTAACGGTGAAGCTAGACCGATACTGACGCCGCTTGATGATTTGCGACCAGTTGATTTGGCACGAATTGGCTTTGGTCATAATATTTCGTTGACGCCACTACAGATGATGAATGTCTTAAGTGTTGTATCGAACAATGGCACGCTGTTGCAACCGCGTCTTATTAAGGAAATTGTCGACGAAGATGGCAACGTCGTTAAAAGCTTTCCACCGCGCAATGCCGGCAGGGTGATTTCGCAAAAAACGACTGACAGCGTTTTGGCGATACTTGAAAGCGTTGTAAAAGTAGGTTCTGGTAAAAACGCCTATATTCCGGGTTATCGGATTGGTGGCAAAACGGGTACGTCTATAAAAATAATCAACGGGCGTTATGATGATGACCGCAAAGTGTTTTCGTCTTTTGCGGCAATTGCACCAATTGATGATCCGCGTTTTAATTTAATTGTCATCGTTGATGAACCACAATCAAAAAGCGTGCACGGCTCAACCGTTGCAACGCCAATCGCAAAAGAAATCATGACCAATGTATTTGAATACCTTGAGATAGAACCAGACGGCAGTGTCGAAGTTCAAATGACGACAATCCCCAATTTGATCGGTGTTAGCTATGCCGAGGCAAAGACGATTGCCGAACAGTCGCAAATTAATTTAGTTCTATCAGATGACGATGTTGAAAAAGAAATCGACGAAACACAGATTATCGATAAACAATATCCGCTACAGGGGACTTTAGTAATCAAAGGTGGTAAGGTATATATCAGGCTTAAGGAGTAATCTAATTATATGAAAATAAACGTTCGACAATTTGCCGATTGGTGTGGCGGCAGCTACTTTGGCGACGATAAAATAGTGACTGGCGTTGTGATCGATTCGCGCAAAGTGACAACTGGAGACGCTTTTTTTGCCTTTAAAGGTGAACGTGTCAACGGTGAAGACTACGTTGCCAAAGCACTGCAAAATGGTGCAAGTTGTGCTGTAGTATCGCAAACTTATCGAGGCGACAAGAAAAACGTCATCATTGTAAAAGACGTCTTGTCTGCTTTGCAAATGGCTGCAAAACAGTATCGCAAACAGTTTGATTTACCAATTATTGCCATAACGGGTTCTGTTGGCAAAACTTCAACTAAAGATATCATGGCAGCGGTGTTGGCTCAAAAATATTGTGTTTTAGCGACAGAGGGTAATTATAACAATGAAATCGGCTTGCCGCTGATGCTATTTAAATTGACCGAAAAGCATCAAGCGGTCGTGCTTGAAATGGGTATGAACCACTATGGTGAACTGGTAACGTTGGGCGAAATTGCTGAACAAAATATTGCAGTGATCACCAATATTGGCACGGCTCATATTGAATTCTTTGGCTCTAAAGCCAATATAGCCAAAGCCAAACTAGAAATAACGCAATCTCTAAAAAAAGATGATTATTTAATTCTGAATGGCAAAGATAGCATTCTAAGTAAACACAAAAGCAATACCTATCAGACTTGTTTTACAGGCAGGCAGCAAGATGCTGTAAGAGCCGAAAACGTGTCGCTTAATTTAGCGGGCACCACATTTGATTTATACTGTGATGACAAAATAAAAAAAGTTAGTTTACCGCTATACGGCGAGCACTTTGTCGACAATGTGTTATTAGTGGTTAAAGTGGCGCGTTTATTAGATTTGTCATTAACGCAAATTATCGATGGCTTAAAAGATGTCAAATTATCTAACATGCGCTTTCAATTTGATAAAATTGGCGACCAGACCTTTATTAACGACGCCTATAACGCCAGCGTCGACTCGGTTGTAAGTAGCATAGCAGCATTTTGTCGGTTGCCCTTTAAACGACATTATGCCATACTTGGTGATATTTTTGAATGTGGCGATTATGCAGAAGCAGTACACAGAGAAATTGGCGAAAAATTAAATGACTATCAACTAGATGGCGTCATTTTCGTCGGCGATGATATAAAGTATGCGGCAGCCCAATATAAAGGTACGTCACTTACTTGTAAAAAAACAAATGCGCTGACACATATGCACTATCAAGCAGGTGATGGCATATTAGTTAAAGCCTCGCGCGGCATGGCGCTTGAAACGTTAATAGATGATTATAGGAGCACTCAAAATGGATAAACTAATGTTAATCAATGCCTTGTTGATGGGGTTAATTATAGCCGTTGCGAGTGGTCCGCTGTTTATTCCGTTCTTTAAAAAACTTAAATTTGGTCAATACATCAGAGAAGAAGGCCCCAAAGCACACTATGCTAAAGCGGGAACGCCAACTTTTGGCGGTTCATTATTTATATTTGCGGTCGTCTTCGTCTTGATCATCTTTAATAAGTTTGACGTCACGACAATCAGCTTACTTGTTGCAATGTTAGGCTATGGTGTGATTGGTTTTGTAGATGACTATAAGAAAGTGATCATGAAACACAATCAAGGGCTATCAGCTAAAGCTAAAATGGTCGGGCTTTTTATTGTAACAGCACTATTATATGTCATGTTCTTTAGCGAACACCTCAGTGTTTTTTACTTTAATGCGTTTCAAATACAGGGTATGCTTTGGGCGCTGGTCTTTTTATTTATTGCCGTTGCAATTACCAATGCTGTCAACTTAACTGATGGCATTGACGGCTTGTGTGGTTCGGTTAGTCTAGTTGTTGCCTGCTTTTTTGTTGCGGTTTCATTAAAGCACGGCGCTCCTAATTTGGCAACGGCAAATAGCGCAATGGTGGGTGCATTAGTCGGTTATCTTGTTTATAATTGGCATCCGGCTAAAGTGTTTATGGGCGATATGGGGTCTTTGGCACTTGGCGGTTATGTTTTAGTCAATGCTGTCTTGCTAGGTATTGAATGGTGGATACCGCTATTTGGTTTGGTTTATTTGCTAGAGACTGTATCGGTTATTATTCAGGTATTGTATTTTAAATCGACTGGTGGTAAACGCTTTTTCAAAATGACGCCAATTCATCATCATTTTGAATTAAGTGGCTGGTCTGAAATTAAAATCGTAAGTGTTGCCAGTGCGATGACGGCGCTGGTTTGCGTATTGACTTATTTCATTATATAAGGGGACGTCATGAACTTAAAAAACGCGCGGGTTCTCGTAGTTGGCATGGCAAAATCGGGTATTGAAGCTGCCAACTTGGCACTACAAAAACAAGCAATTGTATCGCTGTACGATGCCAAAATAGAAACTGACTTAAAACTTGACAAAATGCTGCTTAAAAAAGTTAATGCGGTTTATTTTGGTGGTGTATTGCCACCTGTAGAACAATTTGATTATTTAGTGCTCAGCCCTGGTGTGCCACCACATTTGCCGTTTATTGAAGAAGCACGCCGCAAAAAGGTTGTGGTCATCAATGAAATAGAACTGGCTTGGCACTTTTTAAAGGGGCGTTTAATTGGTATTACAGGTACTAATGGCAAAACGACCACAACTGCTCTGACAACACATATTTTAAGATGCGCTGGGTTAAATGCCAAAGCGGTCGGCAATATCGGCACGCCGCTTTCTAGTGTTGTGGCAGAAGATGACAAGTCAGTTGTCTATGTGGTAGAATTGAGTAGTTATCAACTTGAAACCATAAACAATTTCAAGCTGGCTTGTGCGGCTATCTTAAATGTGACACCAGATCATTTAGCGCGGCATAAAACCATGCAAGACTATATTGCGGCTAAATTAAATATTGTTAATGCCCTACCAAACTGCACTACATTGCTTTTAAATATGGATAACGAAATTACTAACACTTTGTTTAGCGAGCGGTTTTCTGCTGCAAAAGCGTTTAGTAGAACTAATCAGACGGCTTTTGCACATGTCGAAGCGGGTTATTTAATTGTTGACAACAAAAAAATTATTGCGACATCTGATATATTTATTCGTGGTGAACACAATTTAGAAAACGCCTTGGCGGCCGCTGGTTTGGCGAGTTTGCTTGGCATTGATCAAGCGGCTATTAAAGAAGGGTTAACTACTTTTAAAGGTGTTGCGCATCGCAATGAATGGGTGCTTTCAAAAGACGAACTCAATTTTTATAACGATTCAAAAGCGACTAATCCCGAGGCGGCAGTACCTGCCTTAAAGACAATGACTTTGCCAACTGTGTTGATTGCAGGTGGCATGGATAAGGGAAGTGATTACGGTGTCATGTTACAAAACTTGGCATTGGTCAATCATGTTGTTCTATTGGGAGAAACCAAATACGATATTGCCAAAGCGCTTGACGCGATTGGGTTTACGTCGTACACTATTGTAAATGATATGGAACAAGCTGTCGCGGCGGCGATAAAACAGGCAGAGCGACCGGGTAATATTTTGTTGTCACCAGCCTGTGCCAGTTGGGATATGTACGAAAATTTTGAAAAGCGTGGTGAGCACTTTAAGCGCTGTATTAGAAAACAAATGGGGTAGTAAAAACATGAAAAAGAAAATTACTTATGCTAAAATTGATTACCCTTTAATGATAGCAGTTTTAAGCTTGGTTAGCTTAGGCGTTGTGATGGTTTATTCTACTAGTTATTATAATATGTTGGCTGCCAACAAGGCCGATAATACGATATTGTTGAGCAGTATTCGTTACGTTGTGGTCGGTAGCGTCGCTATGATTGCGGCAATGATGTTTGACTATCGCAAACTCAGAAAAATTTCACCGGCGGCCTATGTAGTTGCTTTGGTGCTTTCGGTTGTCGTGTTGTTCTACGGCGTTAAACTGAAAGGTGGTACGCGCTGGTTGATTATTCCGGGTATAAAGATTAGTTTTATGCCATCAGAATTTGCCAAATTGGCAGTGATTATTTGTTTTGCCTGGCTTATTGCGGCGGCGGGAAAGCGTATTAAAGAATTTAAGCATTTCTTTATCATGATAATTTTGTTGGGTTTAATCTGCTTTCTAACCGTTTTGCAACGCGACTTATCGACGACGGCGATCATTTTGGTTTTAGGTATGTTAATGTTGTTTATTGGTCGTTGCAATTGGGTTTATTTAGCACTGTCTACTGCTTTATGCAGTGTACCTGTATTTCTGTACGCCTTATTGCAGAATTATTCTTCGAAACGCGTCGCCATTTGGTTAGAGAGTGTCTTTGATAGAAGCTATGCTTTTTCGCTTGAAAAATATCAAATTATCTACTCGATATATGCGATTGGCAGTGGTGGCGTTTTTGGCAAGGGCTTGGGCATGGGTGAAATGAAGTTGTTGCGTTTACCCGAAGCCTATAATGATTTTATCTTTGCCATTATTTGTGAGGAATTTGGATTAGTTGGCGCCTTGTTCGTTTTACTATTGTTGGCGTTTGTCGTCTATCGCATTTTTTTAATTGCATTAAATTCAAAAGATACATTTGGCTACATGATAGCGGCGGGGACAGGGGTGTTAATTGCTCTACAAGTTGTCATTAATATTGGCGTCGTAACAAGTATATTGCCAACTACTGGTGTTACGCTCCCCTTTATTTCTAAAGGGGGTACATCGCTTGTCACTTTAATGTTTTTGGTGGGTGTTATATTAAATATATCATTGCACAATAACCTAGAGGTATAATATATGAGATTAATAGTAACTGGCGGCGGCACAGGTGGGCATATTTACCCAGCACTTGCCATCGCCAAGCGCGTTAGAAAAGCAATACCTGATTGTGATATTCTATATGTTGGCGGTTTACATGGTCTTGAAAAAGATATCGTCAAGCGTGAAGAAATTGCCTTTTACGGCATTGATGTATTGGGCTTTAACCGCCGAAGTTTCGTAAAGCGTTTGATTGCTTATTTTAAATTGATTATTGCCTTATTTCAATCGTTTAATTTAATGCGCAAGTATCATCCTGATTTAGTCATTGGTACAGGTGGCTATGTCAGTGGACCGGTTGTATTGGTGGCGTCGTTAATGGGTATCGATACGATGATCCACGAACAAAATGTGATACCGGGTTTTACAACCAGAAAATTAGAAAAACACGTCAAAAAAATTCTGCTTAGTTTTAAAGAGTCGATGGTGCATTTTAAAGCACAAAATAAGCTTTATTATACTGGCGTGCCAATTAGAGAAGGGTTTGTTGATGCTGATCGCGCAGTTGCACGCAAAACACACAAATTAAAAGACGATGAATTATTAATTGTGTCATTAGGTGGCAGTGGTGGGGCAGCAACCATAAACGAAGTCGCGACGCGATTAGCTTATCATTTAAAAGGTCGCCCCAATGTTAAATTGGTACATATTACAGGCAAAAACTATTATGCCAATTATCTTAAGTCAATTGATGATTCACAAATTGCCAAAAATGTCACCATTGTTGATTATTTTGACGATATTCAAACACTACTCGCTGCCGCAGATTTAGTTATTAGTCGTGCTGGTGCACTGTCGTTGGCAGAATTTAGCGCGCTTTCACTGCCATCAATTTTAATTCCATCGCCAAATGTTGCTGATAATCATCAGTTTTTCAATGCAAAAGCACATGAAAAAAAGGGCACAGCACTACTGATAGAAGAAAAATCGCTTGATATTGAGGCATTATTAAATATCATAGATCGTTTGATTGATAATCCCGAGCAGCTACAGAATATGCGCAAAAACTATGCGGCACATAAAAGGGAAGATGCGCTCAGTACGATTATGTCGATCATCTTTAGTTACCAATTGAGGTAAAAGCATGAAAAAATTTGTGGTTATTGTCTTTGTTATTGTTATACTCGTGGCGGTTAGTCTTTCGCCGCTATTAAATATTGATAAAATTACCGCTAGCGGTGATTATAAATTAACAGATAAAGACGCCGCTTGGCTGCGCAGCCAAAATTGGCTGTGGATTAAATCAGGTTGGTTGGCAGAAAATATACCAAGTAGTATGACTTATAAAGAAATATTTATCAATAAAAATAATTTGCGTTCTGTCGAAATTAGTGCCACGGCACGCGAACCCTTTATAGCAGTTAAAAGCGGTGGTTATTTTGTGATTATCGACATGTACGGCGTGGTGCTAGATCTTTTGCCAAAGCCAGAAGCACCTTATGTGATTGAGGGCTTTAATGTCACTTCTGCAATGGTAGGCAAACCACTTGTGGCAGAAGAAATGCAGCTGATTGAGCGCGCTGTTCAAATTGTCTACATGTTTAAGGAAAACACTGACATTGAGCCATCAATAAAATTGCAAGATAAGCACATTATTCAAAAGATGACCGATGATATTTACATCGATTTTGGACGTGGCGACAATGTTGAGTTACAGTTTAATAATGCAATAGTCGCCTACCAAAATTTAATTGACAACGCTGGCACAAGCGGTATTGTCAATGTATCTAACCCCAATCAGTGTATTATTGAACCTTTAAAGAGGTGATTTTTTGAAAACAAACGAAAAAATTATTTTAGCACTTGTACTGATCACTTTAACAACACTGGTTATCGTACAATTTAAGTCGGTACAGAACAACTATTTGGCAGGTTTAATACCGTCAAAGCGATCAGAAAAGATTACTGAAGAAATAAACGCTTTGCGACAAGACAAAGCACGCTTGATGGAAGAACTTGAAGCACGTCAAGCTGAACTTGATAGTATATTGTCGAATGCATCAAGCGAAAGCAAAAAAATACAAACTTTACAGTCAAGTATAGCAGATTATAAAATGAAATTAGGGTTAATAGATGTCGTTGGCGAAGGCGTTTATATGCGAATAGACAACGGCATTGCAGAAAACGGCATTATGTCTACTGCTGACATTGTTGAGCATTCTTATTTGATCAATGCTATTGTCAATGAGTTAAACGCAGCTGGTGCAGAGGCGATTTCGGTAAATGGCAGCCGCATCGTCGCAGGTACAGCCATAAGAAAAGTCGGCAATGAAATTGTTGTCAATGGTCAAAAAATTGTGCCGCCTATTACCATTATGGCAATTGGTGATCGTGATGTCTTGTACAGTGCAGTTGGCTCGCGTTTTCAAATTGTTGAATCATTACGCGATAGTGGTTATCAAGTAGAATTTGAAAGGCGCGAAGAGATCGTGTTAAAAAAATATGAAGATGCCATCAGTTGGCGTTATGCAAAGCCAATTGAAGAGTAGGTGCTTAAAATGAAAAAGAAAGGCGTACTGATTATATTTTTTGTAACGATGGCTTTTTTTGTCACGTTTTTAATTCGAACAGTTAGTTTGTCAAATCGCCATATTGACCTACAAGACATTGAACTGCTCAATTTAGAAAAAAACCAAATGGTTCAATCTAACAACCAGATAAAAGAAAAGATAAGTAAGTTAGAGGCTTCGATAAAAGAAAATCTTGAAACGTCGAATAAACTAGCAGAAATTGCACAATTGGAGTCCGAGAAGGCGCATTATGAGATGCTGACAGGTGAAACATCGGTTTGTGGCGAAGGTGTTATTATTACGGTCAATGATTCAGAGATACCGCTTAATGATTTTTTGGCGCCAGAAGATGTGATTGTACACGATATTAATTTGCGCATTCTGGTTGATGAACTTCGACAAGCTGGTGCAGAAGCAATTTCTGTCAATGGCACTAGAATTATCTTTTGTCATTCAAAAATAAACTGCAGTGGTCCAACGATTAATATCAATAAAGTCGAACACGGCGCCCCTTATATTATAAAGGCAATTGGCGATCGTTATAAGTTACAGCGCAAAATGACAGAAGATGGATCATACGCTAATACGTTAAAACACTTTGCGCTCAATATCGAAGTCAATACAAAAGTTTATATGGAAATCAATGGCTATCATGGTGAAGTTAATCAAAAGTATGCAGAGGTGGTAAAAGAATGATGGCGTTAATTATTATAGTAAGTATCGTGATTGGTGTAATCGTAGGCATAAACGCGCCATTTTTGTTTAGTGGCAGCATGTCAATATATATATCTGTTGTCATTTTGGCAATTATTGATTCACTGTTAGGTGCATGTCGCGCTTATTTAGAAAATAAGTTTGATAGCGCGATCTTTATTTCGGGTATATTTGCCAATGCCTTATTGGCAACTTTACTAGCTTTTATTGGCGATAATTTGGGCTTGCCGCTTTACTATGCTGCATTGTTTGTCTTTGGCACGCGTTTATTTGAAAACGTTAGCATTATCAGACGTTTACTATTTAAACGATATCGCCTTAAAAGGCAAGATAGCAACAAAGCAGGAAAATAAATTTGGGATAATGAAAAAAATATAGCGCAAGACGTTATTTGTTCAAGAATTTTGTCGGCATTTTGATATAAAGCCAATTATTTAAAATATTTACAATAAATTGCTTTACATACCACATATAACAGTATATTATAAAAATAGTACTAGATATAGTAGAGAAGCGAGGGGGGATAAAGTGTTAGAATTTGATGTTGACATGGAAAATTTTACACAGATTAAAGTTATTGGTGTTGGCGGTGGCGGTAACAATGCTGTCAATAGAATGATCGAAGCAAACTTGCAAGGTGTTCAGTTTATTGCGATTAATACTGATAAACAAGCGCTGCAATCATCAAAAGCGGAGTACAAGATACAAATTGGTGAAAAATTGACGCGTGGTTTAGGTGCAGGTGCAAATCCAGAAATTGGCAAAAAAGCAGCTGAAGAGAGTCGCGATGATATTTTTCAGGCTTTACAAGGTGCGGACATGGTATTTATTACCGCTGGTATGGGTGGTGGCACAGGTACAGGCGGCGCGCCAATTGTTGCTGAAATTGCCAAAGAAATGGGTATTTTGACAGTGGGTGTCGTTACCAAACCGTTTACATTTGAAGGTAAAAGACGCGCCAACCATGCAGAAGCGGGCATTGAAGAGCTGAAAAAGCGCGTTGACACATTGGTTGCAATTCCAAACGATCGATTACTACAAGTTGTCGAGCGTCGCACGTCAATTGTCGAAGCATTTAAAATTGCTGACGATGTGCTCAGACAAGGTGTTCAAGGTATTTCAGATACCATTACAGTACCAGGGCTTGTCAACCTTGACTTTGCCGATGTGAAGGCAATTATGTTTGAGCGCGGCTTAGCACATATGGGCATTGGTCATGCTACTGGCGAAAATAGAGCAATTGATGCCGCTAAGCAAGCGGTTCATTCGCCACTTTTAGATACGTCAATTAACGGTCTTAAGGGTGTTTTATTTAATGTTACGGGTGGTCCTGACTTAGGATTACACGAAGTCAATGAAGCGGCTGAAATTATTTCTGAATCAGCCGATGAAGATGCAAACATCATCTTTGGTGCGGTAATTGACGAATCGCTAAAAGACGAAATCAGAATTACTGTCATTGCAACAGGTTTTAGTGATCACGCCTTTGAAGATATTTTTAGCACAAGTGATGTTTTGCCAACAGAAGAAACAGAGCAAAAACCAGCAGAAATTGAAAAAAAAGCAGAAACTTCTGTAAAGGAAACAGTTAAAGTTGACGATAATAATAGTGATGACCTAGATATACCCACTTTTTTGCGTATGTCTAGAAAATAGGCATATGTATAAAGTTAAGCGAAATGTGGTGTGTTAACTGCAATCGCGTGCGGAGTTGTCATGATTATTAAAGTAAATCAATTAGAAAATGGCATGGTATTGCAAAAAGATTTGTTTACCTTAAATGGCGATCTGATTTTGGCTGCGGGCACAATCTTAAATGAAGACTTCATTAGTCGTATTGAACGCAGAGGCGTACAAAGTGTCGATGTGTTAGGCGATCAGTCTACTTTACAAAGTAAGGCGCTTGTTACATCAAAAAACACTTTGGATTTGGCATTTAAAAATGCAGTTGATCATTTTAAACAAATTTATGCTACTGTTAAAGAAGGCGGCGAGTTGGGCGAAGCGGTAATTGATGAAATATCAAACCCAATCGTTGAAGAAATATTGCATAATTCTAGCTTGATGCGACAACTTTGGGCAATGACACAATATGATGACTACACATTTGAACACAGTGTGTCAGTTAGTATTATTAGTGGCCTTCTAGCAAAGTGGTTAGGTAATAGTGATAGTCTTGTGAAACGCGCAACAGTTGCTGGGTTATTTCATGATATTGGCAAGGTTGATATTCCTGAAATGCTTTTTAATAGCAATAGTACACTGACGCCTGAACAAGAAGCGCTTGTTAAAACTCACCCGGTCAAGGGCTACAGTCTACTTAAAGAGCAGTCTGAAATATCGGACCAAGTTTTACAAGCTGTTTTACATCATCATGAACAGTTTGATGGTGGCGGCTATCCACATGGCTTAGCAGGTGAAGAGATATCACCCTTAGCACGCATCGTCAGCATTGCTGATGTCTATGTTAACATGACAAAACCGCGCAAAGCAGATGAAAGCATTAACCCATATATTGCGTCAGAAAAAATACGTGAATTGTCATATCATAAATTGGATGCGCATTATACAAGGTTATTCATTGATGGCATCAGCAATTTCTTTGTTGGCAATGTCGTCAAGTTATCAGAAGGCTCGGTCGGTGAAGTGGTGTTAATTAATCGGACGCGACCAAGTCGGCCACTGGTAAAAACTGAAAGTGATTTTATCGATTTAAATACGCGTAACGACATCGATATCGTATCGATTATATACTAAAATGATTAAAACATTACCATGGGGAACCAAGGTAGTGTTTTTTTATGCTTATTTTTACTTTTTAGATGTATGATTTCAACCACAATAAAATGTATATATCACATAAAAAATAAAAAATTTTGTCTATATGCTGTGGTTGTGGTAAAATAGTAACAGTGAGGTGAAATATGGCAAAGAAAACATATGATAATTCCAGTATTTCGGCATTAAAGGGTGAAGACCGCGTGCGCAAGCGTCCGGCTGTCATCTTTGGGTCAGATGGCTTAGAGGGCTGTCAGCATTCTTTTTTTGAAATACTATCAAATTCAATAGACGAAGCGCGCGAAGGACATGGTAATGTCATAAAAATTATTAGACACCTTGACCATTCAATTACAGTTGAAGACTTTGGGCGCGGTATTCCACTAGAATACAATAGACGCGAAAAGCGCTTTAACTGGGAACTGGTTTACTGCGAACTTTACGCTGGCGGTAAATACAACACTGTTGAGGCTGAAAACTATGAATACAGCTTAGGTCTTAACGGCTTGGGGTCATGTGCGACGCAGTATAGTTCAGAATGGTTTAACGTGACCGTCTACCGCGATGGTAAAGAATTTAGCTTAAAATTTGAAAAAGGTGTCAATAAGGGTGGCTTAAAACGCAAAAACTACACCGGTAAACGCACCGGTACCGTGCAAACATGGCGCCCCGATTTAGAAGTTTTTACCGACATTGCCATTCCGCAAGCCTATTTTTTAGATACCTTAAAAAAGCAGGCGGTTGTCAATGCTGGAATCACGTTTGAATTTATCGATCAACTTGATGAAAGCAAACATGTCTTCTATTATGAAAAAGGGTTACGCGACTACATTGACGAACTGAACGATGGTAAGGCAATTTCAGAAGTGATCCGCTATCAAGACAGTGGTAAGGGTAGAGACCGTGCCGATAAACCAGAATACAAAGTGAAGGCTGAAGTGGTGTTTGCCTTTAATAACGATGTCAACATTATCGAATACTATCATAATTCAAGTTATTTAGAACATGGCGGTGCACCTGACAAGGCGGTCAAATCGGCCTTTGTCAGTGAAATTGACAGTTTTATTAAAAAGCTGGGCAAGTACCAAAAAAACGAAAAGAAAATAACGTTTAGCGATATCGAAGATAGCTTAGTGTTAATCGTCAATTCATTTTCAACCTTGACCAGTTATGAAAACCAGACTAAAAAGGCAATTAACAATAAGTTTATACAAGAATTTTTAACCAAGTTTATCAAACACGAACTCGAAGTGTACTTTATCGAAAACAAGTCTGCCGTTGAAAAGATAATCGATCAAATTTTGATCAATAAGCGCAGCCGTGAAAACGCCGAAAAAACGCGTCTTAACATCAAGAAAAAACTGTCGCAAAAAGTTGATGTAACCAATCGCGTTAAAAAGTTTGTCGACTGTCGTACAAAAGAAAAGGCGGAGAGAGAAATATACATCGTCGAGGGCGATTCGGCGCTAGGCGCTTGTAAACTAGCGCGCGACGCTGATTTTCAGGCGCTTATGCCGGTGCGCGGTAAAATACTGAACTGTTTAAAGGCAGACTATCAAAAGATATTTAAAAACGACATTATTGTTGACCTAATTAAAGTGTTGGGCTGCGGTGTTGAAATTAAAAGCAAGCACGCTAAAGACATGTCGACCTTTGATCTTGACGCACTCAATTGGGATAAGGTGATCATTTGTACAGATGCCGACTTCGACGGTTTTCAAATTAGAGCGCTTATACTGACGATGATTTACGTTTTAATGCCAACTTTAATCGAAGCGGGCAAGGTTTACATCGCCGAATCGCCACTTTACGAAGTGACGACCAAAGACGACACCTTTTTTGCTTATAACGAACGTGAGAAAGCCGACATATTACAGCGCATTGGCGACGCCAAATATAAAATACAACGTTCGAAAGGGCTAGGTGAAAACGAACCAGAAATGATGTGGCAAACGACGATGTGTCCAACGTCGCGTCGACTGATTGCCGTACAGCCTGATGAAGTAAACAAGACAAAGCAAATGTTTGATGTACTCTTGGGTGACGACCTAGCAGGTCGCAAAGTCTTTATTGAAACTTACGGTCCCAATTACATTGACCAGTTAGATATAAGTTAGGTGAACAATTTGAACAACGATAACACAGTAACAAATAAAAAAATATCGGTAACGTTAGAAGAAAACTACATGCCCTATGTGATGAGCGTTATTGTATCGCGTGCCATACCAGAAATTGATGGCTTTAAGCCAGCGCATCGCAAACTATTATACACCATGTATAAAATGGGGCTTTTAAAAGGCGGCCGCACCAAGTCAGCCAATGTGGTAGGGCAAACCATGAAACTAAACCCGCATGGTGATGCGGCCATTTACGAAACAATGGTGCGCCTGACGCGCGGGCACAACGCGCTTTTACATGCTTATGTCGATTCTAAGGGAAACTTTGGTAAGTCGTCATCGCGTGATATGAAATACGCCGCGTCGCGTTATACCGAAGTTAAGCTCGAAAAAATATGTGCAGAATTATTTAAAAATATCGACCGCGATACAGTTGACTTTGTTGACAACTACGATGGGTCGATGACAGAACCTACGCTATTGCCGACGACCTTCCCCAATGTGTTGGTCAATGCCAATAAGGGTATTGCTGTCGGTATGGCAAGTAGTATTGCCAGCTTTAATTTAGCAGAAGTTTGCCGCTTGACAATCGCCATGCTTGAGGGTGAAGATGTCGTTGTCAGTGACTATCTAAATGGTCCAGACTTTAGCACGGGCGGTTATTTGCTATATGACGAAGCGGCACTAAATACTATTTACGAGACGGGTCAAGGCAGCGTTAAATTGCGCTGTAAGTATCAGTATGACAAAGCCAATAAGTTAATTGAGATTACTGAAATTCCCTACACGACAACGGTCGAGGCAATTATTGATAAAATTGTTGACTTAATCAAACGCGGTAAAATTAAAGAAATTAGCGATGTACGCGATGAAACCGACCTAAAGGGCTTAAAGATTACACTCGACTTAAAACGTGGCACTGACCCTGATTTATTGATGCAAAAGCTCTATGTGTCGACGCCGCTTGAAGATAGTTTTGTCTGTAATTTTAATATTTTAATTAAGGGCAAACCAGTTGTCTTAGGTGTGTTGCCACTGTTAAACGAATGGATTAAGTATCGCCTTGAATGTTTGGTGCGACAGCTCAATTATGACCTAGTTGGTCTTAACAAAAAATTACATTTGCTGTTGGCGCTACACAAGGTACTACTCGACATTGATAAGGCGATTAAAATTATCAGAAACACCATAGAAGACCATGATGTTATTCCCAATTTAATGCAAGCATTCGAGATAGATGAAGTGCAAGCCAATTATGTGGCAGAAATAAAATTGCGCAATCTGAATAAAAAATATTTAATCAATCGCATCACTGAAATTGAATCATTAAAAGATCAAATACAAGAAATTGAAAAGATATTAAAGTCTAAACGACGTCAAAAAAAGCTGATTTGCAAAGATTTAGAGCAAATCATTAAAAATTATGCAATTGAACGCAAGACAGAAATTATTCAAAAAGAAGAAGTGGTTGAAGTACGCCAAGAAAATCTGATAGAAGACTATAATTTAAAGTTGTTCTTGACAGATCATGGTTACTTTAAGAAGATATCGCTGACTTCGCTGCGGGCGTATAGCGAGCAAAAAACAAAAGACGATGACCAAATTATTCAAGAGCAAGAAGCGACCAACTTATCAGAGATATTGTTTTTTACTGATAAGCAAAATGTCTACAAAGTGAGAGCGCACGAGCTGAATGATCACAAAGCATCAGAATTGGGTAGTTATTTAGCCAATGTCATAGAAATGGAAGATGATGAGCGGGTTGTCTTTATGCATGCTTTAACTGCTTATAACGGTTGGTTTGTCTTTGCCTTTGAAAATGGCAAAGTGGCAAAAGTGCCCGTGAGCAGTTATCAAACCAAAAACAATCGCAAAAAATTACTCAATGCCTATGGTGGCAAAGCGCACTTGGTCAGCATTAATTGGATCGAAAAAGACGAAGACTTTATTGCTGTGCGCACCGATAACACTGGTGAAAAGACCGTAGTATTATTTAACAGTGAACTGGTCAACGAAAAAGTGACACGCAATACGCAAGGGGTACAGGTTATTCGATTAAAACGCAATTCGTATATGTCGTCAATGGTGTTGGCGGAAACACTATCATTACGCAAACAAAGCAGCTATCGTAGCACCAGTATTCCAGTTTCTGGCGCTAAAATTCATGAAAGAGATCATTTTAAATACCCCATGTTATAGGAGAAAATATGACTGATTACAGTAGTTTTAAATCACTTGGTCTAAGTGAAAAATCACTAAGGGCAATTGCCAAAAAGGGCTTTGAAGAACCGACGCCAATTCAACAACAATCAATTCCACTGATTTTATCATCAGAGCGCGATATCGTTGGGCAGGCGCAAACGGGCACGGGTAAAACCGCTGCTTTTGGTTTGCCAATACTTGAGCTAATCGATCTAAATAAAAAAGCCGTCAAAGTTTTAATTGTCGCACCGACCAGAGAACTTGCACTACAAGTATCAGAAGAAATGATATCATTAAGGCAGTCAAAGCGCATTAAAATTACACCGATTTACGGCGGCACGTCAATTGAACGGCAAATGCGCCGCTTAAAAGAAGGTACAGATATTGTGGTCGGCACGCCGGGGCGCATTATCGATTTAATCAATCGAAAAAAATTAAAGCTTGATCAGTTAGACTTTTTAGTATTAGATGAAGCAGACGAAATGCTCAATATGGGCTTTGTTGAAGATATTGAAAAAATCATTAGTCATGCTAACCCAGATAAGCGCACATTTTTATTTTCGGCGACGATGCCAAAACGGATACTTGATATTGCCAAAAATTACATGCGCGAATTTGATCAAATCTCAATTGAAACAAAAGAACTGACAACAGACTTAACCGATCAAATTTACTTTGAAGTAGGTGAACGCGATAAATTTGAAGCGCTGACACGCATTATTGACATTGAACCCGACTTTTATGGATTGGTATTCTGCAGAACAAAGTCAGACGTCGACCGCGTCGCCAACCGCCTAGTTGAACGTGGTTATGATGCCGAGGGGTTACATGGCGATTTATCACAGTTTCAAAGAGAACGCGTCTACAAAAAATTTAAGTCAAAACATATCAACGTTTTAGTTGCAACAGACGTTGCCGCGCGCGGACTCGACGTTTCAAATCTATCGCATGTCATCAATTACGCCATACCGCAAGACCCAGAAAGCTATGTACATCGCATTGGTCGTACCGGCAGGGCAGGCAAGCAAGGCACCGCAATTACCTTTGTGACACCAGCTGAATACCGTAGTTTGCTACATATTCAACGCGTTGCCAAGACCAATATCAGAAAAGAACAAATACCAAAAGTTGATGCAATACTAAAAATGAAAAAAGCCAATATTGTCGAAGAAATAAAAGACACGATATTTAATGATGATATTGAAGAATTTGCCGATTTAACGGAAACGCTATTCGAGCAATTTGAAGCTGAAACGCTGCTTAAAGGTGTTCTTAAATACTTCTTAAAAGGCAGTTTGTCAAGTGATGCCTATGCCGACATCAAAGATGTCTCAGTCGATCGCAAAGGAAAGACCCGTTTATTTGTTGCCAAAGGCAGAAAAGATGGGTATAATGTTAAAAAGATAATTGATTTAATACAGTCTGAAGTCATGATACCTTCATATAAAATACGTGATATTAGAATTTTTGATGCTTTTTCATTTGTCAGTATGCCATTTGAAGAAGCTGAGCAATTGCTATATGGCTTGAACAAAAAATCAAAGCACCGACGACCACTGGTTACATTAGCAAAGGCTGACAAAAGTGGTTCCAAAAAACGAAAGAGCGACAAACCGAAAAGGCGGAGAAAAAATGAACGAAAACATTAAACGGGCATTAAAAATCATCTCGGCAGTTTTGCTTGCTATTATGACAGTGCTGTCGATTTATGAACTGATCAAAAAAGCAAAAGACAAAGATGCTTTGCCAATTATTAAAGCGATGCGCTTGCTTGATGAAAGCAGTTCTGAAATTGTCGATGTATTAGGCAACGGCACAAAATTCTTAGTCTACGACAATGCTGAAAGTCATCGCATGTTTGATTTGTTTTTAGCTGAAAAAGGCTATCGCTATGTGGGCAAATATGGCAAGAGTAAGCTATACGATTACGATGAATACGAAGTTGTTATAAAGAAAATAATCATGTTTAACAGATATGCGCTTTATGAAGTATATAATGAAACCTATTTTGGCGAAGATATATAGAGAATTAGGTGATTTTTCAGTCAAAAGGCACCACTTTGTGTCATCTCGGCCGAAATGCCAGTGAAGTGGAGAGATCTCACTATTATAGTTACGGTTTATCGCATAGTTATTGCAAAATATTATTTTTTGCAGAATAATACAGTATGTCATCTCGACTAACGTGGAGAGATCCCGATTTCGGCTACGCCTTCACTCTAAATGACAACTTGACTGAATAGCTACAAAGTTAGTTATAAAAAAAAATAAAAAAAGTTGCAATTTTTGATTGACACGCGGTGAGCACTATGGTAACATTATTCTTGTCGTTAGGACATGATTAATGTTCCAAGGTAGCTCAACGGTGGAGCACTCGGCTGTTAACCGATAGGCTGTGGGTTCGAATCCCACCCTT
>PDWJ01002039.1_pt1 | contig 25737 bp, 20 predicted proteins | sample 1430881 | NCBI WGS metagenome assembly PDWJ01 (sample SAMN01162460, study PRJNA174530) | Oral metagenome, whole genome shotgun sequencing project. | biome: Marine environment; feature: Marine mammal; material: Swab sample of the gingival sulcus; isolation source: swab sample of gingival sulcus...
GCTGATCCGCTTACCGGACCGAGCTGCGCGAAAGATGCGGCATCACGGCGTAGGAGCGAGAAGGGCGCCTGCTGGTAGCACGCAACCGACGAGCGACAATTGCTGTGATGTCGCAGACCAGCGCGGCGACGGGAGGTCAGTTGGTCTGCGCTCTAGGCCTCAGAACGCTCGCCAGACCACCCGTATGGCTCATGTCTTCGGCTACGAAATCGGCTCGGCAGCTCAGCAGCCGGCTCGGTCCCGAAGGTGTGGGGAAGCTCCTCAATCAACAGGCTGCTCGTCTCCGGCTCCCGTCTGGTCGGCGATTGTCTCATCGCGACCCACTCCTCCTCACAGTCAAACACCAGCCTCGGCCAGGATCCGGCCGGTGATGGCTCTGTGATTGCTTCCAATACAGGAGGCCGTTAGGATGGTCGGCGTTTCGGAGGGATGATGATGAGTCCTGAGTACAGCTCCCCCGCATTCAGCTACGAAACCGGCTCGGCAGCTCAACACCCGGCTCGGTCCCGAGTGTGTAGGGGTGCTCTTAAGCTGCTCGGATTGGTGGCGGTGATGATGCTCGTGGTGGGCGTCATGGCTTGTGACAACAAAAAGGGCATCCAAGAGATCAAGCCGAGCTTTGGCAACATCGCTGGCAATGACGAGGTCACGCTGATCGGCAAGGGCTTCAAGCCCGGCCTCGAGATCCGTTTCGGTGGCCGCCGCGCGAAGGGGATCGTGATCGAATCGGACACGAAGATCCGCCTCAAGACCCCCTCTGGCCCTCAAGGCAAGGTCGACGTCGTTGTGATCGACGAAGCTGGCAAGACGACTGTGCTCAAGAAGGCCTTCACCTACCGCAGAGCCAGCAAGAAGTAGCTCTCGGCAGCTCCACCACTCTTGAAGAGGCTGTGAGCGCGAGGGCGGCTATCTGGCTACGGCGCTTCGATGCGGAAGAGCTGTTGGCCCATCAGGATGAAGGTGCCGAAGGGGACGGCGCGGGGCTCGGTGATGCGGATGAACGTGCCGTTGGAGCTGCCCAGGTCCGAGAGCAGCACGGTGCCATCTTCGGCGATGGTCATCTTGGCGTGGAGGCCGGAGACGTAGCCGTCGTCGGAGAAGAGGATGTCGCCCCGTTCGCGGCCCAGCACCATCTCTTCGCCCATCAGCGGGAAGGAGCTGCCGTCGACACCGCGACGCACGATCAGGCTCAGTCGACCCCAGTAGCCGGGGTTGGGGCTGCCGAGCACCTCGGTGCCATCTTCCGTCGGGAGGGGCTCGCCGATCGCGTCGAAACGCAACAGCTCCTGGCCGATGCGAAAGACATCGCTGTCGTAGATCTCTTCGTCGCTGGTCAGGCGTACAAACACCCCATTGAGGCTGTCTAGATCCTGGAGCACGAGCTGCCCGTCGGCGATGGTGACCTTGATGTGGCGAGGGCTGAGGTAGCTGTCGTTGTCGAAGAGTGGTCCGCTGCCGCGGCCAATGATCGACTCGGCGTTCTCGACCACGTGGCTCCCGCCTTCCGAGCCATCCGGGCGGATCAACGCCAGGCGGGCGAGCCCTGGCTGCGCGTTGGCCAATCGCGGGGACGCCGCGGCGCCGGTGTCTCCTGGGGGCGGAGAGAAGGGGCTGCCAGGCGCCGGGGCCGCGCTCGCGCCGGCCGTCATCGGCTTCTCGACGGGGGCTGGCTTCAACCGGACACCACAGTTACCGCAAAACGCGAACCCAGCTGGGTTTGGATGAGCGCAGGCGGGGCAGGGGACATCTCCGGTAGCTGTGGGTGGCGGCGTCGAGCCCGTTGACGACGCGCTGAGTGGACCTGCTGGGCTCGAGCCCGCCTCCGTGAAGGGGGAGGACGCGTGCCGTCCTGAAGCGGACGGTTCCGGCGCCGCGAAGGGCGACGCGGCGGCGCCCGACGGTGTCGCAAAGGGGTTGGCCGGCGAGGTTGGTGGTGACGCCGGAGGGGGCGACGATGGTGTCATCGGCGGCGGCGACGGTGTCATCGGCGGCGGCGACGCCGGCGGGGGAGTCGCGGTGTTGGCGTCGAGGGGCGGCGGTACCGCAGCCTCCTCCAAGGGGGCTTGCTGGCTCGTCACCGCTCGGTCAGCTGTGCCCTCCGCCACAGGTGAGCTGGTCGAGCTCGCGCCAGCTTCGGGGGTCTTCAGCTCCGCCCCGCAGCCCAAGCAGAACTTGTAATGATCTTGATTGTCTTTGCCGCAGCGCGGGCAGATTATCACCGCAGTTCTCCAGATCTAGCTGATCTCGACTCGCAGCAGCTGCTGGCCGACGAACACGTAATCTCCATGAGAGAGCGTGAAAGGCTCTTCGATCCGCAAGAAGGTGCCGTTTTTCGAGCCGGTGTCGGTCAACAGGTAGCCGTTGGGAGTCGCGCTCACCATCGCATGCTGCCCGGAGATGAAGGGGTCGTCAGGGAAGTTGATGTCGTTGCCCTCGCGGCCCATCGAGACCTGCTCGCTCGGCGCACGGTAGATCATCCCCACGTCGCCCCCCCGGAGGATCTGGACGAGCTTGAAGAAGCCTGGGCGACGGGGGCTGCCGTAGAAGTAGGTGCCTTCTTCGTCGGCCTCGGGTTGGGCGTCGTCGGGATCGGTCGGCTCGAACTGCAGGAGCTGCTCACCGACGAGGAAGCGCGTGCCCGGTCCGAGCTGTACGTCGTCGCCGATGCGCACGAAGACGCCGTTGGTGCTGCCCTCGTCACGCACCACCAGCCTGTCGTTGTCGTAGTAGAACATCGCGTGCTGGGGCGAGAGCAGCGGATCGTCCGGAAAGCGAATCTCACCCTCGGTGCGTCCAGCGAGGTGCTCCGAGGCGTTGAGATGATAGGAGACGCCGTCGAGCCCCTCCCCTTTGATCAGGATCAGTTTGGCGCGGTTCGGCTGCTGCATCTGGCCGAAATAGAGCGTGCGCGCGGCGTCGGGCTCGGCGCTCGCTTCAGCGGGCGCGTCGAGCCGGAAGCCGCAGTTGCCACAGAACCGAAACCCGTCGGGGTTTGCCGTCCCGCATTGAGGGCAGTTCATCGCCAAGTTCTCCTCACAGACAGCCACCCCGGCCGAAGGGAGAGCCGCTGCTGGGGGCGCCGAACTGGCTCCCAAGCCCGCCCCACACCTCATGCACACCGACGCGTTCAGATCATTGAAGGCGTCGCACTGATCACAAACGGTGCCAACGTCCATATTTGCCGCCCATATCGCGCGCCAGTCTAGCAGGGGAAAACCTGAAGATTCAATAATGATCTGGGCGCTTCTAGTGTGACGCCCACGATCTGTCGAGGCGCCTCAAGGGCCCCCGCCGAGCGCTTTGCGCACGGCGTCACGAACCTTGCGGGAAGGATCGCTTCTGAGCCGCTCCAGCTGCGCTCGCAAGGCGGTCGAGCCCAGCCGGCGAGCGCTCGCGACGGCGGCGACACGCACCTCTGCGAGCCGATCGCGGAGGGCTCGTGCGATCAGCGTCGAGGCGAGGCCCCCGCCGGTCTCGCCGAGCGCTTGAGCCGCCGCTTCCCGAACAAACCCATTGGGGTCTCTCAGCGCGGCCCCCAAGACTGGCGTGGCGGCCGCTCCGAGGAGGCCTAGCAGCCGCACGGCGGCCTCACGCTCGGTCCAAGGTCGGCGCGTCTTGATCGAACCCATCAGCGAGGGCAGCAGCACCAGCCCTCGCCGGCAGGTGGCGCATCGTGCAAGGGTCTTGTAGGCGCTCACGCGCACGCGCCAGCCCTTTTTTGCCAGCTCCGTCGCCAACCCCGTCGCCTGTCCACCTCCGGTATGAGCGCGGAGCTTCACCAGCACTGACGCGGCGCGCTGTCGCACCAGCGGGTCGCGATGAGAGAGCAAACGCAGCACCGCTGGCTGGATCTTCACCGCCAGGGCAGCGATGGTGGCGTCGAGCCTCTTGCGCGTGACACCGTCGAGCGCGGCGCGGCCCGCCGTCAACGGGCCAAGGGTCAGCGTTCGTGGAGAGCTGTCGAGGTCTCGAAGCACCCGCAGCACGATGTCTCGATGGCGGGTCAAGGCGGTGCGGACGCCCTTCGAGAGCGGCTCCGCGTGCTTTGACCCCAGCGTCGCCAAGGTGCGAGCGAGGGCCGCAGCCTCGACTCGCTCTGCCGTGTCGGTGAGACGGTCGATGAACTGATCTCGGTCGATCCGACCCCACTTGACTTGCACGTCTGGTGGTCGACTCGCGCGCTGCTGCTTGCCGTCTTCGGCGATGCCCATCAGCGCCCAGAGCATGATCGTTCGCACCCGCGGCTTGCGGCTCCAGAGCGCCTGGACCAGGACGGGCATCGCGCTCTTGGCGCGAAAGGAGCCGAGGGCCCAGGCGGCGCAGCGCTGCAGCCGGTCGTAGCCGGAACCCAGGGCTCTGAGCAGGCTGTCAGTGCTGCGGGTATCGCCGAGCGCGCCGAGGCCCCAGGCGCAAGCAGCGCGGACGCGCTCGTTGCGCTGGCCATCGAGCATCACCTCCTCGAGCACCGGTCGCATCCGCCGATCGCGCTGGATGCCGAGGCCAGCGCAGGCCATCATCTGCACGGTGCTGCGGCTATCCCCCAGCGCGGCGAAGAGGGCCCGTTGCACCTTGCGCCCACGTAGCTGAGAGAGGGCCCAGGCTGCGGCCTCGCGCAGCGCGCCCTCGCGGCTGCCCATCAGCCGCACCAGCCCGGGGACCGCGCGTGGGTCGGCGAGCCGCCCCACGGCGATGGTGGCCTCCACACGTTGATCGACGCCGCGCCGTCGGTAGCTGCCATGGCGGTAGCGATGGCGGAGGCGGTAGCGATAGCGGAGGTGGTAGCTCGCGCGGTTGGCGTAGATCAGGATCGCGGGCTGCTGTGGCTCCTTCTCCGCCAGTCGTAGCAGCGGCAAGACCGCGTTGGGGTTACCGAGATAGCCGAGCATCCGGATCAGCTGATGACGGCGGGACGCGGGCAGCTGTGGGTTGGCCAGCTCCTCGAGCAGCGGGGCCATCCCACGGATCCCGATCTTCGCCAGCGCTGCGCGAGCGCGACGGCGGGTCTTGGGGTTTCCCTGCCGGGCTTGGTAGATCAGCAGTGGCACTCGCCGCTGATAGATGCGGACGAGGATCTTCCGGTAGGTCTCGGCGAGCTGTGTCGCCCGCACGGCGAGGGGGATCAGCTCCTTCTCGAGCTTCTCGAGCTTTCCGAGGTAGCTCGAGAGCACCACCCCCTTGCGGAACGCACGGCGCACCACCTCAGGAGTACGCCCCGTGCGCACGAGCTTGCGGTAGGTCTTCTCGGCCTCGAGGTACTTGCCTTGGCGCGTGAAGAGCCTCGCAAGCGCGAAGTGCACCCCAGGGCGGTGGGCGTTGAGCGCCAGGGCCTTTTTGTAGGCGACGATGGCGCTAGCGGAGTCTTCCTTCTTCTCGTAGAGCTCGCCGAGCCGCTGATAGGAGCGGGCGTCCTGCTGGCCGAGGGCGACGGCCTTATGAGCGTAAATCAGCGCCTCCTTATCATTATAGAGCAGAAGGAGCAGGCTCGCGATGCGTTGGAAGTACTCTTTGCGGCGCTTGGGCTGGAGCCTGGCCAGCCGCTTGAGCAGGGCCACCGCCTTGGCGAAGTGGTGGCGGTCGCGATAGACCGCCTCGAGCGCGACCAGGGCCTCGATGTTGCTCTTGTCGTAGGCCAGGATCGTCTCGTAGGTCTTCGCCGCGCGCTTGAGGTCGCGCTTTTTTCGATAGGCCTCCGCGATGAAGAAGCCCGCGTCGAGGTAGCTCGTCCGCGCCTTGGCGTCGCCCACAGCGGGTGGGGTGCGGAACGTTTGCTCGTGCTGGCGGATGCGGTGCCGCAGCCGGTAGGTCTGGTGCAGAATGTCGATGGTGTGGGTGCGTGCCTCGCGGAGGGTCTGGCGAGCTTTTTGAATGCGCGCGAGGTCGAGCACCTTCGCCCAGCTGGCAAGCGCGTCGCTATGGCGGCGTTTGCGCTCGAGCAGCAGGGCCAGGGCGCGCTGGTAGGCGATCAGCTTCGGCTTGAGCTTGATCGCCTTCTTGTAGAGCTCGACCGCCGGCTGCGTCATGTCATGGTCGCCGTAGATCGACGCCAGCTTGGCGTAAGCGCGATGGCGCTGGGGGATCGCGACGATCAGGCGCTTCCAGATCTCGACGGCCTTCTTCTTCTGGCCGCGGAGGAAGTATTGCTCGCCGAGGTTTACTAGGTGAGAGTCGTCGCGGGGCTCGATGCGCACGAGGATCCGGGCCTCGCGGAGGGCGAGCTTCTGATGTCCCCAGCGGGCGTAGAGATCGGCCATCGCTGAGTGGACCGCGGCGTCGCGACGGAAGCGTCGTCCGGCCCGCGCGAGCACCTTCAGGGCCTCGGCTTGGCGCCCCGAGCGGTGCAGTCGCTTGGCGAGCTCGAGCTGGTACTTCGGCTCGCCTGAGGCCATCCGCGCCAGCTTTCGATACTCGGCGATCACATCCTTGCCGTGGTCGCTGCGCTCGAGCAGCGCGATCAGGCGGACGCGGGTGTCGATCGCCCGGGGCTGCTTCTTCAGTGCCGAGCGATAGGCCTTCATCGCTCGCGCCTCGTCACCGGTCTCGTCGTAGAGCCTGCCGAGGACCTGCCACTCGAAGTGGTCTCGGCGCTTCCAGGTCTTCTGGTAGTAGGCGATGAGGCTCTTGAGGTCTTCTTTCTCGCGGTAGATCGAGATGATCCGATCGGTGAGCTCGCGGCGGATCCAGTTGCCCCGCGCCGCGAGACGCATCGCCTTGCGATAGGTCGCCACGGCCTCTTTGGTCTTCCCTAGCTTGTGTTGGAGGGCGCCGATCTCCTTGAGCACGCCGGCGCGGGTCGCGGTGTTCGAGGTGCGCGCGAGGATCTTCCGGTATTGAGCGATCGCCTCGGCGTGGAGCTTGGCGCGGGCCAACGATTGAGCCAGCTCGATCCGCAGAAAGACGCTGCGGGGGGTGAGCTGCACGAGCTTCTTGAAGTAGGCGCGGGCCCCGGCGAGATCGCGCTTGGCGAGGGCGATGTTGGCTAGCGCGCGCAGGTAGCGCTTCTTTTGTCGCTTGGAGCGCGAGAGCGAGAGCGCCCTCTTATAGGCGGCGACAGCCTTCTCTTGCTGGCCGGTGCGGCGGTAGAGCGCGCCGAGGGCCGCAGGCACCGACGGGCTCTTGGGGCGCAGCTTCGTGGCTCGCTCGTAGAAGGCGATCGCCTGGCCCTTCTGACCCTTGCGTCGGCAGAGGTGACCGGCGATGACCTGGAAGGCGAAGTTCCGCGGGTTCTTGTTGGCTCGCCTGCGATATTCGGCGACCAGCGCGCCCATAGAGCGATGCTGCTTGTAGAGCTTGATCAGCTTCGCCAGCGCGTAGCCGTCGTTGGGGCGGCGATGCAGCAGCGCCTTGTATCGGTTGACCAGCCGGGGATCGAAGCCCGAGCGGCGCACGGACCAGTCATCGCCTTGCGCTCGGGTGGCATTGGGCCAGGCCAGGCAGACAGCGCAGCAGAGCAGGATGGCGCGGGGAAACGTCCTCATGGAACCTCGTCGTCGTCTTATGAAGCAGCTCCCGCTGCCGAGCGGTTGATCGCGGCGGGTATTATACGGCGTCGGCGGTTGAGAAGCTGCCGAGACTCTGTCGGCGGTTGAGAAGCTGCCGAGACTCTGGGTATTCGGAGATGAGAGGAGGAAAAGGGGCTAGAGCGCGGATCGACTTACCTCCCGTCACCGCGCTGGTCTGCGACATCACAGCGGTTGTCGCTCGTCGGTTGCTTGCTACCAGCAGGCGCCCTCCTCGCTCCTACGCTGTGATTCCGCATTCTTAGCGCAGCTCGGTCCGGTAAGCTGATCAGCGCTTCAGCGGGGAACGAAGGCCTGGCGGGCGCGGCGGTTGCGCTTGATCCGAGCCAGCAGCTGCCGCAGGCGGCGCTCTCGGTGGTCGAGCACGTAGTCGCGAACTAGCCGCCGGTGCCGATCGGCCATCCGATCAAAGCGCACGCCCGTCCCGTGGAAGTAACGGTCCGTGATGTCATGACAGATCTGTCCAGCGGCCCAGATCGTCTCCGACGTCTCCGGGAGCTCGAACTCGAGACCCACGAGCTGGTCGCGGCGAGGGCGTCGCGGCCCGAGCCTTGGGTCCGGGAGGGCCAGCCGGTTGAGGTAGAGCCCACCGAGCCCGAGGTTCACAGACATGCAGCGTTGTGGGCGATCATCGATGTATTCATTGAGAAAAAACTGAAGCGGCATTCGGGCTTCGTCGCGTCGTTCGTTGAGCATGGCGTCCTCACCTCTTGTGCTTGATTATCCTACATGTAGGTCTGTTCGCCAAGAAAGCGCGCAACAATCGCGACCGGATACCGATAAGAGGCCATGAAGACACCCAGACCTGCTCATACGCCGCTCGGCAACCGCTCGCCCCTCGTCGGCGCCCCGTCAAAGGGCGATGGAAAGGGGCGCTTCGCGCGCCTCCTCGCGCTCGACGATGAAGGGCCGCGTGGCGCCCACCTCGTCGATCGCAAGACGGAACGAAGCTCGGATCAGGAGTTCTTGCGCGCTCCGCCTGGGCGCGAAAAGGAGACAGATGAGCCGAAAACAGCCCAGGGCGAGGGCGACCCGCCCGCTGTCGGTGAGGAGCTGAAGCATCGGCCAGTCGAATTGCAGGCGCCGCGCCAGACTGATCCCGGGCCCGCCTCGGAGGCTCCGTCGACGGCAGAGCCCAGCCCGGCTCGACAGGACGTCGCGACCATGGCGCAGCGGATGCTTCGTTCGGTGCACGTTGGCCAGCTGCCCAACGGTGTCAAGACGCTCAACCTTCAGGTCGAGAGCGGCGGAAAGGCTCGGATCGATGTGGATCTGCGGCTCGAGGCCGGAAAGCTCCGGGCGCACCTCGGCGTGGCCGAGGCTGGCGCCTATCGAGCGCTCGACGGCAAGCTCGCCGCCCTTCAGGGGGCGCTCTCGGCGCGAGGCATCGCCGCTCATCCCGTGCGCCTGGACCTTCGGCGCGAACGTCGCGCAGAACCCAAGCAGGCGGAGCGGGAGCGCGGTCGAGCCTCTCGTGGCGCCCGCCGTCGCGGTGAAACGGTGATCTGAGCCTTCGATCTCGCTCGGGCTTGTGCCTCACGCCGCCTCGCCGCCATACTCCCGCTGTGGTGATGCGACGCTATCCCTTCGATCGGCTGCCGCGCGTCTCTTCGCAGGTTGTGCCGCTGCTGAGGACCTTGACCGCTCATGTCGGCGCCGACGCCAGTGACATCGCTCGGCGTTGGGGGCGCGAATGCCTGGGCGCTGCGGACTTCTCGGTGCGAGTGGTCTCCGCCGTGCCGAGGTTTGACGAGCCGCTGGCGTCGCGTTTGGAGGTCGCGGAGCGCTTCGCTCTCGAAGGCCCTCCAACGACGCAATTGGTCTTGGCAATGGACGGAGCGGTGGTCTCCGAGCTAGCGCGGCGCATCGCCCGCGTGACCACCGGGGGCGGTGCTGGCGCCACTCGCGGTGAGCGCGGGCTCGTCGCCCACGGTCTCGCCTGGTTGCTCGCGAGCCTGTCGAGCGGCACGAGCTGGCGGCTGCGCGAAGAGGCGCCAGCTCTCAAAGACTACCGCGAGGCGCTGCTGTTCACCTTGCAGCTCGAGACGAGGGCGGGAGGCTTCACCGCCTGGTTGCTGGTCTACCCTGGGGTCCTGGCCGCCCTCCCGGCGAGCGCTCCGACTCCGCGTACGAGGCCGTCATGGTGGCGCGATCTGCCGGTGTCCTTGCCCGTCGAGCTCGCGCGGCTCAACCTGGGGGCAGGGGAGATCGGCGCCCTCTCCGCTGGCGATATCATCGTGGCTGAGCCGCTGCCCTCGTCGATCGAGGGGGCAACCGCGTGGGTCGCCGTCGGCGAAGGCATGCTCGTTGGGCAGATCCACGACGGTTCGCTGACCGTGGAGGGCTGGGAGCGCGATCAACCGTGGCGAGCCGCGAGGTCCGCGGCGGATCAGGAGGTTCAGAGAATGGCAGGCGAGGCAGCGGACTTGGTGGACGGTCTCGAGCTCGAGGTCGTGGTCGAGCTGGCGCGGGTGAAGCTCGAGGCTGGCGGGCTGGCAGAGCTGGTCTCGGGAGACGTGCTCCAGCTGGGGCGCCCGCTGGTGGCGCCGCTGGAGCTTCGGGTGGGGGGCCGGCTGATCGCGCGGGGCGAGCTGGTCGACGTCGACGGCGAGGCTGGCCTGCGCATCATCGAGGTCGCCCAGTAGTACCAGCAGGCCCAGCCACCCAACAGGTCAGCTCCCCGAGCGTCGCTCGGCGGAGGTCACGGTGTTGGCCAAGAGCATCGCGATGGTCATCGGGCCCACGCCGCCGGGCACGGGGGTGATCGCCTCGGCGCGCTCGGCCGCGGCCGTGAACGCCACGTCGCCGATCAGCTGGTCGTCGACGCGGTTCGTGCCGACGTCGATCACGACAGCGCCAGGCTTGATCCACTCGCCCTTGATCAGCTCGGGGCGGCCTACGGCGGCGACCACGACATCGGCTTGGCTGACCTCCTTAGCGAGCTCACGAGTCTTCGAGTGGGCTATCGTCACGGTGCAATGACGCGCGAGCAGGAGCTGCGCCATCGGCTTGCCGACGATGTTGCTCCGACCGACCACCAGGGCCTTGGCCCCTTGCAGCTCGACCCCCGTCTCGTCGAGAAGCCGCATCACCCCCGCAGGCGTGCAGGGGACGTAGGTCGGCTCGCCAGCGAGGAGTCGACCTACCGTGGTCGGGTGGAAGCCATCCACGTCCTTTTCCGGCGCGATCGCCTCGATCACGGCGCTCTCGTCGATCTGCGACGGCAGCGGCAGCTGCACGAGGACGCCGTCCACCGCCGGATCGGCGTTGAGCTGGGCCACGAGCTCGAGGAGGGCGGCCTGAGAGGTGGAGGTGTCGAGCCGATGATCGCAGGTCTGGATCCCCACTCGCCTAGCCATCCGCGTCTTGCTGCGTACGTAGATCGCCGACGCAGGGTCGTCGCCGACGAGCACGACGGCCAGCCCTGGCGTCACCCCACGCTCGGCCAGCGCCTGGGTGCGGACCTTTAGCTCGCCTCGTACCTTCTTGGCGGTCGCCTTGCCATCGATGATGCGCGCCATGCTACCTCCTCGCACCCGGGTAGAGCGCTCGTGGTTGGGTCGCCCCGGTGTTAGCAAGGGAGCGGCGGTCGAGCAACGCGGGACCAGCCCGCGAGGCGTGTCTCCGCAGAGCGAAGCAGCTCGAGAGCGCTCTCCCTCGAGGCGATGACGCGGTCGCTCGACACAGGGGTGTGGCGCGCCTATAGTTCGCCACCAAACCGCCCCGAGAGGGGGCATTTCTCTCTGGAACCACGATGAAGCTCTTGTACCTAGGCCCGGAACTGACACCCTTTTCTTCCGGTGGCTCGACCGGCTCGCTGCTCTCCGAGCTGGCTCACGCGGCCGCCCGCGCTGGTCACGAGGTCACCGTCGTCAGCCCCTACCGCACCGAGGCGGCGCCGCAGAAGCACGGTCTGGCCCGCCGCCTGCAGACCGTCGAGGTCTCGGTCGCTCACCAGCCTCGCGAGTGCGTCCTCTTCGAGGGCAGCCTGCGGTCGAGGGGCGGCGAGGTGCTCTTGCTGCAGCAAGAGCTCTTCGATGGCGGGGCCCACGCGGGCGAGCGAGGCGATGATCATCAGGCTGCCTTTCTCCTCGCGCAGGCGACACTACAGCTGCTCGAGGGGCGCTCGTCGCTACCCGATGTGATCCACTGCGTAGGCTGGCAGAGCGGCTTCTTCCCGCTGCTTCTGGCGCGGCACCCGCGACTCTCGGGTATCCCGGTCGTCTTCAGCTTCGACGACCCCGCGGCCCTTGGCCTCCATTCGGCCGGTATCCTCGAAGAGCTGGGCATCGGCTATGATCACTTCACCCCCGACGGGATCGAGTTCCATGGCCAGGTCTCGTTGCTGAAGGCGGGTATCCTCTTTTCGGAGCGAGTGGTCGTGCCCTCCGAGGCGATGGTGGCGGAGCTCCAAACCGAGGATGGCGGAGCTGGCTTACACGGCCTCTACAACGCCCACGCCGACAAGCTCGTCGGCGTCCTCCCAGGTCTCGCTTTCGACATCTGGAGCCCGAAGGCCGGACTGCACCTGGCGGCGGGCTTCGACCTCGCCGACTGCTCTCCGAAGGCAGCGACCAAAGGTGAGCTCCAGGCTCGCCTCGGGTTGCGGCGGCGCGGCAGCCCGCTTCTGCTATGCGCGGGCCCCTTCGACGAGGCCGACGGCGTCGAGGCGCTCTTGGCGCGGGGCGACGAGCTGATGGCGAGCAAGCTGCAAGTCGTCTTCGCTGGCGTGGCCGACGATACGCGTCGTGCGGCGCTGAAGCGGTTCGCCGCTGGACAGCGAGAGCGGGTGGCGATCGTCGGCGAGACCAACGTCGACGACGACCTCTGGCATACGATGCTTGGCGCCGCCGACGGGCTGCTGCTGCTGAGAGACAGCGCCGATCGGCGCTTGCTCTTGCCGCGGGCGCTGCGCTTTGGCGCGATCCCGATCGTCCCCGCCAGCGGCGCCCTCGCCGAGCGCGTCGCCGACTTCGACCCGGTCGGCCGCACGGGCAACGGGTTCTGCTTCGTCGAGGGTGATGTCGAGAGCCAGCTCTCCGCGCTTCGCCGCTTCGCGCAGATCCTCGACGCCGGCTCGCAGAGCGCCACCGCCTTGCGAAGCAACGCGATGCAGCTCGACGTGGGCTGGGGGCGCTCCTGGGCGCTCTTGGAGCGGCATTACCACGCGCTATTGGTCGCCTGAGGCGCATCCTGGGGGCCAGGAACTCCGGCACTCTAGCAGTCTGTTGATTTGGGAGCTTTTCCAGACATTCCTCCCGTCGCCGGACACAGCACTGCCGGCCGCTCTAGAGCGCAGACCAGCGCGGCGACGGGAGGTAAGTTGGTCAGCGCTCTAGAGCGCAGACCAGCGCGGTGACGGGAGGTAAGCGGGTCGGCGCTCTAGCTCAGGGAGCGCGCGGAGGGGCGCGCCAAGACCTCGAGGATCCGCTGGCGCAGCTGCTTGAAGGGTGGCGGGTTGTCAAAGGTGATCGCGGCGCCGAGCGCTGCTGCGCGTTCGCGGAGGGGCGAGTCGCGGCTGATCGCCACCACGGGCACGGCGGGGTCCCGATTCAGGCTGACCTCGATCGTGCGCATGCCCTCGTCTCCCGCGGAGTCGAGGTCGAGGAGCAGCAGATCGGGCTGCTCGAGAAAACCGACCTCGCTGACCTCCCGCGGGGTCTGCTGCAGGACGTCACAGGCGATCACGCTCCGTAAGTAGCGAGAGAGTCGGTCCAGGCTCGGCGTGTCACCAGCGATGGCCATCAGCCGTACGCCGCCGAAGTCGCGAATCATCGTGTCGATCTGTTCGCCGATGCTCTGCTCGAGGTCTTTGAATTGGAGGCCGACGCCCCGGGGCCCGTCTGCGCTCGCGTTCTCTCGGCGCCAGATCACCTTCGCCGTCGCCTGCACCGCCTCGGTGGCGCCGGGGATGGTAAAGGCTACCGAGAGCTTCGTGCCCACCGGCAGCAGATCGTCGGTGTCGAGGAAGAGCCCGCCCTTCGAGAGGTTAAGCGAGTAGCTCACCAGAAACGAGCCAGCCGAGCGGTACTGCACCTGCATCACCACGTCGGCGCGGCGAAACCTGCGAGAGTTGTCGCGCTCGTGGTCGGTCACGGCATCAACACCTCGAGCAGGCGGTCCAGCTCGTCTAGCGAGGCGTAGTGGACCTCGATCCGGCCCTTCTTGGCGTCGCCGTGCATCACGACTCGGGTCGCGAGCGCGCGGGAGAGGCGCTCTTGTAGGTCGCGCATGTTGGCTGACGGCCCTGACGAGCTTGACAGCCGCTCGTCCTTTCCCTCTTCGGCAGGGGCCTTGAGCTTGCGTACGAGCGCCTCGGTCTGGCGCACGGAGAGCTGCTTATCGACCACGCTCTTGAGCGCACGCTGGATCGGTCGCGCCTTCTCCAGGGCCAGCAGCGCTCGTGCGTGTCCTGCGGCGATGCTGCCGGCGACGAGGGCGCGCTTGCCGACCTCCGGGAGCTTCAGCAGGCGCAGGGCGTTGGCGACCGTCGAGCGATCTCTGCCGACCCGATCTGCGAGCTGCTCCTGGGTGTAGCCATGCTCGTCGAGGAGCCGCTGGTAGGCCTCGGCCTCTTCGATCGGGTTGAGGTCCTGGCGCTGTAGGTTCTCGACGAGGGCGAGCTCGAAGGTCTCGAGGTCCGAGGCCTCACGGATCAGCACCGGCACCTCGTGCAGCTTCGCGCGCTGCGCGGCGCGCCAGCGGCGCTCACCGGCGATCAGCTCGAAGTCTCCATCGTCGCTCTCACGGACGATCAGCGGCTGGACGACGCCTTGCTCCCGGATCGACTGAGCGAGCTCTTCGAGGGCGTCTTCGTCGAAGTAGCGCCGCGGCTGCGCGCGTTGCGGTCGCACCCGCTCGATCGGGCAGAGGTAGAGCTCGCCAGCGGCGGAGCGCGTCTCGCGATCGGGGGGCGAAGACGGCGCGTCGGCGCTCGGGATCAGCGCGGCGATGCCACGTCCGAGGGCTTTGCGCTTGTTACGGCTCATGTGCGGCGCCTGGCCGAACGACGGCGCTTGGTGCGCCGGGGTCTCGGGGCGTCGTGGCGCCGCTGCAGCAGCTCTTGGGCGAGCTGGAGGTAGGCGCGGGAGCCAGCGGAGTCGATGTCGTAGAGCAGCACGGGCTTGCCAAAGGATGGCGCTTCACCCAGGCGGACGTTGCGCGGGATGACCGTCTCGAAGACCTGACCAGAGAAGTGCTCGCGCACCTCCTGGGCGACCTGCCGTGTCAGGTTCATCCGCTTATCGTACATACAAAGGAGAATCCCCTCCAGCGACAGCGAGGCGTTGAAGGCGCCCCGAACACGGTCGATGGTGCCAAGGAGGTGGCTCAGCCCCTCGAGGGCGTAGTACTCGCATTGCAGCGGTACGAGTACTGTGTCGGCGGCGACCAGCGCGTTGAGCGTCAGGAGCCCGAGCGAAGGCGGGCAGTCGATCAGGATGATGTCGTAGCGATCGGCCAAGGTCGCCAGCGCCGACTTCAACCGCAGATGACGCGCCTTGGCATCGACCAGCTCGATCTCGGCGCCGATCAGGTCGGTCTGTGTCGGCAGCAGCTGGAGGTAGTCGAGGTCGGTCTCGCGGACCACGTCCTCGATGGTCTCTTCCTGTGTCAGGACATGGTAGATGTGCCGGTCGATCTCGGTCTTGGGGTAGCCGAGGCCCGAGCTGAGGTTGCCCTGAGGGTCCATGTCGACGGCCAGCACGCGCTGTTCTGCGGCCGCCAAAGAGGCGCCGAGGTTAACCGCCGTGGTCGTCTTGCCGACCCCCCCCTTTTGGTTGGCGACGGCGATGATGTGAGCCATGAGCACCAGTAGCTGTGGAGGCTGTGGAAGAAACTGGCGTGTCGTAGCACGGATGTCTCCGCGTCCCAAGGACTGAGGTGGACGCCGCGAGGAGCGGGCGCGGATGGACTCCCGGCTGACCCGGGTGGTACGCCCGCTGCCCTATAGACCTTGGACCCACCCTCCTACCCCCCGATCCTGAAACTTTTTCAATCAGTTTTTTGACCGCATAGGCATATGTAGGATACACACCTTCATGTGGTTCCAATTCGTACCTGGCGGACCACGGGACAGCGCCGCGAAGGAAGGGAGGACGCGATGGCAGGCCAGGCAGACGAGCAGAAGGGTCGCCCGAGACGCCGCCGCCGCTCCTTGCTCCCTCGACGTTGGTGGGAGGTCCTCGCCGAGGCGCCGCCCAGCGAGCTGCCCTTCGCGCGGTACTTCTCGGGTGAAGGGGCCGCAAGGGAGACGGCACCCCTACCGAGCGGCCGCATCATCGAGGCCGTGGAGCCCTGGGATGAGGATCCGCTGGTCAACGATTGGTTCGAAGCGGGAGAGCGAGACCAGCTCCACCCGATCTGTCTAGAGGCGGAGCGACCGCCCATGGTCCAGCGAGCGCTGACCTGGGTGCTCGCGCGTAGGCATCGCTAGTGGCGATGCGAGAACACGGAGGCTGAAAATGGCGGCGATCTTTCCGCGCGTATATCGCTCATTCGACGAGTTTGAGCGCAGTGAGCTGAGGAAGCTCGACCATCTCTATGCCTCCGTGGATGACATGGTGGACGAGATGCTCCGTGCCGAGCTCGACGAGGACGATGGCCACCAACAAGAGGACGGAATCCTCTTCGACCGCATTGACGAGTAGGACAACGCTGGCCCGCTTGCGGGCCAACGATAGCGCCCCGTTTGCTGCCGCGGCGACGGGCGTGCCGCCGGTCCCGGCCGCCCGTCGTCGCCCCCTTTTTCCAGCGAATACGGTGACTCGATCCCAACGACTCGTGGGGGCGTTGGTTTGATTCGACGCTCGGTGCAGTTGTCAGCACTTCGGTTCGGAAGGTGTGGCGGCGCTCTCGAGGTGGCGCGCGTCGAGCAAGATGTTTGCTCGCGGGGCGCTGGCGAGCCTATGATCACCCTGTGAAGCTTCGCCGTGCCCAACCCAGATCCCTGACTCTCCTCGCTGCGACGACGTTGCTCTTAGGGGCCTGCGGCGAGGTGCCCTTCGTCCAGGACACAACGCGCCTCGGTGACACCTTCGATCGCGATGGCCCCTACACCGTGCGCACGGTGGTTGCGCATCAGGAGTCCGCCGACTCGGTGGTGCTCGTGGTGCAGCTTGGCGACGGCCTCGGTGGCACGACGCTGCGCATCGGCATGGGTGAGGTTCGCGACAGCATTTTTCAGGCCAAGATCGCGGGCCAGCCGGCGTTCACCCGCGTTCGATATCATGTCGAGGTCTCCGACGGCGACACCACCTCGACCGATCCGGCGGGCGCAGCTGAGGGGCGGTCGTCCTTCGGGTTCTGGGTGCTTGGCGACAACTGCGAGCTCACCGCCGATTGCCTCCCCGGCGAGTATTGCGACTCGGCCCGCGTCTGCCGCGCGCGCGGCGGGCCTTGCGCCAAGGACGTCGACTGCGGCAAGGGCTTTCGTTGCTTCGAGGGGCGCTGCCGGCTCTCGGCGCGGGCTTGCGGTGCCGACGCCGCCTGCCTCGTCGGCGAGGTCTGCGACGCGCTCCTCGGCGAGTGCACGCCGCGGCCGACCTGCGAGGTCGACGCCGCGACTGGAACACCTCGACCTTGCCCGCTGGACTTCGTCTGCGAGGCCGACGTCTGCAAACGTCAATGCGTTGGTGACGCGGACTGCCTCCCCGGCGAGCGCTGCGACATCAAGGGCATCTGTCGTGTCATGCCGCCAGGGTGCTCCAAACCGCAAGACTGCGGCGACGGGCTGGTCTGCGATCCGATCCTGAGGGTCTGTCGCGCTCAGGGCGCAGGGCTCTGCGGCAGCTGCTCGAGCGATCTCGACTGCGGCGGCGCCAACGACCACTGCTTGGTGATCGGCGGAGGGCTACACTGCGCCAAGGACTGCTCGATCAGCGGCTGTCCGCCAGCGTTCACCTGCGACCTTGGGCGAGCGCTGCCGCAGTGTGTGCCAACCGACGGCGCTTGTCCCTAGAGCGCTGACCAACGTTCCTCCCGTCGCCGCGCTGGTCTGCGACATCACAGCGGTTGTTGCTCGTCGGTTGCATGCTACCAGCAGGCGCCCTGCTCGCTCCTACGCCGTGATGCCGCATCCTTCGCGCAGCTCGGTCCGGTGAGCTGATCAGCGCTTTGCCAGCCTCTTGATCGAGCCCTCCCGTCGCCCGACACAGCACTGAGACAGCACTGAGACAGCACTGCCGGCCGCTTTCGGGGCCTCAGAACGTTCGTCGTACCTCCCGTATGGCTCATGTCTTCGGCTACGAAAGCGGCTCGGCAGCTCAGCACCCGGCTCGGTCCGAATTCGTAGGGTTGCGCCTAGCGCGCCGCTAAAACGGCGTCATGCTTGCCCTTCGTTGCCGTCGACGGTGGCTATCGGCTTGACTCTTCTCGTGCTGCGACCTACCTTGCCCTAGCATCCGTAGGAGCCTGTTATGACAACACAAAAGTCCGAGGGTCCTGTCGAGATCCCGGAGCTTCTCGCCATCCTCCCGCTGCGGAACTCGGTGCTCTTTCCCGGAAGCATCATCCCGATCGACGTCGGGCGGAAGAAGTCCGTGCGCCTGGTCGAGGAGGCCATCAGCAAAGAGCGCCCAGTGATCGGGATCCTGACCCAGCGGGACGCGCGTACCGAAGATCCCGCCGACTCGGACCTCTACACCGTCGGCTGTGCTGCGCGGATCCTCAAGGTGATCAAGCTGGCGAAGGATAACTTCAGCGTGATCCTCCAAGGCGTCAGCCGCGTGCGGCTCTTGGAGTACTCGCAGCGCGATCCCTTCATCATCTCGCGCGTGCAGCCCGTGCCCGATCTGGAGCGCCCTGACGTCGAGCTCGACGCGCTGGTGCTCAACCTCAAAGACATCGCCAAGCGCGTGGTCAAGCTGATGCCCGAGCTGCCCAAAGAGGCCGCCGCGCTCGTCGACAGCGTGGCCGAGCCGGGGCAGCTGGCTGACCTGATCACCTCGAACCTCGACCTCTCGGTCGAAGAGAAGCAAGAGGTCCTCGAGACTTTCGATCTCAAGACCCGCCTGCGCAAGGTCTTGGCGTTCCTCTCGCGGCAGCTCGAGGTCCTCAAGGTCCGCGAAAAGATCAACACCCAGGTCCAAGAGGAGATGGGGCGCAACCAGCGCGAGTACGTGCTGCGTCAGCAGCTCAAGGCGATCAAAGAGGAGCTCGGTGAGCTCGATGACACCACCGGCGACGTCGACGAGTTCAAAGACAAGATCGCCAAGGCCGAGATGCCCGAGGACGTGCAGAAGGTCGCACTCAAGCAGCTCGATCGACTGAAGGTCATGCAACCCTCGTCCGCCGAGTATACCGTTACGCGGACGTACCTCGAGTGGTTGACGGATATCCCCTGGACGACGCGCACTGAAGACAACCTCGACATCGAGAACGTGCGCAAGGTGCTAGACGAGGACCACTACGATCTCGACAAGGTCAAAAAGCGTATCGTCGAGTACATCGCGGTGCGCAAGCTCAAGCCGGACAAGAAGGGCCCGATCCTCTGTCTCGTTGGCCCTCCCGGTGTTGGCAAGACCAGCCTCGGGCGTAGCATCGCCCGCGCCATCGGCCGCAAGTTCGCGCGCGTCTCCCTCGGCGGCGTGCGCGATGAGGCGGAGATCCGCGGTCACCGCCGGACCTACGTCGGCTCGCTGCCCGGTCGGATCATCCAGAACATGAAGAAGGCGGGCACTGTCAACCCGGTGTTCATGCTCGACGAGATCGACAAGCTCGGCCACGACTTCCGCGGCGACCCCGCGGCGGCGCTGCTCGAGGTGCTCGATCCGGAGCAGAACAACGCCTTCTCCGATCACTACCTGGAGGTCAGCTATGACCTCTCCAACGTGATGTTCATCGCCACAGCGAACATCATGGATCCGGTGCCACCGGCGCTCCGCGATCGGCTAGAGATCCTTGAGCTGCCGGGCTACACGCGCGACGAGAAGCTTGCCATCGCCAAGCACTTTCTGATCCCGAAGCAGCTCGAGGAGCACGGCCTGAGCGATGAGCAGCTGCAGATCCCGCCTGAGGTGATGGGCGAGGTGATCGACTCCTACACCCGCGAGGCGGGTGTCCGAAACCTCGAGCGCGAGGTTGCCAACGTCGTGCGCGGCTTCGCCGTGAAGGTCGCCGAGGGCAAAGCGGGTGAGGACCTCGTCACCATCGCCCCCGACGAGCTCTCCGACTACCTTGGGCCGCAGAAATACCTCAGCGAGGTCGCCGAGCGGCAGGCCGAGCCGGGCGTGGCGACGGGCCTCGCCTGGACGCCAGTCGGCGGCGACATCATCTTCGTCGAGGCCACGATCATGAGCGGCAAGGGCAACCTGGTGCTCACCGGGCAGCTCGGCGACGTGATGAAGGAGTCGGCGCAAGCCGCGCTCTCCTATGTGCGCTCCCACGCCAGCGATCTGGGCATCGACGAGAACTTCCTCGAGAAGCACGACCTTCACGTGCACATCCCGGCGGGGGCGATTCCCAAAGATGGTCCTTCGGCTGGTGTGACGCTCTTCACCGCGCTGGTCTCCCTGCTCAAGGGGCAGGGCGTGCCACCGGAGGTCGCGCTCTCCGGCGAGATCACGCTGCGCGGGACCGTGCTCCCCGTGGGCGGTATCAAAGAGAAGGTGCTCGCCGCTCATCGCGCTGGGATCAAGAAGGTGATCCTCCCCGAGCGCAACGAGAAGGATCTCGTCGACGTCCCCGATCAGGCCAAAGAAGAGCTCGAGATTCACTTTGTTCGCCGGATGGACGAGGTGATCCCCCTCGTCTCGCCAGAGCTCGCGGCGCTCTTGCACACCTCGCCGGAGACCACCGCCGACGCCGAGTCTGCCTAACCCCGCCTGCGCCAGTTTTCGCCAGACCCGCCAATGCCAGGGTCCGCGTCAGGGGCGTTCGACGCGATCCCTCCGCCACCAAAGGGCAGCTGCGCCGAGACCTGGCGCGTTTTTCGCCCTGTAGATCGCCGCGTTGACAAGCGCTTCAGCGGTCTTACCTTCTCCCCCATCGGCGCCCCGCCGACCCTCGAGCGACACAAAGCCCTAGCGATTCGGAGGCTGAAAACATGGGTAAAATCATCGGCATCGACCTCGGCACCACCAACTCCGTGGTTGCGGTCATGGAGGGGAGCGAGCCCAAGGTCATCACCAACGAGGAAGGCGGACGCGTGACCCCGTCCGTTGTCGCCATCGACGAGAAGGGCGAGACCCTGGTGGGTCAAGTCGCTCGCCGTCAGGCCATCACCAACCCCGAGAACACCGTCTTCTCGATCAAGCGGTTCATGGGGATGAAATACGATGAGCTGACCACCGAGATCGAGCGCGTGCCTTATGACGTCGTGCGCTCGGGCAACGGTGACGCGCAGGTCAAGGTCCGCGGCAAGCCCTACTCGCCGCCCGAGATCTCGGCCAAGGTGCTGCAGAAGCTCAAGCGCGCCGCGGAAGACTACCTCGGTCACGAGGTCACCGACGCTGTGATCACGGTCCCGGCCTACTTCAACGACTCGCAGCGCCAGGCGACCAAGGACGCCGGCCGCATCGCCGGCCTCGACGTCAAGCGCATCGTCAACGAGCCGACCGCCGCCGCGCTGGCCTACGGTCTCGACAAGAAGAACGACGAGCTCGTGGCGGTGTACGACTTTGGCGGCGGCACCTTCGACATCTCCGTGCTCGAGGTCGGCGAGAACGTCGTGCAGGTCGTGAGCACCAACGGCGACACGCACCTCGGCGGCGACGACATCGACGACCGGCTGATGAAGTGGCTCGCGGAGGAGTTCAAGAAGGACCAGGGCATCGACGTCACGAAAGACAAGATGGTGCTCCAGCGCCTCAAGGAGGCCGCCGAGAAGGCCAAGATCGAGCTGTCTTCGGTCAGCGAGACCGAGATCAACTTGCCTTTCCTCACCGCCGACGCCTCCGGGCCCAAGCACCTGCTGATGAAGCTCTCCCGTTCGCAGTTCGAGCGGATGGTCGGCGACATCATCGAGCGCACCATCGAGCCCTGCAAGAAGGCGCTGGCCGACGCGGGCAAGAGCGCCTCGGATATCGACGAGGTCGTGCTCGTCGGTGGCTCCACCCGCATCCCGCTGGTGCAGTCGAGCGTGAAGGAGTTCTTCGGCAAGGAGCCCCACAAGGGCGTCAACCCCGACGAGGTCGTGGCCCTTGGCGCCGCCGTGCAGGCGGGCGTCCTCGCGGGTGACGTGAAGGATATCCTGCTCCTCGACGTCACGCCGCTCTCGCTGGCGATCGAGACCCTCGGCGGTGTGAGCACGGTGCTGATCCCACGCAACACCACGATCCCGACCAAGAAGAGCGAGGTCTTCTCCACCGCCGCAGACAGCCAGCCCTCGGTCGAGGTCCACGTAACCCAGGGCGAGCGGCCGATGTCGAAGGACAACAAGACCCTCGGCAAATTCCACCTTGACGGCATCCCGCCGGCGCCGCGGGGCGTGCCACAGATCGAGGTCACCTTCGACATCGACGCCAACGGCATCCTCCATGTGTCGGCGCAGGACAAGGCCACCGGCAAGAAGAACCAGATCCGTATCGAGGCGTCGAGCGGGCTCTCCGACGCCGAGATCGAGAACATGGTCAAGCAGGCCGAGGAGAACGAGGCCTCCGACAAGGAGAAGAAGGAGACCATCGAGTCCCGCAACAAGCTCGACTCGCTGGTCTACAACACCGAGAAGCTGCTCGAGGAGAACAAAGACAAGATCGCCGAGGCCGATCGTAAGCCGGTCGAGGACGCGATCGTCGACGGCAAGGCGGCGCTAGAGAAAGACGATCTCGAGGCGATGAAGTCGGCCCTCGAGGCGATCGAGCAGGCCTCCCATCGGATGGCCGAGGCGATGTACAGAAACGCCTCGGGCGGCGGCTCGGCGCCCAACGACGCCCCGCCCCCCGCGGACGCCCCGCCCGCCGGCGACGACAAGGCCAAAGACGGCGTGATCGACGCCGAGTTCGAAGAGTCCAAATAGCACCTCACTCGAAGAGGCGCTGCCTGCTCACGAAGAGCAGGCAGCGCTCTAGAGCGCTGACCAACTTACCTCCCATCGCCGCGCTGGTCTGCGAAATCACAGCGGTTGTCGCTCGTCGGTTGCTTGCTACCAGCAGGCGCTTGTACTTGAGGCTCTTTTTGAGAAAGCGTGGTGGGCCGCGATCGACGCAGCCCTGGTAGCGATCGGCGGGGTCGCAGAAGATGCGCACATGGATGTGGTCGGTGTGCGGGCTGGCGTCGCCAGGCTGGCGCATCACCAAGGCCAGGCGCTCGATCAGCTGCTTCGACTTGCGTTTGCGCTTGCCGTAGGCGAGCAGCAGGCGGCTGATCCGCCGGCCGATGAAGATCCATTGCACGGGGGTCTCGGGGTCGGTGACCAAGGAGGCCATCATCGTCCAGTTGCGCGCCAGGTCGAGCTTGGTTGGCTGTAGCGCCTGAGAGGTTGGCGATGAGGTGGGAGCCGACGGGGCGTTGGGGTTGCTCGTCGGCGTGAGGCTAGCTCCCTTGCCATTGTAGTGGATCATGGCTGTCGGCGCCACCGTTCGGCCGCGGAGGTCGGTCGCATAATAGAGCAGGTCGACGTCGCGACCGCTGCGATGGGAGCCATGCTCCTTGGTGGGACCGCCGCCGATCGGGCTGAGATCAGCGACGCCGAGCAGGCCTCCTCCGTGGCGTCGGCGGACCTTGCGGGCGACACGAGCGATCAGGGCGACGAGCTCATCGGTGCCGTAGTTACGCTTGCGCTCTGCCCAGCGCTTGGGCACGACGTAACCTTCGCCGCGCAGGGGCAGGCGGGCGGCTGCGCGGAGGGCACCACGAGAGTGCGTTCCTACCGAGACAGAGCTGCCGTCGGTGAGCAGGCCTTTGCCGACGCAAGCGCCCAACGAGAGCGCGACGCCCACTAGCAGCGCGCAGCGTTTCACGAAGCGAGTGTGCCGCCTGGGGAGCGGGGGGGCCAGAAATCCACTACCCCGGCTCCTGAGGCGTCAGCTCTTCTGGCGGCTGCGGCTCGAGGTCTCGGAGGGCCCGCCGGGGCGCTGGGGCGCTGCCGGCCGGCTGACAGGGCCGCTCGCGGGCCGTTTGCGCGCCCGATCCGTCACCTCGCGGGGGCCCTGATCCGGCGTGGCCTTCTCTTTTCCGCCGAGCTCTTTTCCGCCGAACTCTCTTCCGCCGAGCTCTCTTCCGCCGAGCTCTCTTCCGCCGAGCTCTCTTCCGCCGAGATCTCTTCCGCCGAGATCTTTTCCGCCAAAGGGTCTCTGGGCTTTGCCTCTGCTGCGCCCACGCTCACGAACCAGCGCCTCCTGAGGGAGCGCCCAGCGCTTCATCTTCAGCGACTCGATGATGTAGTCAACATCCGCCAACCCGCGGCGCTCATCGGCTGCTTTACAGCTGAGGGTTAGGATGTAGATCACCTGTCCGGCGGATAGATAGACTTGGTGGTTCCGCTTGCTTCCGTCTTTTGATTGGGCGACGGTCTGCCAGAGCTTATGGCCGAGGCGCTTGACGCGTTTGGCGTCACTCGTCTTCAGCCCGAGGGTCTCGAGGGCCCGGTTGTTGTCGGCGAGCACCTGGATCACCTTCTGCTGTCGTGCCAGCCTGGTGTAAGAGAGGGAGATCCGAGCGCCACCGCGGCTGACGAAGGCCAGCAACGACGGGTAGCCGGTCTGCCGCGTCAGCGTCCAGCCTTCAGGAACGGTGAACCGCACCTGGAGCTTGCGGTTTTCAAAGACATCGTCGTCAAACTCGGCACCGCCAGCGCCTTGGGGGAGGGCGGCGATCGCGAGCAGCCCGAAGCCTGAAGCGATCAGGGCCCGCAATGAGTTCGAAGCGTGGAGTGGAGTCGCGCGACTCATGTCGAGTATTATAGTGCGAACCGTGAGCGTGCGAACCGTGAGCGTGCGAAGTGTGAGCGTGCGAAGGGCGCCGATGAGCATCATAACAGGCAGAAGATGATGAGTGAGCGCTTCGGCAAGTATGAGCTCCTGCAACGGATCGGCGTTGGCGGAATGGCCGAGGTCTGGGTCGCCCGGACCTATGGCGCTCAGGGGTTCGTCAAAGAGCTGGTGATCAAGCGCATCCTCGAGCAGTTCAACCAGGATGACGACTTCGTTCATATGTTCATCAACGAAGCGCGCCTGGCCTCTCGGCTCCAACACGCTAACATCGTTCAGATCTTCGACTTCGATCAGGTCGACGGGGTCTACTACATCGCGATGGAGCTGGTCGATGGTCCCGATCTGCGTAAGGTCGCGGCTACTGCGCGGCGCCGCGAGATGCCCGTGCCTCAGACCCTAGCTGTCCACGTCGGGGTCGAGGCTCTGAAGGGGCTGCACTACGCACACACCCGTCAGGAGCGTGGCGAGCCGCTGGGGATCGTCCATCGTGACATCAGCCCTCATAACCTGCTGCTCTCCTACGCGGGGGAGGTGAAGGTCACCGACTTCGGTATCGCCAAGGTCGCAGCCCTGGCCTCGGCGACGCGTACCGGGATGGTCAAGGGCAAGCTCACGTATATGTCGCCTGAGCAGGTCCGAGGCGAGCGCGTCGACGCTCGCGCGGATCTCTGCGCGCTTGGCATCGTGCTCTGGGAGCTCCTCGCCGGCCGAAGGCTCTACGGCGGCGTTGGCAGCGAAGGAGAGCTGCTGGCCGCGGCGCGGCGCGGCAAGGTGCTGCCGTTGGCCGAAGTGGCGCCCTCCGTGCCTTTGCCGCTGGCGCAGGTCGTCGAGCGCATGCTCGCCCCCGATCCAACGATGCGCTTCGAGAGCGCGGCGGCTGCGCTGGCCGAGCTCTCCGCCTTTTCTGGGGCGACCGCCGGGTTGGAGGTCGCCGAGTATCTGGCGCAGCTGCTGCCTGGCGGAGAGCGGGAACGACGCGGGCAGACGACGCTGGAGAAGGCTCCTGGCGTCGCCGTCGCGCCAGCCGACGCGCCAACGGGGACCTTGGACGAGGAGCAGGCGGCAGAGCAGGCGGCAGAGCCTTCGAGCGTGACACCCACGAGCGCGTCAACGCCCGAGGCGGCGTCGCGTCGCCGCGCGGGGTGGGGGATCTCTATCGTCGTGGGGCTGTTAATCTTCGCCGCTGCCGGTGCAGCTGGCTTCTGGGCAATGAGACGCTCTCGTGCGATCGCCGATCGTGCACCGGATGCAGCCGAGGTCGAGCTTCGCTGCTCGCCCTCTGGCGCTCGTGTCGAGGTCGATGGTGTCGCCCTCGCCGGAGGCAGCCCCTATCGCGTCGTGGGCCGTCGTGG
>PDWJ01002034.1_pt1 | contig 25724 bp, 40 predicted proteins | sample 1430881 | NCBI WGS metagenome assembly PDWJ01 (sample SAMN01162460, study PRJNA174530) | Oral metagenome, whole genome shotgun sequencing project. | biome: Marine environment; feature: Marine mammal; material: Swab sample of the gingival sulcus; isolation source: swab sample of gingival sulcus...
CAAAAGTAACATTATGACCTAATACAATCTCATCGCCTATGAAAGAAAGCACATCCCCTGCAACTTCATCAAAAGTAGGGGCGGAGGATAGTTCTTTGTCAGTTATCCCAGTTAAATCGACTATAAAAGATGTTAAGGGTTTTTTAGGGTTTATTAGGCTAGAAAATTTAGAAACAATTTCACCACCTTGAACCTTAAGGGCTCCGACTTCAATAATCTTGTCGTATCTTAAATCATATCCTGTGGTTTCAAGGTCTACCACAACATAGTCATCTGGTAACGCCATTAAACTACTACCCTTATCTCGTTTTTCGCTTGACATTTTCTTCTCCTTAAAATTTTTTTTTGGATTATTCACATAATTGTTTTGAGATTTTTCTTTCATAACCCATTGAAGCGGGTTGATTCTCTTTTTATAAAAAATAAAAAGTACAGAAACAAAAAACAATAGGCTAAAGATAGCAAAACTGGTTTTTCCCTCGTTTAAAAATCTTATAATCGACAAGGGCTGTATTATCCAAAAAAGCAATAAAATAACCCTAAAAATATTCATTTTATATCCTTTAAAACTTCCCTCTCAACTCGACTACCTTCCCTAATATAGAAATCGGCAGTTCTTCTATTTGCTGATTCGTATAGAAAGTCGGCTCAAAAACAGCTTGATTAGAAGCTACGAGCATGATACCCGCTTCCGATTTAACTATCTTCTTGACAGTGGCGTCCTCGCCATTTACTAGAACTACCGCAATATCGCCGCTTTCAACGTCTTCTTGCTTCTTTACTATAACAACATCCCCATCCTCCATACGAGGGAGCATGCTATTGCCTTTTATTTCAAGCCCGAAGTACTCACCCTTTGACGCCATCTCTTTGGTGATTTCTTCATAGTCTAAAATATCTGTGATAGCTTCAATAGGTATACCTGCAGCGACTCTTCCCAATACTGGAATACGTACGCCTTTTTTGGAAGCGGGTAAGAATTCTTTTGTGTCTTCTTCGTCTTCCCATCCCATGAGATAGGCAGGAGAGACGTTAAACACTTTGGCAAACTCTACTATCTTATCGGATGGTATTCCTCGCCCATCTTTCTCTATTTTATTGATTGAAGAACGGGAAGTATAACCAACCCTTTTCGCCAGTTCTTCTTGCGACATATTTCGTTGTTCTCGCATTTTTTTAATTTTATTCCCAATATCCATAGCGAACTCCTCTCAGTGAAACTGATTATACAATATTGTAGAAAAAAAAAGCAACTTTTTTTACAAAAAAGTGTTGATAAAAAATCAACTCGGTGATAATATTGCGTTGTAGACAAAAAGCCAACAAAGAACTTTTAAGGAAGGAGGGACGAATGAATTTGGTAAATACAGAACTTTTTGAAAAAATATTACGTGAAAAAGGTCTAAAAAAAGCAAAACTCTGTGAAACCCTTGATATTTCTTATACTCAACTTAAAAGAAAAATCACCAATGAAGCTTATTTCAAAGCTGATGAAATCCAAAAACTTTGCAAACTATTTGGAGTTACCAGCTTGAAAATGAAAGAAGCTATTTTTTTTAACACAGATGTAGACAAATAGCCAACTTGAAAGGAGTATCAATGAAAGAATTAGCGGTCATTGAACAAAGAGAAGTTCTAGGAAAAGAATTTAAAATCTACGGAGATTACAATAATCCTCTTTTTCTAGCAAAAGACATAGCGAACTGGATAGACCATAACAAACCCGCCGAAATGCTTTCTCATATAGATGAAGAAGAAAAGCTGAAGGCGATAATATCGCACTCAGGTCAGAAGCGTGAAATGTGGATGCTAACAGAGGACGGAATGTATGAAGTATTAATGCAAAGTAGAAAACCAATCGCAAAGAAATTTAAAAAACAAGTCAAAATCATTTTAAAAGACATCAGAAAATACGGAATGTACGCAAGAGAAGAACTGCTAAATAACCCTGACTTACTTATCGAAGTAGCTACAGAACTTAAAAAGCAAAAAGCACTCAATCAAGAACAAGCTATGAGAATAGAAGCAGATAAACCAAAGGTTATATTCGCAGATAGTGTAGCAAGTTCAGAAACAAGCATATTAGTAGGAGAATTATCTAAAATATTAAAGGCTAATGGCGTTGAAATCGGGCAAAATAGACTTTTTAAGTGGCTAAGGGATAAGGGCTATCTGATAAAGCGAAAAGGAGTCGACTGGAATATGCCAACTCAATACAGCATGGAACGAGCGCTATTCGAGATTAAAGAAACAGTAGTAACGCACGCAGACGGACACATCACAATAAATAAGACACCAAAGGTCACTGGTAAAGGGCAAGTCTACTTTGTAAATAAGTTTTTGAAAGAAAGATAGAGCGAAGGTCTAGGAGGTAAGCAAATGAGCAAGGTAAGAGAAATGATGACTGTGGGAGACCTAGAGTTCCTATCACAGGGGCAAGCAGCTAAGTGGATGGGCGTAGGTAGGTCAACCCTTATAGAGTGGGAGAACGAAGGGCTGAGGGTCATCAGAAAAGGTGGAAGAGTTTGGTATTCAAAGACAGATATTAGAAAGTTTCTATCCCAGTTCTCGGAGGGTTTCTGATGGATTGGGATGGGAAAACAAATATGATTTCGTTTAATGATTTTGCAAGAGCTACGATAGTCAAAGATTTTTTGAAGAGATTACCTGAAAAATACCAATGTTTAGAGACTGAATTTCTGAAAAAACACAATGACTTAGTTATAGAGTATTACGAAAAAATTCAAAAAAGAGATAAGAACTTAGAGGAGGTAGGCAAGTGAGAAAGCTACAAATAGATAAACAGAGCGACATAGACCTAGCGATACAACTAGGTTACATAGTCGAGATTAGCGAAGGCGGTAGAGTAGCAAGGAAGCCGTCGCTAGTGCAAAGGGCTAAGAAGTGGCTACTAACGCCCTTCCTAGTAATCGAGGTGGAGTGATATGACCAGTAAGGAGTTGAAAGAAATATTAGAAAATCATAGCGAGTGGTTGCAGGATGCAGAAAAGGGGGAGCGTGCCAACTTACGAGGTGCCAACTTGCAATACGCCTACTTACGAGGTGCCAACTTGCAATACGCCTACTTACGAGGTGCCAACTTGCAATACGCCTACTTACGAGCGCCTACTTACGAGGTGCCAACTTGCAATACGCCTACTTACGAGGTGCCAACTTGCGAGGTGCCAACTTACAAGGTGCCGACTTACAAGACACCAACTTGCAAGACGCTGACTTGCGAGGCGCTGACTTGCGAGACGCCGATTTGCGAAATTCCACCCACGAATTTCCAGTATGCCCTATAGTTGGAAGTTTTATAGGATTCAAAAAGTGTAGATATGGAAAGATTGTGAAATTGTTGATTCTAAAAGACGCCAAACGCTCATCTGCAACAACAAGGAAGTGTAGGGCTTCAAAAGTCAAAGTTTTAGAAATTTATAGCTATGGAAATTCACAAGAAAAGTACGAAACAGCTATTTCAATGCATGGGGAAGATTTTATATACGAAGTAGGAGAGCGCATCGAAATTCCTGATTTTGATGAAAATAGGTGGAATGAGTGCTCTACCGGCATACACTTCTTTCTAACGGAAGAAGAAGCCAGAAGGTACTAGACATGAATAAATACAAAAAAAATCGCTCACTCCGAGAGCGAGCGACAAGTCTTTTTACAAAAAATGTAAAAAGAAGTAAGCAAAGTAATTATACCACGAAAGGAGTTACAAAGCAATGAATATCTACGAACTATCTACAGGGATAAAGCAATTACAAGACATCCTAGAGACAGAGGAAGACAGCGAGATAATAGCTAGGACCTTAAGCGAGTATGAGGCAAAGCTAGAAGACAAAGCGGATGCCTACGCTAGAGTTGATAGGAATCTAGCCTCACAGGAAGCGGGGCTCAAGGAAGAGTACGACAGGCTCAAGAAGAGAGCGGAGATTATTAAGACGAATCGCAAAAGATTAAAACTAAACTTACAAGACGCTATGACTCTGACAGGCAAGAAGAAGCTAAAGACAGAGCTTTTCAGCTTCACTATACAAAAGAACCCGCCGAGTCTGAAAATCACAGGAAAGGTGCCAGAGAGGTTCTTAATAGCGCAAGAACCTAAGGTTGATAACACAGCTATAAAACTAGCTATGAAGAGCGGTGAAGATATAGACTTTGCTGAATTAGTACAAGGCGAGAGCCTAAGAATCAGATAAGGAGGATAACGATGGCAGAAGTTGTATTAATACTCGGTTATTCGGGAAGCGGAAAGTCAACTTCCCTTCGTAATTTCTCACCTGAAGAAGTAGGGGTTTTCAACGTGGCAAATAAGAGACTTCCTTTTCAAAACAATTTAAGAACACTAGCTACCCACGACTACTCAGAGATAGCAAGGGTTTTAAAGGCGAATAGAAAGAAAAGATACGTCATAGATGACAGCCAGTATCTGATGGCGTTTGAATTATTTAATAAAGCGAAAGAGACCGGATATAAAAAATTCACGGATATGGCTGTCGACTTCTATAACCTTATCAAAGTCGCTAAGAGCTTGGATGATGAAACGATAGTTTATTTCCTACACCATTTAGAGAAGACGGAAGCGGGTGATTTGAAGATTAAGACAGTTGGACGGATGCTGGATGAAAAACTAGTTATAGAGGGATTATTCTCCATAGTTTTGGGTGCTACTCAAATTAATAAAAGGTATCAATTTATGACTAACGGGCAAGAACCCTTTAAAACGCCACTTGGGATGTTTCAAGAGCAGTTTATAGATAATGATTTGAAAATGGTGGATAGAACCATCAGAGAGTTCTGGGGAATTAAAGACGAGACCGTAAAGGAAGACGGGGCGGAGGCTTAAGCAATGGAAGGCGGATGGGTGAAATTATATAGGAAATTGCTTGATGACCCTTTGTGGAAGAATTGCAATCATGCTCAAAAGACTATTCTTATCACTCTTTTGTTATTAGCGAATCACAAGCCCAACAGATGGATTTTCAAAAGCGAGAAGTACGAAGTTAAAGAAGGCGAGTTCATAACCAGTCTCGCCTCCCTCGCCGAAGAAACAAAATGTAGTATCATGCAAATACGCACTGCTCTAGCTAAATTTGAAAAGTACGATTTTTTAACATACCAGTCAACAAAGCAGAACCGACTTATTAAGATAAAGAATTGGGCTAAATATCAATGCATTGAGCAATTGGAAAAAGAACACCTAACAAAGGAGTTAACAAAGAGGATAACAAAGACCCAACAAAGCGATAACAAAGAGGTAACAACTAACAAGAATGATAAGAATGATAAGAATATATATAAGAGCTCTAATGCGCGCGCGCGTGCGCGAGAAGATTTTTACAAGGAATTTAATCTCAGGCTCATCTCGAAGAACGTACCACCAACTCTAGCACAACAAAGGGAAGTGGATAAGCTGCTAGAAACGTTGGACGAAGAGTCACTCTTGAAGCTCGCAGACTACTGCTCACTAAACTTCAAGTACTCCAGCTATAAGAGCCTAAGGCTTATCTGTGGCGACATCGAGAGAGACTACGAGCTAAGCCCTAAAGGAGTGGAGGATTTTCTGAAAAGGAAGTCAGGAAAGCCTAGCACCAAGGGATATAAGGCTAAAGAGAATTTCAAACAAACAACTTACAAGGACATGAGCAAGGCAAAAGGTATTGAGGTCATGAGGGACAGGAATCCCGCATTAAGGAGGAGTTAAATGAATTTTGTGTTATTAATCGGCAGACTAACCAAGGACGTAGAGCTCAGATATGCTCAAGGCTCTGGAAAGCCTATGGCTAGGTTTACCCTAGCAGTGGATAAAAATCTTAGCGCAGATAAGAAAAGGGAATTTGAAGCGCAGGGCAGAGCTACTGCAGACTTTATCCCTTGCACAGCGTTCGGGAAGACCGCAGAGCTAGCAGCTAAGTATCTAAGAAAAGGCTCGAAGGTAGCGACTCAAGGGAGGATTGACGTCACAAATTACGAGAAGGACGGAGAGAAGAAGATATTTACAAGCATAAGCGTCGAACGCCTAGAGTTCTTAGATTCGAAAAAGAGCTATCAGCCAGATAGTGAGCCGAAGTTTGAAGACGTTAGCAGCGATATAGATATACCCTTTTAGGAGGCGAAATGAAGTATTCAAACCAAATTAAGGGAGCAATTAACAGAAACGCAGGTAAAACGTTAGAGAAACTAATCACAAACGCTTGCGAGATATACAAGGAATCTGGAAAAGCTGTTATCGAGAAGACGCCAGAGCCAATGAAGATATTAAAAGCGATGGGTCAAGGTAGGTTTGTCACAGTATTTGAGAAGAAGGCACAGCCTGACTACAAGGGCACGCTAAGAGGCGGGCAAGCGATAGTCTTTGAAGCGAAGTTCACCAGCAAGGACAGAATCCAAAGGTCAGCTGTCACGCCTAAGCAATCAAAGGAGCTAGACCAGCACGAGAAAGCGGGGGCGTTGTGTTTCGTCTTGGTATCCTTCAGTTTCAAAAAGAACTACCTAGTGCCTTGGTCTGTTTTCAGAGACTGTGCAGACCTCTTTGAGAGACGATATTTAAAGCCAGAGGATTTACCGGAGTACTATGTACCACTTCTGGGATATGGCATTGATTTTTTAAGAGAAATAAGGGTGTAGAGATGTGGGGTATAGAGACACAAAAGAAAGATGAAGAGTACGGTACTCACTGGTTCTCAAATCTAATTTCATTAGCATTAGCACCAAATGGAAATTTAATCCTAATATACATATAGAACTATCTCCCGAAATGTACAGGGATGATTTGTGGATATATTTTTTTAAGTAGTGAGGATGTAACTTGCAGAAAGTGAGGTGTCAGATGAATCTATCTAAAGAATTACCAGAGCAATCAATGGTTTATGCTGAGTTAGATGCTTTGGCTCAAAAAATAGAATTAGACAAAACAATAGATATTTGCATCGAACTATTGGAAGATTTGAAAATTAATAGTGGAGATACTAGAGGTCAAATTGACTCAAAATATAGCTCTAGTAAAGTTGCTAGACGTAGGCAGACAATCAATGAATTGTTATCTAATTTTTAAGCGAGGTGAGTAATGGAAATGGTTAAATTAACCATGGTTTATGATGAAAAAAGTGGATTTTATGCGGTTTATGCTTCGTCTGAAAATGTTGAAAAAGTCATGCTTGGTAAGTATAGGCATAAAGCTGGCGCTGCAGAGTTTATTTATCGAATGAGTTTATTTTTTGACATTAGCGAGGAATAGCTATGTTAACTAAAAATGAGCTTAACGACTTAAGATACATGGCAGAGGATATCACGAAGCTAGAAGCAGAATTAGATGCCTTGTACACTAAGGCGGGGGGACTATCTGCGCCTAGATATGGGGATGTTAAAGGTGATGGTGCAAAGGATTTACTAGATTTTTACGATGAAATTTTTGCCAAACAGAGAGAGATTAATACGCTGAGTAAGGAATATTATCGTGAAAGAGAAAGAATCCAACTCCTAATTCAAGGGCTAAGTCAAGAGGGGCAGAAGCTAATTAGGCTAAGATATTTCGAAAATATGCTGTGGTGTAACATCGCCGAAGAACTACACTATAGCCGTCAGCACTTGCACCGACTACATTCTAGCGTTTTAATCAAGTTGAAAAACGCCTAAAACATGTTACATCATGTGACACGATTTCGTGATATTATGGTATTGTCAAGAAGTGTAAGAAAAGACTTGACCACTCTTAGATATGACGGTGTACGGGCATTGGCACTAAACTTTTTGTAACTCCTCGTTAGAACTCCCATAAGGGAGTTTTAACGTTACAGGGGTTTTTATTTTACCCAAAATAAGGAGGTGGGTTATATCGCTATCAGTAAAGCTCCAGAATGGCTCACCAAGGATGGGTTATTACAAATTGAAGGCTGGGCTAGGAATGGATTAACAGAGGGGCAGATAGCCAAGAATATTGGCATAAGTCAACAAACTTTTGATAAATGGAAAAAACGCCATACTTCAATACTTGAAGCCTTAAAAAAGGGAAAGAGACCTCTAATAATCGAGATAGAAAATGCACTCGTTAAGAAGGCTCTAGGCTTTGAGTACGAAGAAATTAAGACCTACGTAAAGATAGAAGGCGGGAAGGAAGTTAAATATCAAGAGAAAATGAAGAGGTACTCTCCACCAGATACAGCTGCATGTATCATTCTTTTGAAAAATAAAGACAGAGACGAGAATGGCAAGGCTAAGTGGAGCAACGAGCCAATGAAAATCGAACTAGATAGAGAAACGTTAGAGCTTAGAAAAAAAGTTGAGGAGTTGAAACTGTTTTGATAATTCATGAAAGAAACATAAATGAGCTGATTCCTTATGAGAATAACCCAAGGGATAATGATAAGGCGGTAAGTTTTGTCAAGGAATCAATTAAGGAGTTCGGGTTTAAAGTTCCGCTAGTCATCACTAAAGATAATATCATTGTTACAGGGCATACAAGGTTAAAAGCGGCGAAAGAATTAGGTTTACAAAAAGTCCCTTGTATCTTAGCTGATGATTTAAACGAGGAGCAAATAAAAGCTTATAGAATAGCTGATAATAAAACAGCCGAGCTTGCTACTTGGGACTTTGAAAGGTTAGATATTGAGATAGAAGAGTTACAAAATAGCGGTATAGATTTATCCGAGTTTGGTTTTGATTTACAAGAGCCAGAGCTTGAAGATGATAGTTTTGATGTTGAAGCTGCTCTACTAGAAGCAGAGGAAGAAATCCCAGATATTAAAGAGGGAGATTTGTTTCGGCTTGGCAAGCACACTCTGATGTGTGGAGATAGTACATCAAAAAAAGATTTTAAAATCTTGATGGGGGGGGCAGAAGCCAACCTCGTGATAACTGACCCACCTTATAACGTTGACTACACTGGTGGGACGGGTCTTAAGATAGTAAATGACAATATGGAAGATTCTAAATTCAGGAGTTTTCTATTAGAAGCATATAAAAGAATGTTTGAAAATATGGCTTTAGGTGCTCCTATATATGTATTTCACGCTGATACAGAAGGTGGGAACTTCAGGCAAGCTTTCAAAGAATCTGGATTAAAGCTCGCCGAATGCTTGGTATGGGTGAAGAATACTTTTGTGTTAGGGCGGCAAGACTATCACTGGAGACACGAACCTATTCTCTATGGATGGAAAGAAGGTGCTGCACATCCTTGGTATGGGAATAGGGACAAGGATACGGTCATAGAAGATGATAGATTAAATCTTACAAAAGCAAATAAAACAGAACTTATAGAGGTGATAAAAGAGTTACAAGAGAAACTATATAACAACTCAACAATCATCTTTCACGACAAGCCTCTGACAAATAGTGAACATCCTACTATGAAACCAGTTAAATTAATCGGTAAGTTAATACATAATAGCAGTCAAAAAGGAGACACTATCCTTGATAGCTTCGGTGGTAGTGGGTCAACACTAATTGCAGCAGAACAATCAGGACGCATATGCTACACAATGGAATTAGACCCAAGATATTGTGATGTGATAATTAAAAGATGGGAAGAGTTCACAGGAGAAAAGGCGGTCAAAGTGCGTGGCTAAGTATCCAGTTTTAGATAAGTTTTACAAAAATAAAAGATGGCAAGACTTCCGGACGGCTTATATAGTCAGCAGGATAAAGAGAGATGGAGGGAGCTTATGCGACTACTGTGGAGAATGGATAGACAATCCGCATGAGATAACACTGCACCACGAAGAGGAGCTGACTCCGGATAATATCAATGACGTTATGGTAGCTCTTAATCCTGATAACATAAAGCAAATACACGCTAGCTGTCACAATACTATACACAAGCACGCAGGGCATAAACCTAAGCGTATCTTTTTAGTTTATGGTCCGCCCATGTCAGGCAAGACTACATACGTTAAACGCAGAGCTTGGAGGGGTGACATCATAGTAGATATGGATAGCTTATACCAAGCGGTATCAGGACTTAGCAGATATGACAAGCCAAATAGTTTATACCACAATGTTATAGCTGTGCAGAATCTACTACTAGACCATATCAAGACAAGGTATGGGAGATGGGATAACGCTTGGGTTATCGGAGGCTATCCAGATAGGTACAAGAGAGAGAGGCTAGCCAAGGAGCTAGGGGCAGAGGTTATATACAAAGAGCTATCGAGAGAAGAGTGCAAGGCTAGGGTCAAGCTAGATGTTAAGAGACAAGGGCGATACAAAGAGTGGTGCTCTTATATCGATAAATGGTTTGACCGCTTCACTCAGTAACCCCCCACCTAATTGAAAACCATTTTCAATTAGAGACCGAAGGGAAGCCCTCTCTTTCACACAAACCAAAAAATTTGAAATCGACTGGAGGTTTGACAAGTATGACGAAAAGCGAGCAAATTCAGAATGAAAGGCAGAGATTAGGAGAAATTTTCTCGAATGTGGACGAAAATAAGCGGAAACTCGTAGAAAAGCTCATAGACCAAGCCGCTTATCTCGCAGTCGAGAACTCAAACCTAAAAACTGTATTAGTAGAGACAGGAATGGTGAAATACCACCCAGTACACAAGGATATTCAAAAACCAGTAGAAGCGGCGAGGCAATATCGTCAAAATGTCAACAGTTATGCGTTGATTATCAAGACTTTAAATGGAATATTAAGCAGAGACTCAGAATCTGGAGAGGACCCATTCGATGAGTGGCTACGAGAGCGAAAACAAGGTAGAAATCAAGCGGAATAAAATCAACGGGAACCATTCTTACCTACTCGAATACTATAACAAGGCTAAAAAGGGCTTTGAAGCCATCAAAGACCACTCGTTTTTAGAAATAAAAGAGCTGATAGAGCGTGAAGAGATAGTCATAGTAGGGCAAGAGCTATGGCAAGAGCTAAATAATTTGCTTGATGACTTAGATAACGATAGCTGGTACTACGATACGATGGAAGCCGACCTTCGAATCGGCTTTATAGAAACATTTTGCAGACATACAAAGAGCCCCTTTTATGGGGTTCCTTTTGACTTAACGCTTTGGGAAAAGGCGGTAATAGAAAGCTTTTATAGTTTTAAATGGCGAGATACAGGGCTACAACGCTTCAAGAAGTGCATACTCCTAATTGCTAGGAAGAATGGTAAGTCTACCCTCTGTGCTGGGCTCGCCCTTTCAGAGCTTATGGTAAATATCGGCGGAGTTGACATTGTGTGCTCGTCAAATGATGACGCACAAGCCGACATCATCTTCCAAGAAATAAATAACATGAGGGAGCAGTTCGACCCTAAAGGGAAGAGAACACATAAGAATCTCAGAGGGATATTTAACTTAAAGAATAAGAGCACGGTCAAGAAGATTTCAGACAGAACAAGGAATAAAGAGGGTCGAAATATAGACCACGCCTACCTAGACGAAGCACACGAGATGAAGGCGAACGTCATAGCTAAGTCGATAGAGCAGTCGCAGTCTACAAAAGACGAGCCGAGCTTCTGGGTGATAACTACAGAGGGCTTTATAAACGATGGGTACTTAGACAAGGAACTTATATATGCAAGAAAGGTGCTAGATGGTGAGATAGAAGACCCTACACTCCTTGTATGGCTCTACACCCAAGACAGCGAGATAGAGATATGGCAGGATATTCACTCGCACTACAAGAGTAACCCAAGCTTAGGCATAGTCAAAAAGTATAAATATCTAGAAGACCAACTGAGAAAGGCGCAGCAATCTCAAGCGGATAGAATCTTCACCCTTGCAAAAGACTTTAACATCAAACAAAACAACGCATCCGCTTGGCTGATGGAAGAAGACTATACAAACAAAGCCACCTACAACATGGAGGACTTCAAAGGTTGCGTAGCAGTCGGCGGAGTCGACCTTGCAGAAACTACAGACCTCGCTTGCGCCAAAGTTGTGATAATGAAGCCTAATGATTTAACTAAGTACACGATAACTAAATACTTTATCCCTGAATCAAAGATAGAAGCGGGCGAGAAAGAGGATAAAAAGAATTACTTACAGTGGGCGAGAGAGGGCTACATACAAGTAAGTAAGGGCAATGAGAACGACTTCTCGCTTATAACTAAATGGTTTGTGGAACTTTATAAAACTTGGGGCATTAAGTTCTTTAAAATAGGGTATGACAACGCTCTGGCTAAATACTGGGTCAAGGAGATGGAGGAAATCGGCTTCGATATGGTAAGAATCAACCAAGACTATAACTCAATGAGCGAGCCCATGAAGCTAGTGGAGCAAGATTTGAAATCAAACTACATCAACTACAATGATAACCCCGTTGACAGATGGTGCTTCAGTAATGTTGCGGTGAAAGTGAATAATCTAGGGCAGATAATGGCGGTTAAGGTAGCAGACCAGAAGATAAGGCGGATTGACGGAGCGGTGGCTCTGATTATAGCGATAGCAGTTTACATAAGATACAGGACAGAGTTTCTTGGATTAGTGGAGAGGTAGAATGAGCAATTTTTTTAAAGATTTATTTGGAATAAAAGAACAAAAGAGCGTGTCGACTACCGCCCTGCTTGACGGTAGTCCTATATTCACGCAGTTCGGGCAGAGTATATATGCATCCGACGTTGTTCAAAACTGTATAGACGTTATAGCGACAGAATGTTCAAAGATGAACCCTAAGCATATACGGACTGACGCCAATGATGTGAGGACAATCCCCCCAAGCAGTATCAATAGACTGTTCAAAGTCTCACCTAATCCCTTGATGACTACTAGAGACTTTTTAGAAAAGATAATATGGCAACTGTTCCTGAACTATAACTGTTTCATTTATCCAGTTTATAAGACTTATAAAGATAAAAACGGAGTGGAGCGCAAGAGATATACAGCGTTTTATCCCTTGAATCCAGAGCGGGTTGTGTTTGAACAGGACCCGACAAATAAAATTTATTTACACTTTTACTTTAGAAGCGGGCAAGACTTCTCGGTGCCTTATGATGAGGTAATACACCTCCGAAAGAAGTTTAGCGTAAATGATGTGATGGGCGGAGGAATAGACGGACAGCCTGATAACGACGCTTTGTTGAAAGTTTTAGAAACTAACGATACTGTAATTCAAGGTTTAGGCAAAGCTATAAAGACAAGCCTAGCCGTCCAAGGAATAATCAAGATAAATTCTATATTAGATGATGAACTTCAAGCAGAAGAGAGGCGGAAGTTTGAGGAAAGTTTAAAGAATAATGAATCTGGAATTTTATCAACAGACTTCAAAGGGGAATATACACCGATTAAAACCGACCCTAAATTCCTTGATGATAAAACCATCCAGTTTTTAGAAAACAAGATACTTAGATGGTTCGGGGTAAGCCTTCCGATACTGAGCGGGGACTTTAACGACGACCAGTATCAAGCCTTTTATGAAAAAACCTTAGAACCTTTGCTTATAACCTTGGGGCAAGCCTTCACAAAGGCGCTATTCACAGGTAGAGAAATTGATTTTGGAAATGAAATTGTGTTTTATCCCAAGAACATGATGTACTTATCCACAAAATCAAAACTAGACATCATCAAGATAGCGGGAGAACAAGGGCTACTCACTAACGACCAAAAGCTCTTACTACTTGGCTATCCTCCACTTGGTGGAGAAGAGGGGGCGAAGCGGACACAGTCACTTAACTATGTTGACGTGTCGCTTGTAAATAAATATCAAATGGCGAAAACCACTACAGGAGGAGAAGATGAAGAATAAGGTTGAAAAAGAGATAAGGCTCGCAGAACTAAGGGCAATCGAGCACAAAGAACCCTCTGACGAGATGGTGTTGGAAGGCTATGCGATAGTCTTTGACACGCCTGCAACACACTTCGGCTTTACAGAAGTGATAGATAGAGACGCGTTAAACGGTGCTGACCTTAAAGATGTTCCATTGAGATATAACCATCATGATACTTGGCTTGTGATAGCTAGGACAAGGAACAAGAGCCTAGAACTCAAGGTGGATGATAAGGGGCTTTTTGTAAGAGCTTCGCTCATAGATACGCAGTCAAATAGGGATGTTTATAAAAGTGTTAAGGCAGGGCTTCTGGATAAAATGTCTTTTGCCTTTACTGTTGATAAAGATGAGTGGGATTATGAAACGAATACCAGAAAGGTATTAAAAATTGACAAGCTATTCGACGTGAGCGTGGTGGACACTCCGTTTTACGACGATACAAGCATATACGCACGGGCTCTTAGTGACTTGGAGAAGCACAAAGAGACGCTGGAGAGCGAGAAACGAAGTGCGATAGAAATTGAAAAACTAAAAACCGAAATATTGAGAAAGGGGTAACGTAAAAATGAAAGACAAACTTTTAAAAATGTTACAGATTAAAGAAGCTAGAAAAGCGGAACTTTTGAAAAACGCAGACACAAGCGAAGACGTGAAGGAACTCCGCTCTATTAATTCAGAACTAGCTGGACTGAATGAAGAAATAACAGAACTAAGGTCAATGATAGCCCAGATTGAGAGAGACGAAGAAGAATCGCAAGGCGCGGACCCTGTAGCTGGCGAGCCAGAAGCAAGAAGCGCTGAATCTCAAATCATAGGCGCTTATGGCGTAGGTGCAATGAGTGAAGAGAGAAAGCAACTAGAAAAGAAATTCGAACAAAGAGGCGCAGACCTTAAAGCGGGTAAAGCGATAAAAGTGCCTTATGAGGAGAGCCTTGAAGAAAGAGCGGTAACAATCGGGAGTTCTAATTTAGTTGTTCCTAAAAAGTATAGTAACACCTTAAATGAAGGCTTTAACGAAGTTTCTGGGTTAATTGATAATGTCAACAGTATTCCTTTAAACGGAGGCGAATCATATACGAAAGGATTTGAAGTATCTGGGTCAGAAGGCGACTATACTGCAGAAGGTGCAGACTATAACGAAGGTGACCCTGTTACTGATTATGTGGATATTAATAAGGCTAAAATTACAGCTTATACCGAAATTACAAAAGAAGCGAAAAAACTTCCAAATATAAAGTATCAAGATTTGGTTATTAAAAACATCAGAAAAGCTATCAGAAAAAAAGTCACTCGTCAAATAATGGTAGGAGATGGCGGAAGTAATCATTTAACAGGAATCTTCAACGCACCTACAAAGGTTATACCTACCGACTCGGATATTGAAGTTTCATCAATTGATGAAACAACTCTTGACGAGATAGTATTTAATTATGGAGGCGACGAAGACGTAGAAGGAGGAGCGTTCCTTATTTTGAACAAAAAAGACCTTGCTGCCTTTTCTAAAGTAAGATTATCTAATGGACAAAGAGCTTATAATATAAAACTTGGAATAAACGGAAATGTTGGAACTATATCGAGTGAAGATAGCATAAGTGTTCCGTTCATCATTAACAGTGTTTGTCCTACTCTGTCAGCAGACTCAACTTCAGTAGACACTTACTGCATGGCTTACGGCAAGCTATTAACTTATGAGCTACCTGTATTTAGTGAACTCGAAGTAGAAGAATCTAGAGATTATAAATTCAAATCAGGGCAAATCGCTTTTAGAGGCGAAGTAATGCTTGGCGGTAATGTCGCAAGCTATAAGGGATTCGCAAGAATTAAGAAGGTAGCACAAGGCTAGACTAAGTAATAACGATAGTTAAAAGGCTCGGTTAATCGCCGAGCTTTTTAATTGATTTGAAAGGAGCCTGGCTATGGCAAGAAAAGCAGCGGCAAAAAAAGAAGTTAAGACCGCAAGTCAAAAGATTGAAGCTAAACCTGTAGAAAAAAAGGTTGGAGAGAAAGACGTTTTAGTATTTAAGGCAAAAGAACCCTTGAAACCTGGTCAGCTAAAGATGTTATCAGAATTTATAAGGAAAGAGCAGCAGCGCTCGGGTGTAAACATAGTTCTAATGCCTTACAGCTTTGAACTTGAAGAATAGAGATAGGAGGCAAGGCGTATGGCGATGTTAGATGATGTGAAATTAGCCTTGCGAGTGACTAATGGGTCTTTTGACACGGAGATAGAGGATATTATCGAAGCGGCGAAGGCTGACCTTACCATCGGCGGAGTTAAGGAGATAAGCGAAACGGACTTCATGGTAAAAAGAGCCATCACGCTTTACGCAAAGGCTAACTTCGGAATGGCTAATCCTGATATGGAGAAGTACCAAAAAGCTTATGACAGAATCAAAATAATGATGTCTCTAGCTTCGAAGGAGGGATAGCGGTGTTTGATGCAATAGCTTATCTGATAACTGAAACAGAGGCGGAGAACGATTATGGCGATGTTGTGACCGCAAACTCTGAACGTATGGTCTATGTAAATGAAAAGAGCATTAGACAATCCGAATTCTATCAAGCAGCTGCAGTAGGAATGAAACCTGAACTACTTCTAGAAATGCGGAAGCTCGATTACAAAGGCGAGGTTAAAGCTAAGTATGAAGACAGAACCTATAACATCATAAGGACTTTTGCGAAGAACCGAGACTATATCGAGCTGATTTGTCAAGATATAGCCCACGAGGAGGTATCAGATGAGAATCCCTAGTCCTATCAAAATCAAAAAAGATGGTGTTGAGTACATATCTAGGGTCGACCGCTCTAAGTATCTGATAGCTGAACTGACAAGGGCTGCACTCAAGGATGTAGGAAAGTTTGTTCGCAGAAAGCAGCTAGACGAAGCGAGAAAGCTCAGAGGGATGAGAAGGGGGAAGAGAATCCCACACGCCTTTCAATATTGGGTCAGGAAGCGGGATTTAGACCTGTGGACTGGAATTAAACACAACACCTGGTACGGAGTTGAGCAAGAGCTCGGGAGCCACAATCAACCTAAGCGTGAACTCGTCAAAAAATCAGTTATGAGTAATATCGACGAGATAAGGCGGATTGAAGGTCAGTATTTAAGCGCTATAGAGGATGAGAATAGAGCTCTAGGACTTATCAGCAAAGAAGAATACAAGCCGAAGGAGGATGAATAATGCTAGAAATCAGAAAAGCGATAAAACAAAACATCCTTCCTTCTGGCGTAAGCGTTAAAGTCAGATATGATAATGCAAGAGCGGGCGACCCATTCCCTTATATCGTGTTCTCTTTTGACCCTATAGTGGTTCAAGACGAGAGTACGGAGAAATTCATTCTAAACGTAGACGGATGGGACGAGCCAATGAATGGAGACTCAGTTCCACTTGAAACCTTAATGAAGCAGATAGATGGGAACGGCGAGCTTGATAACCCTAGCGGTTTGAATAAGAAAGTTATCCACACGGACGAAGTAACCTTGATACTAAGTCGGGAGCTGAGATACTCAATTCCCGATAAAAACAAGAGGTTGAAAAGAATAAGATACACTTACCAAGTGTTAGCACTTGAAAGGAGATAGTAAATGGCTAAATTTACAGCAGAACAATTAGCAAACATACAAGTAGACTACGGCATAGTTTATGTTGATTTTGGAGAATCTACTCAAAGAGTTCTAGGACCCACAAGAGGCGGCGCAACGTTTGAAGCTACCCAAGAAGTTAGGGATATAGAATTTGACGGACAGCTAGGTAAAACCAAAGGTATGCAGGTTGTAGACAGTATAAACGCTGTGATGAAGATGACTTCGCTTGCAATATCTAACAAGGACCTAGAGGTTGCAATGCCTTACCTAACCAGAAGCGGTGAAGACCCTAACTATACGTATACTTGCGAATCCGCAAGTATTGGAGCTGTGGCAAACGATAATTATTTCAAAAATATAACCTTATTCGCGAAGAAAACGGGCGGCAAATTCGTAAAAGTAACTCTATATAACGCCATGAATGAAGCACCTTTTAGTTTGGCGGCGGTTCCAAAGGGAGAAGGAACAGTTAATTTAGAAGTATTCGGACACTGGGCGGTAGATAGCGCCGAATCCTTAGACAAACTCTTTGAGATAACTCATGTTGATAGCATAGCGTAAGGGGGTTGATGTATGCGATTTACTACTAGACAAGCACTCAAGATTTCAGCCCTTGTGGACGCTCTAAAACTCGATATAGACGTAACCAAAGACGTTGAAGTTATGGGAGCCGAGGTGATAACCCACGCTATTATGAATATTCATAAATTTGAGCAAGAGGTAGTCGACCTAGTCATGGCTTTTACTGGGTGTACTTCTGAAGAAGCGCTCGACTATGACCTTCTGGGTGCGTGGGATAAATTCATTAAGTCAAAAGAAGGGAAGACTGCAGTAAGTTTTTTTCAATCTGCCTCAAATTTAAAATCACAAGACCAAGATTAATACAATTACTTAACGACGCGTACGGCTTAAATAACGTTATAAATGAGCCGTTTAGTCTTGATATGGTGCTATATGCCTTGGAGCTTGAAAACGAGCAGAAACAATGGGATATGTGGCTTAGGCTCTATCCCTTTTTTGATGAAAAGAATTTCATGTCTTTTGAAGAATTTAAAAAGGTAGCAATGCAGCAGAAGCTGCGGCGGACGGATAAAACAGATGATGAGATTTTTGCAGAAATGCAAAAGGTGATAGAAGTAACGGAGAAAATGAAGGCAAGGTAGCGGGATGAAAATATTTGAGCTATATGGGTCAATATTTATAGAAAATGACAAGGCTAATAAGTCCTTAAGCAAGACTGAAAACAAGGTTAAGAAGCTTGCAGGTGGTCTAGGGAAGGGGATTAAAACCGCCGCACTCTGGGGTGGTGCCTTAGCCGCTGCCGCTGGAGTTGCTGCTAGTGCGATAGGCGGTGTTGCTCTAAAATCTGCAGCTGATTTTGAAAAACAGATGGCGAATGTGTCAACTCTTCTTGATGGTGATGAAAACGCAGTCAGTGCTAAGCTTGAGAAGTTAGGCAAAAACGTTAAGAATCTAGCTAAAGATACGGGAACGTCAACTGATTTGCTGACAGATGGACTTTATCAAACAATATCGGCGTTCGGCGAAACTGAAGACGCCATGAAGATACTGGAAACTGCGAGCAAAGGCGCTAAAGCAGGTAACGCAACAGTAACCGATTCAGTAAATCTCTTATCGGCAGTTACTAAAGGCTACGGAGATACGTCGGCAGAAGCGGCGCAAAAAGCTTCGGATTTAGCTTTTCTAACAGTTAAATTAGGACAAACCACCTTTCCTGAACTTGCATCGAGTATGGGGAAGGTAATTCCACTAGCAGGCTCCTTAAAAGTTTCGCAAGAAGAATTATTCGGAGCAATGGCAACCCTAACAGGGGTAACTGGTGGAACTGCAGAGGTATCAACTCAGCTTAGAGCGACCTTGCAAGGTTTGATGAAACCAACCAAATCTATGACGGCTGCGTTAGAAGAAATGGGCTACGAGAATGGAGCAGCTGCTTTAGAAGCAGAAGGCTTGCAAGGCATATTAACTAAGCTTAAAGATAGCGTAGATGGGGATGAAGTCGCCCTTGCTAATTTGTTTAGCTCTGTTGAGGCAGGTGCCGCTGTTCTGGCACTTACAGGAGCTCAGGCAGATAACTTTGTAGATAAAACAAACGCGATGAAGGAAGCTGCTGGCTCAACAGAAGCCGCTTTTGAAAAACAGACTAAAACTGTAAGCGGGATGATGGAAAAGCTTAAGTCTAACATCGATGTTTTAGCGATAAAATTAGGCGAAAAACTGTTGCCAGCAGCAATCACTGTGCTTGAATGGGTGATGGAACATATGCCGGAAATAGAATCCTTTGTGTCTGGCGCTTTTGAAGTGATAGGTCAAGTTATTAATGTAACAGTTGATACTTTTAACAATGTTCTATTACCTGCGTTTAAAGCTATATACGACTGGGTCTTCGAAAACTGGGGCACGATACAGACGATAGTAAACGGAGTTTTTGACGGCATTAAACTCGCTTGGAGCAATGTGCTAGAACCTGCTTTGACGGCTCTGTGGGAGGCGGTAAAGGGTATAGTAGCTTGGATTTCAGATAATTGGGGCACAATATCCTCGGTGTTTGAAACTGTATTTAATGCTATCCAAGGCTTCTGGAACGAAGTGCTCTCGCCCGTCCTAGGTTTCTTTTTGGAGACTGTACAAAATGTATATAACTGGGTTACTGAGAACTTCAGCGGAATTGTAGCACCATTTGAGGTGGCGTTTGAAGCGATAAGGCTTTCTGTAGAAACCGTGATAGGGGCTTTCAAAACTGTAATTGATACTATAAAAGCGGCTTATGACGCACTTGTGAGCTTTAATAACCTAAGTGATAACACCTATAACAACAACATGAGCAAGGTGCAAGCAAGTAGCGGTGTCCACGGTAAACACGCCACCGGCTTGAATAGGGTACCCTTTGATGGCTATATTGCAGAACTTCACAAGGGAGAAAGGGTCCTAACGGCTCGAGAAGTCAAAGAAATGGATAGTAGCGCTGGGCGAAGGGATAGAACGGTAGACAGAAATTCCAGCACGGTAAACGTGACTATAAACAGCCCTCAGCCTCTAAAACCTTATGAGATAGCGAAAGAATTCAAGCGTGTAAGCCGTGAACTGGCTTATGGATTGAGGTAAGCTATGAAAATAACATATACAAATGAGCGGGGGCAGTCCATAGAGATGGGGAGAGCCCCTTTTTACGTACTTGAAAAAACTGGATTTGCTGATGTTTCTAATGAAATAAACATTATTAACTATGCTAAAGCAGACGGGAGAAGGTTTACAAACACTAGGCTAAGCGGAAGAGAACTGTCAATCGTAGGAGAATTTATCGGTGGAAACAACTATCAAGAGTGCAGATTAGAGCTTATACAAGTATTTAACCCGAAGTTAAAAGGGGTTATAACCTATGACAATGGCGGGGTTAGGCGGAGTATTGATGTAAGACCGACATCTGGCGTCAAGATAGGACCATTCTTTCGAGCGACAGCGCCATTTTCAGTCGAATTCATCTCGGAATCATCGTACTGGCGTGATGAATATAAGCAAGTTGTTTCGATAGCCGAGTGGCAGGGAGGATTCTTCTTCCCTCTCTTTTTACCGACTTTTATGGGGGAAAAAAACTCTGTTCTTATAGCTGAGTTGGTAAATTCAGGGGACGTCGAAGCGAGCATGATTGTTGAATTTAAGGCTAATGGAACTGTTGAAAACCCTTCAATCTTTCATATCGGCAAGCAACAAGAATTTAAAATCGAAAGAACTATGACTGGCGGAGAAGTAATCAGGGTCAACCTAGGGCTAGGAAAGAAGACAGCTATATCATACCTAAACGGGGCAGAAACCTCTGTATTTTCACAAATCACTTCCGACAGCGAGTTCATAAAGCTTGATATAGGTAACAATTTAATCAGGTACGACGCTGATAGTGGCTTTGGTGACTTAGAGGTCAAATTTGAGTTTTATAACCTATTTGTGGGGGTCTGATATGCTAAATGTTTATAACTCACAATTAGACAGAATCGGCAGAATAGACGCCTTTGAAAGCTTGATATGGGAAGAAAAAAGAAAAGAAGCGGGGAATTTTAAGCTTGTGCTAGATGATAACGAATTTGAGATAGGAAATATCGTATCACTAGATGAAGACAGGACGGGGATAATCGAGAGAATAACGCTTGAAAACTACTCTGTCACCTACTTCGGGCACGACTTAAAGACACTTCTAGCTCAAAGAGTTATAGCGAGGGTTGCTAAGTTTGTAAATAAGCAAGTAAGCTTTATCATCAATGACTTGGTAGATAAAGAGGCGGCAAACCCTACGAACGCAGACAGGAAAATCCCGCTTCTTGAAATAGGAACTATAGACGCTTTTATAGAAGAAATGACCGTTGAATACGACCATGAAAATCTTTTAAAAGCGCTTTCAGACTTTGAAAACGTTACTTACAAGGTAAAGCTCGACGCCGAGAACAAGAAATTCATTTTTGAAGCAAGAGCTGGCACAGATAGGACAGCGGGCACGCAAGGTCAAATCATCTTCTCTGACACCTTTAATAACCTACTATCGGCAAGGTTTGAGCAAGATGTGTCTAAAGTAACTAATCTAGCCTATGTTAAGGCAGAAAATGACGTAGTGCACGAGATAGGAAGCTCTACGGGCTTAGATAGAAAAGAACTATACATCAAGAGCAGCGCTAAGCAAGAAGGCTCGTCAAGCGCTGAATATCTAGCTATATTGACATCAGAGGCGAGTACTAAGCAAGGTAAGGAAATTAAGTCTTTCGAGGGCGAAGTCTTTGCAGATGACTATGTATACAAACAAGAATTTGACATAGGCGATAAGGTGACAATCTTCCAAGAGAGTAGGAATCTGAGAGTTGACGAGTACATCACAAGCGTAAGCACAATAATTGATAAAGACGGCGAGCATACGGCAATAGAATTCGGCGAGAGCGCCCCTCTTTTGCATTCATTGTTAGGAGGTTAAATAGTGATAAAGAGTTGTTTTTTTAATTCAGAAGGAGGAGACAGGCAGTATCTGGCTGAAGATTTTGCAAAATACTTCTCCTCTTTTATAGGAAATGGCGTGTTCCCAAACCCTTCAGATAATTTTCAAGTTATTGAAAAGGCGGGAATGCAGATAGATGTTAAATCGGGTAAAGGCTGGATAAATGGCTATTTTGTGGAGAATACAGACCTTCATACCCTAAACATAGACCCCGCAGATGGGGTGATTAACAGGAAAGATAGAATAGTTTTAAGACTAGATTATTCTGGCAGAGCGATTAACTTGCTAGTCAGAAAAGGCGACTTTGCGACTAATCCTACAGCCCCCGAAGTGGTTAGAAATGCAGACTTCTATGAACTATCACTAGCGGTGATAGCCATAAACGCAGGCATAACAAACATAACTCAAGCCGAAATTACAGACACTAGACAAGATAGTGGGGTTTGTGGGTTAGTTACTGGCACGGTAGACCAAATTGATGCCACTAACCTCTTCGCACAATACGACTCAGCGTTTAATCAGTGGTTTGAGGACGTACAAAATACTTTAAGTGGCGATGTGGCAGCAAACTTGCTTAATCTGATAAACACAAACACATCAGCTATAGCAGATATAAATTCAGAGCGAGAACTTACTGGCACCCTAACAATCCCCGCTAGCGGTTGGAGTACCGATGGCGCTGGCGACTACCCTAGATATATAACTATAAGTATAGCTGACATTACAGCTGACCACTGGGTGGAGATATCCATAGATAGGGAGGACTTGGAAACAGCGAATGACGCTGAGATATGCCCTACTATCGAAGAAGTAGCAGGTGGGGTAAAGCTCTACGCTAAAAAAGAGCTATCAGCTGATGTATCGGCTAGGTATAAGGTGGTGATTTAGATGGGTAGGATAAATACCGGTGGCGGAGGCAAGTTCTCGGCAGGAAAATCAATACTGTATCACCCAAGCCAAAGAATGACGGGGGTGATTAATTCAAACCAAAAAAATGCAGACCCTCCTTTTAATTCTTCTGGCATACCTAACTGGTCTGGCGCCAACCTTTTTTTTGACTACGAGAATAATCGCAGGATGGCGGTAACTTTTGAGGGTGGGTCGCCTTCACAATATAGAATTACTGACTTCGGTGATGATGGGGAAGTAGTTGGATATAGGCTGGTCGATAGCACTGACTTGCGGGGATATGACAACTCCACGGACAGTAAGGACTCTATAGAAAAGAAGCTTTACATAAAGAATAGTGGCTATCTGTATAAAATCCAAACAGACTTTTACATGACAGATATTACCACGAAGGATAATTTTAGCTCAACAGTATTAAGGGCTAGGCAGTCGGGCGAGACCTTTGAAAGCTTCGAGGTATTTGATAAGTATGTAATTTTGAGAAGGAGGCAGGGGTCTACAAGAATCCTGCATGTCTATGAAATAGGAGGTACTACTGAGATAGCTAGCCTTGATATATCTGGATATATGTCAAATGCCGATAAAATCTACTGGCTATATGGATACGACAGAATCCTAAAAGTAAATGGCGCTCAGAGAATTTATTTGTACGATACGACAACTGGAAATCAAATTTACAGCGTGGCTCCTAACTCGTCTCAGTACTACACTGGGAGCTCAGACCCTTGGAGTGATTTTCTTTTTTATAATACTTTTTTCTGGTTTTTACGTCGTAAATTTTCGCCACATGCGCATGATGGGATAGTAACTAGATGGAAGATAGCAGATGACTTTAACAGCATAAGCTTTGAACATCACTATGTTGGCTTACATGTATCTCAATCATATATCAATATAATGTATCAATATCTGCACGTCTTTGGAACTAATGTATTGCTTCTCAGAACGCCGAATGTGGTTGAATTTCAAGACGCGATATTCAGGTCCACAGAGCTAGGGCTAAGTGATGATTTGGAGCTTTATATAACCGAAAAAACTCCCGTTGATGACTCTTATGAGATACCCGGCTGCGATTGGGGGACTTATCTAAACGATGACTTAGGTTATCTCTTTAGCCCTAAATCTGATAGATACTATATCAAAAACTCAGCATATATAGACGGCAGCGCGATTGCCGTAGGATAGGAGGATATTAAATGTATTATATTTGGTTTGATGAAAATAATCGAGTTACAGAAACGCTAAGGCAGGGATACCATCAGAATATCCCTGAGGAGAAGCTATCTCAAGCCATCCTCATGGAAGAGTTACCCTCTCCTGAGGAGATAGAAGGGAAGTATGCAGAAATTTTTATTAATCCTGAAACTAAGGAATATGTGTACGAATACCACGACATACCACCAGAGCCACCTACTACAGAAGAGAGGCTGGCTATCTTGGAAGAGGCACTAGACACCTTAATTTTAGATAGTTTATCGTAAAGGAGGGATAGAAATGTTTGAAAGGCTAAAAATTCTATATAAAAGCGGAAGATTAAAAGAAACCCACCTAAGTAAAGCTGTATCTAAGGGGTGGATAACTGAGGCGCAAAAGGATGAAATAATTAGTGACAATTTACCTGAAAATGGTGAGGAGTAGAGGACTACAGAATGATAGGATATTTAGAGCTAGTGGTTACGGTATTTGCTTCAATCATGGCATCTAGCGGCTTCTGGATGTATATCGTTAAGAAATCTGAAAAAAAGTCATGTGAAACTAGACTTATAAAAGGCTTGGCGCACGACAGGATAGTTTATCTTGCGTCTAAGTACTTAGACAGGGGCTGGGTGACGGATGAAGAGTACGATAACTTATATACGTATTTATACCAACCGTATCATGAAAGTGGTGGAAATGGCTTATGTAGCCGTTTAGTTGAAGCAGTGGGTAAACTGCCGATAAAGCCAGTAGCTAGTGTTATAAACGAATTGAAAGAAGGAAGTGAATTAAGTGAGGAACAGATGAAAGTGGTGGGGAGGGTGTAAATTATGCGCATAGATATGTACGAAGGTGATTATGTTGAAATCCAAAGAACCATCCCTGCTGAATTTATAGGCGGAGAGGCGAAGTTCTTAATTATTTTAAGTGAAACTGAGGGGATTTTAAAAACTATCGACCCTATCACGTCTGAGACTATAACTTTTGTTTTAGAAGAAGCAGACACAGTCACTAGAGTGGGTGTTTTTGAATACGAAATAAGGCTTGATAAGGATGACAATCCCTTTGTTTTTGAGCAAGACATAATAAATATAAAAGATTCCTTGATTGTTAGAGAAGGAGTAACCCCTGCGGGCACAATAGCCATCATAGTAGGCACCAGCGGGATTAACCAAGTGGGTCCTCCTGGTCCTCAAGGACCGCCAGGTGCAGATGGTGACACAGGACCTCAGGGACCCAAGGGAGATGACGGAGCTGACGGAGCTGACGGAAAGTCGGCTTTTTTAATTGCGACAGAAAATGGCTTTATAGGCACGGAAGCGGAGTGGCT
>PDWJ01001723.1_pt1 | contig 25719 bp, 22 predicted proteins | sample 1430881 | NCBI WGS metagenome assembly PDWJ01 (sample SAMN01162460, study PRJNA174530) | Oral metagenome, whole genome shotgun sequencing project. | biome: Marine environment; feature: Marine mammal; material: Swab sample of the gingival sulcus; isolation source: swab sample of gingival sulcus...
ATAATTCAGTACATCATCCACCCGTGCCGCACATTTACCGAACTGTTCAAACCGCTCATTCCGGTAGCCCCACATGGCATCCAGTGTGTTGCTCAGGCGATATAAAACCACACCCGGCGCACCGGCGACTGCCAGCCAGAGCAGTGCCGCAAAAATGGCATCGCTGCCATTTTCCAGTAATGACTCAATTCCGGCTCGGCTAATGGCACTTTCATTCAGGTGTGTTGTGTCCCGGCTCACAATCAGGCCCACTTTTTCCCGTGCTGCCGCCAGATCACCGGCTTGTAGGGCTTCTGCCACCCATTGCCCGTGTTGCCGCAAGCTATGCCAGCCAATCGCCAGCCAGCCACAAATCACCGCTAACCACCAACCACCGAGTAATTGATCAAGCGCCGCAATTATGATCATCAGCGGAACAACGCAAAGCCCCCACGCTAAAACACCCCGCCAAAAAGTCTGTTGTGGCCGGTTGAGATATTGTTCAACAATATCCACCAGCTTGCCAAAACCAACCAGTGGATGAAAGCGTACCGGCTCACCGAGTAATCGATCCAGCAGCAATGCGAGGGGTAAACTTAATAGTGACAACATCTTGCAGGTTTTCCTGAGCAACAGGTTTGAAATATGAACCGGAAAGCGTATCAATATGTGTTGTGGGCTGCATCAAGATTTTGCTTGTCAGTGGGTGAAAACAGGCGCGATAATTCCCACCTTCACCACCACTGCTGAGGGGATAGACAGATGAAAAAGTCAGGCATCATGATTTGTGGTCATGGCAGTCGTTCGGAAGCTGCGGGTGAGGAATTTGGCTTGTTGGCCGCGGGGTTGAAACGGCTTTATCCTGAGCTGCCCATTGAGCATGGTTTTCTGGAGTATTCTGCGCCTAATATTCACATGGGTCTGGACAGGCTGCTGGAACAGGGAGTCGAGGAAATTTATGCTGTGCCCGGTATGCTGTTTGCCGCGACCCATGTTAAAAATGACATTCCTTCCGTGCTGACGACCTATCAGGAAAAACATCCGGGGCTGACCATTCACTATGGCCGTGAACTAGGCTTGCATCCGAATATGATTCTGGCCTACGAGAGCCGCATTCTGGAGGCACTGGGTATGACGCAGGCTCCTCATCATGGCGAGCTGTATGATACCATGCTGGTGGTTGTGGGGCGGGGTACGTCCGACACCTGGGCCAATGCCGAAGTCGCCAGGCTATCCAGAATCGTGGCAGAGGATTTAGGTTTTGGCTGGACAGAAACCGTCTATTCCGGGGTAACTTTTCCATCGGTGGGACGGGGGCTGGAAATGGCGCTGAAGTTAGGCTATCAGCGTGTTGTTGTCGCGCCTTATTTCCTGTTTACCGGGCGGCTGATTGACCGTATCTATGATTATGCCGATGTGGTCGCAGAAAAATACCCGACAGTGGAATTGATCAAGGCGCATTACCTGAAAGACCAGCACTATGTACTGGAAACCTTTATGGCGCGTGTGAAGGAATGTCAGGCCGGAGTGTTTAGCGATGATCACGACCTGATGCGCTCTTTTAAAGAACGGCTGGCGCAGGGTGAAGTAGAAATCCATCATCACCATGCGGAATATCAGCCAGACAGCCACCCGCATGATCATTCCCATGCTCATGACCACGCACATCATCATCACAATCATTCCGATGATCACAGTCATGACCATGCCCATCATCATGGCTACTATAAACACGTTGCCCACCCACACGGCCCACGTACCATGATTGACGAAAATATTTGCCACTGTTTTATGCGCCAGATACCGGATGAGGTGATTGCGGAAGAGCGGCGCTTACGAGCGGAACGTGGGGCGGTCGCTTATCGGGATAAGCCGCCGCATTAATGATGGTGATGATTATCCCCGGTGAAAACCACTCGGTAACATTTAACGCAGGGGGATTAGTTACAAGTGGCTGTAGTATCACCAACACAGGAGCGGATTCTGCCGGTGTTACTGATACTGATCTTGGATAACTGTGTTGTGGAACCCTTTTTGACCACCCGATAAGTACGATTCCGGGTACCATCCAGCAAGCCATCGGAACGATAACGAATCAATCGGATACTGGCCCCTGTACCATTGTATTTCACGACATAGGGGTTATCCGCCCCGGTATTTGAGACAAACAAAATTTCTTCAGTGGTATTGAAATTACCGTCGCCATTGGTATCAAAAAACAGGGTGGAAGCACCAAGCGAACCATTAGCATCGTAGTCAGTGAAGATAATCCAGCCATTGGTGAAATCAGTTGCTGCGGCATCACAAGCTGTTTTTTCAGCGTTACTGGCACATAAACTGACAGAATAGCCGCGTTTTGCTGCCTCACTGCGTGTACGATACAGGCTGTTAGCAAATTCGTCGTTCAGCGCATGTACCTTATTTTTTTCCATTAATGACTGCAGATTAGGAGCTGCCACACTGGCCAGCAGGGCGATAATACTCAGCGTGACTAAAATTTCGACCAGTGACAGGCCGGACTGATGGCGACTATTCATAAGGGTTTCCGGGGCTTTTATTGTTTAATTATGAAAACAGGCTCTTACCCCGGCTATTATACAAAACTGGCTGATTAACGGAGCATAAATCAGATGAATGGCATACAAGCAAGATGAGCAATTGTTTGATAAGTGGATGCCTGCAAAATTTAAAGTCTGTAGGCATCCGATGTAGATAGACTGTTGAGTTTACAGCTCCGGAATTTTACACCTACCACTGAATCGTGACGTTCTTCCGCCCCCATTTCAATGCCTTGCGCCGATCTTTCCCCATATAAATATCAATTTTCTTTTTCCAGCGTTTATTCATCTTGTCCAGTACCTGGTATTCCCCTTCCAGACCACTGATCTTTACCTTGTCCTTATGTTTCAGCCCATATTTTTTCAACAGATCCCGTGATACCGCGATAGCCTTCATGCCGGGGCGTAAACGATCCCCCCAGGCTGCAATGTCCGGCGTGTCATCTGTTTGTGTCGGTAGTGAATTATAGGCTGTAGCTGTCACCCGTAATTTTTTTAACGGTTCGGTACGGTTTTCCTTTACAGTATCAGTACCGGCCTGCACCCCGATGGTGAGAACCAATAACATCGTTACCATAAGTGTGCGAATGAACGTAATCATAACAATAACCTTTTAACAAGAAACAGTTGGGTGTTGTTAAGTCACCACAAAGTTGATGTGCGAAGGATGTTAGTATCGACCTTAATCATCGCATAATCACAACTATCTCATATAATCTGCATGATCTGACAAAAACCTTGTCACATCCACTGTTGTTAAATTTTCTCCGGTAAATCAGCCACTTTTCCTGTTTTTTTTGGGTGGTTTGTCATCACTATAATCACCCGGAAAGAAATAAAAAGTTGCACTATATCAACAGTCTGTTAATGAAAGATTAACAGGGCTGACCAAGGTCACACTATTATGAGTCACTGCTAATATGGTGTTGGAACCTGTTTAAACAGACTCTGATAAGGTAGGATTTGTCGGTTACATTTTTGCTATCATATATCAAAGTTCTGGTTTTCCCCATGTATCCATTAATCCGTCTGCTGTCTACCTCTGTCAAAGCTCGTTTTGCTGAGAAAATCAGTATCTTCGATGTTTGTGAGACGCGGTTCCGCTGCCGCCCGTGGGATCTGGATATGTTTATGGAAGTAAACAATGGCCGTTTGCTGACACTGTATGATCTGGGGCGCTTTGATCTGGTTATCCGCAGTCATCTGGTAAACGTGCTGCTGAAAAATCGTTGGGGCCTGGTGGTGGCTGGCAGCTCGGTCAGATACCGGCGGCGTGTACGTGCCTTTGACAGGGTGACTATGCGCACCCAGGTGGTAGGGCAGGATGAAAAATGGACTTATATTGCCCAGTCTATCTGGGTGAAAGGGCGGCCTTGCTCATCAATTCTGCTGCGCACCGGTGTCACCGCCGATGGCAAGGTCATTCCAACAGATGAGGTTGCTGCTGCAATGGGGCCGGAAAGACTGCGGTATGTGCCGCAATGGGTGGCGGCGTGGATTGCGGCTGATGCGGAACGGGTTTGGCCACCACAGCCTTGAATCCGGCATCAGAACGGAATGAAAGAATCACAAATTCAGTACCTGTGGATAACTCTGTTAGTGAATATTCCGGCGATACCTGTTAATCAATGCTTTCCAGACTTTGTTATTTTTGATAATCTGATATAAGTATTTGATATATATGATATTTATCTATAATTTTGCATCCGGGCAGAGTACGGATACTGGCCTGCCGGTATTGACCAGATATGTTGATAAAAATATTTTATGACTATGTTAATTATCTAATCTTACCTTCCTGTGTTCCATATCAAGTAATACTGTGAATGGATGATCTTTGACGATTACTGTTAAAATCGGTGCAATCCGTTTATCTGTAAACCCACCTGTAAGCTTTGTTATGACTGTTTCCCTGCGCCAGCAAACCGTTCTGCACACTGTCCATCGACAGGGACAGAGACTCAAGCCGTATCTGTGCTGGTTACACTGGTTATGGCGGATTCCGTTATTGCTGCTGGTGCTGAGTGTGGTGATCATACTGTTCTGGCGTGTGGTGCCACCGGAAAGTTCTGCCTTTATGTTGCGTCAGAATATAACGGCTCACTTCGATGAAAGTGTTCCTGCGGTGCGGCAGGAATGGGTGGATTATGAGGATATTTCCCCGCAGATGGTGCTGGCGGTGATTGCCGCAGAGGACCAACGATTTCCCGAGCATTACGGCATTGATACAGCGTCAACCCGCAAGGCGATCCAGGCAGCTTTACAGGGCAGGGTGGCCGGTGGTGGCAGCACGATTACCCAGCAGGTTGCAAAAAATCTGTTCCTGTGGAGCGAGCGAAGTTATGTACGCAAGGGGCTGGAATGGGTGCTGGCGCTGTTGCTTGAACTGCTGTGGGATAAACAGCGGATTATTGAGGTATACCTCAATATTGCTCAATTCAGTGCCCGGGATTACGGTGTTGGTGCTGCCAGTACGCATCTGCTGGGCAAAACACCCACGCAGTTAAGGCGACAGGAGGCCGCGTTACTGGCTGCGGCATTACCATCGCCGCAGACTTACCGGGTGAATAAGCCATCGCGTACTGTCAGAAACAGACAACGCCACATACTGAAACAAATGCGTCAGCTGGGTGGCGTTGCCTATCTCGGTTTTTTGTCCGATTAACCGGCTATAACCGGACAAGGTCTTTGTACCCTTACTTATTTTCTTTACTAACGCAGTATCACTTCACCCAGCACAGAAGGGTCGCGATACGCTTCATCAGTGCCGCGCCAGGCCAGTTTACCTTCACGACCGCCCCCATTGTCATCATCATTGACATGCACATCCAGACCCATACGATGTCCGGCACGCGGGCGCACATTGAGCGCTGTCCAGGGAATACTCATATCCAGTACATAATGACCATGAAGATGCTGGCTGGTATGGGCAATATTGATCGGCAATGAGTTTTTGCCCAGCTTCAGCTGTTTGTCCCGCCAGCGATACATGATGTGAAAATCATTACGACGGTCATACTGACGGTATTTGCTGGCATCGGCATCCAGGAAAATTTCAATACTGTCATCCTCCCAGTTGTACACTGAATCACGCTTCAGGACATCATCGCGCACCGCAATGCGCAGATACAGGTGTTGCTGATCCCAGCTGCTCTGCCAGATGGCAGCCAGATCCTTTACACCATTGATTTGGCCGGAAATCACCCGCCGCAGCTGATAGCTTGAGGCACCTTGCAGTGGATGTTGGCGGTTGCGAGCGTAATCTGAAACAGCGCGGTCACCAAACACATAGTTTTCCTGTGGCGGTTGTTTCAGGGCAATCAGGATCGGCTGATATTCCTGCCGGGGCTGCGACATTACCGGTTCCAGTTGCGGAATATCCGGATAAACCGGAGCCGCTGGCTGGTAATTTCGATAGCGCGGGGCCGGAATAGTCTCAATCTGTGGGATATACATATCGTTTAATGACCGGTTGTCCGGTTGGCGATTAATTGTCGGGTTTGCTGGTCGTGCCACCGGGCGGTTTCGTGCAATCGTTGCTTCCCGCGTATTGGGCAGTGGTAATGGCTGGTCACCGGTGATGCGTGATAATCTGCTGGTAGTATTAACCGGTGGTTTTTGTGCCCGGTAAACTGTGCTGCTACGGCACCCCTGCCACCAGCAGGGATTACTTTTAATAAAGCTCTTGATGGCCATCTGTTTCGGTGCCTTGTGATCCGGCTGGGTGATGTATTCCTTGACCCCCTTGCTGCCAAAGCGGTTGTAGGTACGTGGCGATGAAAAATGCACAAACATTTTACCACCGGCCTCTTTCCAGCCCACTAACAGTTTTTTGTAGATGGTGGCCATTTGTGGGTGACGGTTTGCCTTATAGAACAGCGGGTTAGGGTGTTGCATTTCTGTCTTGGTCTTCATATCAATCAGATGCTGACCACCCTCGTAGGCAATCAGATCCACACCATATTTTTTGGTAATCGTTGCCTGTTTACGCACAGATTCCAGCACTCTGGGCAGGGAATGACCGTAACGCCTGTCCTGCATAATCTGGAAAACCTGTTGCACTGAACGTGCCCGACGCAGCGCATGGATGTCACCAAACACATAAGGCGCAATAGCAAAGGCATCGACATTTTTATAGGCATTTTCAAATTGCAGCACCGTTTCGGTGAGCTTGGTATTGCCGGTCAACCCCGCCAATACCCTGATCAGACGTTGATGACCACCAAAGGCCTGTTCCCAGATGCGGAAGATTTCCACCGAGCGTTTCGAATAGAACTTGGCCCCGGCAATGGATGCTTCGCCCTGCAAACCAAGGCGACGCCCGCCCTGTTTCATGTAGGCGTGCTGGCTGAAAATGCCGTTCCAGGTTTCGTTACTGTACTCCAGATACACTTTCAGCTCCGGATGCAGATTCTGGCGTACATAGTGTGCAAAGCGGCGCACATAGTCATTATTGGCGGCGTGTGGAATATTAAACCAGGCGTCTGCATGCAGGCGGTTGGCCAGTTCGACCATGATTTCAATCGGTGCGCCGCGTACGCCTTCTGCGCCCCCCCAAGTGGCATTGTCCACCAGTGGCCGGTCAGCCCAGTTCTGAATCGGATTACGTGTGACACCACTCATGTTCATAAAGCGGATCACCTTGTAATCGCGCATGAATTTCAGATAATCCGGATTAAAAATAATTTTTTCATAATGGTGGACAAAATCCAGATAGTCATTCCGGCGACACTGGGTGGCATTACTGACACGCTGGAACGGATTACTGGCGCAGATGCCGCCTTCAGGAAGAATACGGATATTACGCAGGTGATTGCCGGGCCGAGTTGCCTTAATGGTCAGTTTGACGTTGTATTGTCCATCCTTACCCGGGTCCAGGTAGATAATGTCCTGTCCGGGCTGGTGCTGCACCAGCTTGGCATCCAGGCCGTATTCCAGTTTGCCCTGACCGTCATACAGCACGGTATAGTGCCCGCGCGGTATTGCATCCTTGTGCAGCTTGCTGATGATCCGCGTTCCCGCCATACCGCCGCGGGAAATGGAGGTGGGCCAACCATAACGGTCATAGGTAATCTGCCCTTTTGTCAGATGAGGGGCGCCTTCCCGGAATGGCAGTGAGGCTTTGAACAGATCCAGATAAGGTACGCTGCTGTCATATTCAAGGACTTCATTGGTGTTGGTGCCCAGTGGTGAACTGGAGTTGTAGAGTGCATAACTCTTTCCGGCAGTGGCAGTACTGGTTATCAACAGAAGTAATGCAATAATGCGACTTCCCCCGAAAAATCGCTTTTTCATGATTGTATGCCCTATTTTTGTTATTTATTGTTAATTTATGTTCTAAAAGACTAACCGCATAGCTGATGTTGTGCGAATAAACTTGATGAGCTGTGAGGTTCATGTTTTTTATAAATTAATCACGGTCAGTCTACGGTTGTGTTACTGAGCCGTCGCTTAAAGTTTTTTTGTACTTTTTACGACGGAGCAATCATGCGCATGCTGTAACAACATGCAGCTCATTGGACGTGTCGGTTTGGCTGAGGTTCCGTTTTTAATAAGAAATAATGATGAGTGGTATTATTATTATTAATTGTAGGAGTGACTGTCGAACTCATACATCATCTGATCCAGCGCACCACTACCTGCAAGGTAATAAGCAGCGGCCAGCAAGCCGGTCAGGATGGCAATGACTAACAGGAGAATCTTGATCTTGCTGTACGGGCGTTCGCCCTGAGTGCGGCCATTGCGGCCATTGATGACAAAGCGGTAGGTTTTACCCTGATAACGGAAAGCGGCTGACCAGACCGGCAATAGAATGTGTTTAAAGGTGGTGTCGGAATAATGCGTATTCAGCGAGTGGATCTGTTGCTGGTCACCACCAATATCGCGGCGTACGGCCTGTCGGATGGCCTGATCCATCAGCATTTTGGCCTGCTGAAAGCCCTCATCCAGATTAACCTGATAAATTTCACTCTGAAAGCCACTGAGGTATGCTTCGTTATAAGGAACCAGGTTGTCCAGATCCCAGGGCTGGATGCTATTGATAATCTGTCGGGGCAGTGTGCGGGTCGCTCCGACCAGAATATCATCAAAGTATTGCCTGACTTTCCCGGATACCGGTGTCCAGCGGATGCGGGGTACATTGACCACTTTACGCCGGGGGCGGCCATTAACCACCTGAGTGACAACCTGGCGCTCGTAATATACCGTGCCACGCTGGCCGTGATAACGGCTGTCGGTGTGGCTGTCGTATGTCCAGTAAGGCACATAGATACCCAATAATTTCTCATCCCGCCGGTGTTTATCCTTGAGTGCCGAGGGAGCAAACCACAGATTGCTGATCCAGCGGTCAAAGGCAGCACGAGCCTGCTGTTCGGTAATCAGAAAGGGCAGCAGCGATTTCGGTTGTAACGGTCTGACCTGTTCGGTGCCAATCACCACCGGAGTGTCACAAAATGGACAGTCTCCGGCATGTTGGTCGGTTTGCAGCTCAAAGGTGGCGGCACAATTCGGGCACTTGATAACCTGGGTGCTGTCCAGCGGATGCTGTTTGGCATTTGCCAGTGCATCCAGTGCGGCTGAAAAGTCATACTCCTGAATCGTGACCGGCTGGTCAAGAATCGGATTTTCATGCCCGCAATATTCACAGGTCATATTGTGCATTCCGGGAGAATACACCAGATCAGCACCGCATTGTTCACAGGGAAAATGCCGCTGCTGTGTCTGGGCCGGTGACTCTTGCGTGCCGGGAGTGGCTATGTTTTTGGCATTATCGTTCATGTCAGCCCGGACAGGTTATCTTCAGCGATGTGGCAATGGCGGCGGTGTTTGCGGATTGAAAAGCCCGCTTAACTCGCTGACTTCAGCGGCAGTCTGCCAATTTTGCATACCTGGTTTCCAGACCAGTGTGGCAGCATTGACCTGGCCTGTTTTGATCAGGTCGGTAATGGCACTGAGGTCGTGCGGCCCGCTGCTGGTGTTATTGATCGCTACATGCCACTCGCCCTGCGGCAGTGGTGGTGGTGTCTGTGCCTGCACAGGAGCTGATGGCTGTGCGGCCTGCTGGCCTGGAGACTGCAAAGTGTCCGCCATTTTATTAGCCATAGCAAACCCCATGCCCATATCCATGGTGCTGTTGCCTTCGCCTTTGCCGAGGCTTTCCGCTGCCTGGAATTGCAGGTATTGATCCAGGTTGCCGATTACGCCCATACTGGTACGCTTATCCAGTGCTTCTTCCACTTCATTCGGCAGTGAAATATTTTCCACCAGGATTTTGGTCAGTTCCACGCCATAATGGTCAAACTCAGGCGCAATTTTTTGTGTTACATATTCACCGAGCTGCTCATAGTTACCGGCCATGTCCAGCACTGGAATCCCGGATTGGGCAATAATACCGGAGAAGCGGGTGACAATCAGGTTGCGCAGCTGGTTGCTGATTTCATCCACGGTGAAGTGACCATCGGTACCCATGATCTCTTTCATGAACTTTTCGGCATCGTTAATCCGCACCGCATAAGTCCCGAATGCCCGTAACCGCACCGCACCAAATTCCTGATCGCGCAGCATAATCGGGTTGCGGGTGCCCCATTTCAGATCAACAAACTGGCGGGTATTGAAAAAATAGACTTCTGCCTTGAACGGGCTGTTGAAGGCATGATCCCAGTGTTGCAGTGTGGATAGAACCGGTAAGTTCCTGGTTTCCAGTTCGTAGAGGCCGGGGCCGAGAATGTCTGCGATTTGTCCCTCATTAACAAACACAGCGATCTGAGATTCGCGCACGGTGAGTTTGGCACCATACTTGATCTCATTACCGTGCCGCTCAAAGCGGTACACCATGGTGTCGTTGCTGTCATCTGTCCAGTCGATGACATCAACGAATTCGCCCATGAGTTTATCCCATAATCCCATCTTCACTCTCCTTACGCTGCGGGTGCTGTGTTTCCGGCCTTTGATTTCGCGGCGATCAAGGCTTCACGCAGCTCGGATTCCATCGCCTGAATTTCGGTTTCGGCCTTGGCTCGCATGGCCTTGCCTTCTTCAGCAATCTGCAGGGAGTCATTGATGGTGGCAATCAGGCTATCATTGGCTTTGCGGACAGAATTAACGTCAAAAATGCCACGTTCCATCTGTTCGCGAACTTCGCGGTTGGCTGTACGCAGGTTTTCAGCATTCGATTCCAGCAGGTCATTGGTCAGATCCGTGGCACTTTTGACCGTTTCCGCAGCATCACTCATGCGGAAAATCGTTACTGCCTGAGCCAGCTGATTTTTCCACAATGGCACGGTATTAATCAGTGTGGAATTGATCTTGTTAATCAGTGTCTTGTCGTTTTCCTGCACCAGACGAATACTGGGCAGGCTTTGCATCGCTACCTGACGGGTCAGGCGCAGATCGTGTACCCGGCGCTCCAGATCATCACGGGCACTGCGCAGATCGCGTAATGCCTGGGCTGCCAGCATATCTTCGTTATTGGCTTCGGCCTTGCTCACCCGTTCCGGAATTTCCACCGTTTCAATCCGGCGTAACTTTTCTTCGCCAGCAGTAATATACAGTTCCAGCTTGTGGAAGAAGTCCAGGTTGGCATCGTACAACTTGTCCAGTGTCACCACATCCGTCAGTAGCTGGGTTTTGTGGCCTTCCATATTGTCGGTAATGCGGTCAATCTGCTTGCGTACATCCTCATATTTGTTTAGAAACTGTACTACCGGCTTGGTCTTGCCAAACAGACGCTCGAAAAAGCCTTGCTTGCGGTTCGGGTTCAGCTCGTCAATATCAAAGCCCTTGATCGCCGTCACCATCTCATTCAGTGCGCTGCCGGCCTTACCCAGATCCTTGTTCTTGACACCTTCCAGCATTTTCTCGGAAATATTGCTCATTTCTTCCTGGGTTTTGCTGCCGAAGAACATAATGCTGCTGCGATCCTTCAGGTCGATTTCACCGATAATGGTTTCAATTTCCTGTTTTTCAGCAGCATCCACCTGTTCGTATGGCACAATTTCCTGGGTAATCACTGGCTCAGGCTTAATTTCAGTGCCCGGAATGACCGCAAGATCCGTGGTGGTGGCTGTTTGTGCAGCTGTGTTATTCATTTTGGTTTTTCTCCTGAAGATGTAAGTTTGGCTTGGGCGCAGTTGTCGGCATTCTACTGATTCGTTTTGTACTGTCTCGTCAGAAAGCGCCTTCCCGTTTTAACTGTTGTTCCAGCACCTCAATCTGTACGTCCAGATCAAAGTTGTCATTGGATAATAGCTTATTATGTTGTTCGGCAAATGTTTCTTCGATGGAATTCAGCACATTACTGAAATCGGTTTCCAGAGCTTCCGTGGTGCCGATATGGCTCGAGCTGCTCTTCACATAGCCCTCGGTTACTTTTTTGGCTCCGTCCAGATAGACCTTGAGGAACTTACGCGCTCGGGATAAGCGGGTCGGGTCTTCCTCAATGCTGTCCAGAATGCTGCGAGCCTTATCTGTGATCCGGTTCAGGCGCTGATGGTAGTCCGGGTTATTAATCTTGCGGTTTGCCGAATCAATGGCATTGATGCGGATATTGGCGGCTTCCAGTGCTTCCAGCATTTCTTCCACAGACACGCCATAACCGGTGATATTGCCGGTTTTATCCTTGCGTGGATCAAGGCCATAGAACAGCAGAAAGCCGAGGAACGCCGCCCCACCGAGCAATACAGCAGCCGGAAGGGAGTAATTGGCACCCAAAGCAGCCAGTACTGCCGTGGTGATCGCAATGAAAATAGCAGCCACTGTCTTATAAGGTGTTCTGGGCGCACGGGCAATCTTGCGCCGTTTGTATTCACCTTCCAGTTTGAAGCCGTGCCGGGCGATATGCGCTGAAAGCATGTAGGTGGCAAAAGAACCGCCGGTGATCAGCGTACCGATAATGTCACCTTTAATCAGGGCAATAATGCCTGCGATCAGGGCCGGGAGCGGTAATAGATAGAGCAGCAGACCTTTCAGGCCATAACGGATGGAATGTACCGCTTCCTGGGTGGTTGGGTTATAACGCTTGGCTTTTGACATATTGACGGTGGCTCGGATTACAGAAAAAGATAGATGATAGATTGCAGGCTGACCAGTCCTATGGTCATGGCCAGCAGCAAAAAGCCAACAATTTTTCTTAGTGTATAAGTCATGCAGTTTGTCACCCTGTCGTGATTACTTATGAAGCCGGTTCTGGCTATTGTCCCATTATTAGTTTATGTCAGGATTTTCTCAGAGAATACGCGTAAATGACCGGAAACCACAAGAAATTGTATGTATTATAAAATGATGCTTGTCATTATAATAAAAAACAATTATAGTGGTATCAGTTAAGCGGTGAGCAAGGTTTGGCAGTATCAATGTCAATGTATCGGGTAAAAAATGCGGGCCGAGAACTCTGGCCCGCATGCTTTGTGAAGGTGACTCATTGAACTAAAACAACAATGTAACAAAGTGTTTTAGCCTGAAAACAGAAGCTCTTACCCCAATGTTTAAACTTCCGTTTCCTTCCGGTTTTACCTGATAACCAGCTCCCCAATAGTAGGCCGGTTAAAAAGTAAGACCAGCATTACAACTTCAGCCCGCGCCATTACGAAACTTCTATGCCATTGAGTGTCAGAATGGCGAAGTTTTATTTTTCTATTGCAGAATCTCCTGACGACAGAACCGCTACCACAAACCCCAATTTATTTGGCGATCCCTGCTGAAGTCGGATTTCATTCTAGGTACGAGGCACTGAACTAAACCTGAATAGTTCGGTAAATTTTTGATCAGTATTTTTTGGGTAGAATAAAGTCGGGCAGAGGGAAATGCCGTGGCAGTGTCAACATTTGTCCGGGCAAGGCGTTATTAGTCAATGAGACCCGGTGTTATTACATTATGACAGGGCGTTTAACGCAGAGGCCCAGTAGGGGGTGTCGTGGTATATCTGCGGGGCAAGCTCCGCAGGCACGATACCTGTGGCTTATTACCGTAATAAAGGCTGGTATTCTACTATTATATATGTGGAACGGGTTTAGAGCAGGGAGCTAAAGGAGCATAACCTGAAACCGCAGACAAACATGGAGCAGTTTCTGGAAACTGTTGAGCGTCGGGCATTTGTTACCGCCCGTATTGCGACACAGGACGAGGAAGAAGCACTGGATATTGTGCAGGATGCAATGCTGAAGCTGGTTCAGAAGTATGGTGATCGTGCTGAATCTGAATGGGGCGCATTATTTAACAGTATTTTGCACAGTAAAATTTATGACTGGTACCGGCGGCGGCGTGTACGGCATCGCTGGCGGGTTTTTTGGGGCCAGGAAAATGATGACTGGAGTGATTCTCCGGATGAGCGGGTGGCGCAAGTGTTATTTCCCGAACCCGATCATCAGATTAGTAGTGACATGTTGGGTGAACACCTGAGTGGTCTGATCGCAGATCTTCCGCTGAGGCAGCAGCAGGCACTGATTTTAAGAGCCTGGGAAGGTTACAGTATTGCGGAAACGGCCGGGATAATGGGGTGCTCGGAAGGCAGTGTGAAAACACATTATTCGCGGGCGATACATGGTCTGAGAGAGAAACTAGGAGATTACAATGCATAATAAGGCGGAGCCGGAATTGCTCGATATAGTCAGACAGGGGTTGACTGGGCAATGTGACAGGTTACCGGAAGAAACATTGCGGCGTTTGCAGGTCATGCGTGCCGGTGTGCTGGATAAAACGGCTGCTCCGTCGCGTTTTTATAACCGGACAATTTTTGGGGTGCCCTTGACACCGCTGTCGGCAGCATTGTCTGTGGGAGTGCTGTGGGGCATGTTATTAATGATGCCGGATAACCCGCTGCAACAGTATACGGCGGGTAATGCCGGTGAGGCGGTGGACATGGTTGATGATGTTGATGTGCTCATGTCCACTGAAGATATAGAATTTCTGGAAAATCTGGAAATCTATGAATGGCTGGATGCTGAATATGGATAGGTGAATGATGAACAAGAGGAAAGGAGTCCTTGGCGCGGTACTGTTCTTGCTGGTTGGTATCATGCCAGTGAGTGCCAATGAAAGCGCTGATGAAATTGTCGCCATGATGAGCTGGTGGGAAGAGTATGGGCGTTATTGGGATGAAATGGGGGTGGACAGTTCGTTGACCTCAACGGATGAGGATGCGGCTTTTGCCTGGCTGGCTGACGGATTATCTGAGCCTGTGGTGACAGGTGATGAGAGGAGTGCGCAATGACTGCGCAGTTCGGGAACGGGAAATATCTACTGATACTACTGATTGTGCTGGGTTTGCCGTTTTTGGCCCCTCCTATACAGGCAGGCGGTATCAGTTGGGATCGGCTCGGTGCCAGTGAAAAAACAATTCTGGCACCCTATAAACAACACTGGAATCAGTATTCAACACTGAAACAGAAGAAATTACAGCGTTGGGCACGGCAGCCAGCCGCAAAGCGCAAACTGATAAAAAAACGTTTCAGGCAATGGTCGGGGCTGAGCAGCGTTCGCAAAAGTAAAATCAAGATACAACTCAAGCGCTATAAAAGAATGTCGCCACGGAAACGGCTGAAACTCAAGGCGTGGTGGCGTTGGGTGAAGCGTTTACCTGGACATGAACAGGAAAAACTGAAGCGCAGACTACCGGGGATGAGTCAGCAACAAAAGAAGGAATACATCCGTCAGTTGGAGAAAAAATACGGTAGACGCTGAGGGTTGGTGCCGGTAAAAATAGTTTTGCCTGCGGCTGAATACCACCTTTTGTCGTGAATACAGGTGACGGGCGGCAGCGGGGTGCTGCAGTCTGTAACGGGTTTGAGCGAATCGGGATTTTAAGGGGGTGCGCACCATGAGTTTTGAATTTGCACTGGATGCCTGGCAGCGGGGTGAAAGACAGTCTGCAATCGCAATCTGGCAGACTCTGGCAGAAGAAGGTGATGTGCGTTCGCAATACAATCTGGGCGTGCTGCTGGATAATGGTTCAGAAGTTGAGCGTAATCCCGAGTTGGCGGCTTATTATTATCGTCAGGCGGCGGAACGGGGTTTTGCTGATGCGGCGCTGAATCTGGCGATTATGATTGATGAGGGCGATGGAGTGCCTCATGATGCAAATAAGGCGGTGCGCTGGTACTGGGTGGCGGCGGAGCAGGGTAATGCCCAGGCACAGTTTAAGATTGGTTTGAAATTTGATACCGGTGATGGCTTGCCGGCAGATGCTGAACAGGCCACCCAGTGGTATTTCGAGGCGGCAAAACAGGGCCATGCCGAGTCATGCAGTAATTTGGGACGTTGTTTTGCGATGGGTGAGGGCGTTTTGCGTAATAATGCGGAGGCCTACAAATGGTTTACCATTGCCGCCGAGTTGGGTGTGGCCAATGCCGCCAAATACCGTGAGCGTGTGGCGCGTGAATTAACGCCTGAACAGCGTGTACGGGCCGGAAAGCTGGCGGCAGACTGGTTAAAGACACTGCAACACAACCCGGATTGAGTAGGATTGACCGGCCAGGTTGATCTAAAAATCATCAAAATCAGCAGCTTAAGACTCATTAAGTTTTCGTTAAGGTCTTTTCAGGTTTGGATCTTTATGTTAATTTAAGCTGAACAATAACAATAAATACCGGCACATCAGAGTGCCTGTCGTTATAAATTGTAGAGAAGAGTGTTGATTTGGGGAGCCCAGATGGCCGACCCGGTTGGTCATTCAATTCCTGAAAAAACCCAGAGGAGTCCTGGTAATGCAGAGTCAACCGTCGGCGCAAATGCAAGTTGCAAAGCGTCCTGAGCGCCCTGTACAGAAAGCAAAAGATCCTACCGCAATCCCGCATACCTCCAATGTCATGTACAGTGCCACCGAACGTGATGCCACCCGTCTGTATTTGCGGGAGATAGAGTTTTCCCCACTGCTGACTCCGGAGGAAGAAATTCACTTCGGTCGTCTGGCGCGTTCCGGTGATGAATATGGCCGTAATAAAATGATTACCTGTAATCTGCGTCTGGTGGTGAAGATTGCCCGGCGTTATATGGGAAGAGGCTTGCAGCTGCCGGATCTGATTGAGGAAGGTAATCTTGGTCTGATTCATGCGGTGGAAAAGTTTGATCCGGAGCGTGGTTTCCGGTTTTCTACCTATGCCACCTGGTGGATACGGCAGAATATTGAGCGTGCACTGATGAATCAGACCCGCACCATCCGTTTGCCGATACATGTTAATAAAGAGCTGAATGCCTACATGCGCAAGATGCGGGAAATGACCCAGAACCTGGGCCGTGAACCTTCACTGGCAGAAGTGGCCGAGGCGCTGGGTAAACCCCTGGAAAAGTTGCAGAAACTGCTGGATTTCAACGAAAATGTCGCTTCACTGGATACACCAGTCGGTAAGGAGAGTGATAGCCCTCTGGTCGACTTTGTGTCCATGGCAGAAGAAAAGGAACCGACTGCGGTGATGGAAGATGAAGACATCACCCAATCGGTGGAAAAATGGCTGGGTCAGCTGGAAAACAAGCAGCAGGAAGTGATCGTACGGCGTTTCGGTCTGCATGGTTATGAGCGTGCCACTTTGGAGCAGGTGGGTCAGGAGCTGGGTTTGACCCGTGAGCGTGTGCGCCAGATTCAGATGGATGCACTGAAGCGTTTACGCCGGATTCTGGAGCAGAACGGTTTGTCCGGTGAATGCCTGCTGGGCGCTTTCTGATGGTTTTCCAATAAGTTTGCCGCGTTTTTAGTTTTCTGTCATTTTTGCAGACCACAGCAGAGCTTTTGTTGATGTCGCAATCCAGCCCGGTCCATAGCTGTGCGGGCGATAAATACCTGTGGCTGAATCTTCACTAAACTTCATTGTCGCGTTTCCATGCCGGATCATTGACAGTCCTCATACTGGATTGTAATGTGCCGCTTTCTTCCGGTTGCCGGGCACCGGTTTCGGTAAGGCCTGCGTCTGATTGAGTATAATGAAGGAGTAACGTTAATGAAACCTGTTAAGGTCGGTCTGTTAGGGCTTGGAACGGTGGGTGGCGGCACAGCAACCGTATTGTCACGCAATGCTGAGGAAATTGCCCGTCGTGCCGGTCGTGGCATCATCATTGACTATGCGGTCGCACTGGATACCCGTAATGCCGATGAGCTGGGTCTGTCAGCAGCGCGCCTGAGCAATAATGCGCTGGATGTGGTGCAGGATCCGGATATTGAAGTAGTGGTCGAGCTGATCGGCGGTTATACCATTGCCAGGGATCTGGTCATGCAGGCGATTGAAAACGGCAAGCACGTAGTGACGGCCAACAAGGCCCTGATTGCGCTGCATGGCAATGAAATTTTTGCGGCAGCGGAGAAAAAAGGTGTCATGGTGGCCTTTGAGGCCGGGGTTGCCGGTGGTATTCCGGTGATCAAGGCGGTGCGGGAAGGGCTGGCCGCGAATCATATTAAATGGCTGGCGGGCATTATTAACGGCACCGGTAACTTTATCCTCACGGAAATGCTGGAAAAGCAGCGTGACTTTCAGGAAGTATTGCGCGAAGCCCAGGACCTGGGTTATGCGGAAGCGGATCCGATCTTTGATGTGGAGGGGATTGATGCCGCGCATAAGCTGACTATTCTGTCATCATTGGCGTTTGGTATTCCGCTGCAGTTTGAGCAGACTTATGTCGAAGGTATCAGCAGTATTACCGCTGAAGATGTCGCCTATGCCGGTGAGCTGGGTTATAACATCAAGCACCTGGGGATTGCCCGTCGCACGGAACAGGGCATTGAACAGCGGGTGCATCCGACGTTGATCCCTAAGCGTCGCCTGATTGCCAATGTTAATGGTGTCATGAATGCGGTGCTGGTGCAGGGTGATGCGGTCGGGCCGACGCTTTATTACGGTGCCGGAGCGGGTGCCGAACCAACGGCCTCAGCGGTGGTGGCCGATATTATTGATGTGGTGCGGGCGATGACCGCCGATCCGAATAATCGCGTGCCACATCTGGCGTTTCAGCCCTCAACGCTGGCGAATACGCCGTTATTGCCGATTGATGCCGTGGAAACCGCTTTTTACCTGCGGATGCGGGCGGTGGATCGTCCGGGTGTGTTGGCTGACATTACCCGTATTCTCGGTGAGCGTGAGATCAGTATTGAAGCGTTTATCCAGAAAGAGCCGGTTAAGGGTGAGCAGAATGTCAATATTATCATGCTGACGCAACGGGTGCGTGAAGGCAATATGAATAAGGCGATTACGGCCATCGAAGCTCTGGATGCCGTGGCGGGTGATGTTACCCGCATTCGTGTTGAATCCCTAGGTTAAGACGGAACCTGATTATGAAATATATTTCTACCCGCGGGCAATCACCCGCACAGTCGTTTAGTGAAATTCTTCTGGGTGGTTTGGCTCCGGATGGTGGTTTGTATGTGCCGGAAGCTTATCCGCAGTTCGATGATGCGGATTTATCACGTATGCGGGCGATGAATTATCGTGAGCTGGCGTTTGAAATTCTGTCGCGGTTTGCGACTGATATTCCGGCTGACGATCTGCGTGAGATGATTGAGCGCACCTACACGGCTGACGTGTATTGTCATGCCCGTCCCATTGATCATGTTGAGGATATTACGCCGCTGCATACCCTGGAAGAGGATCTGCACCTGTTAGAGTTATCCAACGGGCCAACCCTTGCCTTTAAGGACATGGCAATGCAGTTGCTGGGTAATCTGTTTGAGTATGTGCTGGAGAAAAAAGGCCAGGGTATCAACATTCTGGGGGCGACTTCTGGCGATACCGGTTCGGCTGCGGAGTACGCCATGCGTGGTAAGCGGGGTGTCAAGGTATTCATGCTCTCGCCGTATCAGAAGATAAGCCGCTTCCAGACTGCGCAGATGTTTAGCCTGCAGGATGAAAATATTTTCAATATCGCCGTGAAGGGTGTGTTTGACGACTGTCAGGATATTGTCAAGGCCGTCTCCAATGATCACGCATTCAAGCAGGCCCATCACATCGGTGTGGTAAACTCTATCAACTGGGGGCGTATTGCCGCGCAGATTGTTTATTACTTTAAAGGCTACTTTGCCGCGACGACATCCAATCAGCAGCAGGTCAGTTTTTCCGTGCCTTCCGGCAATTTTGGCAATGTCTGCGCCGGACATATTGCCCGGATGATGGGGCTGCCGATCAAGCATCTTCTGGTGGCGACTAATGAGAATGATGTGCTGGATGAATTTTTCCGTACCGGTGTGTACCGGCCACGGGATGCGGCGGGTATTCGCCACACCAGCAGCCCGTCAATGGATATTTCCAAGGCCTCGAATTTTGAGCGTTTTGTATATGATCTGGCTGGCCGTGATGCGGATCAGGTGCGTGAGTTGTGGCAGTCAGTGGATCAGGGCGGGGCTTTTGATCTGGCGGCGACCGGATTATTCCGTAAAGTTGCTGATTTCGGCTTTAAGTCCGGCTCCAGCACCCACCAGAACCGGCTAGATATTATCACCAAAACCTGGGCAGTATGGCGGGTCATGATTGATCCACATACGGCGGACGGGCTGAAGGTGGCTTTGGAAAACCGTGAAGAGGGTGTGCCGATGATTGTGCTGGAAACTGCATTACCGGCCAAGTTTGCAGACACGATTCATGAGGCACTGGGGTGTGAGCCGCTGCGTCCAGCGGATCTGAACGCTATTGAAGAATTGCCGCAGCGTTTTGAAGTCATGGATGCCGATATTGCAGCGGTTAAGCAGTTTATCGTTGAGCAGATCGCTTAGTGGTTGATCTTAACCGTAATAACGATAAGTCGCCTGTCAGCCAGCAAATGCGGGTAGCGACAGTGCTGAAATCACCGGTACACTTCCTGGCTTTCGGGCTGGGGAGCGGCCTGTCGCCGAAAGCACCGGGTACTGTAGGTACGCTGGCTGCCATCCCGCTGTATCTGTTATTGATGCCATTGTCTCCGGCGTATTATCTGCTGGTGGTGCTGTTGGCTGCCGGCTTGGGTATCTGGTTGTGTGGTCAGTCAGCACAGCTGTTGGGTGTGCATGACCATGGCGGTATTGTCTGGGATGAGTTTGTCGGTTTCTGGATTACCATGTTTATGGCACCGGCAGGTGGGTGGTGGATTGTGCTCGGCTTTGTGCTGTTTCGGCTCTTTGATATCTGGAAGCCGTGGCCGATCCGCGTTATTGACCGTAAGGTCGATGGTGGTCTGGGCATTATGCTGGATGATATGTTGGCCGGTGTATTTGCCTTGCTGGTGCTGCAATTGATCGCCCTGATTGTGGCCAGTTGACTCAAGCTCAAGCCCGTTATACTTAACGCTATTTTTACGATTTTACTTAAATCTTTTTTGCCTTCCCTTTCCGGAAAAAATATGAAAATCAGAACCCGTTTTGCTCCCAGTCCAACCGGTTATTTGCACATTGGTGGTGCCCGTACAGCGCTGTTTTCATGGTTATACGCCCGTAAAATGAGTGGAGATTTTATCCTGCGTATTGAGGATACCGATCTGGAACGCTCCACGCCGGAATCGGTAGCAGCCATTTTACAGGGTATGGAATGGCTGGGGCTGGACTATGATGAAGGGCCGTTTTACCAGACGCAGCGTTTTGATCGCTATCAGGAAGTTCTGCAACAGTTGCTGGACAGCGGTCAGGCTTATTACTGTTATTGCAGCAAGGAAGAGCTGGATGCCCTGCGCGAGCAGCAGATGGCTAATCAGCAAAAGCCGCGTTATGATGGGCGCTGGCGAGATAATGATGCCACACCACCGGAAGGTGTGCAGCCAGTGGTGCGGTTCAGGAACCCGCTGGAGGGTGTGGTAGCGTTTGATGACCAGGTGCGTGGGACCATCGTGGTCAATAATGCCGAGCTGGATGATCTGATTATTGCCCGTTCTGATGGCAGCCCGACCTATAATTTTACGGTGGTGGTTGATGACATGGATATGGGGATTACCGATGTTATCCGGGGTGATGACCATATTAATAATACACCTCGGCAGATTAATATTATGCGTGCTCTGGGTTTTGAGCCACCACGTTATGCGCATGTGCCAATGATTCTCGGGCCGGACGGCCAGCGTTTGTCCAAGCGTCATGGTGCAGTCGGGGTGATGCAATACCGGGATGAGGGTTTTACACCAGAGGCCTTGCTGAATTATCTGGTGCGTCTGGGCTGGTCTCATGGTGATCAGGAAGTCTTTTCCAGGACGGAAATGATTGAGTTATTTTCACTGGCTGCGGTGAACCGGGCACCCTCGGCGATTAATCAGGACAAACTGATCTGGCTGAACCAGTATTATCTGAAAAATCTGCCGGAAACGGAGATTGCCGAGCAGCTGCAATGGCATTTGCAGCATCAGGGGCTGGATACTGCTGACGGGCCAGCATTGACAGAGGTGATTATTGCACAGCGTGAACGGGTCAGGACGCTGGCCGACCTGGTGGCTGCCAGCCGTTATTTTTATGAGGATGTGACCGGGTACGATGAAAAGGCTGCAAAGAAGCACTTCAAGGCGGCGACGGCGGGCTATCTGAGTGCATTGCAGGCTGAGCTGGCGGCGGTTGCTGATTGGGAGGATGACGCGATTCATGCTGCGATTCAGGTGGCCTGTGAAAAGCTGGCGGTTAAACTGGGCAAGGTGGGGCCAGCACTTCGCCTCGCCCTGACCGGTGGTAGTTCCTCACCCTCACTGGAGGTTACACTGCGCCTGATCGGGCGTGAACGTTCGCTGCAGCGGATTCAGCGGGCGGTTGATGTTATCGAAAAACCATTAGAAACAATTTAATCGAAAAAAGTACGCAGGACGCTTGACATAAATGGGGCATTAAAGCAGAATGCGCACCTTCTTCGGAGGGGCTATAGCTCAGCTGGGAGAGCGCTACACTGGCAGTGTAGAGGTCAGCGGTTCGATCCCGCTTAGCTCCACCAATTGACCACCCTGAATGGTTTTGATCGTTTTAATCCTTCGGAGATAATCGTGGTTTTAATTGGTAAAATATGTTTTTATGTCGGTTTGTTTCTGACTGTAATTGGAATCATTGCTGGTTTTGGTTTCATGTTTGCAGAAATAAATGACTGGGCAAAGTTTTTCCTCATGGTTGTGCCACTCGGTTTTTTACTCCTTTTTACCGGGTTGTCGACAGGATTACTTTTTGCGCCCCGCGGCAGTGATAAAAGTCAGTAACGATGTCCCTATCGTCTAGAGGCCTAGGACACCGCCCTTTCACGGCGGCAACCGGGGTTCGAATCCCCGTAGGGACGCCATTTTCTGGCTTGAATTGCAATATCAGCGTCCCTATCGTCTAGAGGCCTAGGACACCGCCCTTTCACGGCGGCAACCGGGGTTCGAATCCCCGTAGGGACGCCACTTTTTTTCTGAACTTCTTTCCTGTTTTTCACTCCAAACAGCTATAAAAGCTCACTGTTCATCCCGAGTTTTGAAAGTACAAATTTTCACAGCGATCCCACAGATAGTGTCGATTATCACCACTTCGCTTCCTTGAAGGATAGTTCAGTCTATAATGGGAGTACTATAGGCCATCAGTCAATCATGCCGGAGGGGTTGGTATGCGCTTTAGCCGCAGGTTCCAAAGTAAAAATCTTGTTTTTTTTCTAATCATCTTATTGAGTGCTGTCAGTACGGTTTCTGCCGCAGCCGGTGAAGCAACAACAACTTCAGAACAACCGGTATACAGTAATGAAGATTTACTGACCCGGATGCTGGTGGTGGATGTTTCCGAGCAGTTGCTGAATGGTATTCCCGCCTTGGGTATCACTTTCTCACAACAACTGGACAGTACAGCCCGGTTCGACTCATTTTTAACAGTTACTGAAAATGGCCAGGTACTGAAAAATGGCTGGATAATGGCGGATAATCCGCGTCGTTTGTACTTCACCAATATTAAGCCTAATACTGGTTATCGGGTTCAGATCAGGCCAGGGATTGAATCAAAAACCGGCTTGAAGCTGAAGCGGCCCGGTGATTTCAGCATTAAAACCCGCAATATCGAGCCGGCATTTGACTTCGCTACCCGTGGCAGTATTCTGCCTGCCCGGCTGACGGAAGGTTTGCCAGTCAAACTGATTAATGTGCCGGAACTGGATGTTGAGTTTTTGCGGGTTAAGCCTGAAAAGCTGAAAGCGGTACTGAAGTCGGTATCTCTGAACAGCTCTATCCAGAGTTGGCGGTTGAATGAAGTGCATGAGCTGACCGAGAGTGTTTACAGTGCCCGCTACACCACTGAAGCCCGGCGTAATGCCCGGGAAACCCTGTTGTTGCCGGTAGAATCGATTGAAGCTCTACAGAAACCGGGTCTGTATTTTGCCGTGATGCGGCAGCCGGGAAGGTTTACCGACAGTGCCTACCGGATTACCCATTTTGTGGTGACCAATATTGGCCTGCATGTGCGGATGTACAAAAAGAAATTGCAGGTATTTTCCCGTGCATTGGACTCCGGTCAGGCTTTACCGGAAGTGAAACTCAAACTGCAGGGTGATGAAAATGTACTGGAGGCAGAGACCGATGAAAATGGGCTGGGGAGCTTTGATTACCGGCCCCGTGGTGCATCTCTGCTCACCGCAGAACTGAATGGTCAGTTTGCATTTCTGGATCTGCGTCAGGCCGCACTGGATTTATCGGAGTATCCAGTGTCCGGTCATGCTGATAAGGTGATGGTGCCGTTTATCTATGCACCGCGTGATTTATACCGCCCGGGTGAGCGTGTTGATCTGTCTGTTTTATTACGTAATCGTGATGGTTTGCCGGAAGCCATCAAGACGCTGAATCTGCGCCTGGTGCGTCCGGATGCCAAGATGTTGCTGGAAACAGATTTGTCTGCGCGGGATGCCGGGCTGGGGTATTTTAACTATCCGTTTAATATTCCGGCAACCGCACCCACCGGGTTGTGGCGGGCCGAGGTTCGTCTCAGTGCCGCAGATAAAACACCGTTACAGATATTCCGTTTTAATGTGGAAGCCTTTATGCCGGAGCGCATGAAGCTGGTATTGAGTACCGATCAGCAGTTGTTACGGCGTAATGAACGTATGGTGGTTTCGGTACAGGGGGATTATTTGTACGGTGCGCCTGCGGCTGGCAATAAGCTGAAGGCCACCAGGGTGATGAGGCTGGATCGCCATCCACTGGCTGGCTATAAGGATTATTATTTCGGTAATCCGGCAGATGAAAAACAGCTGGAGCGGCAGGATCTGGATGAAATTACCCTGGATGAGAAAGGCAGTGGCTTTCTGGATATAGAGCCGGTGGCGGCAGGCATTCACTCAGTCCTGAAACTGGAGGTGATCGCCGGTCTCAGTGAGCCGGGTGGTCGGGTAGTAATCCGTAATATCAGGGAAGACTACTGGCCTGCCTCCGCCCTGATCGGTATTAAACCGGAATTTCAGGACGATAGTGTGGAAAGAAATTCCGAGGCTGTTTTTAAGATTGTGCGGGTGAATAGTCAGGGGGAAATGCAGGCTGGTGAGGATCTTGCTGCGACGCTGATTAAGGAAGATTACGAGTACTTCTGGGAATATAATGAAGAGGAAGGTTGGGTGCGCAAGGAAACCCGCAATGAGTACCCGCTGATACAACAAAAATTTACTACAACGGCAAGTGATCAAACCACGTTGACCTTTCCGGTGGCTGATGGGCGTTATCGTCTGGAGGTGGAAGACAGGAAAACCGGTTTGAAAACGGTCTATGCGTTTTATGCCGGCTGGTCTGATAACCGGGTGGTGTCGGATCGTCCGGATAAGGTGGGTTTGCAGCTGGATAAAGCCGCTTACAAGGCAGGTGATACCGTACAGTTGCATATTGAGCCGACGACAGAAGCGGAAGCCATTGTCACTGTGGAGGGCGACAGTCTGTTGTGGTCGAAGCCGGTTTCCCTGTCCAGCACCGGAACCACCGTGAGTATTCCGGTGGCTGAAGACTGGGCACGTCATGATCTTTATATTTCAGTTGCCGCATTCCGTCCGGCGAGTACTCAGGAAAAAGTTATCCCCGGTCGTGCATTGGGTGTCATTTATCTGCCGCTGGATCGCTCGGAACGCAAGCTGAATCTGAGCATTACTGCGCCGGAAAAAGTGTTACCGGAGCAGAAAGTCAAGGTTGTGGTCAGTGCTGATAACCTGCGGGGTGAGAAAGTGCTGTTGTCACTGGCGGCGGTTGATGTCGGTGTACTGAATATTACTGATTTTAAAACACCGGATCCGTGGAAATTCTTTTTCTCACAGCATCGTTATGGCGTTGATATATATGATGATTATGG
>PDWJ01002424.1_pt1 | contig 25717 bp, 21 predicted proteins | sample 1430881 | NCBI WGS metagenome assembly PDWJ01 (sample SAMN01162460, study PRJNA174530) | Oral metagenome, whole genome shotgun sequencing project. | biome: Marine environment; feature: Marine mammal; material: Swab sample of the gingival sulcus; isolation source: swab sample of gingival sulcus...
TTTCTTTGGATAATACTTCTTTGGTATTGTCCATAAATTTTTGCCCTAGCTCATTTTTTGGCGTTGCCCACAAGGCTTGCAAACGGCTCGTTTCCGTGGAGATATTTTCCATTTTTTGCTGATAACTTGCCCAACGCTTATCATTAATCAAGCCCAATTCTCGACCGATTTCCGTCAATCTTTGGTCAGCATTATCCTCACGCAATAGCAAGCGATATTCGGCACGGCTAGTAAACATACGATACGGCTCTTTTGTGCCATTAGTGATTAAATCATCAACCAATACCCCAATATAGGCTTGGTCACGACGAGGTGTCCATTTATCATAATTTGGATTATCTTGGGTGCTAAGGGTGGCGTTAATCCCTGCTAACAAACCTTGAGCGGCCGCCTCTTCATAGCCTGTTGTGCCATTGATTTGCCCCGCAAAATAGAGACCGTTAATCGACTTAGTTTCAAGGGTTGGCTGTAAATTTTGTGGGTCAAAATAATCATATTCAATCGCATAACCTGCCCTTGTAATATGAGCATTTTCTAGCCCTTTCATCGAATGAATAAATTCTAACTGCACATCAAAAGGCAGACTTGTGGAAATGCCATTTGGATATAGCTCATGGGTGGTTAAACCCTCAGGTTCAATAAAAATCTGATGGCTATCTTTATCAGCAAAACGATGAATTTTATCTTCAATCGACGGACAATAACGAGGTCCCACCCCCTCGATTTTCCCTGAAAATAATGGTGAACGGTCTAAATGTTTGCGAATAATATCATGGGTGCGTTCGTTGGTATGGGTGATATAGCAATTAACTTGCTGTGGGTGCATTGCTACATTGCCCATATAACTCATTACAGGCAAAGGCGTATCGCCTGCCTGCACTATCATATCAGCAAAATTAACGCTACGAGCATCAATTCGAGCGGGAGTTCCTGTTTTTAAGCGTCCGACAGGAAGTTTTAATTCTCGTAATCTATCAGCAAGTTTGATTGAGGCTTGGTCGCCTGCTCGTCCGCCTTGCTGATTTTCTAAACCAATATGAATTACCCCACCCAAAAAAGTCCCTGAGGTTAAAATCACTGTTTTTGTGCGAAATTTAATACCTGTAGCGGTAACAACGGCGGTTACTTTGCCATTTTCCACCAAAATATCATCGGCAGATTGTTGAAATAAGTCTAAATTTTCTTGATTTTCCAAAGTATGACGAATGGAGGCTTTATAAAGTAAGCGGTCAGCTTGGGCTCTGGTTGCACGCACCGCCGCCCCTTTACGACTGTTTAACACTCGAAATTGAATGCCTGCCTTGTCGGTTGCCAATGCCATCGCACCGCCCAACGCATCGACCTCACGCACCAAATGCGATTTACCAATACCGCCAATCGCAGGGTTACAACTCATTTGTCCGAGCGTTTCGATATTATGGGTAAGGAGTAAGGTTTTTGCTCCCATACGAGCAGCCGCAAGACACGCCTCCGTACCTGCATGCCCTCCACCAATAACAATAACGTCATAGCTTTTTGGATAATACATTATAGCCCCTCATTGCTATTTAGTTTTTCTTGGTTAATTTCGATTTTAGTACTAGCATTAAGATAATCAAGATAGTCAGCTAACTGGTTTTCGGCAAAGCTCTCTCGAATGCCTTTTGCTACTTGTTGTTTTTCAGCATCACCAATTTTTTGCTGGTTATCAGCTGGAGCAATCTCAGTAATAACAACACTAGCACCAGTATCAGTTTTGGTTGCTTTTGCTACTAGACCTTTATTGCTATTGTCTGAAAAAGCAACCTGTACTTCTTGTTTTTCAAGCAATGGATACTGACGATTAATCACTCCTAGTGCGATGTAATCAACAGGTTTTGGTGACTCTTTATTTGCTATGTTTTCTGTTTTATCTTCTGTTTTGTCCTTTGCAACCTCTTTATTGGAGTCTTCTTTATTTAAATCTTTTTTACTTAGGTCTTCTTTGTTATGAATGGTTTTTGCCAACGCTTGTGCTTTTGCAAAAGCAAAATCTGTTGCTTTTTGTTGAGTTAGGATTCCCTTAATAATTGGCGTTGCAACCTCAAGATGCATCACGTCAGTTGGACGATAATTACTCGATTGTAACCACACACGTTTATCATCAAGCTCAATTGCAGGACTAACTGATTCATCATGTAAGCTAAACTCATCAAAAGCTTTTTCGATAATTGCAGGTTGTGACAAAGCCGTTAGGTTATTTTCTTTTTGATAGCCCTTAATAGTTTGTACTTGCAAGCCTTCTTGCTGAGCAATATCTTGCAGGCTATAGCCCTCATCGACTAACGAATTAATTTTAGTTACTTGTTCGGTCAGTAAGTTTTGCTTTTTATACGTTTCGGCACTTTTAGTTAGCTCTTCTTTCAAGCTTTCTAGGCTTGGTATGCTATCACCGTCATCAGCCGTGACTTTAAAAATCTGTATGCCAAAACTGGTCTTAACAGGTACTGAAGTATCACCCACTGTTAAGCCCATTAATGCCTCTTGCACCACCTTGCTGTCATTATTAAACATGGCAGGATTAAAACGACCAATCGCTCCACCCTCGTCGGCGGTTAAATCATCTGAATATTCTTTGGCAACTTTGGCAAAGTCTGCTCCTTTATCCAGTTTTTCTTTAACGATTTTTGCTTTCTCTTCCGCATCATCGCCAGTTAGTAGAATTTGGCTTAACTGTCGCATATCAGCAAGGTTATTTTTTTCTTTATAAAGCTCGTATTGTTGCTCCAACTCTTCATCAGTCACCGCATCAATTTTTATATCATCAGTGGTAAGCTCAATATAAGACAAATCTACCATCGGAACACTCTTTAGTTCATCACGGTGCTGATCATAGTAATTTTTAATGTCGTATTCATTAACTGTGACCCGTTCTGCAAACTCTTGCCATGCGATGCGATACAACCAAACTTCTTTTGTTTCTAATTGGCGATCAATTATCTGTTCAATAGATTGTTGCGGATAAATCGCCGTTTCTAAAATACCATTAAGCAGTTGCTGAATGGCTAATTCCGTGCGCTTTTGATTGAATAATTGCTCTTTGGTTAACCCTTGACTTTGCAAAACTTTTGCAAATTGTTCGTTAGAAAATTTACCATCAGCACCTTGAAATACAGGATAAGAAGCAAGCTCTTTAGTAATAAAACTATCCGAGACGGTATAACCGAGCTTACGAGCTTGTTGTTCTAGTAGAATTTGGTTAATCAGCTTTTTGATAACCTGTTCTTGCAAAACGTCATCATTAATCAGACTGGTATCTACACCGTTGGCAACCAGTAGCTTACGTTGATCGTTAATACTTGATTGTAACTGATTTAGACCGACACTAGTATCGCCTACATGAATGACTTCATCAGCTACTCTTGAACCACCACCAATACCATTTAACCCCAAAAATGCCATTGGTGATAAAATTAATAGCATTGAGAATTGACCCCAACGGCTTTTTGCAAACTTTCTTAAAGATTCCATAATTAAAACGACTTCTTCTATTCTGTATAATAAATTTAAATGCCATTGCTATTATAACAATAAAAAACGCACCAGACTATAAAAAAGCCCAGTGCGTTTGTGATTAATATCTGTTAGCGATAATTAATATTAATTTACACGATCTTTAAGACCTTTACCAGCTTTGAAGCTAGGTACTTTGCTTGCTGGAATTTTAAGCTCTGTACCTGTGCGTGGGTTACGACCAGTACGCGCTTTACGCTCTTTTACACTGAATGTTCCAAAGCCAACTAAAGAAACGCTATCGCCTTTTTCTAGAGCTTCGCCAACACTATCCATTACAGCATTTAGGGCTTCTGCCGACTGTGTCTTGTTAAGACCGCTTTTTTTAGCGATGCTGTCAATAAGTTCTGACTTATTCATGGTTATTTCCTCAAATTAATTTAAGTGTTCATAAGTTTAAAATACCAAAGGTAAAGCTATTTTAGCCTTACCTTTGATGAATTGCAACACAATTATCGTATAAAACCACGCCTAGACGTTGATTCTCATACCATTAAAGCAAAAATCACCTCAAAATACACGCTTATTTTTGTAACTTCTTGCACTTTTTGTAACTTTTTGCATATTTATAAGATCAACATGCCTGAATTATACATACGAATTACGCAATTATGCCGTTAATACACTATGAACTGGCACTGTCATTGGTTTATGTAAATCAACCAAATCAAGCAAGACGAGACAAGCAACGACTTCATGCCCAACTTCTTTACATAGCTCATAGGCGGTTTTTAATGTACCACCAGTTGCTAAAATATCATCAATCAGCAAAACCTTTGAGGGTTCAACATTACCTTGCATTTCCAAAGTGTCTTTGCCATATTCAAGTGCATATGACTTATTAGCGACAGGCGGTGGTAATTTACCAGGTTTACGCAACAATACCATACCTTTACCCAATCTACCTGCCAAAAGACTCGCAAAAATAAAGCCTCGAGCCTCAACAGCTGCCAGATAATCAACTTCATCAAGCAGACCATCAGGGAGTGCATCTAGCAAAGCATCAATGACTTCATCAACATGAGTCAGTAACAGCGGAGTAATATCAAAAAAATCAATACCCTGCTTAGGAAAATCAGGCACAGTACGAATATGTTGCCAAAGTGGGTGAGAAGTTGTCATTACTTATCTACCTATTTTTTATCCATCTAATGTTTATCCGTAAAAGATACCAGTATTATCTTTCTACAATACAAGTAACCCCTTGCCCACCTGCCGCACAAACAGAAATCAAGGCACGACCACCGCCTTTTTGATCTAGTAATTTAGCAGCATTAGCTAAGATACGACCACCAGTCGCCGCAAATGGGTGACCTGCTGCTAATGATGAACCATTAACATTAAGTTTAGCACGGTCGATAGAGCCTAACGCACCGTCTAAGCCTAAACGTTCTTTACAGAAAGTTTCATCTTCCCATGCACTCAAGGTTGATAGAACTTGAGAAGCAAATGCTTCATGAATCTCATAAAAATCAAAGTCCTGTAGGGTTAAACCAGCACGCTTAAGCATACGAGGCACAGCATAAGCAGGTGCCATCAACAAGCCTTCAGTAACACCAGATTTACCAATAAAGTCCACAGCTGCTGTTTCATGATAAGTCAGATAAGCCAACGGACGTAAGCCGTTTTCTTCTGCCCATTCTTCTGTCCCTAATAGTACACAAGACGCACCATCAGTCAATGGTGTTGAGTTAGCCGCTGTCATAGTCGGATTAGCGTTTCTCTTACCGAAGCAAGGTTTTAATTTTGCTAATTTTTCCATGCTAGAATCAGGGCGTAAATTATTATCACGAGTTAGCCCTTTGTATGGCGTCATTAAATCAGCAAAGAAGCCTTCATCATAAGCACGAGCCAAATTGACATGACTATTAACCGCCAATTGGTCTTGATCTTCACGGCTAATATTCCACTCCAATGCAGTAACCGCTTGATGTTCACCCATTGACATACCCGTACGTGGTTCACCATTACTAGGTGCTTCGATGATATCTTTTGGGTTAAGTTGCATTAGTGCTTTTAGACGTTGTTTGTTAGTACGAGCAGCTCCTAACTTCAGTAGCACCTTACGCAAGCCATCACCAACTGCGATTGGTGCATCAGAAGTAGTATCAACACCACCAGTAATCGCTGAATCAATCATACCTAAAGCGATTTTATCCGCCGCAGCAAAGGTCGCCTGTAACCCTGTACCACAAGCTTGAGAAATATCATAAGTTGGTGTATGCGGATCTAGAGCGGTATTTAACGCCGCTTCACGAGTCAAGTTTAAGTCACGGCTTAATTTTAATACCGTTCCTGCAACAACTTCCCCTACTCGCTTACCTTGTAGGTCATAGCGTTCCACCAGACCATTAAGAGCAGCAGTTAACATGTCAATGTTACTGGCATTGGCATAAGCACCGTTTGAACGAGCGAACGGAATGCGATTACCACCAAGGATGGCAACTTTATGGATTTCTTTACCAAGTTTTTTGTCATTACTCATGATATTTCCTTAAAAATAGACTCAGCCTTAAAATAGACTGTAGATAAAAGTTGGTTACATTATTAGTTACATTAATTACAATAAAATGCTTTTACAGCTAATAATACATTTAAACATTAAATATGAATATTTAACAGACACGACATTAGGGCGTGTTGAATGCAAACGCCTTATTGTAGCATTATCTTGAGGTTATTGGGGTGTTTTTCAATTGATTGATATAAAAATTCTATGGATATAATTAAATTCCATAACTATTTCTAATAGATTGTTTTTTGATGGATTGTCTTTTTTTACAACAGATGAGGCGATCAAGTGGATAGATTAAAGCTATGTTGGCTACCAAAACAGCTACCGACATATAAGACTTGCTTTTATAAGCCTTTGTTTATCGGGTGTTCAGCATAAATAAAAAGGACTTCATTAGCAAATCTTCGGCACACACTCATACTACTACCGTTGCTACCTTCCGGTCCTGGCGGGGTTTATAGAAGAGTGTTGCGAAGTTACCAATGAAGCCACTGATTTCACATTATACCCAAAAGTATGATAAAATCAAGCATTATTTTTTTAATGGTTCAATTTTTAGGAATTCATTTATGAAATCGTTTACCAGTTCTACTAGGAACAACCCTTATAAACTTCTCATGTTATCTACCTTGTTTGCTAGCTGTACCGCCGTTGCAACTGATACAAAGACGGTGGACACTAAGACAACGGAAAAGCCATTAGGTAGTGATGAAGTCCCTGCTGAAACTGCTTATGACATATTCTCAAAAATAGAAAATCAACAAGAAGAAATTCAACGCTTAAATAAACAAATCTCCCAACTACAGCAACAAAACCAACAAAAAGTTGATGACCTTATTGCTCGCTTAGCTAAGCTTGAAAAAGAAAAAATAAAAAATAAAAAAATAGATAAAGAAACAACTAAAGAAACAAGCAAAGAAGAAAAAGTCAAGTTAAATCAAAAAACCAGTACCACCCCCTTTAACCAAATTCATTCAAAGAAAATTAGCACTAAGCAAACGAAAACGAATAATAATCGTAAAAATAGCACTCAACCTAACAACAAAACAGAAACTAAGCAAAAGCAAGCAGAACCTATTGTTAAGGTATTTAACCCCACTAACAAAGTCTCAGCGATTGAAATTAAAGAGACAGAAAAATCAACCAAGGCTGTCAAAAAACCTCTTACACAGCCTAAAGAGCAACAAATAAATAAAAAAGAAACACAAGCTAAATCTATCGGTAACGATAAACCTCCAATCACTAAAAATTCTGAAACAAAGGCTAAGAAAAAAACAGGTAATCAATCAACTACTAAAAAAACAACCTCATCCCCTAAAACTAAAAATAGCAACAAGCCAGCCAGTGGACAAGATACTAAGGAAAAAATTGGCAGTAAAAGTAAAAACAAACAAACCGCAATAGCTAATAAAAACAAAGCAACAACAAAAACTACGACAAAAAAATTAACGAATACAAAGCCAACGAGCAAAACTCAAAGCAAAAAGAAAACCACAGATAAAACTATTAGTGAGCCTAATCAAAAGGTAAGCAATAAGAAAGCAACTGATAAGAAAGCAACTGCTAAAAAAACCAGTAGCAAACATGCTCCGAAAAAAGATACAAACGTCAAAACAAAAGTAAAAAAAGGCGGAATTGGCAGTGGTGAAGTTACTATTGAAGAAGTCGATATGTCTAAATTTGACCTATTAACCGTGCCAGAAACAACCAGTCGTTATCAAATGTTAGACGCTAAGAAGCCAGAAGCTGAAACAAACGTGACTAACAAGTTCACAGAAAAACCGAGTAATAAGGTTACTGATAAAGCTACTACTGCCAATAATACAACTCAAACGAAAGATACAGGTTCAAAAATATATCTGCATGCGTTAAAATCCTTTTCAGAAGAAAAAACCGATACTGCCATTCGTGAACTAAAAAAATATATTCAACAACATCCCGATGGAAAGCTTATTGCTAAAGCAAACTACTGGCTCGGAGAATCTTATTTGCAAAAAGATCCTGCTAACTATGCAGCCGCACGCTTTTACTTTTTAGAAGTCATTAATAAATATAACCAACATCCTAATAATGACAAGCACAGCAAAGCCCTATATCGTCTGTGTCAGCTTAGTAAAATTAACAATTACGATGACGATTTAATCAAATATGCGAAAAAATTGCAAAGTGACTATCCAACCTCAGTTGAAACTAAATTAGCAACTGAGTTATTGAAAAATAAATAGAGAGCAAGAAGATGTTAAGTTTACAGAAATATGCTATGATTAGCGGTGTTGCTACTTTATTAATCAGCAATATGAGTAGTGTGCAAGCAGAAACCACAGGCTATGACCAAATTAGCTTTATGTCAGAAGCAAAGACAGAAGTGGTAAATGATGAGCTTTATGCCAGCATGTATCAAAAAGCCCAAGCAAAAACTGCCAAAGCTTTGGCCATAAAACTCAATAAAACCATGAATAACGCTATGGAAATCGCCAAAGCTTATCCTAATGTCGAGGTCACCACAGGGCAACAGAGCACCTATCCTAAATATGATAAGAAAGAAAATATTGTCGGTTGGACAGGACAAGCAACAGTGAATATTAAGAGCACCCATCTTGATGATGCCAGCCAACTAATCGCAGATTTACAGAATAACTTGGTGTTGGATAACTTACAGTTTGGCGTATCAGATAAACGTAAAGACAAAATCAAGGCAGACTTGTTGCTTAAAGTTGCAGAACGCTTTCAAAACAGAGCGGAAACTATCTCTAAGTCTTGGGGAGCGACTGGTTATCGTGTTATCAAAGTGGATTTAAATACAGGAAATAGTTATTATTCACCTGTTAATAGTTTTAGTATTAGAGGAGCTACAAAGGGTGCTGGTGCTGGTGCTCCTGCCAGTCAGAACTTTGCATCAGGCAATAGCAAAATTAGTGTCACAGCTAATGGCGTTATTGAGTTAATTCGCTAGTTTATGCCGTTTTTTACATAAGCTAATTTTGTTTGTTATAGTAACTTCAGACAGTAAGTATGATTCATCAAGTATCATTCCATCAATCACTAAGAGGTATTACAAATGTTTAAAAAAAATGTTGGTCTTATTGACCGTATCGCTCGTATTATTTTAGGTCTTGCTTTAATCGCTTTGGCAGTGACAGGAAAAATAGGCATGTGGGGTTATATTGGTGTTGTACCATTAGCCACAGGATTAATGAGTACTTGTTTACTTTATAGCTTGTTAGGTATTAATACCGATAAGTCTAAATCAGAGTAACAATTACTTTAAGACAACTCAATAACACAAGTACAGACAAAACGCAGACAGACACAATGACAAAAACAACCACCCCAACTAAAATCTACCTAAAAGATTACCAAGCCCCAAGTTATGGCGTCCATACGGTTAATCTTGATATTAAACTCTATGATGATCATGCTACCGTGCATACTAATATGACCATGCACCGCCAAAATGATAATGACGAGGGCAATTTAATCTTATTAGGACGTGATTTAGAGTTAAAAAGCATTGAAATCAACGGCTCACCATTATCTGCTAGCGATTATCAATTAGACGAAGAACAACTCGTTGTTAAGCAATTAGCCGATGGCAAACCGCTCCCCAATGAATTACTTGTCTGTACTGAAGTCAAAATCGTTCCGCAAAAAAATACCTCACTTGAAGGCTTATATATTGCAGGCGAGGGTGATGATGTCATGTTTACCACCCAATGCGAGGCGGAAGGCTTTCGTAAAATCACTTTTTATCCTGACCGTCCTGACGTATTGGCAGAATTTACCACACGAGTTGAGGCGGATAAAAAGTTCCCGACTTTGCTTGCCAATGGTCATTTAATTGATAAAGGCGTGGTGGGCGATGACCGCCATTTTGCTATTTGGCATGACCCAGCGAAAAAGCCGAGTTATCTTTTTGCTTGCGTATTTGCTGATTTGGCGGTCATGCAGGACAAATACACTACCATTGAAGGGCGTGAGGTATTGCTTGAGATTTACGCCAAAGAAAAAGACATCGAAAAGTGCCACGTTGCCATGCAAGCATTAAAGGACTCGATGAAATGGGACGAAGACAACTATGGGCGTGCCTATGACCTCGACCGCTTTATGATTGTGGCGGTGAGTCAATTTAACATGGGAGCGATGGAAAACAAAGGGTTAAACATTTTTAACACCGCTTGCGTACTCTCCACCCCTGAAAAAACCACTGACCCACGCACTTTTTCAGTAAAAGCGATTATCGCTCATGAATATTTCCATAATTGGACAGGCAACCGCATTACTTGCCGTGATTGGTTTCAGTTGTGCTTAAAAGAGGGCTTGACCGTGTTCCGCGACCAATCATTTTCTGCTGACCACCAGTCGCCTGCGGTACAACGTATTGAAGATGTGGGCATTTTGCGTTCGGCTCAATTTAGCGAAGATGCAGGAGCATTGGCTCACCCTGTACGCCCTGAAAGTTTTGTCGAGATTAATAATTTTTACACCGCCACTGTCTATGAAAAAGGGGCGGAAATCTGCCGTATGATGGCGAATATGATGGGCAAAGAAAAATACCGTCAAGGCACAGATGAATATTTCCGTCGTTATGATGGGCAAGCGGTGACAGTGGAAGATTGGTTATCCGCTTTAAGTTCGGTTGATGAGCGTACTGCGGACTTTATCAAATGGTATCGCCAACCTGCCACCCCTACCGTCAATGCAAGCAGTGACTTTGATAATGAGAGCAAAACGCTCACTCTAAATTTATCGCAACATTCTCGCCATGTTGCAGGTTATGATAAACCTGTTGCCTTGCCAATTCCTGTGGCGACAGCGATTTTTGATAAAAATAGCGGTAAAATTTTATTAGAAAAAACGCTAATGCTGACCGATTTTGAGCAAACCTTTACTTTTGACAATTTAGCCACTGAGCAAGCTCCTGTATTGTCCTTGTTGCGTGATTTTTCTGCCCCTGTTAATTTAGAATTTAATCAATCGGCGGAAGAGTTGGCGTTTTTATTAGAGCATGAAACCAATGGCTTTAACCGTTGGCAAGCCACGCAAACCCTTGTCAATCAAGTGCTAAAAAATGGCGATGAACATTACAAAGAAGTTTATCTAAAGGCGGTGCAAAAGGCAGTTAATCAGCTTGCTAGTACTGACCCTATGCTTGCCACTCGTCTGCTAGATATACCGTCCGAGCGTGATATGGCAATTCTTGTCAATGATAATTATGACCCGCAAGCGATTAAAGATAAACGTGAACAGCTAAAAACTGACCTTGCTACATTTATGGCGAACGATTGGTTAAACCTGTATCAAAATTTACCAATGCAAGCCTACGAAGATACCCCACAGGCTAAAGGCGAGCGTGCTTTGCGTAACACCGTATTAGCTATGTTATTAAAAACGACTGCTGATACGCCTGAATTTGCTGAATCCTGTAAATTAGCAGTTAGACAATATGAAAATGCAAGTTGCATGACTGAGCGTTTGGGAGCGTTGGGTGCAATGGTCAATTATAGCTACCCACAAGTTACTGATTATTTAAGCGATTTTTATAATCGATTTGCTGATGATGCGTTAGTGATTGATATGTGGTTTGCGGTGCAATCTGCCTCGGACACCACTTCACTAGAGCAGATTCAAGCCTTGATTGAGCATAAAGACTTTGATTGGGGAACGCCAAACCGCATTCGTTCAGTGATGGGTGGTTTTGCCAACGCTCCTGTAAAATTATGGAGTGAGCAAGGCTTAGATATTTATCTCAACGTGGTAGAAAAACTAGATCATGCGAACCCAACGCTTGCCTCTCGTCTGTTACAGCCATTGGCTCGTTGGAATGCCCTTGTACCTGAGTTGAAAATCATTGCTCAAAGTAAATTGACTGAGTTAGAAAAAGAAGTTAGCTCAAAAAATGTGCTTGAGAATTTAGCAAGCATTTTAGCAGAATAGACCGTGACCGTACTCAACAGGCAAAAGCTTAAAAAGCCTAGCCGAAACATCAGGTCTTTTGCACAGAATAGAAATATGCGAGTGAACGTTCCGCTTACTTTGCGACATTCATCTCGGCGTTCGTCCCTCACGCGAAGCTTTTATTTTATATAATGGCTTTGCGTGATGACATTGGCATGCCATTTTTTCTCTTGATCGTTTTGATTCCTAACCAACTCATAAGGTGACCTCATGAAAGCATTTTCTCCTAACCATTATAATCCACTTATCATTGCCCTCATTACTGGTTTAGCTCTTTCTTTAACTGCCTGTGGTGGCGGTAGTAGCGGGAGCTCTGGTAATGATGGAAGCTCTAACTCTAGCAGTCAAGGAAATTCTGATTCCGCTGGCAATGGAAACTCTAGCTCTGGTAATCAAGGAAACTCTGGTTCCACTGGTAACGGAAACTCTGGCTCTGGTAATAGCGGAAGTTCTGGTTCTTCAGCGAATACAGGTTGCCCAACGATTGATCAAGCATACAAAGATGCCATGCTCAAAAAAGTGAATAAACTCAGAAGCAAAGGTAGGTATTGTTTTAAAAATGGCGTTAAAACATGGAAAAATCCAGCCCCTGAACTCAAGTGGAATGCAAAACTAGAGACAGGTACGACTAAATTTGCCAATGATATGGCAACTTATGATTATTATAATTATTTTAAAGAGATATACCCTAAATATAAAAAGCTCTCAGCTGAAGACTATAATAAACTTCCTCTTGCAAAACATATCAAGCAAGAAGACCTAAATGGTCACTTACAACCTGATACCAGCAAAGCAAAAGTTAATGATCAATACAGATTGGAAGATGCCATCACCTTCTCTCAAAGGGTCGGGGAGACAAATTATATAGACCCTACAAAAGACGCTGTAGCAGGGGAAAATATCGCTTGGTCTCATAATTCGAGCTATCCTTCTTTTGAGATGGCTCTTAAAACAGCTTATTATGGTAGTAAGAATAGTACAGGCTGGTTACAAAGCCACAAGGGTCACTGTGAAACCCTTATGGATTCCGCTTATCAAGACTTTGCCATGAGTTGTAGTTATAATAAAGACACTGGCAAATACTATTTTGTTCAGTTATTCGGTGGACATGGGTAGTGTTTATCGAACATGGTGAGTGGACTTAGTTAGCCCACTCACACTACTTTTTATCTCTATTGTAACTACTGCCTAACCAATCGGCTAGGCGTAGTGGTTATTTCTTCCAAGCTCACTCGACAGGGGTTGATGTCGATGCCACCACGGCGAGTGTACCATGCTCGCACCATTAGCTTAGTCGGATTAAAGGTCGTACTTAAATCAGCAAATATCTGCTCCACGCATTGCTCGTGAAAGCCGTTATGTTGGCGATAAGTCAAAATATACTCAAGCAAACTACCCTCATCAATTTTCGCACAATCAATATCAATCTGCACCGTTCCCCAATCGGGCTGATTGGTCACAGGGCAATTTGAACGTAACAGGTGCGAATGATAGCTTTGGGCGACATTCTCTGTTAAATCACCTTCCAGCTTTAACATATCCGCATTGACATCATCAACAATAGCGATTTTTTGCTTACTATCTGTCAAAGCATTGTCAATACAAACACCACTGACATTGTCAATAACAAGATTATCACGCTTATCATCGTTCCTGTAAAGGCTAAAAACCTCTGCTAACACTGTGGTTTGTAAGGCCTTTGATAAATCTTGTTCGATGGTTGCCTTTACCATCTCTACTGATTGAAATTCAGTTAAGTTTAAGCTATTGAGGTACAGCTTTAGCGACTTAGACTCGATAATAAACTCAGAATCCGCAGGGATTGCCAACCGCATCATTGCCACTTGTGAAATGCCCAATGGATTTAGCCATGACAGCTCAAAACAATGCCACCAATCCATACCGATTGAGAGTTTGTCAGCAGTAACACCTGTATTGGCTAGAATCTTATCCCGTCCTAACGAACGAGCGATTGGATATAAAACGGAAGGATCATAATGGCTCGGATAGCTTGTGGTTTCGCCAAGTACGCCGTGTTTTTCTGTTGATGGATGGAGCATATTAGTTTTCCTAGTGTAGTAAAAATTGGTAGAAAAATTATAACAGAAAATGAGCGTATTTTAATTTCTTTCCTAAACCATCCTCAACTGTACAACTTCCCTAAACCTAAAAACTCTCGCCACCATGCCCTGTTATTGATACAGAACATAAATAACGAGAATTTCATAAAGAAAAATACGACTTTTTCTACAACTTACTGCCGATACAACACAGGAAACAGCTCATCATCGTGCATAGGAGCACCCGCTGGCAAACGCTCTGCTAAACCTTCAAACTCTGGCGAAGTCACCCAAGGGCGTGGTGCGTGGGTCATATCATCACCCAAAAAGCGTACCGAAAACGCCCGTCTTTGCGTTGCCGAACCTTTTGACGAATGCAGGGTGAGCATATGAAAAAATACCGCGTCTCCGGGTTGTAATGCCCAACCAGTAATCGGATATGCACTGCGATCCGCCTCAATATCAGGCAAATCTTCTAGGCTACCTTCAGGAAACCATTTTGCTTGATTATCCATAAAGGTACGAGGCATCAGCCAAGCTCCTTTATGCGAACCTTCGACAAATTCAAGGGTAGATTCTCGTGATACAGGGTCAACTGGTAGCCACATACTGATATTTTGTTTGCCCTCGACATTATAATAAGGCTGGTCTTGATGCCAAGGCGTGGGCTGTTGTGTGCCTGCGGTTTTCACTAGCGTATGGTCATGATAAAGGCGTGTTTCCTTACTTTGCATTAACTGCCCTGCCACCTTACCAATATCGGTATTAAAGATAAAATCACGATATTCAGGAATGTGTTGCCAATTACAAAAATCCTCAAAAAACTCACCCTTATCACTCGATTTGCTAGCAATTTTTGCTCGTGGGCTAGGGTTTGCCATGTTATTATCAATACCCTTTTTGAGACTTTCAATCGCATCGCTATCGACTACATTCCGCACGACGACCACGCCATTGCAGGCAAATTCTTCAATAAGTTGTTGGTTAATCATAGTTACTCCTTTCCTTGTCCATCATAAGTTATTAGGGCGTGATATAAAGCTACAACCTCAACCGACTGCCATTCACTAACAAGCGATATGCCACGACATAAAATATGCTCGCAAATAGCAACATCATCACCATCGCATACCATACATTGACATCGGAATGCCCTAATATGCCAAAACGAAAGGCATTGACCATATAGACAATCGGGTTTAATAACGATAAGTTTTGCCAAAAAGGCGACAAATTATCGAGTGAATAAAACACTCCACCTAAATAAGTCAAAGGCGTTAACACAAAGCTCGGAATGATAGAAATATCATCAAAGGAGCGAGCAAAAATCGCATTAATCAAACCACCGAGCGAAAATAACATCGAGGTCATTATCACGGTAAATAAAGTCACAAACACATTTACGACCGATAATTCGGTAAAAAACAACGCCAATGCCATGACGATTGCCCCAACCGCAAGCCCACGAAATAGCCCCCCTGCCATATAACCGAATAAAATCGTATGCTTAGATACAGGCGAGACAAGCATCTCTTCGATATTACCATGAAATTTCGTGGCAAAAAAACTTGATACCACATTAGAATAACTATTAGTAATAATCGACATCATAATGAGACCGGGAACGATAAACTGCATATAAGGCACACCGCCCATTTCTCCCACTCGTGAGCCAATCATTTTACCAAAAATCAAAAAATACAAACTCATGGTAATGGCAGGCGGTAACAGCGTTTGTGGCCAAATGCGGACAATTCGCTTGATTTCTTTTTTTGTTAGGGTGACAAACGCCACCCATTGTTGAGCAAAACCCATAAAATAACCTTACTCACCTCTCGCCATTGCTTCACTGCGAGCAACACAGGCTTGCATACCTTTAGCAATTAATTTATCCAAACCGTTGGCTTTAAAGCTTTCAATCGCTTCATGGGTTGTCCCATTGGGCGATGTGACTTTTTGTCGTAAAATCGTTGGGCTATCTTCACTCGCGATTGCCATACTTGAAGCACCAAAGGCGGTTTGTAGGGTTAATTGCGTGGCTTGCTCTTTGCTTAATCCTAATTCTTCGCCTGCGTTTATCATGCTTTCCATCACATAAAAGAAGTAAGCAGGTGCAGAACCTGAAACCGCGGTTACTGCATGCAGTTTTTCCTCACTATCCACCCACAGAACTAAGCCTGTCGCTGACAAAATCGCTTCGGCAGTGGCTTTATTCATATCGCTGACATTATCGCTTGCATAGAGTCCCGTTGCACCTGCTTGAATCAAGGCAGGAGTATTAGGCATGGCCCGTACGATATTATTATGATCGAGCAGTTTCTCAATGCTCTCGATGGTCACGCCGGCAGCGATAGACAACACTAATTGCTCGCTAAATTTACCTTGTAATGGCGATAATACTTGCTCAAATAATTGCGGTTTAACTGCCAATACAATGGTGCTGTCAGCCGTATTAGCAAAATCTAATAATTGCAAATTGTCAGTAGTGGTCTGAATGCCTTGCTCTGCTAGCATGTCACGAATGGTATCGACAGGGTCAGATACCATGATATCAGCGGGATTCATGCCACCTGCTAATAATCCGCTGATAATGGCTTGTGCCATGTTACCACCGCCGATAAAAGCGACTTTTAGAGTTGGGTTTTGGCTCATGTTGAGTTCCTTTACTATTAATTTTTAATATCATTTATCATTTGATATGACTAAATTTTCTACCTCGCCTATTCTACCATCATTCTCCAACAAAATCTGCTGAGTTGGCAAGGCATGTTCGACATCATATTTATCGACTTCTTTTAATAAGTCAATTAATACCACATTTTGCTTATCAAAAAATTCTCGCATGCCATTAGCATTGATATAAGCTTGACATTCAATCACATAACAATCCTGTCGTAATTCAGAGATACGCACTTGATTCCATTCTTGATTGGTCAAATAATGATCATTAAGGAATTTATCCAACTCCCTAAGCATTTTATGAATCAACTCAACTTTACAATTCCGTTTAATATGCAGTAAATGCAAAAAACGAAACATATCCTTTGCGGTAAAGTTCTCAATTTGCATCGCAGCAAACTCACCATTAGGAATGGTAACAATTGAGCGTTCAAAGGTACGAACTCGAGTTGAGCGAATACCAATCTCTTGTACAATACCATCATATTCGCCAAACTTACAATAGTCCCCTACCCTAACTGGTCTATCGGCAACCACTACCACACTACCAACTAGATTTTCTACCGTTTTTTGAGCACCCAACGCCAATGCCAAACCACCCAATCCGAGCGTTGCCATTCCTGTAGTTAAGTCAAAGCCTAGGTTGCCAAAAATGACGATCACTGCAATTGCGAGTAAACTTACCTTTACCAATCGCCTTGCTAAACCAATGATGGCAACCTGTTCGACTCGTTTGTGTTTGTGGCTATGTTGCTCAACTCGGTTAAAGGTCGAATCCAATATTCGCAATAACAACCACGTCAGCGACACCCAAGCAAAAATATCAATGACTCGACTGGTAGGCTCTCGTACCGTCACCGACACCCCTGCCCATACCATTAATTCTGTTAATAATAATGAGGTAATTAACACTGCTAAGGGTAATACTACATTATCTGTAACGGGTAAGGATTTATCACGGATGTTTGGATAAATAAAACTCACCGCTAAATACAACAACCAAACGCAAACATAAATCACGGCAAAAGCAATCAATGTTAATATCAACACTGCTATAATATCTGATAGATAGACATTAAAAACTTTTGCATTATCTAGGCTTTCAACACTATATTGCTCAACTAAAGTTGGCTTTGAGTTAGCAACAATGGCAGGAATCTGTTGCAGTGTCTCTTGAGAGAATAACCACAATTGATGCCCATCAGCCTGTTTAACTCGAATGAGACGTAATGGAATGGTTTCATCTTGATAATCAATCACCCCCACATCATCATAGTTTGCAGATAGATTGTCGGTTAAATCCCCTTCTGGACTACCACTAACCTGCAAGTCCGATTGCAATCTTCCGCCTGCATCCAATGCCTTTTTAAATTTGCGTACTAGTGTGGTCGGATTATCGCCTTGTTCTAGTTGCAAATAGCTACTGGCAAGTAAGTCATCATGACTTGCTAAGGCATTTAAAAATCCACCAACAGTCCCTCGTGGGGTATCTCTACCAAAAGGGTCAGGGAGTATTGCAGGTTCGTTATTAACCGCTGTTTCAGAATTTGCATCATGCGATTTGGATTCATCTAATAATGCTTTTGACGGAATACCTTTACCAACAATAGGAATCGCAAGAGAGGCGCTTGAGATAGATAGCAACAGCAATGCTATCCCCATCATAGATAACAGGGATAAAAACCACGAACGATGTAATCTCAATAAGTTTTTAAAAATTGGCATAATAAATTCCGTAACAATAGAGCATGCTGACCATTGATTCAAAGACAGCAGTCACCTCCTGTGAATATTATCACAAAATTCATAAATTTAATCTAGGTTTATTGAATTTCAATAATCTAGAAACAGTTCTGATAAAAAATAATTTCGGCGAACAAATTATGAAAATTTTGAGATAGATTTCTATATCCGTCCATATTTGGGTATAATGGCAGGCATTCAACCAAAAATTAATTGTAAATCTAATATTAAGACAAAAACAATGAGCCAATACACCGCCCAATCGCTAGAAGTACTTGAAGGACTAGAACCTGTTCGCCGTCGCCCCGGAATGTACACGGACACCACACGCCCCAACCACCTTGCTCAAGAAGTCATCGATAACTCAGTCGATGAGGCGTTGGCAGGCTTTGCCAAAACTATTAAAGTACAACTCCATGCCGACGGCTCGTTATCCGTAGAAGACGACGGACGAGGTATGCCCACCGACATTCACCCAGAGTTTGGACAATCAGGCATTGAATTAATCCTTACTCGTTTGCACGCAGGGGGTAAATTCTCTACCGATAATTATCAAGTATCGGGCGGTTTGCATGGGGTAGGGATTTCTGTGGTTAATGCTCTGTCCACGCGTGTTGAAGTCACCGTTTGGCGTGATGGTACGCAGTTTGATATGGCATTTGAAAATGGCGTGCCTGTCACTAGACTTGAACAATCGGTTAGCTCAAATAAACGCAAACGAGGCACACGCGTGCAATTTTGGGTCGATGGTTCATTTTTTGATAGCCCAAAGTTTAGCATTAAACAACTTAAACATAATCTAAAAGCCAAAGCGGTGCTATCGGCAGGGTTAAAAATTGATTTTATCGATGATATTAATGATGAAAAAATCAGTTGGCAATTTACCGATGGTTTGGTGGAATATCTTACTGAGCAATTAGGCGAATTAGCGACTTTACCAAGTGAGCCGTTTTATCATTCGCATGAACCACAACAGGGCGAACGAGGTGGAGCGACTTTTGCCATTTCGTGGTTACCTGAGGGTGGTACGCCCATTCAAGAAAGCTATGTCAACCTTATTCCCACTGCTCAAGGTGGTACCCATGTTAATGGTCTGCGTACAGGAGTTTTAGAGGCGTTACGTGAGTTTTGTACCATTCATAACTTGCTCCCTCGTGGTGTCAAACTCACAGGGGAAGACGTTTGGGATGGTGTCAACTATATCCTCTCGCTCAAGTTTTCCGAGCCTGCTTTTTCTGGGCAAACCAAGGAACGCCTGTCTAGTCGTGAGGCGGTAGCAGTGGTGCAAACCCTTGCCAAAGATGCCTTTAGCTTATGGCTTAACCAACATGCAGAAATGGCAACGCAAATCGCTGAACTTGCCATTAGCAAAGCAGGCAAACGCCTAAAAAGTGCGAAAAAAGTCGCTCGTAAAAAAATCACTCAAGGTCCTGCCTCGTGACCGTCATTTTCAAGCGATTTTACCCCTGCGAGGGAAAATTCTTAATACATGGGAGGTGTCTTCTGATACCGTATTATCCAGCCAAGAAATCCATGATATTGCCATTGCCATTGGCGTGGATCCTGCCAGCGATGACTTATCAGAATTGCGTTATGATAAGATTTGTATCCTTGCCGATGCCGATTCAGATGGCTTGCATATTGCCACTTTGATTTGTGCGTTGTTTGTTAAGCACTTCCCAACGCTTGTAGAAGAAGGGCATTTATACGTTGCTATGCCTCCGCTATATCGCATTGATATTGGCAAAGAAGTGCATTATGCCCTTGATGAAGTCGAGCTTGAACAAGTGCTTGCCAATGCACCAAAAAATAAAAAAGCCTCCATTACTCGCTTTAAAGGTTTGGGGGAAATGAGTGCCGAGCAGTTACGAGAAACCACTATGAACCCTGATTCTCGTCGTCTTGTTCAGCTTGATTTGGACGACTTGCAACACACCAGCGAGATGATGGATATGCTCCTTGCCAAAAAACGCTCCAAAGACCGTAAATCATGGCTTGAGCATAAAGGCGATTTGGCGGAGTTGGTGGTTTAATTCGCTAATATATTTCGTGTCAATTCTCAACACACCCTAACTATTTAAGGAATCCTCTATGATAAAGCTAAAAACTCTTGCCGTAACCACAATTTTAATAATGAACCTAACAGGCTGTTCCGCCGTTGTTTTAGGGGGTGCGGTGGTAAAGACAGGTGTTGGTATTGCTGCAACAGGTGTTAAATGGACAGCCAAAGGCGTAGGAGCAGGCGTAAAGGCTATTGCTAATGCAGGCGATGATGAGAAAAAAAATAAAGATGACAAGGAAGGAGAAGACAGCAAAGAACACAAAGAAGACTGACAAAATAACTGACAAGCCATTGATAATCAATGTTCTGATTTGATAGATTTTTCTGCCATTTTTCTTTATACTGTGAATCAGGGTTTATTAGGATTGTAAACATGGAAATGGCAAATAACAGTAGGTCATATGAAAAATAGAAGTCAGTATTTACTTGATAAATATTATGATATAGATAATGATGTACAGGCTAATTTTAGGCAACTGTCTGCCAATAAATTTGCAAAAGGGAGTATTGAATACGCAGACAATATGCTGTTTTTGATGCGTTGCGAATTGTTAAAAGGCATGTATCAGTTTATCAGTGAGCATTTTAAAGAAGTATTGGATATCTATAGAAAAGAATCAGACTTGGCTGGAGAGTTTTTTGTTTTAACAACTTATGGAATATCTTGTCGTGATAATGAAAATATTACCGAGGCGACACGCACCCTAAATAAAGCCTATAACCTTAGTTATAAGCTCGATGACTATAACCTAATTCTATGGGGACTGATTAATTTTATCTGTTTAGACAAATATCTAAACAGTGCTGAAAAACTGCTCAAAATCTTTGATGATGTCAAAAAGTATCTACAGTATGTCACCAATCAAAAAATCATCGGTGCTTATCATCTAAACTATGGTTATATGCTATTTTCTAGCAACCATATGGATGAAGCGATAGAGCATTATCAACTCGCTTTAGAGGCATATTCTCAATACTATAGCAATAAACAAGCCTCCAACATACTGGCTGTGCATTCAAATCTAGCCGAATTACACCTAAGGCTAAAAGACTACCAAAAAGCAATCGCCATCTATGAAGACTTGTATGAGGTCGCAGAAAGTGTTGAAGATAATAGCATTGCTTATGACTGTCTAACAGGGCTTGTTGAGTCTTATCAACAGTTAGAAGACTACAAAAATGCGTTTAAGTATTTGCAATTAAAAAATGAAAAAATTACCTTATTTAAAAACCATAGCACCAAAGTCAATACTCAAAAACTTAATGACTATTTATCAACGGAGCTTGATGAAAGTAAAAGTAACGTCATTTTAGCCAACTTAGAACTGAAGAGAAAAACCTTAGAATTAGATGAAAATATCAAACACCTTTACCTCATCGCAGAAATTGGCAAAAAAATCACCTTAGCACACAATGAAGACGAATTATTTAACCTGATGATAGATACCATCTATGGTAATTTGGAATATGATTTAATGGGACTGTTTATCATAAACCAAAAAGAATCTGTTATTAATGCTAATTACCTCGCTCATGAAAACATTATCGAGCCATATTCAAAACAAATAACCTTTGATAGTCAGCGTGATTTTTCCGCTTATTGTATCAGAGAAAATACTGATATTTTGGTTGATGATCTAAGAAATCAATATAGTGACTACATTACCATTGATAAATCAGAACTTGCGGATGATGAAGAAGGTTGTCGAATATATTGTCGCTTACTAGAAGGTAATGAGATTATCGGTATTTTTACCATACAAAGTCACAAGAAAAGTGTCTATGACGATAGGCTGTTTCAAACCATCAAATCCATCTCATCTTATGTGGCAGTTGCTCTATCTAACATTAACAAAACTAAGTTACTAGAAGAAAAAACCCAAAAATTAGAAGAACTTAGCTATTATGATGTTGTGACCGGTCTGAAAAATAGACGTGCCTTTACAGAATACATTGAACTTTTACAAAAAGACCATGATAGCTATCAGAGTGTTGCGTTGGTTTTGGCAGATATGAACCATCTTAAACTCATCAATGATAATCTGGGACATTTAGAAGGCGATAAGTATCTATCAGAAATCGCTAAAATATTGCTGGAAACAAACAATGACTATCATATTTATCGGTTAAGTGGTGACGAGTTTGGGGTGCTGATATTAAATGCCAGTGAAGATGAAGTCATTGGCTACGTTATCCAAATTAAAGAAGCTTGCCATGCGAGAAATTATCAACCATATCCCTTATCGTTAGCCATCGGTTATGATTATTGTCAGACACTTGATGAAAACAGACTCTTTAGCACCGCTGAAAAAAATATGTATGATGATAAAGAAAGATACTATCGAGAAAGCGATATTGAAAAAAGAAGAGAGCGGGTGTTGTTTTAAAGTGAATTGATAATGAATCAAATAAAACAACCAACAGTACTCCAAAATTACCATAGAGTGAGCCTATAATGACGCCATACAATCCATTTTTCCCTTTTGTATAATATTTGCAACACAGAGTCGCTTTTGCGTTTACTACAAGAGCTAAAGTTAGGTATAATGGAAGGAAATTGCGTTTTACCCATTATTCATAAATTAAAATATTTATACAAAACAAGGCAAATCGTTATGTTGCGCCCATTAGTTACTTTAAGTGTTCTATCTTCAGCGATACTACTGACTGCTTGTCAAAGTATGCTAGGTCATATACCAATTAAGAGTAATACAAACAATAATAGCAGTAATTACAAAAATAGTGGTTACAAAAGTGGTGATTACGGGAGTGTTGGTTACAAGAATATTGGTACTGACTATAACGCTCAATCTTCATTTGCGTACAACGATTGGCAATGGAAGTACTTTTCTCGACTCGCTAAAAAGACCAATAACAATAGTGTCAATGTTAATGATATTACTGACAATTGGCAAAACCAGCTTCTAACAACCCCTAATAAAGCCGTTGAGGCAACTGGGGGTAATGTTTGGGGCTATGACTATCAAGCAAATACCATTCACCCAAATAACTGGGGTAATATTTCAGGCAGTCAGCAATGTGCGACCGGACTGGAGCAGTCCCCCATTAATATTGTTAAAGCAGTTATTCCATTACCTTCGGTCACTCGTGCCTATAATTTACAATTTAATTATCGCCCTCAATCATTCAGTGTCTTGGATAATGGACACACGCTGGCGTTTATTGTCAATGATCCACAAGCAAGTTCAATTAGCGTTCGTGGTAAGACTTACAATTTAATCCGTATCGATTATCATGCGGTAAGTGAGCATGCAATTATGAATGTTCATCTGCCACTAGAGCTAGAGTTGGTGCATGCAAATGGAGATGGTTCTATTGTAACTGTCAGTGTGCTAGTGAATATTGGTGAAGATAATTCGCAACTGGCGAAGATGATTAACTACCTCCCTAATCAGTCCCATAACAAGAAACTTTACGCCACGCCTCGTTCGGCTAATGCTACTGGCAATACGTTACTTAATAATTTTAATGCAGGCACACTGATACCAAGTCGTAGTTTCTATGCTTATGATGGCTCGTTCACCACACCACCGTGTCGAGAAAACAATCAATGGTTAGTTGCAACACAGGCACTGACTGCTAGCCCTGAACAAATTTTTAAGTTCCAGTCTCTCTATAAAGGCAATAATAGACCGCTACAAGCACAAGGTAGTCGTACTGTTTATTTGATTCGTTGATTGTTTGACTTCCCTTAGGTTCAGGACGCTTAAACACTTGAACAAAGGTATCATTGAATAAGTGATAAATGAATAAGCATAAAAAAGGAAACTTAGATATCAATATCAAAGTTTCCTTTTTTGCTGAAATCAACCAGTAAAAGATTAGTCCAATCGAAACTATGCAATTAAGCCTGCTTTTTAGCAATCAAAGTCGCAAAGTGTAAGGCAACCGGATTACCATTTCGATCTAAGCGATGTAAATGTCCAATATCCTCATTGTATTTTTTAATCTGCCAATCTTGATAATACCCTTTTAATTCATCTTCTTTAAAACCAAAACCAAAGGGTAATTCATAGTTGCTAAATGGTAAGTCCTCAGTATCCATCGCACAGACAATCAGATTATAACCATTGGGCTTAGTGTGAGCTTGCATGGTGTGGATAATGTCAGCGATTTTATTTTTATCCAAAAACATCATCACCACTGTACTAACCACCACATCATACTGCTCTAGCTTGTCATCATAGTCTTGAGTTTGGTTAATATCGACTATGCTAGTACTGATGTTGTTTAATTGTTCACCATCGATAATCTGTTGTAGTTTGCCAATAGAATTGGGATTTCTATCAACAGCTGTCACCTCAAAGCCTTGTTGTTGCAAATATAGAGCATTACGCCCACCGCCACAACCAAAATCCAATGCCTTAAGCACTTGAACGGACTCTTTATCCCCTACTCTATCTTCATCATTCATAATCTCGGTTAGTGCCAGCACTTCAGAGTGTACTTTGGATAGCTGATACTTTTTATGATAATAATCGACTGGCTGACAATAAAACGCCAATTGACACTGTAAATCTTCAGTTAACGGCTCAACCTTGTGCCATGCTTGCGGTTCAACAAAGGGAATGTCACTGTCTTTGTCAAACACAAAAGTTTCTAACACATTATCCGCTTCGTCTAAAGCATAATACTTTAACTTACCAGACAAGATGGTGAGTTTTGCCCATGTACCTACTTTAGTGTTATGGCGTTTTTGAAAAGCCCTAGGGAGTGTCTTATTATCCCATTGTGGCATAGTCTTGTAGCAGACTAGATTAGTCGTGGGGTTGGTGGTGCTCATGCTATATTCACTCCATCGCTCATATTTTTACCAACTACTTCGCTTGAAAAGTTTGGTAGGTTTGTTCGTCATGCTTGATTTTGTAAGCTTTTTCTTCGTTCTCAGCTCCATTTTCGCCACTGGTGTCAAAGACTTCGATGGCAAGCTCAACACTATCACACTCCTCATTAATAGGCTGATAAAAGACCACTAAAAGTTCGCCGTCTGCTTGCCCTACCCAGCGTTTTTCGCCTGTGTGATGGGTGAGTTTTGCGTAAGCGGTGTCTTGGTAAATGGCTTGTGCATCACTGATGTCAATTTGAGTCTGTTCCTCAGCTGTTTCACTGGTGGTTTGGTAACTACCTGCAAAAGGTAATACGTCTTCTTGT